>Ga0187847_10000570_pt1 | contig 39702 bp, 40 predicted proteins | sample June2016WEW_4_10_FD_132458 | JGI IMG/M metagenome (GOLD analysis project Ga0187847, IMG submission 132458) | Peatland microbial communities from SPRUCE experiment site at the Marcell Experimental Forest, Minnesota, USA - June2016WEW_4_10 | ecosystem: Environmental > Terrestrial > Soil >...
CGGCGAAAATCCGTGGATCGCAGCAGACGAACACGTTTGGGGAAATTGTAGCGGCCGGGCATGCCCGGAAACCCCTACCTCTCCGAACTGACAGTTAGCTTTTTGCGGCCCCGCGCCCGGCGGCGGGCCAGCACGGCGCGGCCGTTCTTGGTTTCCATGCGGCTACGGAACCCGTGGGTCTTGGCGCGATGGCGGTTATTTGGTTGAAATGTACGCTTCGGCATTTTAGCTCAATGTCTCAGTATATCAGCCCGGAAACCACATTGCTGGGCGGGTAGCCAGAAGCGAGCCAACCGGCCTTTGGTCCGGCGATTGACCGGCCGCGGCCGGCGTCATCACCAGGAAGATCGCGAACCACCGCGCATGCGTATTGTCCGCATCTGCCGTCATCGAAGAGCTCTTTCCAAACAATCGCTGTGGCAGGGTGACTGGAGGGGTACGGCGATCACGATTCGCCGGAGGCTTCTTAGCGCGGCCGATCAGACCGCATAACTTGTGTTACGGCACGGCCGGAATGTGCTACAATATGGATAAATCGACTAATACAGTGCTCGCACGGATTAACCCCGGCGCCCTAATCGGCACGGGGCAGTAACTTCGTCAAGGGGAACGGGTAATCCTATGTTATATGACAGCACGAAAGTACTTCTACGCGGAATGGTGCGGTCGTTGCAGAGCCCGGACAAAGAGGGATGGGACGATCACGTAGAGTCGGGCGGTGAATGTCTGTATGAGATGCATCAAATGGCCCGCCCGCTGTACAAGGGCTACCGAACCGACGCTTTGAATCGAACTCCGACTCTGGTGCCCGTTTACGAACGGGCGGCGCGTGCGATACCGCATGTTAAGACCATGGTCCGGGCGATCCGGCGTAAGGATCAGGCTGCCGCCGTGGAGAGCGGTACCGCAGCCCTTGCCGAGCTGTAACCGCTACTGCGTTCGATTTGTACTGTAAGGTACATCATCGGATCGCATGCTAGAGCAACCGCGCCGGCAAAGCGATAAGTGCCGAATAACTCATCTGCCCGGCGCCCGCCATATCATTCTACCCGGCAAGCCGCGTTAATGTCCTGGCTCTCGAGCACTCGCCGGGGCGCTCCATACCTGGCGACGTTGATCATCGCGCGGCCCACGCATTCCGTCGTAGTCACGTATTTCGGGACGAGCGCCCGCAAGATCGGGTAGAGCGGCTCGGCGAGCCAGTACATTCTCCTCACCCACTTCGCCTTCGGGACCACGCCGTGCATGGGCCGGATGAATCCCGGGCGGAACATGTAAGCCGCCTGGAATGGCAGATCGAGCAAGGCGTTCTCGGTCTCGCCTTTCACCCGTGCCCACATGCTGCGGCCGCGCCCGGAACTGTCGGTTCCCGCTCCCGACACATAGATAAATACCATGCCCGGGTTGTGTCCGGCGAGGGTTCGCGCCACCGACATCGTGAGGTCGTATGTGATGCGGCGATACTCCGGCTCCGCCATGCCGACTGACGACACGCCGAGGCAGAAGAAGCAGGCATCGTATCCCGCCAGATCTTCCTGGGTCGCCGAGAAATCGGAGAGGTCGTGCCGAACGATTTCGCGCAGCTTCGTGTGGCGCTGTGCGGCTGGCGTGCGGACGAACGAAAGAACAGCGTCCACTTCGGGACTCAGGAGGCATTCCCGCAAAACGCCTTGCCCCACCATTCCGGTCGCGCCAAAGAGGATTACCCGCATGCGATTTGCCCGGCCGTCGCGTCGCCGTCAACTCGCCGGCCGCCCCGGACGCCGCGCGACCCGGCTCATCTAGCGATATCGATGAAGGAGAAAGGGAGGTGCCGAAAGGGCGCAGTCCCTTGTCTGCCGCCAAACGAGTTCGCAGGTGGTGCGCTGTTTACGAACGCAGTAGCGCGGCCTCTTCGAGGGTGATCTCTTCCGGACCGCTTTTTTCCTGGTCTTTTTTCTGTGCCCGCTTAGCAGCCTTATCGCGCTGTTTCTCAGCGCGCGCCATTTCTTTCTGTCGCTTTTGGAAGGTAGTACGTGATCGGGTGGCCATAGGCTGTCTCCTTTTTCCGCTCTTCTATTCGGCGCGAACCGCCGTCATCGAATGCGCGCGAACTCCAAACGAGATCCGGCAGCAGCACAAACCGGCACCGAGCCAGCGCGCGAAGAGAACCGGGAGCGGCAGTTGCGAGCGCCGCCCCCCAATTTGATTTTACCCTACCAGCGTTTGTTTTGCCGGCCGCCGCCACCGCCGCCGCCGCGATATCCACCACCGCCGCCGCCGCGGTCTTCTTTCGGCCGGGCCTCGTTGACATTCAGCGCCCTGCCATCGAGCTCTCTGCCGTTCAGACCGGCAATGGCGGCATCTGCTTCGGCCGCCACGCTCATTTCCACGAATCCAAAGCCCCTGGCACGTCCGGTATCCCGGTCGGTCACGACGTTGACACGGTCCACCGTGCCATATTCCTCAAACATGGATCGAACCGCGTCTTCGGTAGCTCCGAAGCTGAGGTTTCCAACGAAAATATTCTTCAATTAAGATCTTCTTTCTGAAATTTGCAGAGCAGCGAATCGCGGGCAGGATAGACGGTTGTGCCGGACTATGCGAGAGACCTCAATTAGCGGAACTGTCAAACTTGCATACCAATGGTAACACGAAACCGGCTGCCCTCGACCTTTAAATTATTGGAAGCGGGCTGGGTGCGGCATGCTACCTTTCCATGCCAGGCGACGCCCGGTGCCGGCTCGGTGCGCGACATGAATGTGGAAACTGGCCGGGTGGCTCTGTATCAGGGCACGGCTTCAGCCGGGCCGCAACACATCGGTAGCCAAAGGCTTTAGCCACTGACGCCTTGCGAAGTCCGCAGTGGCTGAAGCCCAGGCGTTTCTCCCGATCTGGCACGGCTGAAGCCGTGCCCTGATACAACGCCTCTCGAAAGGGCAGCGGGTTGCGTACCCCTATGCTCAGATTCATGCGAATTCGCTATGAATCGAAAGCTTCGCCATCTCTGCGTCGCACACCGGTGCCGGCTTTGGCGCTTGCCAGTTGCCGATCAAGCTGGTATCGTCCAAGTTCCACGTGCCACAGCGAATTCCCGGCAAGTTCTTTCTTCGAAACCTGGTGGGGCGGCGCAGCCTGCTGTTCCAGTTGGTCCGCCGCGACTTCGAGCAGCGCTTCGTCGGCTCCATCATCGGCTGGGTGTGGGCGCTGATTCATCCGCTGGTGCTGCTGGTGTGCTGGTGGTTCGTTTTCAGCGTCAGTCTGAAGGTGGCTGTCCCGCCGGGCGAAGGCACCCGGAATTTCGCGCTGTTCGTGTTTGCGGGAATGCTGCCCTGGCTGCTGTTCACCGAGACCGTGCAGCGTTCCGCTTCGGCCGTTGTCGAGCAGGCGAACCTGATCACCAAGACCGTTTTCCCGTCCGAGTTGATCCCGGTCTCGGTTTTTCTATCCGCCGTGGTGAGCCACGCGCTGGCGCTGGCACTGCTGATCGCCGTGGTTGGGGTGTTGACGCATCACCTCAGCCCGTTCGTGCCGCTGCTGCCGGTATTCGTTTTTTCGATCGGGCTGCTGGCGGTCGGGCTGGGCTGGGTAGTGGGGAGCTTGCACGTATTCCTGCGCGACACCGCCCAGCTTCTAAGCGTCGTCCTCACGTTCTGGTTCTGGCTGACTCCGATCATGATCGCGCAAAGCCTGTACCCACCCAAGGCCCGTTGGCTGCTCGCCGCCAACCCGCTTTTCTACGCCGTCGAGGCCTATCGCGCCATCATCCTGCGAGGCGTCTTCCCGCTCCGCGAACTCGCCATCCTGACCGCCTTCGGCGCCGCCGCGTTCGTCTTGGGCGGCCTCTTCTTCCGCCACATGAAACGCGGTTTCGCGGATGTGCTGTAGGGGCGGGCTGGACAGGTTTCCGAATGCGCGCGCCAACCGCTCCCTCCGGTCGCTGCTCTCACAAGCGCGCAACGGAGCCGCGACCGGAGGGAGCGGTCAGGCACCGGCTCGACTGGTTCCTTCACAGTGGTTTCGCGGCAGTATCCGAACTCCTGATGTTATCCGGCGTTTTCCGCGCGCTGCGGAAAATGAGCTGACCCTCCTGACGGGGAATGGGTGGCGCAGGCCTGGTGGATAGACGATCGGTTTTCGTCGTCTGTCGCGCCCAGGCAGGGGCGCCGCTTGACAGGGTCGAAAAACCGCTCCGCAGTTATGGGAATCGCGGGCAGATCACCGGCGACAAGATCGCCGGCGTTACCGGAGTTTTTCATGGAATACAGCGGGCCGGCGGCCCATCCCAAGAGACGACAAAAACCGATCGTCTATCCCACCTCTGACCCAGGCCACCTGGCTCAACCCAAAATTCCGCCGCATCAGGAGTTCGGAGTATCCTTCACTCATTCCGCAGCGCCACTGAGGGTTCCACCTTGGCCGCGCGCCAGGAAGGGCGGAACGCGGCCAGCGCGGCGGCAGCCAGCAATAGCGCAAGCGGCAAAGCCAGGCTCCAGAAATTGCCTGGCTTCACCTCGTATAGCAGGCTTTCCACGGGGCGGATCAACAGGCGGCCGAGTATGAGCCCCGCGGCCAAGCCGATACCAGCGGCGGCTACGATTTCGCGCACCACCAGGCCCACCACCGACGCCTGCCGCGCGCCCAGCGCCATGCGAATGCCGATCTCCTTGGTCCGCCGCACCACCGAGTAGCTGAGCACGCCATACAGGCCGACGCCCGCCAGTGCCAACGCCGCCAGGGCGAAGAAGGCGGCCAGTAGCGCCAGCAAGCGCTCGCGCAGCAGCGCGTCATCGACCAACGCGGATTGGAGGGTCAGGTCGCCCGAGCGCACCCAGTGGCCGAAGCTGTCGATTTGGCGCCGCACCAACGGCGCCACTTTCCAGGGATCGCCATCCGCGCGCACCACGAGAGTTCCGTTAAGGCCGCGCAGCGGCACGAACACGGTGGGCGGCGCCGGGTCGCGAACGCTTTGCAGGCGAACGTCCCTGACCACGCCGATGATGTCCCGCGGTAGGTCTCTGTCCCCGCGGGCTTCCACGAAACGCCTGCCCACGGGATCCTGGCCCGGGTAGAAACGGCGCGCGAACGCCTGGTTCACCAAGACCGCCGAAGGCCGGCCCGCTGTTTCGTGCTGATCCGGCGCGGACGTGACGTCAGATGGCGTGAAGGAACGCCCTTCCAGCAATCGCGCTCCCATCGTCTCGAGGAACCCCGGCGAGACCGGCACACCCTGAACACCCTCGTCGGCCGGCGGACGGCCAGGTATGCGTATGTTCTCCGCCATCGTCGAGCCCGAAAAGAACGCGAATTCGAGCAGCGCGGCGTTCCGCACGCCGGGCAGCTCGCGAATGCGGTCCAGCAACTGCAGCGCGGCGATACGGGCGGCCGGCTTGTACATGGCGGCGAAATGGCCGGTATCCACGGGCCCTACATCGATGAGCAGGAGACCGCTCCTGTCGAATCCCAGATCGACGTGCGTCAACTGCCGGAACGAAAGCAGCAACAGACCGCTGACGAACAGCACTGCAAAACTGAATGCGATTTGCGCGGCCAGCATAGGCCTGAGGACACCGGCGCGAACGGACTGCTTGCCGCCGGACTTGAGCGCTTCGTGCGGAGACACACGGGAGGCGCGCAGCGCGGGAAGCAGGGCGAACAGCAGCATAGCCGCGGTCGAGGCCAGCAGCAGAAACGCTACCATGCGCCAATCCGGGTGGAGATCCAGGTAGACGGGGCCATCCGACTTGCTCAGCAGGCTGACGATGGACGGCGCGGCAATCGCCGCGAACGCGGCGGCCAGCACACTCGCCGCGCCGGCCAGCAGCGTGCCCTCCACCAGCAACTGGCGGATGAGGCGGCCGCGGCCGGCGCCGATCGAAATCCGCAGCGCCATCTCGCGTTCCCGTGCCAGCGCACGCGCGGTGAACAGGTTGGCCAGGTTGGAGCAAGCGATCAGAAGCAGCAAGCCGGCCACGACGGCCAGAATCCACAACGGCCGCGCGAATGTCTCACGCAACCGTGACGGGCCGTTCGGGGCGGGCAACACGTGCAGTTGGCCGCGCAGGAAGCGATCGACAACCGTTCGCGATTCATCCGCGCGAAATCCCTTCGCTTGCTCGCGAAGGAAATTCGCGTACACGGCCTGCAATGGCGGACGGACCGCTTCCGGCGTCACCCCCGGCTTCAGCCTTCCCAACACGCTGAACCAGTATGTGTCGGAGTCCGCCAGATCCGCGGCATTCGACACCATCACGATCGGCACCCAGAGATCGGTGCCTTTGCCCGGCTCGATGCCGGTGAAACCCTTCTCGGTCACGCCGACGATTTGAAACTGCGTGGTTCCCGCGCTGAACCACCGGCCCAACACGGAAGGATCGCCGCCGAAACGCCGCATCCAGAAGTTGTAGCTGGCCACGGCGACAGGGTGGGCGCCGGGGTGCAGGTCGTCGGTGGGAGTCAGCAGCCGGCCCAAGGCAGGACGAATGCCGAGAGAGGACAGCGCATTCCCCGAGGCGTACTGCAGCCGGACCTTTTCCTCGCGGCCTCCCGAGCTGGCGAACACGACCGGTTCCGGAAACTGGTTGGTCATCCCGAAAAGGTCCAGTTGTCCGTGGGTGGCCTGTCGGCAGCGCTCGAAAAGAGGATAGTTGAAGGTCTGGTTTTCGTGCGGATCGCGTTCGTCCAAGGTCGTCAACTGGATCAGCCGCTCGGGCTGGTACACCGGCAGCGGGCGCAGCAGCAGCGCGTCGACCAGCGCGAAGGCCGCCAGCGAGGCGCCGATCGCCAGCGCCAGCGATGTCAGCGCAGCGGCCGTTACGGCAGTATCCTTGCGCAGCATGCGGAAGCCGAAGCGGACGTCCTTGACGAGCGATTCCAGCCACGGCAGCAGCCTGGCGTCGCGGCTGGCCTCGCGCGTGTGCAGTTCGTTGCCCAGGCGGAGGCGCGCCTGGCGGGCGGCTTCTTGCGGACTGATGCCGCCACGGACGGCTTCCTCCGCGCGCGCCTCGAGGTGAAAGCGCAACTCCTCTTCGAGTTCGCCATCCAGCCGATCCGGCCGGAATGCGTTGGTCAATCGAGATAGCCAGGACATGAGTTCTCCTGTGGGACCTTTGTAATAACTGCGGCAAACCGCTCCCTATGGTCGCGGCTCCGTTAGCGGTTTGCCGCGCTTATGCCTGTTCCAGAACTGCGTCTACCGCCGCTGTGATCGAGCGCCAGCGGATTAGCTCGCCTTCCAATTGCTTGCGGCCGGCGACGGTAATGTCATACGCCCGCGCGCGGCGGTTGCTCGGAGTGGTGGCCCACTTTGCCTTGATCCAGCCGGCCTCTTCCATGCGATGGAGCGCCGGATAGAGCGAGCCTTCTTCCACCCGCAGTATGTCCTCCGACATGGCTTCGATCTGCACGGCAATGCCGTAGCCGTGGAGCGGTCCGCGGCGAGCGAGAATCTTCAATACGAGCAGCGGAAGCGATCCCTGCAATGCGTCCTGTCTCGCCATGCTCAGACTCCTTACTAAGATGTCTTATTATGAAGCCGGAGAACGAGGTTGTCAAGCGCTCAGGCGAAAGCGCCTGCCCGGTAACGCCGGCGGTCTTGCCGCCGGCGACTCGGGCGGTCTTGCCGCCGGCGACTCGGGCTTGTCGGCGACGGATCGCTCTTCGAGAAGTGCACCGGCGGCAAGACCGCCGGCGTTACCGGTTTATCTGCTAACCTGCCGAAGGGATGACGCTCTCGCCCGCTCGCCATACCGCGTACGCCGTGCTGCATCGGGTCGAGACCGGCGGCTGGGCTTCGGACCTGCTACTTGCCGCGACGGCTGGGCTCGATTCGCGCGATGCTGGCCTCGCTTCGGAGATCGTCTTCGGCGTGCTGCGGTATCGCGCGCAGCTCGATTTCCTGATCGAACACTTCGGCGGGCCGCGCAAGCTGGACGTGGAAGTGCGCCTCGCGCTGCGGATGGGCATCTATCAGCTTCGTTACCTGGAGCGCATTCCGGCGCACGCGGCGGTCGCCGAGAGCGTGGAGTTGGTGAAGCGGGCGCGCAAGCGGTCGGCGGCCGGCGTGGTGAACGCGGTGCTGCGCAAAGTGGACCGCGCGCCCGTCGAATGGCCCACGCGCGAGATCGAGCTTTCCTGCCCGGAGTGGCTGATCGATCGCTGGGAACGGAATCACGGACCGGAGGCGGCGCGCTCGATCGCGCTCAAGGCCCTCGAAGAGCCGCAAAAGCACGTGCGGGTGTCCGCGGCGGGGACGCGCTTCCAGGACATCGGCTCGCAATCCATCGTCCCGCTGCTCGAATTGCAGACGGGCCAGACCTTCCTCGATTTGTGCGCGGCGCCGGGCAACAAGACCGCGCAGGCGCTCGAAGCGGGAGTGCGCGCGGTGGCCTGCGATCTGCACTGGCACCGCTTGCGCGAGCTGCGCGGAATGGGCGCCGACCTGGTGGTTTTGGATGGCACCGGGCCGCTGCCGCTGGCGCGGCGGTTCGACCGCATCCTGGTGGATGCGCCGTGCTCCGGGACGGGCACGCTGGGCCGCAATCCGGAGATCAAGTGGCGCTTGCGGCCGGACGATCTGGCTGACTTGCACGGCCGCCAGAGCGCGCTGCTGCGGAATGCGCTGGCGGCGCTCGCGCCGGGTGGGCTCCTGGTGTATTCCACCTGCTCGCTGGAGCCGGAAGAAAACCGGGAGGTGGTGGCGGAGGCCGCGCCGGAGCGCGCCGTTACGGTGTGGGAACGGCTGCCGGGGCGCGACGCGGGCGATGGTTTCTGGGCGGCTGTGATAAAATCAGACGAATCCGCAAATGGTTGAAATCGTTCCCTCAATTCTGTCCGCGGACTTTGCGCGCCTGGCCGAGGAGATCGCTTCGGTGGAGCGCGGCGGGGCCACCATCCTGCATCTCGACGTGATGGACGGCCATTTCGTGCCTCGCATTACGATCGGCCAGCCGGTGGTCGAATCGATTCGCAAAGCCACCCGCGCGCACCTGGATTGCCACCTGATGATCGAGCGCCCGGAGCGGTACGCCAAGTCCTTCATCGAGGCGGGCGCCAACTCGGTTTCGGTGCATTATGAAGCCTGCCGGCACCTGGACGCCACGCTCGAGATGATTAAGCAAGCCGGTGCGATGGCGGGTGTGGTGTTGAACCCGGCTACGCCGGTGGCAGTGCTGGAAGATGTGCTGGAAGTGGCCGACTACGTGCTGCTCATGAGTGTGAACCCGGGGTGGGGCGGCCAGAAGCTGATTCCGTATGTGCTGGAGAAAGTTCGCAAGCTGGCGCGCATGCGGCGCGAGAAGAAGTTAGCTTTCCCGATTGAAATCGATGGCGGAATCCACCCGGAGAACCTGGCCGAAGCGGTGCGCGCGGGGTGTGATTGGATCGTCACAGGGTCGGCCATCTTTCACAGTCCGAATGCGGAATCGACCACGCGCGAGATGCGCGAAATTGCCGCTCAGGCGACCGCCGTGCGGTGCTGATGGAATCGCCGGCGTTGGCAAGATAGCTGGAGAAGTGAAGTGAAATTGGAATTCCTTATGTCGCGAAATGTCGTTCGTACGGCTGCCGTGGCGGCAGCGATGTGCGCCCTGCTGCTGGCTCCGGGTTGCGCCAAGAAGAAATACGAGAACCCCATCACCAAGGATACGCAGCAGCCCGACAAGGTGCTGTTCGACCGGGCCGTCGACGATATCGAACACGCGCGTTTCGAGCAGGCGCGGCTGACGCTGCAAACGCTGATGAACACCTATGACACCAGCGAATACCTGGCCAAGGCCAAGCTCGCGGTGGCTGACAGTTGGTATCGCGAGGGCGGCAGCCACGGCCTGGCGCAGGCCGAGGCCGAGTACAAGGATTTCATCCTGTTCTATCCGCAACTGGAAGAAGCCGCCGAGGCCCAGGAAAAGGTCTGCAAGATGCAGTTCCAGCAGATGGACAAGGCCGACCGCGACCCGCTGCACGCCCGGCGCACGGAGGATGAATGCCGGCAGCTCCTGGTGCAGTTTCCGAATAGCAAATTCGCTCCCGATGCGCAGCAGTATTTGCGGACGGCGCAGGAAGTTCTGGCGGATGCGGAATATCGGGTAGGCTCGTTTTATTACCGCAGCAAGGGGAGCTTTCCAGCAGCCGCCAACCGGCTGACCGCGCTGACGGACCAGTTCCCGCTGTACAGCCGCGCCGATGACGCGCTGATGATCGAAGCGGATTCCTATCACCGCATGGGCGACCGGTGGGAAGATCAGGAGGCGGCGGCATATAGCAAGATTGTGCGCGACTATCCGCTGAGCCCCCACGTAAGCGAAGCGACCAGTCACCTGAAAGCCATGAACCGGCCCGTACCGGAGGCCGACCCGGTGGCTTATGCGCGCCAGAAATACGAGTTGGAGAACCGCCAGAAGCGCGGCTTAATCAGCAAGGCCTGGCAGCCTTTCACCGCGAAGCCAGACGTGTTGAACGCGGCCAAGAGCGGCTCGCCGCGGATGGAGACGCTCAAGCCTTACACTCCGGTGAGCATACCCGCGGCCGCCAAGGGCGGTGAGGCCACCGGCGGTACGGGAGTCGGCACGGGCGGCGGTGGCGGAAGCGACGTGACCGTATCCACGGTGAACGATAGCAAGCTGATCGACGCGGCGCCGGACGCGCGGCAAAACCCTGGAACGGCCGCGGCGCCGCCGGCCCCAACTGGCGGCGCTGCCGAAAAGCCAGCCGTCGAAAAGCCAGCCGCGGATCCCGCCAAGGGACCGGTTCCGGACGCGGCGCTGCCGCAGAATCACACCGGCAAGATAACCGCGAGGGATCTGGCCAGGGAGATGAAAAAGCGCGAGGCGCAGATGAAGAAGAAGCAGCAGGAGACTGCCAAGGCGCAGAAGAAGGCGCAGGAAGATCAGGCCAAGAAGAATAAGAACAAGAAGGCCACCACCGCGCCGCCGGCGCCCCAGCCGCAGCCGGCCGACGCCGGAGGTAGTACCATCAAGCAATGAGCCGCGTTCTGCTGGTGGATGACAGCCCACACGCGCAGCGTATGGGTGAGCGCATCCTGGCCGAGGAAGGCTACGAGGTCGTCACCGTCAGCAATGCCGAAGCGGCGCTGATCCGGCTGCTGGACGTGGATCCAGACGTGATTGTGGCGGACACGGTGATGCCCGGCCGCACCGGATACGACATCTGCCAGTACGTCAAGATGAGCCCGCAACACCGCCATGTGGGCGTAATCCTCACCGCGGGTGTGCTGGAAAATGTGGACGAGGCGCAAGCGCAGCGGGTTGAGGCGGATGCCGTGCTGCGCAAGCCTTTCGAAGCTTCCGCGCTGTTGGCGTCGGTGCGTCCGCTGGCCGAACGGGCGCAGGAAGCGCGCCGTCAATACCGGGAAGGCGGGCCTGGCGATGTACACGCCGCCGCGCAGCCGGACAAGGTGGCGCCGCTGGTGCCGTTCGTGGCCGTGGTGGATGTGGAGCAGGTGCGCGCCGCGGTAACGGTGGCGCTCGATGCTTCCATGGCTCGCATGGTGGACGAAATCACCAAGCATGTGCTGGTGGCGCTCGAAAGCCAGGAAGCCAATCGCCCGGAAACTCCGGCCGCCGACTCACTGCCGGTTAAGGAAGATGCTATGGACGCGGAGTCGGACACAGCGGAGAGCGAGCCGAGTCCATGGCCGGAACCCGCGCACCGCGTAACCACGCTGCGCCGCCGCCCGGGATCCATCCTCGGTTTGGACGATTTCCCGGCCGACGAGGAAAATCCGGAAGCGCAGGAATAGATTATGCCCGACAACAGTTTTGACGTAGTCTCGAAAATCGAAATGCCGGAAGTGCTGAACTCCATCCAGCAGGCGCAGAAGGAAATCCAGCAGCGCTACGACCTGAAGGACTCTCATTCCTCCATCGAGCTGAATGAGAAAGACGGCAAGATGGTGCTGGCCAGCAAGGACGAGTTCAAGCTCAAGGCGGTGGTGGATATTCTGGGATCGAAGCTGGTGAAGCGCAAGGTGCCGTTGAAGAACCTGAGTTTCGGCACGGTGACGCCGGCGGCCGGCTCGACGGTGCGCCAGGAAGTGACGCTGCAACAGGGCATCCCAATCGAGAAGGCGCGCGAGATCGTGAAGGCCATCAAAGACGCCAAGTTGAAGGTGCAGGCTTCCATCAATGGCGATTTCGTCCGCGTTTCCGGGCGCGACCGCGACACCTTGCAGCAGGCCATTCAACTGCTGAAGGCAGCCGATTTCGGCCTCGACATGCAGTTCATCAACTACCGGACGAATTAGTGGAGCGAGGTTGACAGGCGGAAGCGCCTGCCCCACCTCGTGCGCTTTCATTAGTGGGGCAGGCGCTTCCGCCTGCCAACCTTTTCGCCGCTGTCTCGCTGCACAGAGACCCCATGATTCGCCGCATCGAATCGCACGAAATCGCCGGGCCGGCCGGCCGTCTGGAAGCCCTGCTCGAAGAGCCGCACGAACGCGACCCGTGGTGCGCGGCGGTCGTCTGCCATCCTCATCCGCAGTTCGGCGGCACGCTTCATAACAAAGTGGTCTACCGGCTGGCGCGTGGATTGCGCCGCGCGGGGATTGCAGTGCTGCGGTTCAATTACCGCGGGGTGGGCCGCAGCCAGGGTGCATACGGCAACCTGGAAGGAGAAATCGAGGACGCCCGTGCGGCACTCGACTGGCTGCGCGCGCGGTACCCGGCGCTCGACTACGCACTGGCCGGCTTCTCCTTCGGCGCGCGCGTGATCACCCGCCTGGGATGCGAGACCGGCGGCGCGCGCTTTCTGCTCGCTGCCGGATTCCCAACCAGCATGGGTGGCACCGAATACCTGGAGCGCTGTGCGACACCCAAGGTCTTCCTGCAAAGCACCCACGACCAGTACGGGCCGCGCGCCGATCTGGAAGCCGCTTTCGCCCGCTGGGCCGCGCCGAAACGCCTCGAATGGATTGAAGCCGCCGACCACTTCTTCGCAGGCGGTCTCGACGCGCTGGAAGACCGGGTAGCGGAAGTGGCGGCGGAGCTGTAACTGTGGGATGCTGAACGGTCGAGTATGGATATCCTCACCGGCAACGCGGGCTGGATCGAAGTCATCTGCGGCCCGATGTTTTCGGGCAAGAGCGAAGAGCTGATCCGGCGCCTGCGCCGCGCCATGATCGCGCGCAAACGGGTCGCCGTGTTCAAACCCAAAATCGACGACCGCTACTCGGCCGAGGAGATTGTCTCGCACGGCGATCTGCGCATGGAGTCGCAGGTGATCTCGGACGCGGGCGAGATGCTGGAGCGGATCGACTGGCGCGCGGAAGTGGTGGGAGTGGACGAAGCGAATTTCATGGGACCGTCGCTGGTGGAGGTGGCCGGGCGGCTGGCCGATAGCGGCAAGCAGGTGATCATCTCGGGCCTGGATACGGACTACCTGGGGCGGCCCTTTGCGCCGATTCCGGATCTGCTGGCGCAGGCCGAATCCATCACCAAGACGCTGGCGGTGTGCGTGCGCTGCGGCAACCCGGCCAAGCACACGCAGCGGCTGCGCGGCTCCGACGACCTGATCGTGGTGGGCGCCAACGAGATGTACGAAGCGCGCTGCCGGCGCTGCTTCGAGCCCGGCATTCCCAAACAGCGGGAAATCGATTTCGTGAAAGCCCACCGGAAGGAGCCGTAGGGAAAAACACCGGCGGCAGAGACCGCCGGCGTTACGGGAAACGGCTAAAGTGATAAAGAAGGAGTCTCGCTTTGCATAAGATCTTGTTGGTTTTCTCACTCGCCGCGTGGAGCCTCTCGGGCCAGGCGCCGGACAAGGCGTCGAGCGCGCTCGGGTTCAGCGTGAAGAACATCGATACCACCGCCAATCCGTGCGTGGATTTCTACCAGTACGCGTGTGGGACTTGGGTAAAAGATAATCCGGTTCCGGCTGACCAGTCGCGATGGGGCCGGTTCGACCTATTGGAAGAGAATAATCGCGACGTGCTGCGCGAGATCCTGGAGACGGCCAGCAAGCCGGATGCGGGCCGCGAGTCGACGGTGCGCCTGATCGGCGACTACTACGCGGCTTGCATGGATGAAAAAGCAGTGGAGGCCGCTGGGCTGAAGCCGCTCGAAGACGAACTGGGGCAGATCCGCGGCTTGCGGGACAAGGCGCAGATCGCGGCGGTGGTGGCGCGTTTGCATCGCGAAGGCGCCGACGTGATGTTTCAGTTCAGCTCCGGGCAGGATTTTAAGGACTCCAACCAGGTGATCGCACAAGTGGACCAGGGCGGTTTGGGGCTGCCCGACCGCGACTACTACCTGAAGCAGGACGCGGAAAGCGAGAAGTTGCGCCACCAGTACGTGGAGCACGTGGCGCGCATGTTCGTTCTCGCCGGCGAAACCGCGGCCGAGGCCAAAGCCGCCGCCGAAACGGTCATGAAGATCGAGACAGCACTTGCCACGGGCTCGCTCGACAACGTGTCCCGCCGCGATCCGGAGAAGGTTTATCACAAGATCGGCACGCAGGAAATGGAAGCGCTGGCTCCGGTGTTTCAATGGAAAGAGTATCTGCGCGCGAGCGGCTCGCCGGAATTTGCCTCCGTCAACGTGGCGTGGCCCGCATTCCTCCAGGCGCTCAACGGGACCATCGAGCGATTCAGCCTGGCCGACTGGAAAACCTATCTCACCTGGCACCTGTTGCATGCCGCGGCGCCTCTGCTGCCGCAGGCGTTCGTCCAGGAGAACTTCGACTTTTACGGCAAGACGCTGACCGGCACCACCGAGTTACGGCCGCGCTGGAAGCGTTGTGTGGATTTCACCGACTCCGAGCTGGGCGAGGCGCTGGGAAAGCAATTCGTCGACAAGACCTTCGGCGCCGAGGGCAAGGCGCGGACGTTGAAGATGGTGGACGCGCTCGAAAAAGCGCTCGGACAGGATCTGGAACAATTGCCGTGGATGACCGCCGAAACCAAGAAACAGGCGCTCGTGAAGCTGCACGGCATCGCCAACAAGATCGGCTACCCGGACAAATGGCGCGACTATTCGAGCGTGGTGATCCGGCGCGACGATCCGCTGGGCAACACCGCGCGCGCCGACGCATTCGAGTTTCAGCGGCAGTTGAACAAGATCGGCAAGCCGGTGGACCGCCAGGAATGGGGCATGACGCCGCCCACGGTGAACGCCTACTACGATCCGTCGATGAATGACATCAACTTTCCGGCGGGCATCCTGCAGCCGCCGTTCTACGACAACTCGATGGACGACGCGGTGAACTTCGGCGGTATCGGTATGGTGATCGGCCACGAGCTGACGCACGGCTTCGACGATCAGGGCCGGCAGTTCGACGCGCACGGGAACCTGCGCGACTGGTGGACGCCGGTAGACGCCAAGGAATTCGAGAAGCGCGCGGCCTGCGTGGCGCAGGAGTACTCGAAGTTCGAGGTGGCGCCGGGCGCGTTCGTCAACGGCCAGCTCACCCTCGGCGAGAACACGGCCGACAACGGCGGCGTGCGCATCGCCCTGATGGCGCTGCTGAACACGATCGGCGACAGCGACAAGAAGATCGACGGCTTCACGCCCGAGCAGCGGCTGTTTCTGTCCTTCGGCCAGATCTGGTGCAACAACCAGCGGGAGGAATCGCTGCGCATGCAAGTCAAGACCAACCCGCACGCGCCGGGCAAGGAACGCGTGAACGGCGTGGTGCAGAATATGCCCGAGTTCCAGAAGGCGTTCTCCTGCCAGGCCGGCCAGCCCATGGTAAGCGCCAACGCGTGCAGGGTGTGGTAGGGTTCAAGTCTGCTGGATAATCGCCGTCAGGCGGTCCACTGCTTCTCTTAGCTTCGCTTCGGAGACGTGACCGGCGCGGTAGACGATGATGCTCGCATCGGCCGTGAATAGCCGATTGGGGCGAATCCTGCTGCTCTGGCTAAGACCGCCAGAGACGAAATCCGTGTCGTCAAGCGGAATCGAATACTCATCGGCTCTCGCCTGGCTGGTGATCTGGCATAGGATGACGTCGTCGCCTTTGAGTGTCGCGATGACCAGGCCGGCCGCCGCTTTGCCTGACTGAGGTCCGAAAAAGGGAAGTTGAGGACTACGATGTCGCCTCTTACAGATTGGCCCAGGCCGCATCCTCCTCAGGCGCTAGCCAATCCTTGGCCAGTGACGATTCGGCGGCCAGCGCAGACGTTTCGGTCTCGGCGTGCGCGTCCTGGAGCGACCGCAGGAAGGCCAGGAGTCTGTCCAGATCTTGCTCCGGCATCCGATCCAATTCGCGAGCGATCAATTCCCGTGTGCCCATGACAGCCTCAATCCCATCGTAAGGCATTTTCGCGCGCCTGGTATGTGCCTTGAGCCCGCCGGGCGCATTCTGCTATTCTCAGGTAGTCGAATTCATGAATAGTCTTTACCCGGCCGTGTGAGGCGGGGTCACGGGCGAGGTTCACCATGTCAGGCCATTCCAAGTGGGCCACCATCAAGCACAAGAAGGCGGCTACGGACGCCAAGCGCGGGAAGACGTTTACCCGCATCATCAAGGAAATCACCATCGCCGCCCGCAGCGGCGGCGATCCGGACGGCAATCCGCGGCTGCGTAGCGCTGTGCTGGCGGCCAAGGCTGCCAGCATGCCGTCGGACAACATCAAGAAAGCGATCATGCGCGGCACCGGCGAAATCGAGGGCGGCCAGATCGACGAAGTCATGTTCGAAGGTTACGGGCCGGGCGGCGCGGCGGTGCTGGTGAATGTGGCTACCGACAACCGCAACCGGACGGTGAGCGAGCTCCGCCACGTCTTTTCGAAGAACGGCGGCAACATGGGTGAGCAGGGCAGCGTCGCCTGGATGTTCGAACGCAAGAGCCAGATCTACGTGGCCGGTGACAAAGCCGGCGAAGATCAGTTGATGAACGTGGCCCTGGAAGCCGGCGGCGACGATCTGCGGCAGGAGGGCGAGAGCTGGGAGATCCTCTCGGCTCCGGAAGCGCACGAAGCGGTGCAGAAGGCCCTGGAAGCGTCGGGCATTCCGATCGAGGAAGCTTCCATCGCCATGGTTCCGAAAAACCTGGTGAAGCTGGAGGGCAAGAACGCGGCCGGCATGTTGCGGCTGAACGACGCGCTGGAAGAGCACGAGGACGTGCAGAACGTATACTCCAACTTCGATATTGACGAGAAGGAGATGGAGGCCCTCGAGCGCTGACGTGCGGGTGCTCGGCATCGATTGCGGGTCGGCGCGCACCGGTTACGGCATCATCGACAGCGACGGGCGGCGGCACCAAATGGTGGCCGCCGGGGCGATCCGCACGAGCGCGCAGGCTCCGTTTGAAAAGCGGCTGCTCAAGATCGCCAATGAGTTGCGCGCCCTGATGCGGGAGCACGCTCCGGATCGGGCCGCTGTGGAGGGAGTCTTTTATTCGGCCAACGTGCAAACCGCGCTGAAGCTGGCGCAGGTGCGCGGCGTGGCGCTGCTGGTGGTGGCGGAGGCCGGCGTGGCGCTGGCGGAGTATTCGCCGCTCGAGGTGAAGACCAGCGTGGTGGGATACGGACGGGCGGAGAAGGCGCAGGTGCAGTTGATGGTGAAATCGCTGCTGAAGCTCGACCGTCCCATCGAGTCCGAGGACGCGGCCGATGCGCTGGCGGTGGCCATCTGCCACGCCACACACGAAGCCACGCGCGAGAGGATCGGGCGCAAATGAACCGCGCGCGGTGGCTCTGCCTGCTGTTCTGGTCGGCGGCGGCTTCGGGCGCCGCGAGCGATGCGCGGCTGTTCTTCTCCAGGACCTTTCCCGGCAGCGCCCCGCCGTACCTGGAAGTGCGCGTCTCAGCGGCCGGCGATGCCGAATACCGCGAGGCTCCCGACGAGGAATTGCCGCTGAAGTTCAAGCTCTCGGAAGAAGAGTCGGCGGCGGTTTTCGCGTTGACCGAGAAGCTGGATTATTTCCGGCACCCGCTCGAATCGCCCGTCAGAGTCGCTTTCATGGGAACCAAGCTGCTGCGCTATGAGAGCGGCGACACCAAGAGCGAAGTCAAGTTCAATTACACCGAGGATGCCGCTGCGCAGACGCTGGTCGGCTGGTTCGAGCGGATGGCCGAATCCGCCGAGCTTCGCATTGACCTGGAACGCGCCGCCAAGTACGATCACCTGGGCGTGATGCATGCGCTGGAGACGCTGGCGGCGGCGATGGACGATCACCGCGTGGCGGCCGCCCCGCAGTTCCTGCCCATGCTCGACCGCATCTCGAACAGCGAAACCTACATGCACGCAGCGCGCACGCTGGCCGCCGATCTCGCGGGAGCAATTCGGCACCCGAAGAAGTAGGGCGGGGAAGTGGGCGCGTCCCGCTGGGGCGGACGAGCTTGCCGCTGCGGGCAAATCGCGCAGCGGTTGTCCCGGTCGGCCCCCTGGTTTCGAATTCCACGAGCGAAGCCCTTCCGCCGCGCCGCGCTAGCGAACTGGTACAGTAATGGGTTGGTCCGCGGGCCGGCAATCGCCGGCACCGTGTAAGAGCCATCTCAACCATGTCACCGGGTGTCAGCGCTTCGCCAGACAAGGGGACGCCCGCGGCGGAGCCTCCTTATTCCGTCGAGCGGCGTTGGAGACCTTTGCTCTATGGACTCTTGCTGGTCCTATCCGGCATGGGATTGTACCTCGCAACGGTCGTTCTGGCGGGCTTCAGCAGGCTGATCGCTGGAAACCGGTTCGGGCCGTTCTTGCAGACGACCCTCTGGTACAGCGGACTTCCGGTATTCGCGGGACTCTCTTTGTGCGCGTTGGATTTCCTTTGGGTACTTCCGCGAATCCGCCGGGCTCCGGCGGTGCCCCTCTCCCATCCAGCCGACACGCGGTTGACCGTGGTGTTGACCGCCTATAACGACGAGCCAAGCATCTCGCCGGCGGTGCGGGACTTCAAGGCGCATCCGAATGTGGAGCGGGTGGTCGTAGTCGATAACAACAGCCGGGACGGCACGGCCGAAGCGGCGCGTCTAGCCGGCGCCGAAGTGGTCGTGGAGGAAAAGCCGGGCTACGGCCGCTGCGTCTACCGGGCGCTTACGGAGGGCATGCGATTTGACGACGCTGAGTTCACCCTGCTTTGCGAAGGCGACATGACGTTCCGCGCATACGATATCGACAAATTTCTTGCTTACATCGGGCATGCCGACATCGTTAACGGAACCCGCATTGTCGAACAACTGCGCGATCAACAGACCCAGTTGACCACATTCATGTACTACGGCAATTTCTTTGTGGGAAAACTGCTCGAGGCCAAACACGCGGGGCGCGGCACCTTCACCGATGTGGGGACCACCTACAAGCTCTGCCGCAATTCGGTGTTGCGCCGGCTGCTTCCCGCCCTGGATTCCTCGGTAAACCTGGAGTTCAATGCCCATTTTCTGGACACGGCACTCTCTTGCGGCGTCAGGATTGTCGAGTGCCCCATTACGTTTCACCCCCGCGTCGGCCGCAGCAAGGGGGGCAACACCAACAACTTTAGGGCGCTGAAGGTCGGACTGAGCATGATCGCGGGAATCCTCACCTCCTGCCGCCGGAGGATCGCCCTGGACAGTTGGCCGGGCATGCCGCAGTTTCTAAGTCCCGGTGTCGAAGGCATCGTGTCGGCCGCCACCGACCTGAGTGCCGTCGAGGAGGAGAGTGTTGACTTCGCCTTCGCCAGCAACCTCTTCGAACATCTGACGCAGAATGAGTTAGCGGCCACGCTCGAACAGCTACGGCACAAGCTGAAGAAATCCGGAACGTTGAACATCCTCCAGCCGAATTACCGTTTTGCCTACCGCGAATATTTCGATGACTATACGCACGTTGCCGTGTACTCGGATCGCAGCCTGGCCGACTTCCTGGGAGCTCATGGGTTTCGAGTTTCGGAGTGTTATCCGCGATTTTTGCCTTTGACGATTAAATCGCGCTTCCCCGTGTTTCCCTTCCTCATCCGCACCTATTTGCGGCTGCCGTTCAAGCCGATGGGAGGGCAGATGTTGATCCGGGCATGCCCGGCGTGATGCGGGATTATCGGCGCCCAGCCCTTCACTCCGTCCGAAATTGCACGCTGCGGGCGGTTTCACCACCGGTGGAATCTTTCACCACTAGCTCGGCGCGGTAGGTCCCCGCCGGCAGGCTGGCGACCGGCAATTTGAGGGCGACCGGAATCGCGCGGCCGCCGGACTTGGCCAGAGCGCTCAAATCGACATCGCCGGAATCCCATTTCGGCAGGTTGCTCTGTGCGTCCACCAGGCGCAGCCGCATCGTCAACTGGACCGGCCCGGCGCCGGCTGCGGGAGGCTGGTAGATCTCGAAGTAGGCTTCGGCGATACCGGCCTTCGGCAGAATATCGGAACCGGCCACCGTGATCTGGTTGCCGCGGAAGATCAGCGGCTTCTTGCCTTCGTCGAGCTCTTCCTGCGCGTCGTCTTGCGAGACCGGTTGCACATTGTGGCTGAGCGCTATGGCGCTCACGCTGAGCTGTGCGGCGTCGACGGGGTCGACCGCCAGCGGAGTCTCGACCACACCGAAGCGATCCTTGGTCGTGCGGAAGATCAGCTTGAAGCGGTAATTGCCGGGCGCGATTTCAAACTGGTGTTCGTAGCGCAGCGGGTGCTGGATAAAGCTGTCGAATTGCTGGCAGTTGGCGAAATGGAAACTCACTTTGTCGCCGAATCGCGCGGCCACCCCGCCGCCCAGGTTGTAAGCCAGTCCGAGCACGTCCATGCTGGCGTGCAGTCTGCCGTTGGCTTCGGTGGGGACGAGAACGGGAGTAAGCGCTTCATGCGCCATGTCGACGTTGGGATTGAGAACGGACGCCGGGATTTCCAGCGCCAGGTCCACTCGGGCCACTCCGCCAGTCTCGTAGAAGAAGGGCAAGGACGCCGCGGCCGCGGTGTTGCCGGCGTGCGGCGAGGCGGCCAGGTTTTCCAGCTCCGCTTCCAGCGGATTGGTCGAGGCAAGGGTAATCTCCTTGACATTGCAATACAGGTTGCGGCCGCGCACTTTCACATCGGGCCGGTCGACGGTGACCTTGAGCTCGTGGCAGCTTCCTTCCGGAGATTCCTGCGGCACGTAGCCGAGCGTGTAGGATTCGTCCTGTTCGTGGGCGATCGCGTCGAAAACGGCGACCACGTCGTTGCCGCGGAAGAGCTCGTGGCCGCCGGTGACGTCGGCCAAACGGAGAGCCCAGGGCGGATTCTGGGCGCTGGCCGTCGCTCCGGCCGGATAGACCGAGACGTTCGCCTTGCGGAACTCGGTCACCATCCCAAATGGATCGCGACGCATGTCGGCGTTCCGCTCGAGCTGGGACGCTTGCCGCCGGATCGAGGGAGGGCCTGGCGCCTGCTGGGTGGCGGCGTCGGTTACCGGCTCCGGAACGCCGGCCGCGAAAAGAGCCACCACCTTGTGGCCCGGCACATGGCCCAGGTCCGTCGCCAGTTGCTTATAGAAGCGATATCGCACATAGCCGTCGGGATCGGGACTGCCGGGGCAAGACGACGAACCGAACCGCTCGCCCGGTGTCGGCGGAGGCTGGCCGGCAAACGGGGAAGCATACAGGATCGAAGGCGGCCCGGCGGAAGCGGAGGACAAGCCCGGCCAGGCGCCCAAGGAATGCTGAAGCTCGCCGACGTCGCTGGTGAACTGCGTGGCGATGGTCAGGCATCCCCACGCGTAATACACAACCGACATCAGCCGATTAGGTCCGGCATTGTCAGCGATGAACTTCGCCGCGCCCTGCTGAATCCACTTGAGATCGTCGGGACCCAATAGCTGGTCATATTGCGCATCGATCAAAAGCACGAAGTGCTGCTGGCGGCTGATTCCCGGCGTGGCGGGTCCGGTGCGAGTCTGAAACGCTGTGATGGCCTGTTCCTTGCCATCCTCAAAGACGTGGAAATCCTTCGCCTCCAGGCCGAGCACGGGCTCGTCTTTCTTGCCCGTTACCACCTCATCCACCAGCACCAGGCGCGCTTCGGCCTTGAGCTTGAGGTTGCTCGTGCCTTGATCACCAAGCCCACCGGTTTGCGCCGCGAGCGGCAAACACAGGAACAGCAGCAGCGCCGAGAGATGGTAACCTCGCGGTTGCCGCCGTGGCGCACGCACTCCTGCGTGCCGCGTCGGCACTCCTGCCGACGCCCGGTGCCCATGGCGCAACGCGCGTCTAGAAGAGTTTCGACGCGGCACGCACGAGTGCGTGCGCCACGTCAGCCCGCCGCACAGTGAGGTTTTCATGGGATCTCCACCACTCCGTTGGCGGCGGCCATCTGTTTGCCCTCGGCGTCGCGCACCACCACGCGGATCATGTAAGGGCCGATCTTGACGTCGAAATTGCTGTTCACAGTTATGCCGGCCGCGCGCCGCCGCTCGATACTCTCATCCTTCAGCCGAAGTTCCACCACCTTCTGCGTTCCCTTGATGTAGTTGCCGTCGCCATCGAACAGGGCGCAGATCAGCGTCACGTCGTCGCGGTTCCGGTCGTCCTGCTTGCGCAGGGGAAGCGCCCGTATATCGATGTGGGTAGCGACTTTCAGCTTGGCGTCCTCTTCGGTGGTCTTGAAGAACTCGCTGTGGATCTCGATCGGCACGTCGCGCAGCTCATCGCGCGAGAACACGGCCTCGCCGATTTCCCGCGTGGCTGTCGCCGCGTCGTCCTCTTCATGCGACGGCGCCCAGTAACCCCTGCGTGCCTCGAGCGAGAACCCCTTGAGGTTCGCCAGCTTCACCTTGATCTCGTGGTACTTCCCGTCTGGTTTGAGATCCTTGGGATAGAAGCCCAGATAGTAGACGTACTCGGGCGGCGTGGCCAGGCGATTCAATCCGCCCAGCAGATCGTTATCGCTGGAAGTGCTGCCACCGGTTGAATGGGCCAGGTCTTCCAGAACCATCCCCTGGGCAGAATTCTCCCAACTGTCGTATTTGGAGATAAGCTGGCCGGTCCGCGGGTCGGGCGAGTTGCAGCCCGGAATATCGCCGACCGGGTCGATGGTATAGACGCCGCGCGCGTCGAGGGTGTTGATGACTACGCCCGCGCGTGTAGCGCGATCGATGGATTCCGTGAGGTCCTTCTGCACCTCATCGGGAAGATACATGCCGGGCGACACCAGGATCATCGTCCGATCGCCCGGCATGGCCGCGAGCAAGCGTACCATGTTGCTCAGCGTGCGGAGGGTGGCGATGGCTTCGCCCTCGCCGGTGGTGGCGACTTCACGGAGAATGTCGGTGGCTTTGATCGGGGCGCCCGGCAGGCAAGCGGCGATGATGCCGGCCTCTAGTGTCACCGCCTCCTGGTTGTCGCGGTTCAGCCATTGATCCGCCACGTAGAAGCTGGCCGGCGGGAACACCTTGTGGGCCGGCAGCACGGGCATGATCTTCATCAGCGTCTCTTTGAATTTCGCCGGGTCGTTGGTGAACCCGAGCGTCACCTTGCCGGAAAGCGTCAGCAGCGCCACGCGGTCCTGCGGGCGGATTCCCTGATCGATGTATTTCAGCGCCGCGATGCGGGCGTTCATCAGGTCCCCAATCTTGAGATGAACGTCGTCGAAGACAAACGCGGTGAAACGGGTGGGCACCACCAATTTGGAGCCGGGCGCGGCCGTCTCCGGCTCCCATGGGACCTCCGTTGCCGCGCCCGGCGGCGCCGCCTTCTTGGGGATGGCGCTGCCTTCGATCGAGAACTGCGAGATGTACTGCTGCTTGCCGCGGTCGGTGAGCTGGAAATCCTCTTTATGGAAGGTGCCGATGGTGTGGCCCTGCTTATCGCGAATCACCACCGGAACGCGCACCAGGTTCACGCTCGATTGAAAGGTGGGCGTCTCTTCGCGAGTAGTTACCTCGCCGGTCTGAGTCTGCGCGGCCAGCACGCAGGCGAGCGGGAAAAAGGTCCAAGAGCGCATGATACTCTCCTTCCGCGAGAAACCCGGCGGCGCGGATTTTTGCCGAGTGGGCCGCTGTGACCGGCCCACTTGCTTCGCATTATAACTGTCCAGACTCGCCGACCAACGCGCAAGTTGCTGGCTAAAAAGGGCCATGCGGCACGTGGTTTGCCCCCGTTGTTGGCGTAGAGCCGTGGTTTGTTGTGCCGCCTAGAGTGTGGGAGAAATTCTGGTGAGCCGGGCGAGACTCGAACTCGCGACACCCGCCTTAAAAGGGCGATGCTCTACCAACTGAGCTACCGGCCCACACGGAGGACAGTTTAGCATGATCGTGGAACGAAGGAGGAAGGCTCCATCAAGGGGAATTCTGTACATAGCTCCCGTGACTCTGACAACCCGGCGGCCGCCGATTCACCTTTGTCGCGCCGCCCGCTATACTTGGGGTTTCGGATGCGCATGAACCGGTTAGTCCGGCGATTTCTGATGACCATCCTTGCCGTCGCCGGCACATTGGCGATCGGTACGGTCGGTTTCACCGTCATCGACGATTACCCGCCCTTCGACGCGTTCTACATGACGCTCACCACCATGACCACGGTGGGCTACGGCGAACTCCACCCGCTTTCGCGGGCGGGCCGAATTTTCAATTCGTTTCTCATCATCTTCGGCGTCACGACGATTCTGATTGCCATTGGCGCCATGACCCAGACGATCATCGAAATCGAGTTAGGCGATCGTCTGCACCAGCGGCGGAACAAACGCATGATCGACAAGCTCAAGAATCATTTCATCGTCTGCGGATTCGGGCGCGTGGGACGCGGCGCGGCCGCCGAACTGCACCATGCCGGCGTGCCTTTCGTGGTGGTGGACCAGAACCCGGAGCGCACCGAGCGCGCCATGCTGGAGGGCATGCTGGCGGTGGCGGCCGACGCCACGCGCGACGATACGCTGCGCCAGGCCGGCATCGAGCACGCCCGCGGCCTGGTAGCCGCGCTCGCCACCGACGCCGACAATCTGTTCGTGCTGCTCTCGGCCAAGGGCCTGAATCCGGGGCTCTACGTAGCTGTGCGCGCGGCCGAGGAAGGAGCCGAGGAGAAAATGCGCCGCGCCGGCGCCAACTCGGTCTTCGCTCCCTACGCCCTCACCGGGCACCGCCTGGCACAAGCCCTGCTGCGGCCCCACGTCGTGCAGTTTCTCGACTTCACCACGCAGGATATCGGACAGGACATTTCGATCGAACAGGTCTCGGTCGCGGCCGATAGCGAAATGGTCTCCAAGACCATCCGCGACATGCAACTGGGCCGCGATCTGGGCGTGATTGTGATGGCCATCCGCAAACGCGATGGCCAGATGCTGTTCAATCCGCAAGCCGATACCGCCATTCGCGGAGGAGACTTTCTGATCGTGATGGGCCGCCAGGAAAGTTTGCGGACGCTCGAGACGCTGCTGGCCGGACGCGGCCTGCCGCACACGCGTTAAGCGCTCGGTTGCGTCCAGCCCGCCGCCGCCGACGCCCGATTTTCGCTCCGATGCCTTTCAGAGCCGCGACCGAAGGGAGAGGTCCCTCGCCATTAAACACAACTTCGCAGGTTCGAAAACCTACTCCTCTTCCACGATGGCCACGCCCCAGGGTCCGATCGCCAACGCGGATGCCGCTGACGCCGGCCGCTGCGACAGCAACTCTGTGCCGCGCCCGTATGAGTAAGCCAGGCTTTGCGGCGCCGATGAAAAATTGAAGTAGTAGTGGATCGCCTTGCCGGCGCGGTTGACGCCGTGCTTGACCCGCACCGCCGTCGGCAGCTTCCGGTCGGGCCCCGCCAGTTGTGCCTGTTCGAGCACACGCTCCAACACCTTCTCTTGCAGTGCCGCGCTCAACACCGTTCCCTCGTAGGTCACGATTCCTTTGCCGAAATGATTCTCGGTGATGGCGGGGTACTTTCCGAAGAACGGGTGATCGTAATAGGCGACCGGTTTGGCAGTGTCGGGCACCAGCATTTCGGCCCAATCGCTCACCTGGTTTCCGGCGCCGGCCTGAAACGGATCGCCGCGCAGCGCGAGCGGCTTCGCCAGGTTGGAGAACTCCTGGTAATGGATGCCGGCGGCCTCGCGCAGCGGCCCCGGTGCGAGCGTTGCCCGCACTGTCGAATACTCGTTGCAGAACCCGCTCTTCAGCGTCAGCACCAGGTGGCCGCCGCCGCGCACGTAATCCACCAGCCGACCCAGCAGCGCGTCGCTCGCCACATACAACGGCGGCACCACGATCGCTTTGTACCCGCTCAGGTCTTCCGTCTCGGGGAAAATGAAATCCACCCCCACGTTGAGCCGGTAAAGCGCTCCATACAGCCGCCGCATTTCCACCTCGTAACCTTGCGGATGGTGCCAGGGCATGTCGCCGGCCACCGGCGAGGTCAGGAATGGCATGTAGTCGGTGCCGCGGCGCGAATCGTTGCTGTAGAGCAGTGCCACCGGGTGGGCCGGCTTCAGATCGACGATGTGAGGCCCCACCCGCTCCAGTTCGTGCGCGGTCTTCGACACCTCGGCGTAAATCCGGCCCGGCTCCAGGTCGTGCGACAGCACGCCCTTCCAGTACGTCTCTTGCCCGTAGTGCAGCGAGTGCCAGTGCCAGTACTCCACCATGTTGGCGCCGGTCGCGGCCATCAGGTATACGTCCTGACGCAATTGGCCGTCGTAGGGCGGATACTGCGAGCGCGAATCCCAGCCAATCGTCTGCGCGTTGATTTCCGTCACCAGGTAGTTGGTCTGCTTGAGCGAGCGGGCGAAATCGCCGCCGTAGCTCGATCCTTCGCCGGTGTACTCGTCTTGCGTGGTGTGATAGGGATTCATGCCCACGATGTCCAGGGTCTTCGAAATCTCGCGCTCACTGATGTCGGCGCGTGTGGCGCCGCCGAAATCCTGCATCACGAACTGGTCCGGCCGAAGATACTCGCGAACCAGCCCAGCCTGCCAGGCTAGAAAGCGCGTGGTCAGCGATTCCTGGTAGCGGTCCCATTCCAGTTTCCAACCCGGATTGAGGATCCCGTTGCGCGGCGGCACCTCGCTCCAGTCGTGCAGTTGCTGGCCCCAATAGACCAGCCCCCAGATCTGATTCAGCCGGTCGACGGTCGAGAACCTGTCCCGCAAGTAGCCCACGAAGCCGGCTTGCACGTTAGGCCCGGCCGTGCCGTTGGAGGTGGTTTCGTTGTCGATCTGGTAGCCGATCACGGCCCGGTTGTCGCGATAGTGTTCGGCTATTTTTCGAATCACCCGCTCGGAGTAACGCAGAAAATCGGGGTTGGTGATGTCCATGTTCTGGCGGATGCCATAAGTGGCCTTCTGGCCATCCAGGCGCGTCACCAGTATTTCCGGGTGTGCCTTGAACATCCACGGTGGAATCGAGTAAGTGGGCGTGCCCATGATGACGCGGATATGCGCCCGCGCCAGCCGCTCGATGATGCGGTCCATCCAGGCGAACTCGAAACGGCCGTCTTCGGGTTCCCAAACGCTCCATGTGGATTCGCCCACGCGCACCACATTGATGCCGGCCTGCTGCATCAATTGGACGTCCTTTTCCAGACGGTCCTCCGGCATGTACTCCTCGTAAAAGGCGACTCCATAAAGGAACGTGTCCATCCGGTCCGGCGCAAAGCGCCCCGGCGTTTGAGAGTGGATTGACACCGCGCCGAACAGGGCGGTCACAGCCGCGGCCAGCCACGGCAGCAACGCGCGAAACAGGCGGGATTTCATAGACGCCATCGTAGCAAGGCGACGGTAACGCCGGCGGTCTTGCCGCCGTGTTTTTCCCGGCCGAGGGCTGCACGCAAGAACACCGGCGGCCAAGACCGCCGGCGTTACCGTCGCCGTTCGTGCCGCTCCCCCTTGAAACAAGTTAGAATCGAGCTTCAAATCGCAAACTCAAGAAGGCATTCGAATGAGCAACGGCAAAACGCGCGCGATGACGTTCGGTGTGATCGTCGGCAATCGCGGTTTCTTCCCCGACCACCTGGCCAAGAGCGGGCGGGCGGATATGATCGCTGTCTTGGAAAAGGCCGGCCACAATGTGGTCGTCGCCGGACCCGAGGACACCAAGTACGGCGCGGTGGAAACGCGCGCCGAGGCGGGCAAGTGCGCCGATCTGTTCAAGCGGCATCGCGAGACGCTGGACGGCGTCATCGTCACGCTGCCCAATTTCGGCGACGAGCGGGGCATCGCCGACACGCTGCGGATGGCCGGCCTCGACGTACCCGTGCTCATTCAGGCCACGCCGGATACGCCGGGATTGATGTCGATCCGCGACCGCCGCGACAGCTTCTGCGGCAAGATGTCGGCCTGCAACAACCTTACCCAGTACGGCATCCCGTACTCGCTGACCACCCGCCACACCGAAGCGCCGGATTCCGATCTCTTTCGCCAGGATCTCGAGTGGTTCGCCGCCGTCTGCCGCGTGGTGAAGGGGCTCAAGCGGCTGCGCATCGGCGCCATCGGCGCGCGGCCGGCCGCGTTCAACACCGTCCGCTATAGCGAGAAGCTCCTGGAAGGCGCCGGCATCTCCGTCGAGCCGATCGATCTTTCCGAAATTCTGGGCCGCATCAACCGCATGAAGGATGACGACCCGGCGGCCGTGGCCAAGCTCAACGCGATCAAGAGCTACGTCACCACCGGCGGCGTGCCCGACGCTGCGCTGATGAAGATGGCGAAGCTGGGCGCCGTGATCGACCAGTGGATGGCACAGACCGAAGTATCCGTCAGCGCCATTCAGTGCTGGACCTCGCTCGAAGAGTTCTTCGGCGTGGTCCCCTGCACGGTGATGAGCATGATGAGCAACAACCTGATTTCGAGCGCCTGCGAAGTCGATATCTGCGGCGTGATCGGCATGCACGCCCTGCAACTGGCCTCCGGCACGCCTAGCGCGCTGCTCGATTGGAACAACAATTACGGCGACGACCCGGACAAGGCGGTCTGCTTCCATTGCAGCAACCTGCCCAAGCATTTCTTCCGCGAAGTCAAGATGGATTACCAGGCCATCATCGCCGGCACCGTGGGCCGCGACAACACTTACGGCACTTGCGTCGGCCTCGTCAAGCCCGGGCCGATGAGCTACGCGCGCTTCTCGACCATCGACCACGAAGGGATCATCGCCGGCTATGTGGGCGAAGGCGAATTCACCGACGATTCGCTCGATACTTTCGGCGGCGCCGGCGTAGTGCGTATTCCGCATTTGCAGAAACTGCTGCGTTACATTTGCGAGAACGGTTTCGAGCATCACGTGGCGGCCAACCTGGCATCCGTCGCCCCCGCCGTCCACGAAGCTACCGCCAATTACCTGGGCTGGAGCGTAATCTCGCACGAGTAAGTTGTGGGGCGGTCCCCCTGGACCGCAGGCGACGCCCTCGTCGCCCCTTTCTTCGCGTGGTGGAATCAGGTCCGCCGGCAGCCGGACCAGGGGGTCCGTCGCGGACGCGGGCGTCCGCCCCACAGGTGGGGCAGGCGCTTCCGCCTGCCAACCCAGGAGAGCAACCATGCCATTAGTAGCCGGCGTCGATTTTGGAACCCTCAGCGTTCGCGTCTCGATCTTCGATAGCGTCAAAGGCAGGCTGGGCGCGGGCGTTGCCGGGTACCCGCTGCTGCGCAAAAAGGAAGATCCGGATCACGCTACGCAAAGCCACGCCGATCACATGAACGCGCTGGCGCTGGCCTCGCGCAGGGCGATCGCCAGTGCTGGTGTCGAGGGCCGCGCCGTGGAAGCCATCGCCCTCGATACCACGGGTTCCAGCGTGATCCCCGTCGGCGAGCGCCTCGAGCCGATCGACGACTATTATCTCTGGTGCGACCACCGCGCCTGGAAAGAGGCCGCCGAAATCACCGCCGCCGCCCACGCGCGCGGCCTGGCGGCCATCGAGTGGTGCGGCGGAACATATTCCTCCGAGTGGGGTTTCGCCAAGCTGCTGCACTGGCTGCGCCACAACCCGGATCAGCGCGCGCGGATGGTGACCGCGCTCGAGCACTGCGACATGGTGGCCGCCACGCTTTGCGGCATCACCGATCCCGCGGACTTACCCCGCAGCATCTGCGCCATGGGCCACAAGTGGATGTGGAACGCCGCGCTGGGCGGTCTGCCACCGGAGGATTTTCTCGTCGCCGTCGATCCTTTGCTCGCAGGCGTGCGCGAGAAACTCGCCGGGCGGTATGCGACTTCCGACCAGATCGCAGGCCACCTGACCGCCGAGTGGGCCGACAAACTGGGCCTTCGCGCGGGCATTCCGATTCCTGTCGGCGCTTTCGACGCGCACTGGGACGCTATCGGCGCCGGCGTCAAGCTCGGCGACGTCGTCAACGTCGTCGGAACCTCCACCTGCATCATGGCCATCGGCGAACAGCCGCAACTGGTTCCCGGCGTCTGCGGCGTGGTTCCCGGTTCGATCGATCCCAGCCGCACAGGCATTGAAGCCGGCCTCTCGGCTACCGGCGATATTTTCGAAGCCATCGCGCGCCGCGCCGGCACCACCGTGGCCGCGCTTTCCGCGGGTTTGGAGAACTACCGCGCCGGTGAGACCGGCCTGCTCCGCCTCACCTGGGACAATGGCGACCGCACCGTGCTGGTGAATCCCGAGCTCGGCGGCATCACCCTCGGCTGGCGGCTCACCCACACCGCGCAGGATGAACTGTTCGCCGCCATCGAAGGCACCGCATTCCACACCCGCGTGATTCTCGAACGCATGGAGCAGTACGGTGTGCCCGTCCGCCGCGTCATCAATGGCGGCGGCATTCCGCAGCGTAACCCGGTGCTGAACCAGGTCTACGCCAATGTGTTGGGTAAGCCCGTGCTGGTGCCTGCCGGCGACGTCACCAGTCTGGGGTCGGCCATTTTCGCCTTGCTGGCGGCGGGCGCGTTTCATTCGATCGAAGAGGCGCAGGAAGCGCTTTGCCCCGCTTACCGCACCGTGGCGCCTCAGCCCGAAGCCGTGGCGATCTACGCGGAGCTTTTTGCCCTTTATCGAACTTTGTATTTTTCGTTTGGCGACAAACAATCGAAGCCGGTGGAAATCGGCGCCATTCTGCCCGAGCTGCGCGCCATCGCCGCGCGGTCGAGACGAGGAAACTGATGTCCGGTCGCAAGTTCACAACACGCTACTGGTGGTTTGTATCAGGGCACGGCTTCAGCCGTGCCGGCATGGTATTTACTAAGCACGGCCTTTAGGCCCTGCGATACAACGATAGCTTCACGGAGATTTTGTCCGCGAACAGAAATGGGAAACTAATGCTGGAAACGTTGCGCGCGGAAGTGCTCGAAGCCAACCTGGAAGTGGTGCGCCGGGGCCTGGTGATTTACACGTTCGGCAACGCCAGCGGCCTCGCGCGCGAGCAAGGCCTGCTCGCGATCAAGCCAAGCGGCGTCCCGTATGACAAGATGACTCCGGCCGACATGGTGATCGCCGATCTGGAAGGCCGCGTGGTGGAAGGCAGCCTGCGCCCGTCGTCGGACCTGGCCACCCACGTGGCGCTCTATCGCGCATTTCCGATGATCGGCGGCATTGTCCACACCCATTCGCGCCACGCCACTGCGTGGGCGCAAGCCGGCCGCGAGATTCCTTGCTTCGGCACCACCCACGCGGATTATTTCCACGGCTCCGTGCCGGTCACGCGCCATCTGACGGCCGCGGAAATCGATGCCGATTACGAGGGCAACACCGGCGTCGCGATCGTCGAGTTGATGCAAGGCCGCGAGCCGCTCGCCGTCCCCGGAGCGCTGGTGGCCGGCCATGCTCCGTTCTGCTGGGGCAAGACCGCGGCCGACGCCGCCCACGTGGCCGTGGTCCTCGAGCAGCTCGCCGCCATGGCCGCCGAAACCATCGCCATCAATCCCGCCGCCAAACCGATCTCCGAAGCCCAGCTCAACAAGCACTACTTCCGCAAGCACGGCCCGAAAGCCACGTACGGCCAATAAGTGGGGCAGGTCTTGACCTGCCGACGCCCGCTTGCGGGCGCGCGTTCTTACTGACTGATTGATTACGCGCGCCACAAAGAATACCGCCAGCCCCGCCCTACCGCGCCAGATCGATCCCGAGCTTCTTGAGTTCTTCGGCGTAGTACCGCCGCAGCAGCAGGTCCCACTCTTCGCTGCCTTCCGGAATCTCGCGCTTCTGGCTGCGAATCTTCTGCCGCGCCGCGCGGTCCACTTTGTCCTCGGCCTGCAGCAGTTCGGTCATGATCCGCAGAATTTCCAACCGCACCGCGTTGCTGTCCTTGTTCTTGAGACGCAGCTCGCGATTCTTGCGCAGCATGTCGACGATCTTGTGCGACATCTCGGTGACTTTGTCGCGCGACAGCTTCATGGCGTCGCCCGAGTCGCGGCCCGAGGCGCGAATCACCTTGCGCTGCGAGATCAGCGTGTTCTTGATGCGGCGGAACATCTCCTGGTAACTGACGCCCTCGCGCCGCATGTAGTCGCTGTACTGATTCAGCAGGTCGCGAACTTCGTCGTTCAGCCGGTCTTCCACCGCCAGTTCTTCGGTGAGGACTTCGGCGATCTTGTTGGCTACCAGATCCGGGTCGGAGGTTTCAATCGTGCCCTGCGTCAGCCTCTTGACCAGTTGCCGGGACGTGTAAGCGATAAACTCTCTCGCAAGCAGCATTATTTAGGGTGAAATGGTAGTTTAACACGCCGGCGCAGGCGCGCTGCCAGCGCTCTTGCCTCGCGCCTGATTCGAGTGGCCGCAGGCCGCCGGTCTCCGTCGCGGAACCACCCCGCCGGGCCGCCTTTCCGCTTCGCCCTTTTTCGGTTAACAATGGGGAAAGAGGGAGATGCGGGCTGTGAGCGAAAGGTGCCGTTTCGAACACTCCGCACGCTGCGGCGAGCGCGTGGAGACGAGATCTGCTACACTGAGTTTGTCTTTGATCGTCCCGCTACAGCCTTGGCCGGAGTCCATCTGCCTCGTCTCTTGCCCGAACCGTCAAATACGAAGGAACCTTTAAGATGAAAAACATTTTTGTAGGCAATTTGGATTTTGCCGCAACCGAGTCTTCCATCCGTGCGCTCTTTGAGCCTCACGGGAACGTGGAGAGGGTCAACCTGGTCACCGATCGCGACACGGGCCGCTCGCGCGGCTTCGCGTTCGTCGAAATGACCGACAGCGCCGAGGCTGATCGCGCTATCGCCGCCCTGAACGGCACCGAGTTGAATGGCCGCGCCCTCAACATCAACGAGGCCCGGCCCAAGTCCGACAGCGGACGCTCCTTCCGCGGCGGTCCGCGCGGCGGCAGTGGCGGCGGCGGTGGACCGCGGCAGCGGCGCGAACCGCGCTGGTAAATCGCGTGACCGAAGCCGGCCCGGGCGCCGGCGCCGGCTTCGGTCTTGTCACAGTGGAGGATCAAGCCATCCCGACTCGATCGCACACCCGATCTAAGCAGCGCCAAAAGGAGATCGCACGGATGGTAACGCAAAAGCAAAACGCGGCTAGGCGTGAGATGGAAACCGGCGAGATCGTGTCGCCGGCTGACGAGAAGACTGGAGCGGCCGAATGAGTCCGGAACCCAGGCGGGGCGCGGTTCGGCCGGGGGAGCGAGCTATGGAACTGCGGTACATGGGGTTTCAGCAGAAACAGAACCGGCGCTTGTACCGGTTCGACATGAACGATGCCGGCACCAAGTCCTCTATCCCGCACGTAGTCAGCGTCGATATGGAATTGTTCTTAAAGCACCACGTCGGCATTCAGGAAGGCCCGGCGCTTTGCGCGCAAAAGATCAATGCCGACCTGGAAGCCGATCGCCAAGGTGACCACGAACTCACCAACGAAGACATCCTGGCTTACGCCACTGATCGCGCCGTGGCCGCCGAGCGCAAGGCCGAAGCGCGCCGCAGCGGTCCCGCCCGCCGCAAGCCCGAACCCGGCCAGCCCGTCAGCCCCTGGTGGCGCTAGGGAGCCAACCATAATTCAACCATGCCAAGTGGGGCGGACACCCTTGTCCGCGCGCGACCCCCTGGTCGCGCTCCTGCTTTTCATTCCCCGCTCACCACGATTTTCCCGAAGTGCCCCGCCGCTTTCATGTAGCGATACGCCTCCGGCGCTTCCGCAAACGGGAACACCCGGTCGATCACCGGCCGCAGCCCATTGAGCGCAATCGCCCGATTCATGCCAACGAACATCTCGCGCGATCCCACGTAGATCCCTTGCAATCGTGCGCCCTTCATCAATAGCGGCCTGGGGTCCACCGCCGCGCCCGGCTCCGCCAGCACGCCGATCAGGCTGATCCGCCCTCCATACCGCACCGCGCGGAACGATTGCGGCAAGGTTCCGGCCCCGCCGACTTCGACGATGTGATCCACTCCAGCCCCGCCCGTCAACTCCAGCACGCGCTTGCCCCACTCCGGCGTCTGGCGGTAATTGATACCATCCGAGGCGCCCAGCGCCGTCGCCCTCGCGAGTTTTTCGTCGCTGCTCGAAGTCGCTATCACGCGAGCCCCGTGCAGCCGCGCAAATTGCAGCGCAAATATCGAGACACCGCCCGTGCCCAGCACCAGCACCGAGTCGCCGGCGCGAATTCCGCCTTCCTCCACCAGCGCATTCCACGCCGTCACCGCCGCGCAGGGCAGCGTGGCGGCTTCCGCGTAAGAGAGGTGCTCGGGAATCGCCACCAGGCCCTCCGCGTCCAGCGCCACGTATTCCGCCAGCATCCCATCCATCGCCCCGCCCAGCGCGGATTTGCCCTTATCTTCGGTAAGACCGCCCGCCAGCCAGCTCTGCATGAAGATGCCGGCCACGCGCGCGCCCGGACCAACGCGCGTCACACCCGCTCCGACGTCGACTACTTCGCCCGCGCCGTCCGAGAGCGGAATCAGCGGCAGTTTCACCTGGCGGCCGTACCCGCCGCCCGCTACCACCAGGTCGCGATAGTTCAGGGAGTTCGCCCGCACCCGCACCAGCGCCTGCCCGGGGCCGGGCTTCGGTTGGGGCCGTTCTACCAGTGTGAGCGCGTCCCGCGAGAAGCGATCCTCGAATACAAACGCCCGCATCGCTCGCCTTCGCTACTTGGATTGTCCGGGGTTCTCGATAATGCTGCGCGCCAGGTAGTTCTCGATCTTCGAGCTGTTGCGCGCCACTTCGTAATACGCCGCCCTGAGCAACTGATCCTTGGCGTTGCGCAGGTTTTCCCGAATGCTCTGCTGTACGTTCGGATCGTTGAGCTCGCGCTGGCCGGCGGATTCCTTGGAAATCAACTTCAGAATGCGATAGCCATCCGGCGAGGGGAGGACCGGCGAGACCTGGTTGGGCTGCATCGACAAGATCAGCTTGCGTAGTTCGGGCGAGGAGTTCGACAGCGCGGATTCCGGGATGAATCCCTTGTCGCCGCCATTCGGCGCGGACTCCGCGTCTTCCGAGTAGTTTTGCGCCAACTGGGAGAAATCGGCGCCCTGTTGAAGCTGCAACTCGATGTTCTGAATCTTGGCCCTGGCTTCGGCGTCGCTGTGGGCTTTGCTGTTTCGCAGGTTGCGCACCGGCGTGTTCGGATCCGCCGTGACCAGGATTTGCGCCAAATGCACCTGCGACTCGGCCAGGTTGAAGCTGGCTTTGTTGGCGTTGTAAAAATTCGCCACATCCGCGTCGGTGATGTTGACCTGCGACGTGATCTCCTTATTGACCAGCTTCTGGATCGTGAGCTGCTGGCGAATCTGTGCCCGAAGACCGGCAATTGCCAGGTGCCGGTCGGCAAGCTGCCGCTCGAATCCTTCCTTGGTGTAGGGAGCCTTCATCTTGTTGATCTCGGTATCCACATCGGCGTCCACCGCCGTGAGCCCCAACTTCTCGGCGCGCTGCATGAGGATCTCCTGGGTGATCATGCTGGTCAGAAGATCCAGCTTCTGCGACAACACCAGGTCTCTGTTGATGGCCTCCGGTTGTTTCGGGTACTGCGTCTGGTACGTCTTCTCGAGCTCCATGTAGGTGATGGGGTGACCGTTCACCACCGCGGCAACATTGGCGGGTGGCGCGTGTTTGCACGCAACCTGAAACAGGGCGCACCCCGCCGCCAGGAGCAAAACCGGATATGGCTTCATCGTGAATCCTCATTGTAACCACACTTTGCCCCGGTAGGGCACGCTTTTGCGGTGGGGCAGGTCCCCGACCTGCCAACGCCAGCCTTGCTGGCGTGTCTTTTCTTAAGTTCGCTCCCGCGCCGCCGCGCGCCTCCCTCCCTCCCACTACACTGGAAGTACCCATGAAACTTGCGGCCCTCCCTCTCTTCTGCCTGGTCTCGTTTGCCCAAGCCGGCTCCTCCGGCTACTTTGTGCCGGAGCACCGGTTGGCCGGAATCGGTGTCGACCGCGACGGCCTCCCCGACGACGCGCTGGCCACCCGCACCCGCCTGATGGTCGACTCGCAGACCTTCATCATCATGCGCGAACCCAAGGCCGTGGCCGGGGCCAAGCGTGTGACCAGCGACCCCAAGCTGCAGGCCGTGTTCCGCTCCGCCGCCGCAGCCAGCGGTTTCCCGCAGGATGTGCTGGAGGCGATTGCGTATCTGGAAAGCTGGGGCGACATCAGCGCGGAAAGCTGGGCCGGCAGCCCGCGCGGCATCATGCAGATCTCGCTCGATACCGCGCGCACCATGGGCCTCAAGGTCGGCCACGTCACCCGCTACAAGATCGTCAAGGTTAAGGTGCAGGTGAAGAGTCACGGCAAAGTGAGGTACAAGACCGTCAGCCGCCGCGCGCCCTACACCGTGTTGACCCGCGACGAGCGCCTCATCCCCGAACGCGCCATCCCCGCCGCGGCCCAATACCTGGCCGGCATGGAGCGCAACTTCGGCGGCCGCGATTGGGCCATCTTCGCTTACCATTGCGGCCAGGGATGCGTGGCCGAAATGCAGGAGCTCACGCGCCGCGCGCACGGCATTCCCAAAGACCAGATCACCGTGCCGCGTATGTACTTCTCCTCCAGCCCCGCCTGGAACCGCGAGCTCTATGAGGCCATGCAGCAACAGATGCAGCGCGATTACTCGCCCACTTACTATTTCCGCATCCTGTGCGCCACCCAACTGCTGGCCCTCTACCGTTCCGACCCGGCCGCCTTCGCCGCGCTCTCCGAGGCGAACAAGAGCGACTTCAACAGCGTCGGCCGCGCGCCGCACCGTCTTTCGGTGTGGCTGAAGCGCGAAGACCTGATCTTTCAATCGGAGGAAGACATTCGTGCCGATAACGGCAAGCTGTTGGCCCGGGCGATCGACCGTCCCGAATTCCTCGGCTACACCCTGCGCCTTTCCGGCGCCGCGGCCGACAACCGCGAGGAGCTTGCCGCTGCCTCTCCCGCCACGCTCGGCGCCCTGACCTACATTGCCTTCGAGACGCGCCGCCTCTTCGAGGCCGCCGGCGCGAACCAGGAGAGGTTTCATCCCTTGCCGGTCTCGGCACTGGTGGCGCCGGAGGACCTGGCGCAATTGCAGGACCGGCGCGACGAAGCGGCCCACAGCTCCGGCCAGGTCTTCGATATCGATTACTCCGGCCTGCCGCCCGTGGAGTTGGAATGCCTGCGCTTCATCCTCGACGACTTAGGCGACGACGGCTACCTGGGCTTCGTCGAGGTCGGCCGCGAAAGCCTCCACATCGGCCCATCGCCCACCTCCCGCGATTTCTTCTCCGCCGTCTACAACGAAGCCACCACTTCACCCGCCGCGCCCCCTCAACCGTAAAGGTGGCGCAGGCCCCCGGCCTGCGAAGGCACCCGTGGCGCAGTCCCGTCTCGTACCGGTAACGCCGGCGGTCTTGCCGCCGATTCCTTCCGTCACAGACAGCTCCCCAGCTCGCCCAGTTCCACTCCGTGCTATAATCTGGATATATTACTGGATATAACAGGGACCCAAGCATGAGCACCACTCCACAGAAGCGCGCGCTCAAGAACTACCGGCGGCGCCTCACCCAGCGCGGCATGGCCCGGTTCGAGGTTCTAGGCCTCGACGCCGATCGCGAATTGATCCGCTCGCTTGCCAGGCGGCTCGCCGACGACAGGGCCGATTCGGTCGAGATCCGCGCCACGGTGCGCCGCACCATCTCAGGCGAACCGCCGAAAAAGGGCGGCATCCTCACTGCACTGCGCCGGTCGCCCCTGGTCGGCGCCGATCTGGACCTTCGCCGCCCTGCAACGGCTGTCCGCAGGGTCGATCTGTGAGCCGCTATCTCCTCGATACCAATATCATCAGTAATGTCACCAAGCCCGCACCATCGGAAGCTCTCATGGTGTGGATGGCCGGCCAAGCCGACGAGAGCCTGTTCATCTCCTCTCTGACTGTCGCTGAGATCCGCCGTGGCGTGTTGGAAAAGCCTGCTGGAAAGAAGCGCAGGGAACTGGAGCGCTGGTTCTCCGGCCCCGAAGGCCTGCAAGCCCTGTTCGCCGGCCGGGTTCTCCCCTTCGACGAGAAAGCCGCCATCGCCTGGGCGCGCCTGATGGCCGCTGGGACAGCCGCCGGGCGCCCACGGAACCCTCTCGACATGATCATCGCCGCCATCGCCGAAGTGAACGATTGCATCGTCGTCACCAACAACGAAAAAGACTTCGCCGGTGTGAAGATCGCCAATCCCATGCGCGGCGGCTGACCGGGCTTTGGGAGCCCACTTCGCGCGCCGCGACTGGGGGACAGTGCGCATAGCGGGCGTCGGCCTCTTGACAATCGTTCCCAGAAATGGGAACATGGAAGAGTGAAGGTTTTCGGCGGCGCTGTCATCGCGGGATTTGCCAAGAAACATCCCGCATCCCGTAAGCCTGTCGATCGGTTTGTCGCCGTCGTCCGCAATGCCGTTTGGCCGCACTTTCCGGCAGTCAAAGAGATCTTTCCGGCCACCGATTACGCACCGGCCACCGGCACACTGATCTTCAACATCGGCGGGAACAAATACCGCCTGATCGCGCGCGTTGATTTCGAAGAACAGATGTTTATGATTCAGGCCATTCTGACCCATCGGGAGTATGACAAGGAGGACTTATAGCCATGCCGACCGTAACGTACGAGAAACTGTTGACCGAGATTCTGCCCCAGGTGATCGAGACCGAAGCGCAGTATGGTCTGATCGCCCGGCGATTCGGCGACCTGGTCGGCAAAGGCCGTGCCCGCTCGGCGGAAGAAACGAGGCTCATGCGCCTGCTGGCTCTGCTGGTGGAAGACTATGACCGCCGGCACGCGCTCCCGCCCGACCATAGCACCCCCGCCGAAAAGCTCCAGTTCCTGCTGGAGCACTCCGAAAAGAAGGCAACGGACCTTACGCCAATTTTCGGACAGCGCAGCCACGTGCATGAGGCTCTGACTGGAAAGCGAGCCATCAGCGCGCCGCAAGCGCGAAAGCTAGGCCAGCTCTTCCGCGTCGAGCCGGGACTGTTTCTGTAGGTCAACCGGGCTGTCCCGTTCCGGTTCCCCACGCCACGGCTAGAGTCCCCGAATTTTTGCCGGGTTTCTGCCATTCTTGGTCCTAAAGATTCCAAGATTCCGGGGAAAGTCGCGTCATGAAGTGAACCTCACCCGCAAAGATGAAAATGGTCGCGTCCGCCTCGACGTGGAATCAACAGCTTGTACGGCCATTTTCGAGAGAGGCTACGAAACTCCTGAGGGAACTGGTGACAGATTCGCCTCTACGTCCCCCCTCACCCCGGCAGCCGCAGCCTCGCCACACACCCCGTCGCGCCTTCCCGGTTCTCCAGCGCCAGTTCGCCGCCGTGAGCTTCGGCGATCTGCCGGCTCAGAACCAGGCCGATTCCCGATCCGCCGGGCTTGGTAGTGAAGAAGGGCACGAACAGGTTCGCCGTGCCGGGGGTGAAGAAATGGAAGAAATGGGTCAGCCTGAGAGCCTGTCGGAGATAGAAGCATCACAAAGTACTTGACAGTTAGAAGCGAATCCGTACTATGAGGGTGTGGACAAACGCTTTCGAGTTTGCGACCTC
>Ga0187847_10000571_pt1 | contig 39672 bp, 39 predicted proteins | sample June2016WEW_4_10_FD_132458 | JGI IMG/M metagenome (GOLD analysis project Ga0187847, IMG submission 132458) | Peatland microbial communities from SPRUCE experiment site at the Marcell Experimental Forest, Minnesota, USA - June2016WEW_4_10 | ecosystem: Environmental > Terrestrial > Soil >...
GCCGGTGAAGATCTGGCCGACGCCTTGCGAGGTGGCGAATCCGATCCGGTTTGACGAGGATGAGACGCACCAGGCTTATGACGGCGAATATGCGCAGCGGTTCTGGCGGGTGCTGCTCGAGGCTGAGCGGGTTATTACTATTTTTCGGGCGCGGTTCATGGGCAAGGTCAGTCCGGTGCACCTTTTCTGGGGAGCTCTGGACATGGCCTGCACGCGGTTTTCAGGGCGGACGGCGCCGGAGCACGCCAGCATGCCGGGGCTGCCGGACCGGGTTACGCGCGACGCCTATTCGCATGAGGTTAGCAGTTGCGGGTTCTGGCCGGGTGCGCCGGGCGTGGAAGCTTTTTTCTATAGCTACGCCTACCCGGAGCCGCCGGGGTATGCGGGGTATGCGATTGCTCCGGCTGAGGCTGGGTACGACAAAAACTTTGGTGAATTTGTGCTGCCGTATGAGGCTATGCGGACGGCGGCCGATCCGGATGGGACGCTGCTCGAGTTTTTGCAGAGTACTTATGAGGCGGCGGCGAATTGCGCGAAGTGGGATCGAAAAGCGTTGGAGATTGCAAAATAGGCTGGTCATTCGTTCCCAGGTCCCCAAAAGCGAGGGACCTGGGGCACCCGCCGCCCGCCGCGGTGCCCAGGGTCAGTCTTGCTGTTTATTTTCTTCGACTTTATTTTCATCGACCTCTGCTTTGACCCATTCGTAGAGAGAAGAGTCATCGCAGGTGTCGCAATCGGGGCAGGCGGCGCAATCGTTCGGGCTGCAAGTGCGCTCTACGGGGGCTAGCTCCTCGCCGGTTTCGGATTGGGTGACGGAATTGACGCCAAACATCGGGATGATGTCGTATTTTCGCTCGACATTTTGCGAGGCGATCTGGAGGGCGTAGAGCATGAGGCCGGCTTTTTTCGTATCGATGCGGCTGGAGCAGAGGGCATCGAGGACCTGAGCGAGGGCGATCTGTATGGCGCTGCGGTCTTCAAGGACGGGAAGGCGGAAGTCGTCCATCACTCCGATGGGCGGCTGGGCTGTGAGGCGGTGCAGGCGCGTGTGGAAGTAGCAATACGGCTTGTCTTTAAGGGACGGCGCGTCGCAATTGGCTCCGTTGGGCATGATGTGGCGACATTTGTGTAGCATTTCATTCCTTTCGTAAAGACAGGGGTTAGGGGTTAGGGATTAGGGGTAAGTAAAGGCCCGGTCCGTACTCCCCTGCCCATACCCCCCCTACCTGTTTTTGCAAAATCCTCATTTTAATGAAGATGTTTGCAGAATATAGACAGCAAAGGGGTTACGGGCGCCTGTCGGCGTTTCGCCGGTTCTGGATGGTGATCTGAAATGATTGTGCGCTTTGGCGGGGATATATTATGCAAAACGGGTTAGGGATCAGGGATCAGGGGTTGGGGATTAGGCAAAAGGGAATAGGGAATAGGGAATAGGGAATAGGGAATAGGGAATACTACGTCGCGGGCATGGTCCGGCTACGGGATGTTAGGCGGAAGGTTCCGGTGAGCGTGCGTCTCGATCCGCAGGTGCTCGATTGGCTGCGCGGCAAGGGCGAGGGACACCTGACGCGCATCAACGATATTTTGGTCAATTTGATGGAGGCTGAACGGCGGGCCGGGCCGGGGAGATAGTGGAGACCCGGGGCGCGGGAGCGCTGCGCGGCCCGACAGCCTTGGTGACCGAGAAGGCGCATACCGAGCGGTGCATTTGCAGTTCGCTTCTGGCGCGCTCCATCTCTACATTGTCATAGGCGGCGAACCTGGTGCTGACGCCCAAATACAAAGAAGAACGAGCCCTGATGCACTCGCTGTTCCAACCCTCGAAAGTTCGTTCAAGGCGCTTACAGACTGGGCAAGCCACAACTTCCCCCTCCGGCCTTCGGCCAGAACTGCGATAGCTTAGATTAAGGTGCTTTAGCCCTGCATGACTTGGTGCTCGGCGTGGAACCAGTCCTGCATGTCGAGGCCGGGTTTGCTGCCGCGGCTCAAGTAGATTTGGAATGCCCGCTCCCTGATTGTGTCGTGCGAGGCGGAGATTTGAGGCGCTGCCGGCTTGGCGGCAGGCGAGGTTTTGGCTTTCGACTGCTTTCTAACTTTGGAAACTGTCATTGGGGACCCTCATGAAATTCAGGGGCTAAGAGGGAAGATACTTCAGAGTAACTGCCTTAGTTCAGAGAACCTGAATGGGGAGATATGTAACTCACCCCTAACTTGAAGTTATGCTCATTTATCAAGGGAGTCAAACGTGGAGTGCACAGTGCCTGCAGAATGTCCTTTTTTGAGCTTTGAACTGTTCAACTTACGCGGGGAGTTTATTTTAACTTGCTCCCTCCGGGAGCGGGGTGGGAGGTGGGTTGTGGTTCGTGCGATCCCAGGTCTCAAAACGAGACCTGGGACACCCGGCGGAGCAGCTTGCGGGCATGGTCTGGCTGCGGGACGTGAAGCGGAAGGTTCCAGTGAGCGTGCGTCTCGATCCGCAGGTGCTCGATTGGCTGCGCGGCAAGGGCGAGGGACATCTGACCCGCATCAACGATATTTTGACCAATTTGATGGACGCGGAACGGCGGGCTGGGTCGGGGAAATAGTGCGATCCCCGGTCTTCCGCCGTGGCGGACGAGACAGGGGCCGCCCGCTGTGCGAACTATAGTTAATGACAGAAGATGCGATACAGAGATGCAAACGACCTGAGCGATATTTCCCGCGACGCGAGGACTGTCATAGACTTCATAGGAAAGCGGGAGTATATCCGCGCTTTGGAATCGATACACCGCTCATTGAATGCTAAGGGTTTCGTTACTACTTTCGATGACGCCAACTTCGCTTTGGAACTCGACCTCTTGAACCTCGAAATTATACGTGCTCAGGGCTCCGGGAAATTTACGCACCTGCCAAAACAGTGTCATGCCGGGGTAGACTTTCTGATTGGATTGGGCCAAACGATATCCGTGTTATCTGAGAACGCCAAGGTCAGACTCCTAGGTCGTCTAAGGAAGGGTCTTGATGAAGGATTGTGGCCTCTTCAGCACGAGTTACGGGTGGCAGCGAGTCTTAGCAATTATGGTTGGGACATTCGCTTTCATGATCTAGAGGAGGGTGAAGGGTACGATTTCTTAGCCTCACGAGACGGGAAGGAGTTTGAGGTTGAGGCCAAAGCAATTTCCATCTTCACAGGACTACCGATCAAACCCGAGAATCTTGACAAACTGCTTGTTGAAATCAAGCAGCGCTTCGTTTGGAAGGATCGCAAATCGATTCCTGTATTCGGCGTGAGATTGTCATCAAATCTTTCATCGAATAGGGACGAACTTGCTCGTTTAGTCTCTGATCTCAACAGAGTCGCACAAACTCGGACGAATCTTTCTGATTCGGATGTTGAGATTAGATTCTTTGGAACGATTCCGCTACTTACTCCGGTTCAACTTTCACTCGGAACCAAGATGCATGCCGATCTGACGAAGAGGGTTGTCTTAGCAACTTACTCTCCTCCAAGAATTGTTTTGGAGCTCGATTCTAGTAAATCAAGACAGTTTGGGAAAAAGATAATCAAGATAATCTCCGAAACCGCCCGAGAGCAGTTCAGTTCTGAACGTCCCGGCGTGATTTGGACACACGTGAACTTCATATCTAATGAGGATTTTGAAAGACTTGGACGCACAGAACGCGGATTGATAGGTCCCCTAGACCGAATCGCGACAGCGGCGCTGCTTTCGCAAAAGCGACGGCATTTGAGCCAGCTTGTTTTCTCAGGTGGGTCCGTTCTAAGCAAAACGGGCGACACCGCCCGCAGTTCGTTCAAATCTGCCGTCTACAATTCACCCTCTTGCCGCTTTGGCGAAGACATCATTTTCCCCGGTGGACGCAAACAACGATCCGAATCTGAAAAATAAAGCCGGTTCTGTCATCTTTAAGATCCTGCGCTCGTTGCCCGCATCTTGGCGCGTGTCAGGACGCTCTACCCTGTGTTTCAATAGAAGAGATGGCAATTTCCAAGAGATCTACGGTGCGGGGGCGGTGGATTGCGGCTCGGCGGAAGGTGCGCGAGTACGCTATGGTGGCGCGCGCGCTGGCGGATACTTCGCATCCGGTGCTGGCGCAGATTATTCCTATGCGGTTCTGCAACTTGAGCTGCGCTTATTGCAATGAGTACGACAAGGTTTCGGAGCCGGTGCCGCTGGAAGAGATGTACAGGCGGATCGACCACCTGGGACGGCTGGGGACGGCGATGATCGGCATCAGCGGCGGGGAGCCGCTGACGCATCCGCAACTGGACGAGATTATCCGGCGGATGCGGGGGACGGGGGCTATTGCGGGGATGATTACCAATGGCTACCTGCTGAATGCGGAACGGATTGAGAGGCTGAACAAGGCCGGGCTGGACCATATGCAGATCAGCATAGATAACTTAGAACCGGATGAGATTTCAAAGAAGAGCCTGAAGGTGCTGGATAGGAAGCTGCAGATGCTGGCACAGTACGCCGAGTTCCATGTGAATATCAACTCGGTGGTGGGCGGAGGGTTCAAGGATCCGAATGACGCGCTGGTGATTGGGCGGCGGGCGCTGGAGCTGGGGTTTGAGTCGACGATTGGGATTATCCACGACGGGAGCGGGCAACTGAAGCCGCTGAATGAGGACGAGGCCAAGGTCTACTTTGCGATGACGCACCGGAGGAAGACGAACTATGCGCAGTTCGACCGGTTTCAGGAGGCGATTGCGCTGGGGAAGCCGAACGACTGGCGGTGCAGGGCTGGGTCGCGGTACTTGTATATCTGCGAGGATGGGCTGGTGCACTATTGCAGCCAGCAGAGAGGGTATCCGGGAGTGCCGCTGGCGGGATATACGACGGAAGATGTGAAGCGGGAGTTTTATACGGCGAAAAGCTGCGCGCCGAATTGCACGATTGGATGCGTGCACCGGATTAGCTATATCGATCATTGGCGGGGGGCGCCGACGAGAATGGTTTCTCCGGGGGAAAATGGGAGTGATGCGCCGGTGTTGGTGAATATTGAAAGTGCCAGGGGTTAGGGACTAGGGAATAGGGACTAGACAAGGGTCAGTTGTCAGGGATCAGTGGTCAGGGTTTTATAGATAAGAAACTATAAAGAACAAGGACAAACGCAAAAACAAAAGCTATAGGTAATCCACCCATCTTCGGTGGTTGTGTTCACTTCTCCCGGCATGTAAGCCACCCGCCAAGGGTGTGCTTTCCCAGGTGCCCAAATGCGAGGCACCTGGGGCACCCGCTCAGGATGACAAATCTAATTTGATCATGATGACAAAATTCAATTTGTCATTTATTTCGAGGGCTTTTTGGTTGGGGGCTTGGCGTCTTTGGTGTCGGCTATGGCCTGGTCGATGATCTGGTAGAGGCGGCTGCGGTCGACTACTTCGACGAAGGGCGAGCCCTTGCTGTTGGCGGTGACGACCCAGATGGTGGGGGTGTGCTCGATGCCGATTTTTTGGCCGAGGGCGTAGTCGGCTTTGACGACGGCGGCTAGCTTGCCTTGGGGGTCGACGGCGAAGGGGAGGGTGATTTTGTGCTTCTCAGCGAAAGACTGCGTGAGCTGGCGGAGGAGGTCGGAGCTGTTGGCGAGCGAGGGCTGGCTGGCGAAGACGAGGTCGCGATACTCGTCGCCGAGGGCCTTGCTTTTGGTGTCAAAGAAGCGGGCGTTGACGGCGGCGTCGAAGCTCCAGGCGTGCATGGGGAGCGGGAAATCGTGGCGGACCCAGGGGATGTGGTAGGTGGCCGCGGCTTCTTTGAGGACGGGGTTGGCGCGGCCGCAGTCGGGGCACTCCATGTCTTCAAATTCGACGATGGCTACGCGGGCGCCAGCAGGGGGATGGAGGGCGGCGGGGTCGTGGACCTGGGTTCCGGGCGGCGGTGCGCCGAACTGGGCGTGGGCGGAGGCGGCGAAGAAAAACGCGGCGGCGAGGGACAGGGCGAGGGCGGCGCGGTTAAGGCGAAGTGAGACAGGGTGGGCTTGACGATCGAAATGGAACATGGCTGTTGGACGGCTCCCTTGGGATTATTGTAACGGGTGGGAATGATGGAAAGAATATAGACAGATGGAACGATCGACCCTAGCGACAAAAACGAGAACATCGTGAGGGTGGGCGCCCGCGTTATTGACGGTCGCGGCGGCGGGCGGCGATCCATTGGCGCCATTTGTAGTCGGCGATGAGGGACGCGACTACGAGGACGATGGCGAGGATGGCGAGGAGGAATTTCATGGTTGGTTCAGAGATTGGGTCAGTTGGGGAAAATATCCCTCGGGGGCTAAAGCCCAAGTTTATTCTAGCGTCTAAATGTATGGGCTGTTGGTTCCAGCATAAATAATGCCCTTGCGCCGTCCCTACAGGACTCTGAAACGAATTCCTGCGGGGTTCCTATCCCTCACGCTGAAGCGCGGGGCTAACTAACACTGCGCCTCCGGCGCGATTGCGGTTCTCAATTATGCATGTACCCTTTAAATAAGATTGGATGTTTTTTGTGCGGAGCAAAGGGTGTGCACTTCAAATTGATCCAATACAGATTCATGAGTGATTAGAGCGGGCGCGATAGACTTATGGTTTGGATAGGCTGATGACAAATCGTCCCTGTTGGGTTGAGATTCGCGCGCATTTCCTCGAAGACAACTATCGGTATTTGATGAGCCTGGCTGGCGGGCAGGCGGAGCTGTTGGCGATTGTGAAGGCGGATGCTTACGGGCATTCGCTGGAGATTTGCGCTCCGGCGGCGGTGCGGGCAGGGGCACGGTGGCTGGGCGTGACCTCAGTGGAAGAAGGCGTGGCGGCGCGGGCGCTTTGCCCGGAGGCTCGGGTGCTGGTTTTGGGCGGAGTCTTTGCCGGGCAGGGTTCGAAGGTGGTGCAGCACGGGCTTACGGTTGTGGCCTGGGAGGCCTGGCAACTGGATGAGCTGGAAAAGGCTGCGCGGACGGCGGGTGGGCGGCCGGGAGGGTTGGCGGTTCACCTGGAGATCGATACCGGAATGAGCCGGCAGGGCGTGGGGACGGCTGGGCTCGAGCGGGCTCTGGCGCGGTTTGGGGCGGGGTCGATGCTGCGGCTGGAGGGCGTAATGACGCATTTGTTTGCCGCAGATGAGGCGGACGGAGCGGTTACCGCTGAGCAGTTGGCGCGGCTGGATGAGGTGCTGGCACGGATTAATGCGGCGGGGCAGTTGCCGGATTGGCTTAATGTGGGCGCCTCAGCTGCGCTGCTGGCGGGACGGACGGATGAGATTGCGGCTTTGGCTGGACGGCATGGGTTGAAGGCGATGCTGCGGCCGGGGCTGGCGCTTTATGGGCTGGCGCCGCGGTTTGAGCCGGGTTTTGATGAGGATAAGGAGCCGGCGGGTTTGGTTGCGGCGCGTGTGCGGCTGAAGCCGGTGCTGAGTTGGAAGAGTGCGGTGGTGGGGGTGCGCTCAGTTGAGGCCGGGGCGGTGGTGGGATACAACGGGACCTTTGTGGCGACGGAGCCGATGCGGCTGGCGCTGGTGGCTGTGGGATACGCCGACGGGCTGGATAGGCTGTTGGGGAATCGCTTCAGCCTGCTGGTGCGCGGGGAGCGGGCGCCGGTTGTGGGGCGGATCAGCATGGACCAGACGGTGCTGGACGTTACGGAGATTGCAGGGGTTGAGGCTGGGGATGAGGTGGTGATTGTGGGGACGCAGGGGAACGAAACGATTTCTGCGTTTGACCATGCGGAGGTTGAGGGGACGATTCCGTGGGAGGTTTTTACGCGGATTTCGGCGCGGGTGCGGAGGGTTGGAGTTTAGAAGATAGTTATCAGTTGTCAGTTATCAGTTCTCAGTTAACGGGTGGAGTTCTGGGGGTTCCCCGATTGATGGGAGAACAAGCGGGAATTTAAAAGAGGACAGAGTGCATGGGGAAGCAGACGCGTGCGAAATCCGAAAGGGGAAAAGGGCGTGTTGACAAGACACAGATGAGCCTCAAATTGAGGCTTGTGCTGGGGATGCTGACGGCTTTGGTTCTGGCTTTTGCGGGGGTGTTTGTTCCCGCGGGGTCGTTCAGGTTTTGGCAGGGATGGGCCTTTCTTGCTGCATTTCTTATTCCGGTTGTTTTTACTTTTGTTTATTTCTATTTGCACGATACCGAGTTTCTTGAGCGCAGGCTGCGCACCAAAGAGCAGATCACGGAACAGAAGTTGCTGCTGAAATGGGGCAAGCCGCTCTATATCGCCGCTTTTCTGTTGCCGGGACTTGATTACCGTTTTGGATGGTCGCGGAGCCTGGTTGGCGTGGTGCCTGTGTGGCTGACGGTGCTGTCGCTGGGGATGATTGTGGGCAGCATGGCGATGTTTTTCTGGGTCTTCAGGGTGAACCGGTTTGCCTCGCGCACAATTGGGGTGGAGAAGGGGCAGACGGTGATCACTACCGGGCCTTACAGTTTGGTTCGGCATCCGCTCTATACCGGAGCGGTTGTATTGGGGATTTTTACACCGACGGCGCTGGGGTCGTTTGTGGCGTGGCCGGTGTTTGTTTTGGTCATTCCTTTTTATGTATTGCGGCTCAAGAACGAAGAAGAGGTTTTGCGCAGCGAGTTGCCTGGGTATGCAGAGTATTGCCAGCGGACGCGGTACCGGCTGATTCCGTTTGTTTGGTGAGTCGCGCATTGCGTGAAGTCGATTCGCCGGCGGTGAAATGATTCATCGCGTCCCCACGGGACGCAAAAATCGGTATGGGCACAGTCCCCGGATTTCATCCGGGGCTATTTTCATGTCTTCCCTCCGGGAAGGTTGCGGTTATTTCTGGGCTTTGGCCGGTTCTGCGCTTGCGGTTCGGGTGAAGCTGTTGGAAAGACTTGTTCCCAATTGAAACAAGATTTTGATTTTGTCTAGAGCAGTTTTCCTGAGGGCGCAGTGAGCGTGGACCGGAGGTCCACGCTACAGCCGGCCGGGAGGCCGGCGCTACAAAACAGACGCGGGAGTCCGTTGCTACAGAACAGGCGCCGGAGTGGTTCTCCTGCGCTTGCTTTTGTTGCCGGTTGGGTTGCGGCTCTTATTGCGGGGTTGGTGGGGCGGGGGGATTTTTGGGTGCTTTCAGGCGGGGCGTGCCTGCTGTGGATTTGGAGCTGGGACTGGTTTCTAACGATGGAACTCGGTGGTAGGGCGGGACGTTGAGTTCTGGGGTATGCGGGGGCGGCGGCGTGGCGGGGAAGGCTGAGCCTTTCTTGATGCGCAGATCGCCGTTATCCGTGCTGAGGACGATTTTAGTTGCGCCGGAGCCGATGCGGCCGGTGACGGTTTTGCTTTCGTCGCCGCTGACCGTCAGGCCATAATCGGTGACGATATCGCCATTGTGGGTGCGGCCTTCAACGTTGGCGGAGGCGTTGGGCGGCAGGGTTATTTCCACATCGCCTTTTTCGTTTTTGGCTTCGACGGCGTAGGCTCCGGCCGGCTCGATGGAGACGGTTCCGTTGCGGTCTTCAACGTAGCTTTCGCCGTAGATCTGGCTGAGGTCAATATCTTTGGAGTGCGAGGAGACGCGCACCGGGCCCTTGGCTTCAGTGACGCGGAGATCGTCGGAGTTGAGGTTCAGGTCGCCGGGCAGGCCGGCCAGTTCGAGGTTGGTGACCGTGGTGTGGAGGTTGACCGCGCCGGAGACGTTTTCAATATGCACGTCGCCGAGGATTTCACCGCTCTGCGTGACCTTGCCCTTGATTTCAGAGACGGTGATGTCGTTGGTGTCGCCGTCGATAGAGAGATCGCCGTCGACCTGGTGAGCGGAGAAATCGTGCTTGCCGCCGGAGAAGTGAACCTGCACGGAGCCTTTTGTAGAGCTTAGATGCACGTCTCCGTGAGAGGCGCTGACGCTGATGCCGTTGCCGAGACCGGCGGCGGTTACATCTCCCTTGCCGGCATTGACGGTTACGCGGGCGGATTTGGGCACGGTGACGGTGAGGTTGACGTGGCCGCTGGAGTTGTTATCAGACTTAAGCAGCACGGCGGCGCCGCTGACGGTGAGATGAGATGCCTCGGAGTCAAAGATTTTTTTGGCATCGGAGTCGGAATCGGCGTAGGCCACCTGGTGAGCTTCGACATCGATGGAGGAGGCGTCACCGGCGGTGATGCTGACGTCGCCGCGGGGATTCTCGATCTCGATGGAGGCGTTGGCTGGAATCTGCGCAGTCTGTGCGGGTTGATCGTTGTTGTGCTCGGGCAGGCCGAAGGTGTTGAAGAAGTCATCGCCCTGATCGCCGAACATGGAGTGGAAAGAGCCACGGGCATGATTCCACCCGGCTGCGCAGACGCCCAGGAATGCGAGCAGGATGAGGATGCCGATGAAGCCGCCGCCGCGGCGGACCGGTTTTTCGCGGCGCAGGTCGATGGCCCACTCCGCCAGCAGGCCGAGGCCGGCGACGATGAGCAACAGCGGCCACCAGTGGCCATACCAGGACCAGAAATTGACGGCTTTGATGTGGCCGGTGAGCATCAGCAAGGCGATGATGCCGATGCCGATGAGGATGATGGGACCAATCATGGAAGGAACGCGGGGACCGTAGGCGTTTGCATAGCTCGACTTCATGGCGTAGCGCTGAGCCTTCCAGGCATCGCGCTGGGCGCGCCAGGCGGCTCGCTGCTGCTCGCGGTAGATGCGCCACTGGGTCCTGGGATCGTAAGGCGGATACGGTGGCGGGGGTGGGCCGCCGGGGGGAGTGGATGGGGGTACGGTGCTCATGATTTCCTTTCGAAAGGATCTTTGTATCCCTCTGTGTGAGAGGGAAGAATGGCTGCCGGCTTGCCGGGATAGGATGGAATGCCGGTATCGGCACTGGGAACAATTTGACCGGGAGCCGTGGGGCCGGGATCAGTGGAGCTGGAGATGGGCGGATAACCACCGTCAGCGGCCAGCGCCGCGCGTTCGGCCAGCATGATCACGCCGATCATGATGAACAACAGCGGCCAGAATAGACGCCAGAAGTGTGCGACCATGCCTGTTTGGTGGAGTAAGGCCAGCACGCCAATCAGGAGGAGAATTGCCGGGCCTCTGAGGCGGCGAATCATGATGTAACGGTTCATTTGGGACCTCCGTTCGAATCTGTGAAACGGCGAACGACGAGCCAAACGCCGAGGGCGATCAGCATCACCGGCCAGGCGTAGTTGAACAAGCGACCGTTGAATATATCGAACTGATCGAGGAGAAACAGCGTGCCGAGAGCGATAAGGATGAGGGCGCCGATAGGCTCACGGCGGCGCCAGCAGATGGGCGGGACGGGTGGAATGGGCGGGATTGGAGGGATCGGAGGCATGGATGAGTACGGAGACTGGTAGGGACCGGTATAGGGCTGCTGCCAGGGCGGACCTTGCGTTGCCGGGCCGGGTTGCGCAGGGGCTGCCGCGGACGGATCAACGGGACGCGGGCGGGAGCCGGGATTGAGCCAGTAGCCAGCTTCGTTCAGTCCCAGCGGATCAGGCAGGGGCTGGCCGTCGCGCAGAGCTTTGGCGGTATGGTAGGCCTCAAACGACTGGTAGATGATCCATGCGGCGACGAGGATGCCGGCGACGTCGTAGTGATTGGAGATGGCGACCAGCACGATGAAGATGGCCACGTGAATGAAGCCTTTGACAAACTGACCGTTATACATGGCTCCCACGCCGGGGAAAAGACCGAGGAAAGCGGCCAGCCCGGGATGAGGTCCGCCGGGATGGGGGGCGACGAAAGGCTGCTGGTAGCTCTGCCAGGCCATCCAGCATGGCTCGCAGAGGATTTGGCCTCCGGCGGCTTTGCGGACGCATCCGTCACAGAGTGCTTTGCCGCAGCTCTGGCAATAGGCGGTTGCGGCAACGCCTGAATGATTTACGCAGTCCATCGTGTGCTCCTTTTCTCTAGTTCTGCTTCCGTTGTGTTCTTTTGGAGCCGCCGGAATGCGGGGGCCGTCCCATGAAACCTGAGGGAAGTCTGCAAGATTTGATTGTCGATAGCCGGCTGGTTGCCGGACTGTTGAGATGAGTTTTCGGGCGATCCGCCGTGGATGCGGCTGGGAGCCCGTTTGGACTCGCCCGGCGAGACCTGGCTGGGCTTTTGCTGGTCGCTGTCTTCGCTTTGGGTTGCGCGGCGTAGTTCCCGCACTTTGGACTGGACCTCGTAGACAAAGCGCGAGTGGTCGTAGTAGCGAACGACGGGAGTGGAGGCCATGGTCAGCCGCCGCTCAAGAAAGGAACGGGCTTCGCCGGGGATGGTGCGGACGTCGATGGGGCGGAGGTCGGCTAGACGGACTGCGCTCAGGTGGACACCGGTAAGATTGAGGGTGAGAGCAACGGAGAAGAAGGCCATGGCCGCGGTCATTAGCAGGCGGGGCTCAGCAAAACGGCGAATGTTTGCCATGAAGCCGGAACGCTGCCACGGCGGAGGCATGGGCAGGACGTTATTGGCGGCGGGCATGAGGCCGTAGCCTTCGATTTGGTCGGGACCGGTTTGGGCGAGGATTCTGGCCAGCAGGCCGGCGGGGACTTCCGGCTCCGGGGAGAGAAATTCCAGCCACTCGCGGCCGCGGCGGGCTTCTTCAAAGAGGGCTGCGCAGGCGGGGCAGACGGATTTGTGGGCAGAAAAGAGAGCATGGTCTTCGGGGCGGAGCAGGCCGTCGAGGGCGTCAGGAAGAAGTGTCTCCCACTGGATGCAGGCGATAGAGTTCGGATTATGAGTGCTTTCTGCCATTACATTACCTCCCGTTTAGTACGTTCCAGCAGCCTTGCAAGTTCCGCGCGGCCACGGCTGATGCGGGACTTGACGGTCCCTTCGGGAATGCCCAGGACGCAGGCAATCTCTTTGTAATCCATATCCTGGAGATCGCGAAGAATGACGGCTTCGCGCAAGTCAACGGAGACGCGGGCCAGGGCCTGCTGCACCATTTTTGCCAGTTCACGGCGGGCTACGGACTCGAAGGGCGAGGGGCCGATGGCGGTGAGGCGGTCAACGGGCTTGAGTTCCTCGGCGGATTCCCAACCTTCATCAAGTGAGCCGGTTGCGCGCTGATTGCGGGTGCGGCGGAAATTATCGACCAGCAGGTTGCGGGTCATGGTGGTGATCCACACCTGGAGACTGCCGCGAGCGGCATCGAAGCTGGCAAGGTTAGAGAAGATTTTGAGGAAGACGTCCTGAGTGAGGTCTTCGGCGTCGGTTGGGTTGCCAGTGAATCGGTAGCAGAGGCCGTAGACGCGGCGATGATGGGTGCTGACCAGTTCGGCCCACGCGCTGGAATCTCCATCCATGCAGCGACGGACGATTTGGGACCAGTCCAACTCCAGAGGACTCACCTCGACACGCGCCTGGCTGGCTGGCTGCAGGCCTGCCTGCGGCGGCTCCATGGTACGACGCGCCGGCCTGGTTGGGGACGTCGGCGACGCCAGTCCCATTACGCTCCAGCTTAATGTACCCACGCATTGCATACACGGCTAATACGAGGGATGCGGGGGATTGGTTCCGTCGGCAGGCCGTGAAATATTTCCTGTTGGGGCTATTGGTTCCTGCATGAAAAATGTTTTTGCGCCGTCCCTCCGGGACTCCGCAACGAACTTTTACCATCCGTGTTCCCCACGCTGAAGCGCGGGGCTAACCAACTCTGCGCCTCCGGCGCGTTTGTGCAGCTCTCAATAAAGCCCACGTTTATGGCGCGTCTGTGCGGACTTTATTCGTGCAGTCATCAATAATTGCGCCAAGGATATTGATCCAAGGGCTCAATCCTTCGTAACTATTTCCGGTTGAACGCATCTTATTTTTGTAGGAGCTGAAAGGGATACGGCCAAGGAGAATCGAATGCCGGGTCGAAATGTGCTGTGCGGCGCGTTGCTTGCGCTATTGATGGGTTCCATACTGGTTGTGGGGTGCAGGGCTGCTACGAAGGCTCCCGTACCCGCGGCCGTTACCGATGTGCCGCTGGCGCAGACGCCGGGGAAAGAGACAGCGGTTTTTGCCGGGGGATGCTTCTGGGGAACGCAATCGGTTTTTGAGCGTGTGAAGGGGGTGCTGGAGACGACGGTGGGCTATGCAGGCGGCTCGGCGAATACGGCAACCTACCAACAGGTGAATACGGAGAAGACAGGGCATGCGGAATCAGTGCGCGTGGTCTACGATCCGTCAAAGATTACTTATGGACAGCTTTTGCGGATCTTCTTTTCAGTGGCGCACGATCCGACGCAGTTGAACCGGCAAGGACCGGATGTGGGCAGTTCGTACCGGTCGGTTATTTTTTATTCGAACGAGGAACAGCAGAAGATCAGCCTGGCTTATATTGCGCAGCTTGACGCGGCGCAAGTGTTCAAGAAAAAGATTGTGACCGAGGTTGTGCCGCTGCCGGGATTCTATGTGGCCGAGACTTATCATCAGCATTACGCGGACAACAATCCGGACAATCAATATATTCAGGTCTGCGACCGGCCCAAGATTGAGGCGCTCAAGAAGGAGTTTCCGGAGCTGTTCAAGGAATACAAGGGGAAGTGACGCGAATCGAACAAATAAAAAACGGCCGGAGCTCGAGGCTCCGGCCGCTCGAAAACGGTCATGTTTTTTATGCGCGCAGCTTGCGGCGGAGCATGCCGGCCAGACTGGCAAGACCCGATCCCAATAGCCAGAGACTGCTTGGCTCCGGGGTAACACTGGTGTTATATCCAAAATCCGGTCCCCAGTAGCCATCGGTCACATCCCCGATAACTGTTGTGCCGGTGAAATCGGAGTTATTCCCCACGACCCAGTTATCGCCGAGCAGATTAATCGGCGCATACACGTGAAATCCTGTGTCGTCGTAGGCGTAAGGATCGGTAAGGCCGCTGGCGCCATCGATCACGTAGGTTTGACCCGCTAACAATTCGACTGTCGAAATCGAATTGTAAACAAAGTGTGTCGTAAAATAGGCCGCCGAACTGTCGACGGTTGTGGTAGCAAGCAGATTGCCCGAAGCGTCGTACAAGCTAACCGAATGGTCTTCGGTCAGCCCTGAGGCGCCTCCGCCGTTTGTGTAATAGCCCAAGAAATCCACATTCATGTTTTGGGTAGGCACAAACACTTCGCCAAGGCTATAGCCGTCCCCATTGTTGTAGGAAGTGCCCACGGTGGTGAACTCCCAGGCGGGCGAGTCGGCGAGTGCGGCAATAGGGAAGAACGCAACTGCCAGGATTGTTAATCCTAGGAACTTCTTGGTCATTGTGGGATCTCCTCGCTTTTCATTTTGGAACCCATTGGGGGAGGATTCGCGTTCCCTCGATCCGCGAACGAATTCTCTGAAGGAGGCACGTGGAGTTCCATCTCAAGTTATTGATTTTATTAGATAACGAAATCTGCCTATGCAAGAATTTGCGGACAAAAATTGAATTAATTACCACTATGAGTGCGGACTGGATTACCGGCGATTATCCGCGGCGTCACTTCGAGTTCTGCACGGTTGGTCGTCAATCCGGAAGTTGGGCGGGTCATCCGCTCAGGCCAATTTTACAAAGTGCAGGGCTGCGGAGTTCATGCAGTAGCGCAGGCGGGTGGGGGCGGGCCGTCATTGGAGACGTGGCCGAGGTGCGCGTCGCAGCGGCGGCGAAGGGTTAAGCACCGTTGAACGCGCCCAATGGTAAATCATGCTTTATCGAATGCCCTTTACAACGTTGGAACAGTTCCAGTCCCAGACGCGAAGGCGTGATATCAATCTTCTCCGCAGGGAGATAAGACGTAAAGTTAAAATTCCTTTCGATGATGCCGAAGTTGAATAAACAAGCTATGTCCGTAGCATTTCTGGAAACATCAGACACATCGGTAAGCCGAATCAACTGATCGGGCGTAAGTACGATTCGGCCCGGGGGAGGAAACTCGATTCCCGACATGAGCTGCAACGCCTTCATGCATCCAGCAACGAAGATCCGGCACTGAGTCTGTGTCACATCGACGAGCAAATCGACGAACGGTTTATTGGATTGGTCCGTTCCTTCCTCGGTGCAGGATGTGGCGAGAAGACCAGCCCAGAGCTGCCTTGTCAAATCATCCGCCCATGAGCCATGTTCAATTATGCTTGAGACGATTTGTGGATGAGCGCGCATGCTGTGATCGGGTTCTGAAGCCAGGAGCTTTTCCGCATTCTCTGCAATCTCCATAGCGTTCTCAGTTCTAGACTGATCCAGCTCTCTGCCAAACAACAGAATGGATTCGTGGGCACCGTCGTGACAAAGCCGGCACAAGAACAGGACTGTTCGGAGGAGCCTGAGCGTGTGCAAGATGTCTTTCGGAACGTTTAGAACGACGGCGTTTCCGAGCAGAACATCCCAAAGGTCGGGATCGAGGCCTTCCGGGAGCACGAGCGATAATCCGAGGCCATCTTCGGCGTGCCGGACAACTCGCGCCTGCACTGAAATTTGAGGTTTAGAAGGATCTGCGGAAAACCGCTCAACTTCCACTATCAACGGGATCAACTCACCAATGGGCCAGCGTTCCCCTGTCAGGAGATGAAGTCCGGTTGAGCTGATGTCTCTGATGGCGGCCGGTTTCGAGGCGGGGCTATCGCTGCGCCGAGCGGTAAACCCTGAGGGGGATCGTCTCTCAGCCCGCGGCTTCTCAGGATACCCAAGCTTATGGATCCAGGTGTGCCATTTATTCAGGGGAGTCATTTTTTCCGGAATCCTGTACTTCAGGCCGGTTAGACGGAATTGTATCGCGATTCAGACGGATTACGACGCCAGAAAAATTTGGCCTGGAGATAGGCAGAGGCCGTTACTCTCATTGAGGGACGCTGTTGGTGCGTGCTCCGGGACAGAACGCTCCATTTACGAGTTCTGTCAGGATGGGCGGTGATACCCCCGGAACGGCAGAAATTCGGGAATGGTCCGGTTGGGGTTCGCGGTCTCCCGGGTCCCCAAAGGCGAGGGACCCGGGGCACCCACCTTCAGTGGCGCGATTCACTTCATTGGGACCTGGGCCACCCGCCAACCGCAGATCCTTCACTGCGTTCAGGATGACACTGCTGCGGGTAGGGGTTGGTGTTGCCGAACGGGCATTGTGGTCGGATCGTCGGCAATCCGTAAGTTAGGGTGACTCATTCCGTTCAGGCCAGCTTCACAAAATGCAGAGCGGCGGAGTTCATGCAGTAGCGCAGGCCGGTGGGGGGTGGGCCGTCATTGAAGACGTGGCCGAGGTGCGCGTCGCAACGGCGGCAGGAGACGGCGGTGCGGTCCATGCCCAGGCTTGAGTCAGTGGATTCAACCACATTTTCGCGGGCGATGGGCTGCCAGAAGCTGGGCCAGCCGGTGCCGGATTCGAATTTTGTATCGGAACTGAAGAGGGCTGTGTCGCAGCAGATGCAGCGGTAGATGCCTTTGTCGTGGAGGTTCCAGGTGGCGCCGGAGTAGGCGCGCTCAGTGCCGGAGCGGCGGGCTACCTGGTAGGAGATGGGCGAGAGCTGGTGTTGCCACTCGGCGTCGGACTTGGCGATGTGCGGGACGGTTACCTTGCCGGTCTTTTTGCCGTTGGCCGCGAATTCAACGATGGTTACGTTGGCTGGAGCGGTGGAGGCGTCTACGGGCTGCGGCTGGAGGAGCGTGGTTTTGCGCAAGGCGTAGAAGGCTGCTCCGCTGACTGTGGCTGCGGCGGAGATGATGAAGGCGCGGCGGGTGAGGAGTTGAATGCGGGGTGTGGTTGTTTGATCTTGATTGCGATTGATCATTGGGGAAGTCCTTTGTGCAAATTGTAGTTGAGGGCTGGGTTGGAAGAAAACCTTTCCTCGGGGGCTAAAGCCCGCGCAATTTATTGGGGCTGGCTTATAGCGCGTCTAAAGCCGCGCCCTTTCAAAACTTCGGTGGTCGGGTTTCGGGGCATCCCACCCTTGCCACAAAAACAAATACGCGGTGCCCAGAGGGCGCCCAGATGGGCACCCGCGTCTTTTCGTTTGCGGGCTTCCTTCCGGGGTTATTGGTTTCTGCATAGATGTTGTTGCGCCGTCCCTACGGGACTCCGGAACGAGCCTTTGAGGCCCTCTTCCCCACGCTAAAGCGCGGGGCTAACAAACTCTGCGCCTACGGCGCGTTTGCTAAGTCCTACCCCAAAGCCATTATCCGAAGGTGAAGGCGAAGGCTTGGACGCCGGGGGTTAGGAATTCTATTCGGAAGGTGCGGTCGTGCACTGCGCCTTGCTGGCGAATTAGCTGGTAGAGGCGGCTTTCGGTTACCGTGCCGTAGCCGTCGGCGTCGGTGTCCATGCCGTGGTCAGGGCCGGGGGGCTTGCCGTCCAGCGTTACGCGGAAGCGGATGGGTTTTCCGTCGCCGCCTGGGCCGAGGACTAGATGAAGGTCGCGGGCATGGAAGCGATAGACGATGGCGCCGGTGGGGGAAAGCAGAGTTGCGATCTGGCTCTCGTCTTTCCATTTGCCGGTCAGAGCCCACGCGTTGAGATCGAGATTGGCGGGGGCGCGATAGACATGGGGTTCGTCTTCATCAAAGCTGCCGGGCGATGCGAAATTTTCGGCGCGCGTGTAGCCGATGTAGGTCTCCGGCGATTGGACGGCCTGCGAATTAGACGTGGCTTCAGCGCCGGTGGCTGCGATGGCGGTTGCGGAGTTTGGAGGGGGCTGGTGGTTGCGCTCTTCGAGTAGAGTGCGAATCCAGGTTTCTGATTCGTCGTAGTCGCCTTCGCCGAAGTGGTGGAAGCGGATGCGGCCGGTCGAATCGATGAAGTAGTGTGCGGGCCAGAACTTGTTATGGAAGGCGCGCCAGATGCGGTAATCGTTGTCCATGGCGACGGGGTAGGTGATGCCTAACTCGTGTACAGCCTGGCGGACGTTGGCTTCGTCTTTTTCGAATGGGAACTCGGGGGTGTGGACGCCGATGACGACCAGGCCGCTGTCTTTGTATTTGCCGTACCAGGCTTGAATGTAAGGCAGCGAGCGTAGGCAGTTGATGCAGGAGTAGGTCCAGAAATCGATGACGACTACTTTGCCGCGGAGGGATTCGGGGGTGAGCGGTGGGGAGTTAAGCCAGGTCGTGGCGCCGGAGAGATCGGGGAGCGTGGTTGGTACTCCGTCGGAGTTGCCGCCGGCGGACATCATCATGCCGGGGTTGTTGTCGGGCTGCATCGACGCGTCTTTTGGTGGAGTGGGAGCAGCGAGGGTCGAGACGAGATGCTGTTCGAGATTCGATGTGCTGGCGAGCGAAAGCTGGGTCAGCAGGCCGCGGTCGAGACCGAATGCGACGGCGGCTACACCGGCGAGGACGGCTATGCCGAGGATGCGGCGAATCCATACGTCTGCACCTAGAGAACGCTTGAGGACGTTGAAGACGCGGCTGCCGGCTAGTAACACGACGGCTAGCGACGTGGCGGCACCGGCGGCGTAGATCAGCAGTAAAAGTGTGGTGTGGGTGCTGGCGCCGCTCAGGGCTGCTCCGGTGAGGATGAGTCCGAGGATGGGGCCGGCGCAAGGGGTCCAGAGCAAACCGGTGGCGATGCCGAGAAGGAAAGAACTGAGGATGCTGGAGGTGTTGCCGGATTGCGAGAGGCGGTTGCCGAGTTGAACCAAAGGACGGGTGAGGCGATCGGCGAGCGAGGAGAAGAGCAGCGTGAGGCCGAAGATTGCGAAAAGGATGAGGGCGGCGATGCGGCCGAATTGATTGGCGCGGACGGCCCAGCCTCCTCCGACGGCGGCGAGGCTGGCTACGAGCGTGAAGGTGAAGGCCATGCCGGCGAGAAGTGGAAGGCCGGATTTCAGGAAGGGACGGTCAGAGCGCGCGAAGACAAAGGGCAGGACAGGAAGGATGCAGGGGCTGAGTATGGTGAGGACGCCGCCCAGGTATGCGAGAACTAGCACGAGCATGGAGTTGAAATTCCTCTTGTTTATGAGAGTACGCGAGGAGGGGAATGGTTACGAATATTAGGTAGTGTCTCAGTTTGAAATTTCTGGGCGTTGAGTTTTAGGCTTCGGAAAACTTCGTCCTGTCCAGACAAAGACCAGTATGAAGCAGCAAATCGAGACGAGCGCATCGATGCAGATGCCATAGAAGAAGCCCAAAAGAGTGGCCATAGAGTTGTTATGCGGGTAAGCCCAGACAGCCCATTTCACATACAGAAACAGGAACACATAAACGAATAGAGGGAACACCAGAACAGACAGGACGAGGGCTCCCAAAGTTCGCAGTAGAATCCTTCCCATGACTGCCATGCTCTCATACCTTACTGCGCCAATCGAGCGATCTCTTCATAGCTCCAAACATGATCTGAAACACCAGTGGATATCAGAGAAGCTTGACGGAACGACTTTCAATGTATGCGCCGACGATACGGGCGGCTTGTTCCAGGAAATTGCGGTCGGCTTGAGTGAAGGCGGCTGGGGAGTGGCTGTCGATGTCGATTTCGCCAACGACTTTGCCGCGCGCGTAGATGGGGACTACGATTTCGGATTTGGTTTGGACGGAGCAGGAGAGATAGCGGGGGTCGGCGTTGACGTCGTCTACGATGACTGTTTTTCCAGAGGCGGCTGCCGCGCCGCAGATGCCTTCCGTGATGGGGATGCGGACGTGGGGGGTGGGGACGCCGATATAGGGGCCGAGGATCAGGGCTTGATCGTCGTCGGGGTCGAGCATGTAAAAGCCGGTCCAGTTGCAGTGGGTGAGATTGTGGGCGATGGTCTCGACGATGGATTGCTGAAGGGATTCCAGGGTTGAAGCGGTTGAGGCGGACTCGCGGATGTTGGAAAGGAGTGAAATCATTTCGGCGGTCAGGTTGGGAATTGAGGGATTCATTTCGAATCTATGTGTAGCACGACGTATCCCAGGTCTCAAAATCGAGACCTGGGGCACCCACAATTCGAGGAAATTGAAAGTGGGCTAATAGCGCTGCAAAAATTCGGGGTCTACGGGGCTTTCAAAGAGCGAGGCGTCGCGGGTGACGATGGTGAGGCCGGAGGGGGTGACGAAATAGTGGCGTTTGTCTTCTACCGGGTCGTAGCCGATGACGGTGCCTTCGGGTAGGTGGACGTCGCGGTCAATGATGGCTCGGCGGATGCGGCAGTGGCGACCGATGTTGACGTGGGAGAAGATGATGCTGGCGTCCACTTCAGAGTAGGAGTTTACGCGCACATCCTGGGAGACTACGCAGTTGGAGACCTGAGCGCCAGAGATGATGACGCCGGCGGTGATGACGGAGTTGACCGCCATGCCGGAGCGGCCCGGCTCCCCGAAGACGAACTTGGCCGGAGGATACTGGCGGACGCGGGTACGAACAGGCCAGCTTTTGTCGTAGAGGTTGAAGGTTGGCGAGACCGAACAGAGGTCCATGTTGGCGTCGTAGTAAGCGTCAAGAGTGCCCACGTCGCGCCAGTAGAGCGCCTGCTGCTTGTTCTCGTCCACGAAGCTGTAGGCCATCATTTTTTTCTTGCCCAGCAGGCTGGGGAGAACGTTGTGGCCGAAGTCGTGCTTGGAGTCGGGGTCTTCGGCGTCGGCGATCAGGGCTTTGAGCAGGACCTCGGTATTGAAGATGTAAATACCCATGGAGGCGTCGACGGAGTTGGGATTGACGGGCGAGCGGTAGCTCGTGAAGGCCGGCTTCTCCTGGAATCCCTGGATCTCGCCGGAGTGGCCCACCTCGACGACGCCGAAGCGCGGGACTTCATCGGGGGAAATGGGGATGGTGGCCAGGGTGATCTCGGCGTTGGTCTCCTTGTGGTGCTCGAGCATGCGGCTGTAGTCCATTTTGTAGATGTGGTCGCCGGAAAGGATGATCATGTACCTGGGCTGTTCGCTGCCGATGGAGTAGATGTTCTGATAGACGGCGTCGGCAGTGCCCATATACCAATTTGCGCCTGTGCGCTGCATGGGCGGGAGCAGCTCAAAGAACTCGCCGAGCTCCTGGGCGACGATGCCGGTCCATCCTTCGCGGATGTGGCGATTGAGCGAGAGGGCTTTGTACTGAGTGAGGATGAAGACGCGGCGGAGGCCGGAGTTGATGCAGTTGGAGAGAGTGATATCGATGATGCGGTAGTGGCCGCCAAAGGGGACTGCGGGTTTGGCGCGATCGCGGGTGAGGGGGAAGAGGCGTTCTCCGGCTCCGCCCGCCAGTAATACGCCGAGTGTGTCTCTCATATCCATTGGTTTCTGCCCTTGGTTGACCTAATGCGGAAATTCAGAATGCCTGATGGTAACTCCGGCCTGATTTTCCCGTGGTACTAAATTCAGACGGCCCACAGAACGGGAGAATACCACATGCAGATGAAAGCAGTGACCTTATTGGCCGGGCCGAAATGAAATTATGACGCGAAAAAGGTCAATAGGCCAATGTGGAACCCATGCCTTAGATGGAGATTGGGTCGCGAACCCGGCCTGAGAAGCCTGGGAGGGACTGGCACGAAGCGAGGGGACCCCTGATTTGCGCTGCTTTTAACGCAGCTTGTTGAATTTGTGCAGCACGCTTACCGAGAGGCCGAAGTTCCAGTAGCCATAGGTGGCCATGTTTCCGTAGTTGATGCTGTAACGGGTGTACATGGCATCGGGCGTGAAGCGGAGGGCCCAGCGGGCCGAGCGGTTGAGGTCGATGTGGCCGCCGACGATGGCCGCAGGGGCGGTCTGGTCGGGGAAGAAGCCGGCTTCTTCGGGTGTGTGTCCCGCACCCACGTGCGAATCAAAGCGTGCGCCGCCAAAGAGGGCATGAACAGTCAGCGCGCCGTGCTTGTTGTGTGGCCCTAACCATTCCGGGCCGGCGGCAAACATATATTGGCTGACAAACGGACCCTTGATGAAATAGGGATTGACCAATGCGCCGCTGGAGCCGAGGTAGGCACGTCCGGTGCCTTCCACTCCCAGGTTCCTGGTGAACCAGACAGAGCCGGTGAGATCGAGTCCACCGAGGTTGGAGCCTTGCTCGAGGGGGGGCGGTCCGGCTTTTTGGTGGCCATAGGCCGCGCCGAGGGAGAAGTCGAATCGATTGTCGTAGCGGACACCCGCCAACGGGTCGACGGCAATGTAGGTGCCGTTGCCGGCAGTGCGAGCGGCGGCGGTCTGAGCCTGGGCGCGGGTTCCTGCACAAAGGACCAGGGCGGCAAGGACTACGAGAAATGTAGAAGTGATGACTTTAAGACGCATTACCATTCAGCTTACAAGACTGCGCCGACAGGTGACAACGCGGAGCGGGAGATTTTGACGGGGCTACGGCTCGCAGCGCTCGGTCTGGCGGGTCCAGACTAGATAGCGGACTGTCTTCAGGGTTTCGGTAACCGCCTCTGTACTTGAAGAGTCGTCCAGATCGGGCATGAGCGGGGGGGCAGGATGCGCACGCCACTCCAGCGGCAGGCGGCTGAAGATGAGGGCGGCACGGGGAAGGTGATGGGGACTGGAAACCACCTCTGCCGAGCTCCAGCCATGGGCTTTCATGATGCGCGCGGCAAAGCAGGCGTTCTGGATGGTATTGCGGGACTCCGGTTCAACAAAGATGGCGGAGTCGGGAATGCCCTGGGCGTGGGCGGTGCGGGCCATCACACCGGCCTCGACGAAACGATTTCCGGCCGTTCCGCCGGTGAGAATCAGATGAGTGGCCACGCCGCGCTCGTACTCGTGAACAGCCTCAGTGACGCGGGCCAACTGGGCGGGGGTGGGATTGCCGTCCCTGTCAGCGGGAGAGCCGAGAACGATGATGGCGTCAAAGCGGGTGAGGGAGGTGTTCGAGGTGGGGGCGAACTGGCGGGCGAGAACTGCCCAGGCGAGTACGGCCAAACCCAGCGATATAAGAACGAATGAAGCTAATATGCAATTTTTCAACCAACTGCGCTGGTTTTTCCGGCGGGCGGGAGTGGTTCGGTGGGCGCGCGCAGGGGCTGGGCGGCGAGGGGTTCGTGGGGGCGCAGAATGGGCCAAGAAGAATTGCCTCCAGTTTTCACTGTAACCCGGAACAGGAAGTGGACTCGGGGCTTCTGGGTTGCGTTTGTGGGTTCCCACCCATGACACGGTAAAGCTGTGTCATGGATGGGGCACGGGCATTTGTGGGGGACACTCTCGAAAGGCGATTGAAGTTCGCGATGGCGGAATCAGCCTAAATCGGCGGGAGTGTCCCACCCGGAGAATACAAAGTCTTTCAATGGCTTACGCTCGCGAGGGGCAATTTCCTGGGCTAAGTGCCGCTCGTTTTTGAGGGCGGAGGGTTCGCCCTGGTAGCCGAGGGCGATGACTGCGCCGAGAACGAAATCATCAGGGATTTCAAAGGCCTGGCGGGCTGCGGCTTCGTCAAAACCGGCCATTTGATGAGTGGCGAAACCCATGGCTGAGGCCTGGAGCGTGAGGTAGGAAGTGGCGGCGCCGAGGTCATAGAGGGCCACGCGGTTTGGCTCGCCACTATGGGAGAATTTGGTTTTGGCGGCTCCGAGGATGAGCACCGGTGCTGCTCCGGCCCAGGCCTGGTTGAAGGGTATGAGGGAGTCGTGTATCTTTTTGTAGGTCAATGAGTTGCGAGTTCCAACGAGAAAGCGCCAAGGCTGCTCGTTGTAGGAGGAGGCGGCCCAGCGGGCGGCTTCAAAAACCAGGGCGAGATCGGCGGGGTCGACCTTGCGATCAGAATAGGAGCGCGGACTCCAGCGGCTGTGAATGATCGGCAGTACTCCCCTGACTGGGGGAGCCTTCTTTAACTGATTCGTTTCAGCGGCGGAGAGGGTCATGAGGGAAAGAGTCCTTTGAATGAAGAATTTGGCTACTCCTCTTTGATTCCGGGATTGGCGGGAAGATTCGAATACAGCTAGTTAGCGGGTCAGCTAGCCGGCTGGTTGGCGGATCAGCTGGTCAGCGGGGTTGGGTTGGTGCTCTCTACGGCGAGGGGTTGGTCGGCCACGCATACTCGATTTCGCCCTGCTCGTTTTGCATCATAGAGGGCCCGGTCGGCAGCGGCTGTTAGAGATTCGAGGGTGCAAAGATGCTGGCCTGTGGCCGTTGCTACGCCAACGCTTACGGTCAGGTAAGGGACAACCGACGATTCGGGGTGGGGCAACCGAAGGGCCGCTATAGCCTCTCGAACCGACTCGGCGATTTGCACGGCGTCGGCAGCGGCGGTAATGGGAAGAATGATGGCGAACTCCTCGCCGCCGACGCGGGCGACAACGTCGATCTGGCGGCGCGCAATTTTGAGTAATTCCGCTCCCAGCAGGACCAGATATTCGTCGCCGCGCTGGTGGCCTTGAGAGTCGTTCAGCGCTTTGAATTGATCAACATCGATGCTGAGCAGCGAGAGGGCGTTCCTGGTTCTCATTAGCCGGGCACATTCCTTTTCGAGGGCCTGGTCGAAGACTCGCCGGTTGGACAACCCCGTGAGCGGGTCAGTGAAGGAGAGGCGCGATAGCTCCTCGTTTGCCAGGCGCAGATCCGCGGTCTTCTCCGCCACCAGCCGCACCAATTCTCGTTCACGGTGTTGGGCGCCGAGGAAACGCAGCCGCATTGATACGGCCACCACCGAGAGCGGAATCAAAATGCAAAGGCCGATAAACCACCAGGCCGAATACCAGGGAGTGAGGATGCGGAACGGGAACTCCGCGCCGTGGCCGCTCCAGACGCCATCGCTTTCGCGGGCTTCAATCTCCAGCCGGTAATTGCCGGGCGCGAGTTTGGCGAACTGGAGCTCGCGTTGGGAGGTCTCTGTCCAGCTTGAAGCGGCGCCCTCAAGCCGGTAGCGGAAGACGACACCGTTTTCGCGCTGTGCGTTGAGCGCTGAATAACGCGCAACGAGCGAGTTGGCATGGATGCCAAAGGAGGGATTTTGAAGGGCGGAAATATCTTTATCCCCAACCGCAAGGCGAGTGAAAACGACCTCGATGGGAGCATTGGGCGCGAGGCTCGGGAAGGGCTTGAAGCGCGAAAGTCCGCCGCTGGTACCAATCCAGACAGTACCGTCCGGCTCGGCGGCAAATGCGTTCAGATTGCAGTCGTCCCAGACCAGGCCATCGTTCATGTCGTAGTGGCTCCAGTGGGCGCCATCCCACACATCGACGCCGCGCTCGGTGCCGGCCCAGAGGCGGCCCATGGCGTCGTAGGCAAGGAAGTAAATAAGGCCGTCGCTGCCGCTTCTCTGGACACCTTTCTCAATGGTCACGCCGCCGGACTGGGGATGGACGCGGTCAATGCCTCCACCGAAGCGGTAGCCGACCCAGATTACGCCGTTGGGTCCGGCGCCCAGGGATAGGACTTCAGTATTGCTAAGGCCGTCAGCGCGGGTGAGGCTTTTCCATTTGCCGTTTGCGTATTCGTAGAGCCCGCCGACTCCACCGGCCCATACCGTGCCATCAGTACCTTCAGCAATGGCCCACATGCGCGTGGAGGGCAACTGGTCGATGCGGGAGAACCTGCGGTAGGGGGCAGTGGCCATAAACAGGCCGGCATCGGTGGCGACCCAGAGACGTTGTTCGCGATCGAAGCGCAGGGTGTATGCCAGCTTGCCGATTAGACCCTGGCTCTCTCCAAACCACCCGATCTTGCCTGTTCGCGCATCGATACGGGCCACGCCTCGGGCTTCAGTGCCTATCCAAAGGTCACCGTTGGGAGACTTGCGCAAGCTGTGTACCGGGAAACCATAGAGTCCCGCAACGCTCTTGAACGAGAGGCCGAATTGCTGCCGCACACCGCGAAACAATCCCACTTCAGTTCCCACCCAGAGAGAACCATCTTCCCTGGGCAGGATTTCGTAGACCAGATCGCTGGCCAGCCCGCTTTCAGTGGAGTAGCTCTCCCACTCGCGGTATCCTCGCCATTGCACCAGTCCCCGGCCTGCCATTCCGATCCAGAGAGAGTGCTGGCGGTCCTCGTAGGCGGAGTAGACGGTTCCGCGCAGGCCGTCGGAGCGGCCGATGGTTTGCCATCCCTTCGCGTCCTCGATAAGCAACCCCTGGGGTGAGTTAAACAGGATCCTTCCGCCTCGATCGACGCTGAGCGCCGCACCCATGCTCAAGGATGAAGAGGGCAGGTTTGGCCTTTGGAATTTTTGTTTCCCGGCGGGCCATACAAAAATACCGAGAGTCCGCGCGCGGACCCAGAGATTTCCAACATTGTCTTTCAGGATGGTCTGCAGCTCGTGGCCGGGAAGTCCACTCTCCTGTCCGAAGACTTGAGTGCCACGGGCATCCATGCGGCAAAGTTCGAGTCCGCAGCCGTACCACAGGACATCGCCATCGACCAATATCCCATAGGCGCCGGGAGCGGAAGTTCCCTGGGGCTGGGGGAAGACGCGCATCGCGAATTCATCGTGCCCAGGCTGGGAAGAGAGTTCCACCAGCCCACCATTGGTGCCGATAAAGGTGTGGCCTTTTCCGTCCGATTGGATGGCGAAGGCCCAGGGGATGGACTTGAAGGGACCGGGGATCTTTTCAAAGCGATTGCCCGAAAGATGGTAGAGGCCAAAGTCTCCACCAACAAGAAGAGAACCATCGGGTGCGTCGCCAAAGGCAGCGCCTGAATTGGAGGGTATTCTCTGCGCCGTTCCAAAGGCCTCAAAGCGATCGCCGTCATAGCGGTAGATGCCGTTTTCAGTGCTTACCCAGAGGAAGCCGATGTGGTCCTGGTAGATTCTGCGGACCGCGAGGTTGTTCAGGCCTTCCGCGGAACCAAAACTGCGGAAACTGTATTCCTGAGCACACAGCGACTCGCCTGCCAGCGTCAGCAAGGCCAAGGCACACGAGATTGCTTTCCTTAGCACTAGAAGAAAATCGGCAGATGGGGCTGGACTCTTTAAGCGGGAGTCTGCTTGCAGAGCCGATTTGCTGAAATTCTACGCTGATTCGAGGTGGCCATCTGTTTCAAAGTGCTCTAGACCTTTGGGCGTTTGTAGAAGGGGAGGGGAACTTGTTTGGCGCGGACCTGGGATTGGCGGACCTGGACGAGGAGATCTTCGCCGCCGAGGGCTGTCTGGGTTGGGACCAGAGCAAAGGCGATGTTGGTTTTGAGGAATGGAGCGGGGGAGCCGGAGGTGATGACGCCGATCTCTTTGCCTTCGAGGTTGAGGACGGGATAACCGTCGCGGGCGATGCCGCGGTCGATCATTTCGAGACCTACGAGTTTGCGGGTTGGACCGCCGGAGGATTGGATTTCGAGGAGGGCCTGGCGGCCGATGAAGTCGCCTTTGTCGAGCTTGAGGAAGCGGTCGAGGTTGGCTTCAAAGACGTTGATGGAGTCGGATATTTCGTGGCCGTAGAGGCTCATTCCGGCTTCAAGACGGAGGGTATTGCGCGCGCCGAGGCCACAGGGACGGATGCCGAACTCCTGACCGGCAACGAGGAGTTCGTTCCAGACTTTTGTGGTTGTGGGTTCGTCTGCGGGGAGATAGAGCTCGAAACCGTCTTCGCCGGAGTAGCCGGTGCGGGCGATGAGGACGTTGGGGACGCCGGCGACTGTGCCAAATGTGAACCAGTAATTTTTGATTGCGGAGAGATCGACGGTGGTGAGTTTGCGGAGGGTTTCAAGGGCGCGCGGGCCTTGGAGAGCGAGCTGGGAGTAGTAGCTGGAGTAGTCGGCGATGTGGATGGAAGGAAAGCTGCCGACCTGCCGGCGAATCCAGGCGTAGTCTTTGTCTTTGGTGCCGGCGTTGACTACGAGGAGATAGTCATTGGGGCTGAGACGATGGACGAGGATATCGTCGACGAAGGTTCCCTCAGGAGTGAGCAGGGCGGAGTATTGGGCCTGGCCGTCTTTGAGACGGGAAGCGTCGTTCATGGTGATGTGCTGAACGGCGGCCAGCGAGCCGGGACCGCGGAACTGAATCTCGCCCATGTGGGAGACGTCAAACAGACCGACGGCGGTGCGGACGGCGAGATGCTCGGCGAGGATGCCTGCTCCGGGACCGGGGTACTCGACCGGCATATCCCAGCCGCCGAAGTCGACCATTTTGGCGTGGTGGGCGCGGTGAGTGGAGTTGAGGGGGGTCTTTTTCAATTCGAGAACGGTCATGAGCTCCTCTTGAGTGCCGCAGTGGTGCTGTGCATACGATAGGGAGGATGCGGCATTGGGTCAACCACCACCTGGCACCTGCGGTGCGGCAGCCGGCGCTTGCGCGCCCGTTGTGATTTGGAACAAGACATAGTTGAGAAGAGAGGTTGAGGGGATGAATTTTTTTCGTGGGGGATTGATGCTGGTGGCGGCGGGGATTGCGCTTTGGAAGGGATGGGCAATTCATAGGGGGCCGTATGCGTGGATGGCATTTGGATTGGGAGCGGCGGCGCTCGGGTTGGCTGCGTGGCATTTTACGCGGAAGAGCGAGCGTGAACGCAGTTAACGAAGAAACGCATCAAGAATCAATGCTGAATTCTTCTTCAACAACTTGCTGGATTGATTCGGGTCTCTAAGGGTCGTGCGGTTGGTTGATGGGCTCAGACCGCGGAGGAAGACATATGTTGGTTACGGGATGGAATGCACTGGCGCTCATGCGGATTGGAATTGGCCGGGGCGATGGATTGATGTGGCTTTTAGCGCTGGTGGTGATCGGGGCGCTGGTGTGGGCGCTTACCCGGCCGGGTGGGAACGATCCGGCGAAAAACTAGAAGTGGATGGGGAACTTCACTTGCGCCGTGCGCGCCAGAAGGAAGAGACGGTGAGGTAAAGGAAGACCAGGGCTACACCGGAGTAGACAAGGAATTTTATGTGGTTGGGGCCTTGTGTGTAGTCCATGCGGGTGATCCAGGCGAAGCGGCCGAAGACTACGACAAAAAGGAAGAAGAAGACGCCGGTGACTTCAAGCATGAGGATTCCGCCAACACGGCGGAAAGGCTTAAGGAAGCCGCCGATGCCCCGGCCGAGACCACGCGTAGCGTGGCCGGCTACCTTGCCGGCGGTGCGGGCTGCGGACTGCGAGGCTGGCTGATTGGCCGCGGCCTGGGCTCCGGCCGCAATGCTCTGGCCGGCGATGCGGCCGGCAATGCGAAGACCGATGCCGAGTGTGCGACCGATGTTTTGAGGTTTCATTCCGTTTATGATGGTAGCAGCGCCGCTTGCCGCGCTGCTCTACCGCTTATTTGCCGCTTTACGAGTTGCCGCGCGGCGGCGATCGAAGTAAGGTAGATAGAAATCTTACGCCGCTCCCCTCGCCAGTTTCTGCGCGGGCCGCCGCACATGGAGGACCCCATGACATCTCGCCTGCGCGAACTGATTCAACAACTTGGTGAAGCCATTCACGAATCGGTGATTGAAAGCGAGCAGATCGCCGGGGTAGTGCAGGATATTCGCAAGCAAGGCTTTGACGTGCTGCTGATGCTGGAAGCGACGATTGGGCTGAACGATGTTGCCGCCAAGGAAGGCACGGATTCCGAGGGCGTTCCGGTGCATGGCGACGAAGATGGAGCCTTCACGCAAAACGATCTGCATTTTCTGCGTTCGCTGCGAATTTCAGTTGAGGGCGAGGCGGAGAATGCTTCGGAGTCGGATACGCCGTAGTTCACATTCGTCACAAGATCTTACGTCCCTAAGCGCAGTGCGAAACGACTGCTCTTTGTTTTGTGGTATCCCAGGTCCCAAAATCGGGACCTGGGGCACCCAAATTTGTTCTGGATGAAGCTGCCTAAATACAAAACAGACTTAGCATTGTCTCGTGGCGTCCCACCCTTGCGATAGAAAAAATCGCAAGGATGGGGCACTCAGGTTTGTGGGGTTAGGCGGATATGAAAGACGCTAGCTTTTGAGCGCCACTTTTATGTGCAGTTCCTTGAGTTGATGATCGCTAACCCTTGTGGGGGCTTCGGCCATGAGGTCGAGGGCTTTGGCGGTTTTGGGGAAGGCTATGATTTCGCGCAGGCTGGGAGCGCCGGCGAGGATCATGACGATGCGGTCCAGGCCTAAGGCGATGCCACCGTGGGGCGGAGTGCCGTATTCGAGGGCGTCGAGGAAGAAGCCAAAACGGGCGCGGGCTTCTTCGTCGCTGATGCCGAGAGACTGGAAGATCTGCTGCTGTACGTCTTTGCGATGGATACGGATGGAACCGGAGCCTAACTCGAGGCCGTTCAGGGCGAGGTCGTAGCAGTTGGCGCGGACCGAGGCCGGGTCGGTGAGCAGGTTTTTCATATCGGCTTCATAGGGCGCGGTGAAGGGGTGGTGCGCGGGAACCCACTTGGCGGAGGCTAGCTCGTACTCAAACATGGGGAAGTCGACGATCCAGATGGGCTGGAAGGCGGTTGAGCCTTCGATGCACGCTCCAGATTCCGGATCGGCTTGCTGAACAGTTTGTTCGGTGAGGGCGAAGGCTCCGTGACGGTCGGCGTATTTTTTTGCCAGCTCGTTGCGGAAGTTGCCAGCGGCGGAGTAGACGTTGATTTCGCGCTCACTGAGACGGCCTTCAAATTTTGTGTCGCTCGCCTTTACGGGATGCGCGGGATCGCCGGCGACGATGATGACGAAGTCGGCTTCGGAGGCTCCGGCTAGCTCGCGCACCTTGACTGCGGCTTCGGGGAAGCTCTTGGCGAGGCGCTTGAAATCGTCGATGAATTTGGCGCCTTTTTTCAGGTCGAAGATGGGATGGTTCTCTTCGCGCTCCTTGCGGCTCAGCTCGCCTACGTTGGGAATGCGCAGGGCGACGACGGGCAGCGCGGGGTCGATTTGCAGAGTGGCGAGGGCGGCATCGGTAAATGCGGGACGCACATCGGTGAGGCCGGGCAGGCGCAGGTCGGGCTTGTCAGAGCCGAAGCGGCGCATGGACTCGTCGTAGGTGATGCGCGGGAAAGGCGTGGGAAGGGTGATGCCGGCGGCGGCAAATGCTGCGGCCATGAACTGCTCGACGACGGCGAAGACGGTCTCCCGGTGAGGGAAGCTCATCTCCAGATCGACCTGGGTGAATTCAAGCTGGCGGTCGGCGCGCTGGTCCTCATCGCGAAAGCAGCGGGCGATTTGGAAGTAGCGGTCGAAGCCGGAGACCATGAGTAGCTGCTTGAAGATCTGCGGAGATTGCGGGAGGGCGTAGAACTCGCCGGGATGGACGCGGCTGGGGACCAGGAAATCGCGCGCGCCTTCTGGGGTGGACTTGGTCAGGATGGGGGTTTCGATTTCGAGGAAGCCCTGACGGCTGAGGCTCTCACGGATCGCAAGTGTAATGTCGTGGCGGAGACGGAAGTTGCGCTGCATCTCAGGGCGGCGCAGGTCGACGTAGCGATATTTGAGGCGGACTTCTTCGTTCTGGATGGCTTCTTCAGAGGGCGAGAAGGGCGCCAGGCGGCTGTCGTTTAAGACGAGGAGCTGGGTGGCTTCAATTTCGATTTCGCCGGTGGGCATTTTCGGGTTGATGGCGTCAGCGTCGCGCAGGCGGACTTTGCCTACGGCGGCGACGACGTACTCGGAGCGGACCTGTTCGCCCTTGGTGTGGCCGTCGGGGGTCAGCTCTTTGTCGAGCACGATCTGGGCGATTCCGGTGCGGTCGCGGAGATCGAGGAAGATGAGATTGCCGTGGTCGCGGCGGCGGTTTACCCAGCCCATGAGAACTACGTGCTGGCCGGCGTTGCTGGCGCGCAGATCGCCGCAGAGGTGAGTACGTTCGAGACTTCCTAGAAAATCGAGCACTGCTCGTGTCCTTATTCTGGTGAGGAGTCTGCGAGAAAAACCGCCAGCTCCGCACGTGGAACTTTTGATTGAATGCCTGTCGAGAAGGTCTTCACTGTAAGGATACCGGATTGGAGCTCGTCTTCGCCGAGGATGACGATGCGGCGGGCGGTCTTTTCGGCGGCTTCAAAGGATTTTTTGAGGCGGAAACTGCCTTCGCCGAGCTCGATCCATAGGCCTTTGTTGCGGAGCTCACGAGCCAGGATGAGGGCGGCGGGGTTTAGATTTTCGCCTAGCGGGGCGATGAATGCGTCCCCCTTTAGTGCGGCGGAGTTTTGGTTGAGTGTGGCTTGCAGGGTTAGCACGAGACGGTCTTCGCCGATGGCGAAGCCGATGCCGGGGGCTTTGGAGCCGCCGAGCATCTCGCTAAGACCGTCGTAGCGGCCGCCGCCGAGCAGAGCGTTTTGCGCGCCGAGGCCGCCATGGGTGAACTCGAAGGTGCTACGGGTGTAGTAGTCGAGGCCGCGGACTAAACGGTGGTTGAGGGTGTAAGGGACGCCGGCGGCGTCGAGGGCGGAAGTTACGGCGGCGAAGTGGGTTCGGGATGCGTCGTCGAGGGAATCGCTGATTCTTGGGAGCGTTTCGATGATGGGCTGGTCGGCGGGGACTTTGCAGTCGAGAACGCGCAGGGGGTTGGTGACGGCGCGGCGCTGGCAGTCCTCACACATTTGGCCGACGACCGGGACGAGGGCGGCGCGGAGGGTTTCGTTGTAGCGGGCGCGGTCCTCGGAGGACCCTACGGAGTTGAGCTCAAGGGTCCAGCCGGTGATGCCTAGCTCGTCCAGCAGTGTAGCTAGCATCTCCAAGACCTCCGCATCCCGCAAGGGACTTTCGCTGCCTGAGGATGGAGGGCCGAGGACTTCGGCGCCGATTTGCGAGAACTGGCGATAGCGGCCCTTCTGCGGGCGCTCGCGGCGGAACTGGGGGCCGATGTAGAAGAGCTTTTGAAGCTGGCCGGATTCGCCGAGGCCGTGCTCGATGTAGGCGCGAACTACGCCAGCGGTGTTTTCAGGGCGGAGTGTGAGGGATTGGGTTTTTTCAGATTGCGCGCGGGCGCGGTCTTCCCAGGTGTACATTTCCTTGGAGACGATGTCGGTTTCCTCGCCTACGCCGCGGGCGAAGAGGGTTGTGTCTTCGAAGATGGGAGTGCGGATTTCGCCGAAGTTGTAACGGGCGAAGACGTCGCGGGCGGTTGCTTCGATGCGGTTCCAGAGGGCGGTTTCCGGGGGCAACAGGTCGCGGGTGCCGCGGACGGCTTTCAGGGTCTGACTCATGGTGGTAACCTTTCGGAATGGTTCTGATCCTCGAAATCGCGGCTGGCATCGTTTTGGGTGTTCTCGCACTTTTGTGGCTCAACGATTTATTCACGGACGACCCACCTCCGTAGAACCAGGTCGGCCCTTAGTCAACATCTTAGGATACAAGGTGTGAGCCATGATTCTCCATACCGCTTTATTCGCTGCGTTTATCGTTGACCAGGCACAACCAGCGCAGTGCGTGTACGCTTCGACAGATTCCCCTTGGAAATGGATTATTCAAAGTGTGATTCCGGTAGCAGGTGGTACTTTGATCGCGGTATGGTCGTTTGTTCAGAACCGCACTTTAGAGCAGAAGCAGTGGGATCGAAACCAGAAGGCTGCGCATAAACAGTGGATTCTTGATCAGAAAAAAGCAGAATGGAGTGGATTATTAAGAGCTACTGCGGAAGTCCAGCGTGTGCTGCGAATTGTGAACACGCCTAATAAGGAGCGAATAGAGAGAATTGTGGATGAGCTTAAGCCAGCAGTGCATGATCTCTCGGTTGCAAGCGCAAATTGCTTTTTTCTGCAAAGTTTTTTCGCAGAGCCAGCAAAACGCGAGAAGTTTTACTCATTCATCAAAGATGCAGATGATACGTCTGAATTAATAGGCGGCCTACGCACGGTATATAGATATCCAGACTTTACTCCGACTCAACAGGAGAGCAGCGATCTCATCGCAAGGATTCTGAATGAAACAGGGAGAATCACGGTGAAATACTTAGAATTTAACGAATGGTTGCGTAAGGAAGCTTCCGAAGACCTCGGCGTAGATTCATCTGAAAAGTCCGCAGGGTGAGAATAGATTTGTGAGGTTGTCTGTATGGAGAGGAATGTCGTTCTAACGAATGATGAGAACGGCTGGATTGTCGCTGAATGTCCAGAACTGCCTGGCTGCGTTAGCCAAGGCGAGGACGAAGCGGAGGCTTTGGCGAACATCCGTGAAGCAATGGCAGGATGGCTTAGGGCGGAAGAGCAAAAGAATGCAGAAGAGCGTATTTGAGCGCAGTGCGGAACTCTCTGAAGCATACCTCAGGGCCTAAAGGCCGACGTTTATTTTTTTGAATTTACGGCACGACTGAAGTCGTGCCCTGTTACAAAGCGGGCCTGCTAGCGAGTTTTTTAAGCAGCGTGTTTATTTTAAGCAGCGTGTTTAGTAGTTACTTTGCCGCCATCTTCTCCCGCAAAACCGCGACAAGAGTGCGACCGTTCAACTCTTCCGGAGTGACCACGAGTTGCTTCGATTGAAGAGCCTCGTGGAGCGTGGTCTCAAGCCGCGATCTGTGCTTCAGCGTTCCCCGCCGCACCCGACCCTCCTGCACAGCTTGCGAGAACGCCGCCGACAGCTTCTCGCGGTTCTCGTAGAGCCAATTGGCCTCGCCGGTTTCGTTTTCAAACTTCGGAATCTTCAGTTTTTCCATAGTGCTCAAGCTCACTTTTTGATTGACTTCAGCAGGGTGCGGTCGATGCGGGTTTGCCAGCCTGGGCCGGTGGATTTGAAGTGGTCGACTACTTCGGGGGAGAGGCGCAGTGAGACTAGTTTTTTGGTGGGGGATTTTTGGGGACCGCGCTTGCCTCGGCGGACTACTTTACCTTTGCGGATGAGATCGGCCTGGGCGAGCCAGTCCCACGAGGCTTTGGCTTCGATGGGGTCGCGAGGAGCGACTTCGGGGTCGTGGGGGATGGAGTCGCCCTCTAAGATGGCCGTTAGGCGCTCCCAGTTCGTCTCGATATCTGTATCTTTCTTGTTCATGCTGTTTTGAAGTGGAGGTCGTGTTTCTTCCGATTGGAACTTCGCTTTTACCCAGCCCATATACGACATTATTAATTGTAGCTACAAAATGTTAAAACGCAAGTGAATTCAGTGTTGTGCTTAACTCTTCAGATTGGAAAGGCGCATTGCTTCGTCCCGCATAAGCACTATTTAATTGTAGGTACAATTTAATTATAAAGCAAGATGATTCCGGCAAGATACAGGTTGAGAGCGGTTCTTGATTTTGCCCGACTGGATGAGGGTTCTAGTTGGCGGTGTCGACGTCAAGGACGAAATAGTCCACGGCTAAGGGCTTGATCATTTCTCGGGTTCCAGTCCGCCGTTCAGATAGATCTCAACGTAGTCGAGGTAGTTCTTTGCGTATTCGAGAATCAGGGCGCGGTCTTTGTCGTCGAGCTTGCGGCGGAGCTTGGCGGGGACGCCGGCCCAAAGGGTTTTGGGCGGGACTACGGTGTGCTCGGGGACGACTGCGCCGGCGGCGATGATGGAGCCGGGGCCGATGCGGGCATTGTTGAGGATGGTGGCGCCCATGCCGATGACCACTTCGTTTTCAACCACGCAGCCGTGGACGGTGGCGTTGTGGCCGATGGTGACCCAGTCGCCGACGTGGACGGGGTAGAGGTTGCGCTGGCCGTGGAGGACGGCGCAGTCCTGGACGTTGGAGTTTGCGCCGACGCGGATGGAGTGGACGTCGCCGCGGAGAACGGCGTTCATCCATACTGAGGAGCGCTCGCCCAGGGTTACGTCGCCGATGAGTTGCGCGGAGAGATCGACGTAGCAACTGGCGGGGACGTGCGGCGTGTGGCCCTGGTAGCTACGGATCATGGTCGTGACCTCCTGAGGGAAGGATATTGCATTGCGGGAATGGGGAGAGCGAACCCTCCGGGGCTAAAGCCCAGGATTTTTCTCGGCTTAATGCGGGGGTTGAAACCCCCGCCTCTCTCCGAATGAAGTGTCTTTCGTTTGCCAGAGACAAAAACTTCCAGGCATTTCAAATTCGCATGATTTACGTTAATGGATTCTCCTGGATTTTTATTACCAGGCAGGTTACGAAATTGTCGCCGGAGACCAGCATCTGATGGGGCAGGCCTGCAGGGACATGGGCGGTATCGCCGGCTCGCAATTCCTGGCGTGTGCCGCCGTCGATGGAAACGCCGCGCAGCTCGCCGGGAGCGATGGTCTCTGCGCCGGTGAGCTTGCCGCCGGTGAGCAGAGTTGCGCGGCCTTCGAGAACGTGAAAAATATCGGCGAAGTTTTCATGCAGTTCGGCCTGGCCGTCGCGGCTGCGGAACAGAAGCATGGTGGCGTGCTGCGGGTAATCTCTGAGGGTTTCGCTGGCTGAACCATCGCCGTGTTTGGCAAGCTTGCGCAGATAGGCGGCGCGCTCCAGGAGAATGGCCGAGGACCAATGGTCCAGATAAGGCTGGTTTTTTGCGGGTTTGGTTGCATGTGGGGGCGCGATTTCCTTCTCAGCAGGAAGGAGTTCTTTGAGAATTTCCTGGGATAGTCTGTCCATCTGTTTATTTCCTTCGGGACTATTGGTTTCTGCATGAATGATTTCCTTGCGCCGTCCCTACGGGACTCCGTGACGAATTCGTGAAACCCTTTTTCCCCACGCTACCACCCCAAGAAACAAAGACCATTTCTTGGGGTCCCCGGCGAAGCGCGGGGCTAACTAACTCTGCGCCTCCGGCGCGTTTGTGCTGAGATTACTTTTGCAATCCTCAATGAGGCCCACGTCAATTATGCGGCATATACGGCACGACTGAAGTGGTGTCCTGATTCAAAGCCCGTTCATGAAACGCCTACCGAGCGTTCGGCAGAAAACCTCTCTTATTTCATTTCCGCCAGTTGGCGGGCGCGGCGAAAGATGGATAAAAACATGGGGCGCGTGAGCTTGCCGGTGTTGGTGTTTTGGAGCGAGGGATGGTAGCTGGCTATCAGGGTTAGACCGCTGGGCAACGTGTATTCTGCGGCGTGGCGGAAGACGTAGCTGGAACGGGATGCGATATTGCCTGCGCGGAGCTGGCGGAGAAAACCGTCAAAGGCGATTTTGCCGAGGCAGACGACGACGCGCAGGTTGCGGAGCAGGCGGAGTTCTTCGTCGAGCCAGGGGGCGCAGTTGGCGAGCTCTTCGGGTGTGGGTTTATTGGCCGGCGGGGCGCAGTGGCAGACGGCGGTGATCCAGAGATTGGCGAGCTTCATGCCGTCGTTGCGGGAGATGGCTTTGGGCTGCGAGGCGAAGCCGGCTTGATGGAGGACGGGAAATAAAAAGTCTCCCGATCCGTCGCCGGTGAACATGCGGCCGGTGCGATTGGAGCCGTGCGCTCCGGGGGCAAGGCCGAGGACGAGGACGCGGGCATCGGGGTCGCCGAAGGAGGGAACGGGCTTGCCCCAGTATTCAAAGTTTGTGTATGCGCGGCGGCGGACTCGGGCGATTTCAGCCGAGTAGGCGCGCAGGCGAGGACAGCGGGTGCAGGCCACGATTCGGGAGTTGAGGACGGCGAGCGATGAAGGGGAAACGGCCATGATTGGATTTTATTGGTTCCTGCATAAATATGTCCTTGCGCCGTCCCTACGGGACTCCGTGCCAAATTTTGTGGGATTCCTTTACCCCACGCTGAAGCGCGGGGCTAACAAACATTGCGCCTACGGCGCGGGTGCATCGATTCGGCGCAAAGCATACCCCATGCTGAAGCGCGGGGCTAACAAACTCTGCGCCTCCGGCGCGATTTTGAGGACATTGAAGTTTCACATTCGGGTACTAATTCAATTTCTCTTGAAACATAGCTGTGAAATTACCAACAGCCGCAGATGCAAACGCGAGGCTGGCTGGCGTAGAATGGCACCGTTGCGCGGATACGCTCTTATGCGTTGGTCAAGCTGCTCCGGAGCGGGTTTCCGGGAAAATTCAAACCGCGCGCCAAGGGATGGATGGAGATGAAGCTATTGGCTCATGTACTTTCTCTGCTGCCGTTTATTTTGCCTGCTTTGATGGCCGGCCCGTTAATGATGATGGCAAACGCCCAGGCTGTAACTGAGATTGGCGGCCAGAAGATTGTCACCCTCACGCGCAAAGCCGTGAGCACCACCAAGCCGGAGTTCACCAGCGTGGTGATCGCGCCGGGCCGCGGGATGGAAGTGCTGCAGATTACCGCTCACTTCCCCGGCAAGGGAAATGTGGACGTGCTGTATTCGCCGGACCTGGCAGAGGCCAAGAAGATGCTGGACGTGGATGACACTGCGAACGGCGACCTGGGTTACAGGATCGGCGCGGCGTTTCTCGTTCCTTATCCGAATCGGATTCTCGGGCCGCTCTCGGCGGACGGAAAGACGCTGACCACGGTTTGGGAGGGACATACGCTCACGCTTCCCGCTAACAACATCGGCAAAGAGCCGGGCGCTGTGCGGCATGCGCTGCACGGACTGATCCTGAAGTCGAAGACCGACGCGATCAAAGTGCAGAAGGTTGGCGACGGAGAGCAGGTTTTTGGCGTGATTCATGGTGGAGACTTTGGCGGGCACTGGCTCTCAAAGACCGATCTGGCGATTACGATTACGCTGACTGCCGACGCGGTGGACGCGCAGGTAATTGCAAAGAACGTGGGCACGGAGAACGAGCCGATGGCTATTTCGTGGCATCCGTATTTCAACTTCCCATCCGGCGACCGGACCCAGGCGCGGATTCAGGTTCCGGCGGCGAACAGGGCCGAGGTGGACAACTACGACAACGTCTTCCCGAGCGGCAAAATTCTGCCTGTAGATGGGACCCGGTTCGACTTCCGCGCCCCGGGCGGCAAGGCGCTGGGACACGATTTTCTGGATGAAAACTATAGCAAGCTGGACTGGAAAGACGGAGCGGCGACGGTGGAGGTGATTGATCCCAAGGCGCACTACGGCGTGAAGGTCGAGGGGCTTTCGAAGGAGATGAAGGCGATCCAGGTTTATGCGCCGCCGACCAAGGAGTTTGTAGCCGTGGAGCATCAGCACAACTTCGCCGATCCGTTTGGCAAGGAGTGGGGGAAGACGGATACGGGGATGGTGACACTGAAGCCGCAGGAAAGCACCAAGTGGCACGTGCGGGTGAAGGTGTTTGTGCCGTA
>Ga0187847_10000572_pt1 | contig 39671 bp, 24 predicted proteins | sample June2016WEW_4_10_FD_132458 | JGI IMG/M metagenome (GOLD analysis project Ga0187847, IMG submission 132458) | Peatland microbial communities from SPRUCE experiment site at the Marcell Experimental Forest, Minnesota, USA - June2016WEW_4_10 | ecosystem: Environmental > Terrestrial > Soil >...
CGCTCGGACTTCCACGCTTGTTCGCGGGGAAATAGCTCAATCCATCCGAACCGCCGTATGCGGACCCGCATGTACGGTGGTGTGGCAGGGGAGGAGAGGCGACTCTCCCCCCTATGCCGATTTTGGAGCCGAATGGCCGGGTGTTCTATGCCGGCGCGTTGACCTGCGGCCAATAGCGGAATTCGCGGAAGGTGGCTTGTCCGGAGCCACAGGCGTAGACGGCGGGGCGGAGATCGAGGAAGCCGCCGAGGACGTTGTGGTGGAGGCCAGAGACTTCCGCCGAGGTTTCGGTTTTTTGCCAGGGCTGGCCGGGAAGGCGATAGTAGAAGTCGATCTCTTGACGGTCGTTGACGATGCGGAAGGTGGTGCGGGTGGCGCCCTTTGCCACGCGGTTTTTGATGGAGCCGTTGGGAATCCTGATCTCGATTCCCCCGGGTGCGACGCAAATGCCGGCGACGTGGGCCGGGTCGTAGAAGAGCATGAGGCCAGCCTCGCAACCGGGCGAGACTTCAATATCGATTTCGACAGTGTAGGCGTGTCCGCCGACCGCAGTGGTGAGTGCGCTGGAATCAGTCAGAGAGCTGCCGCGCGCCTGCAGAGTGAGGGCGCCGTTGCCGGTGGTGAAGCGGGCAGGATCAAATTCGCGCCAGAAGGCCCACTGAAGGCCGAGTTCGGGAGTGGTGAAGTCGTCGGAGGGATCGGCGAAGGGCTGCTGACTTGTGCCGGGGATGGGCATGGGGATGGCGGAATCGGCGTTGATCTCGGGGGAGACGCGGAACCAGCCGTCGAAGGTCCACTCGACGGGCAGCAGCAGGAGCTGGCGGCCCAGGGTGCGGTAGCCGTTTTCATAGGCGTGAACTGTGATGTACCAGCGTCCTTCGGGGGTGTCGACGAGTCGGCCATGGCCGAGCGAGAGCCAGCGGTCGTCGCGGGAACGGGTGTGGACGATGGGGTTGTAAGGGGAGTATTCCCAGGGGCCGTCAGCGTGGCGGCTGCGCGCAGAGATGACGGAGTGGCTGGTGGCGGGGCCGCCGGTCCCGCCCTCAGCGACGTTGAGGTAAAAATAGCCGTCGCGTTCCAGGAGTTTGGGGCCTTCCAGGCAGGTACATTCCATACGTGTGGTGGCTGGGATGGGCCAGGCATCGAAGACCTTGCGGGGAGGGGATTTGACACTCAGGCCGTCGGGGCTAAGCTCGGCCATGAGTCCGCCGGCCATATGCAGATAACGGTGACCATTCTCGGCGATGTGGGCGGGGTCGATGGCATGAATACTGAGGTCGATGGGATCACTCCATGGACCTGTGGGGTGAGCGGAGTGAACCACGCGCAGGCTGCCGTTCGCAGGGAAGTAGATGTAAAAGCGTCCCTGATATTCGCAAAGATAGGGCGCCCAGACCGTGCCGTAGTAGCGGTGCAGGGCAGCGGCGACGGGCCGCCAATTGACGAGGTCACGGGAGTGCCAGATGAGGAGTCCGGGCGCGTAATCGAAACTGGAGTGAGTGAGGTAGAAGTCGTCGCCGACGCGGATGGGGCTGCCGTCGGGGTGATCGCCGCCTAGAATGGGATTACGATAAAGGTTTGCGTTTTGCGCCAGGGCGAAGCGCGCATTGGAAGCGAGGGCGAGCGTGGCGGCGTTCATAACGAAACTGCGGCGAGTCAGCATGGTGGGACCAGTGTAGCGTCGAAGGGATCGTGGAGTATAGCGATGGAAGCGTATGCGCACAGGCGGGGAAGGCCGTTTAGACTGGTAAGGTTGCCTGGAGCATGATGACCCACCGGTTTGGAATTCTTCGCCGCTTCCGCTTCAATCTGCCGCAGCGCATTGCGGCGGGGCTGCTGGCGGTGTTTCTTGCGCAGGGGTTGTGGCTCACAAGCCGCCAGACGCTCACCGATCGTGATTACCAATATGCGCGCTGCGGACGCGAGATGTGGGAGCGGCCATCGCTGCTGGCCGGCTACTTTACCAGTTGCGGCAACATTCACGATGGAGTTCTGGCATACAGGCTGGCTGGGTTGCCGCTGACCGTTGATCTGCTGGCCGAGCGGGGACTTGATCACTTCCGCAAACCCGAAGATCGAGTGGTGGTGGCGAGTGGCGAGTTGAGCAGTTGGGAACTGCGCCACCAGCTCACGCACATTCTTCTTCTTTTGCGGCTGCCGTTTCTCGGGGCCGGATGCCTGTTGGGCGGCTGCTTGTGGTGGGTGACGCGCCGGCTTTATGGCAACCTGGGCGGCTACACGGCGCTCGCACTTTACTGCTTTTCCCCGGCGGTGCTCAGGGCCTGCGTCGCACCCAACGCTGAGGTGCTTGCCACATTGGGGGTGTATGGCGGCGTCTACACGTGCATCGGCGTGGCCCATGCCATGCAGGGACCCAGGCGCAAATGGCGTCCGCGCATTGTGCTGCTGACAGCGGCCTTTGGCCTGGCGGCGTCCGCGCACATTGCAGCGCTGCCTGTGGTGGCGCTGATAGGCTTGGCGGCCATGCTGTGGGTGGCAGAGGGGCACAGGAGCCAGGTGCTGCCGGTGGTGCTCATGGCCGTGGCCGGGGCAATGTTGGTGGTCTTTGCTTGCTACGGCTTCTCGCCGGACGCCTTCAGCTACCTGTTCCGTTCCGCAGCGGGCTTTCTGTGGGTTTCGCTCGACCCCGCAAGGCGCTTCTTCTCCGCGCTGCCAAATGCCGGATTCACGGTAGCCACAGGCGCTGCGGTGGTGTGGTTCCTGGGCTTGCGCAAATCATGGTACTTCGGCAACATCGCTCCGCTGTTTTGCACTTTGGTTTTGATGGTGCTCGTGATGACCGGCGTTCCCGGCAGTCCATGGCTGTGGGCGCTGCCGTTTCTGCTCACATTTATTGCCGGAATTTTTGCCGACGCCTACGACGGGCCAAGAGGCCGGTTGGCGATGGGCGCTGCCGGAGTCATTGTGCTGTTACAGGCGGTCTTCTGCGTGCTGAGTTTGCCTGGGCTGCTGTGAGGGTGCACTGCGAGCATACAGGTAGGCCTCCCCAGTTTCAGCATTCGCAAAAAGAGTATAAAAATGGGCGATATCTGTTGCTGGATTCTGGGCAGGAACCGAGTGCAATGCCAGTCTCGGAAGGAGCTCTCGGATGGTTGATTACGAAGGACTATAAAATCAAGCAAAATAAGGACTTATTTACGGTTTTTCGCCTTGCTGAAACTCTCTTTGAAGAGGTAAAATAGAAGCAGAGCCCGCGCCGGGCCGGCCCCGCTTTTCCCGGACCTTTCCGCCGCCTTCCTGCGGGCACGAAAAGACAAAATATGCCAGACGATCAGAATCCACTTCTACCCCTCGAAGGCGGCACGCCGCCGCACAGCAACGCCAACCTCATTCCCATCAACATTGAAGAGGAGATGCGCCGCTCCTATCTCGACTACTCGATGAGCGTGATCATCGGGCGCGCGTTGCCGGATGCCCGCGACGGGTTGAAGCCGGTGCACAGGCGCGTCCTCTACACACTCAGTGAGATGGGCCTGCAGCACAACAAAAAGTACACCAAGTGCGCCAAGGTGGTGGGCCAGGCGATGGGCGTTTACCATCCTCACGGCGACTCGGCCATTTACGACACGCTAGTGCGCATGGCGCAGCCGTTTTCGCTGCGCTATCCGCTGGTGGACGGGCAGGGAAACTTCGGCTCCGTAGACGGTGATCCTCCGGCGGCCATGCGCTACACCGAGTGCCGCATGGAGCGCATTGCCGGCGAGATGCTGGCCGACATCGAGATGGAGACGGTTGACTTCACGCCGAACTACGACGAGTCCACCTTCGAGCCGACGGTGCTGCCCACGCGTATTCCCAATTTAATTGTGAATGGTTCGAGCGGCATCGCGGTCGGCATGGCCACCAACATTCCGCCGCACAATCTCACCGAGGTCCTCAACGCGGCCATCGAACTTGTGAAGAACCCCCACGCGGGCCTCGCCGAAGTGCTGAAGCACGTGCAGGGGCCCGATTTCCCCACGGGCGGATTTCTTTACGGCAAGTCCGGCATTCCCAACGCCTACAAAACCGGCCGCGGGCGCTTCATGATGCGCGCGAGAGTTGCCACTGAGAATCTGACCAAGGAAAGACTCGCGATCATCGTCACAGAGATTCCTTACCAGGTGAACAAGTCCAAGCTCATTGAACGCATCGCCGAGCTGGTGAACGACAAAATAGTCGATGACATCGGCGACGTGCGCGACGAGAGCGATCGCGACGGCATGCGCATCGTCATCGAACTGAAACGTGGCGCGCAGCCGGAGATTGTGCTCAACCAGCTCTACAAGCACACGCAGATGCAGGAAAGCTTCTCGATGATTTTTCTTGCGGTGCTCAACGGGCAGCCGCGAGAGCTGGGACTCGATCAGGCCATTCGCTGCTTCATCGATCATCGCATCGATGTCGTCCAGCGGCGCACGGTTTACCTGTTGCGGAAAGCGCGCGAGCGGGAACACATCCTTGAAGGCTACAAGATTGCGCTCGATAATCTCGACACAGTCATTCGCATCATTCGCGCTTCCGGTTCGCGCGTCGAGGCGCGCGAGAATCTGTACGCCTGGGGCAAAGGTAAGGACATTGTCCTCAACCTGGATCGCGAGCGGCTGCCGCACGAGGAAAAAGGCCTCACCCTCCGCCAGATTGACGCCATTCTCGAACTGCAGCTCTACCGGCTTACGCAACTTTCTATTGACGAACTGTTGAGCGAGTTGAAGCAGGTGCGCGAGCGGATTGGCGAATACGAGTCGATCCTGGCCAGTGAGAAAAAGCTGCGCGCGGTCATCGTGAAGGAATTGGAAGAGGTGCGCGACAAGTATGGCGACGCGCGGCGTACACAGATCATCGACGAGAGCGCGGAGTTGCAGCTTGAAGATCTGATCGCCGACGAGCAGGTCGCTGTCACTGTCTCGCACCAGGGCTATCTGAAGCGGACACCTATCAGCATCTATCGCCAGCAGCGGCGCGGTGGCACGGGGCGCATGGGCATGAAGACGCGCGAGGAAGATTTTGTCGCGCAGTTGATCGTCGATTCGACGCATGCCTTCCTCTTGTGCTTCACCAACACCGGGCGTGTTTACTGGTTGAAGGTCTACGAGATTCCCGACGTGGGTGCAGCAGGCAAGGGCAAGTCGATGCAGAGCTTGCTCGATTTGCAACCGGGAGAAAACGTGCGCGCCATTCTGCCCGTACGCGACCTGGAAGAAGAGGGCAAGTTCATCTTCTTTACCACACAAAAAGGCACAGTGAAGAAAACTCCGCTCAAGGACTTCTCGAACGTGATGGCGCGCGGCATCATCGCCATCGGCATCGACGGCGACGACGAGCTTGTGGCGGCGCGTATCACCGACGGCAGCCAGATTGTCTTTCTGGCCACGCATCTTGGCATGGCGATTCGCTTCGACGAGAACGACGTGCGCTCCATGGGCCGTCCGGCATACGGAGTGCGCGGTATCGACCTGGCCAAGAACGATTACGTGGTTGGCGTAGCGATTACGCCCAAGGAGCACGAACCGGGCGACTTCCGGATCCTTGCCATCACGGAAAACGGATTTGGCAAGCGCACCAATGTGGAGATGTACCGCCTGCAAACGCGCGGCGGCAAGGGTGTAAAAAACATGGCCGTCACGCCGCGCATTGGGCGGGTGAACACCATTGAACTGGTGGACGACACCTCGGAGCTGATGGTCATCAGCCAGTTCGGCAAGATCATCCGCATCGACACCAAGACCATCCGCGCCGCCGGCCGCGCCACACAAGGAGTGCGCCTGCTAAACCTGGAGCCGGACGACAAGGTTGCCGCCGCGGTGATTATTCCACCGGAAGAGTTGAACGGCAACGGCAAGGACGAAGAGCAGGGAACGCTGCTGCAGTAGAGACTAAGCGTCTGTCGAGTGCCCAAGTATCGATGTGAGACTTGGGCACTCGGCATCAGAGCACGAGGATTGAAAATTGCCCCATTGTATCTTTGAGTACTCCGCGAATATTGCCGACGATCCGGATTGGCCTCAGATCATGAAGAAGGTGCACGAAGGATTGATTGCAACCGGCCAATTCATGGCCGAGGATATTAAGAGCCGAGTGATCAGGCATGGCAACTACCTAATCGGAAATGGCGAAAGCAATCAATCCTTCGTCACTCTCGATCTTCAAATCCTGGATGGCCGGAACGACGTATTCAAGCGCGAAATTACCGGGATGGCATTGGAGATTCTTGCTGCTGGATTTCCAAAATCTCTAGCCGAACAAGAATGCAGCATTACCGTACAGGTAAGTGAGATCCATCGAGCGAGCTATCAAAGGCATGTAAGCTACTGATTAGGAGAGCGGGCGGCGGGCAGCACAAGTCTGGATTTTCAGACTTGGGAGCGCAGCAGGTTTCCAATCAATCCATTTCAGAGAGATGAACCCGCCGGATCGTCTTATCCGTCGGCTTGCTCGGATCGTGGACGACGCCAATCTTTGCCGGGTGCCCCATCCTTTCCGCTTCCTTCCGCGGAAAGGGTGGCATAGCGCAAACCTGAATATGCGGGTTTTGTCTCTTAAGGCTGCTCAGGGTGGTGCGCGGTTGCGGATCACATTAGGTAGATCCCGAAGTCTTCCCGATCAGCATCCCAGCTCATCTTGCAGAAAATAGCATCGGGCTGGAGCACAATGAAGGATCGAGCAAGAGACGGCTGATTCAGCTTGGGCGTCCGTCCGATCCGTACCCCCTGCTGACCCCCTACCCCCTCCCCCCGCAGAGGCCGCTTTCTGACTCACACGTTGCATTTAACTAACTTGTTTTCAAGTACCTGCTATTTTATACTGTTGACGAATCAGTAACTACAAGCCCCTGATTTTGCCCATTTGTTTGCCAGAAAAGGGCCGTTTTTTGCCGAAAAGGGCCTCTTCTTCGCCGTCAGGACAGGCCCATGTTAAAGTGAGCGGCAGTCACGGAGTGTCCATGAAGCACGATCTTGCAGCCTCTACTTCCGGCATCATCGCTGAATGGCGGATCGCTTTGCTGTGCTTTTTCTTGATCGCTGGCGCTGCCCTTGCGCAAAGCCTCCAGCCTACCGCCGCGCATCAGGAAAAAGCGAAAGCGACCGTTGCCGTTCTCCTTGTCAGCGACATTCACTTCGAGCCGTTTTGGGATCCGGCCAAAGTTCCGCAACTGGCCGCCGCGCCGATCGATCAGTGGAATGTTATTTTCTCCGCGCCGCCGTCGACCGACCAGCAGCAGCGGTTCACCGCGTTGCAGCAAACCTGCCACACACGCGGAGCCGACACCTCTTATGCGCTCTTCGACTCCAGCCTGAAGGCCATGCGCAGCCATGCCGCCGGCGTCAGCTTCGTCGCCATGAGCGGGGATCTCATCTCCCACGCATTTCAATGCAAGTACAACGCGTTAGTTCCCAAATCCACGCCAAAGGCCTACTCGGCATTCGTCGAGAAGACATTGGATTATGTGATCGAAGAATTAGATAAATCATTTCCCGGAGTGCCCGTTCTTGTAGCCCTGGGAAACAACGACTCCGATTGTGGAGACTACCGGCTCGATGCCCACAGCGAGTTTCTTGCGACGACCGGCAAGGAAGTTACAAGAGGCTTTCCCGCCTCTGAGCGCCCATCTGCCGAAGAGAGCTTTGCAGTCGGGGGCTATTACAGCGTCACGCTGCCCGCACCCATTGAAAGCACACGCCTGCTGGTGTTGAACGATATCTTCATGTCGAGCAACCACGCTACCTGTGCGGGCAAACCCGATCCCGGAGCGGCAGAGGCGCAGCTTACGTGGCTGCGTCAGCAACTCGCCGAAGCCCGTGCCAATAAACAAAGAATCTGGGTGATGGGACACATTCCGCCGGGAGTCGATCTGTACTCAACAGCTTCGCGCATGGTGGATGTGTGTGGCGGCAAGAGTCCTGTGATGTTTCTGGCATCGGAAAAACTGGCGGACGTGTTAGCCGAGAACGGCGATGTAGTCGAGTTAGCCATCTTCGCTCACACGCACATGGATGAACTACGCCTTTTGAAGCCGGAAACGGCGGCAGGGAGGGGCGTTGCGGTCAAAATGGTGCCATCCATCTCTCCCATCCACGGAAATTATCCGTCCATAACTATCGCCCAGATTGATCCCTCAACAGCCGCGCTGATGGACTACAAGGTATTTGTCGCGTCGAATGCGACCGGCGTCGATGCCACATGGACAGAAGAGTATGACTTTACGCGCAACTTTCATCAGGCGGAATTCACGTCGTCTTCTGTAAGTCGGCTCGTTGCAGAATTTGCAGCCGACCCCGATGCGAAGAATCAGGCCAGTGAGAGCTACATAGAAAATTTCTCTGTGGGCTATGCTTCGCCGCTGCTTCGCCTGGCCTGGCCGCAGTATGTTTGCACGCTGTCAAATTACACAGCGGGATCATTTAGATCGTGCGCTTGTCCTGCGGGGCCGTGATGCGCTTTTCGTTTTCTTCGCCGGCGCCGAAGCTCTTCCAAACTCCTCCACAACTCCATCGCTGATCAGCAACTCGGCCGATGAGCTCGCCCGCGACTCCAGCCCAGCCTCGGTCAGCCGTACCTTGCGGAAGCGGATTACTTCTCCGTTTTTTTCAAACTCCGCCTCTTCAATCTCGATCAGCCCGGCGCGCGTCATGGCGTCCAGCAGCCCGTCGAACTCGTTCCGGCTCATTTTCCCCGCGTGGTCAAGATTGCGTTGCAAAGCGCCGGCAGCTTTGTAGTCAACCGCTCGCAACTCATCAGCAATCGCCTGTATCAGCTCGCGTTCTGCCGCCGTCGGTCGCCGAAACTGCCTCAAGACTGCTCCCGCAGGATCGCACACGTCGCAGATTCCGCAAGGGCGGCTCGCGTCTTCCACATCGCCAAAGTGCCGCACCAGCGCCGCCATCCTGCACTCAGTGGAGGTGGTGAACCGCAGCACCTTCTCAAACTGCTCCGCCCGGTACTGCGCCTGCACCGCGTAAGTTTTTTTCCAGCCTGGGCCGCCGGCCGTCACGTTGCCGCCAAAATCCACCAGCGCGCCGCCGTGAATCTCGAGCTTCTCGAGAGCCTTGTCGAATTCTTCTTCACCAAGTTTTGACACCGCGCGCAGTTCTTCCACGGGCTGAGGGTTTTCACCAAGAGCGCGAGAAACCTGCTGCAAATGGTTCACGGGCGGGTAGTCGCGGTTCAGGAAAAAGTCGCGCATTCGCTGGTCGGCATAGCTGTGCATCAGGTAGGTTCGGCTCAGCGCACCATCGCGCCCGGCGCGGCCAATCTCCTGGTAATAGCCTTCCAGCGTCGCTGGCAGCCCGGCGTGAATCACGGTGCGAATGTCGGCCTTGTCGATGCCCATGCCGAAGGCGATGGTCGCCACCACCACTTCGAGTTTGCCGGCCTGGAATGCGGTCTGCACGCGCTCCCGCGTGGCCGCATCGAGTCCCGCATGATAAGCCTCCGCCGGAATCCGGCCTGCCTTATTCGTTCTGGTTGCCGAGAGCTCAGCGGCCAGCTTTTCAGCCCCCTTGCGCGAGGTGGCATAGACAATGGCTGGCCGCCGGTTGGCGTTGGCCAGCAGGCCGCAGATCGCTCCCGGCCGATCCGGCATGGAAAGCTCCACCACCTCAATGGCTAGATTGTCTCTGCGGAAGCCGTGAATGAATTTCGCCGGCTTCACCATCCCCAATTGCGTGAGGATATCAGCCTGGACCGAAGGAGTGGCTGTGGCTGTCAGAGCGAGTACCGGCGCCGGTCGCAGCGCTGGAAGGTACTGGCCAATCATTCGATAATCAGGCCGGAAGTCGTGTCCCCATTGTGAGATGCAATGCGCCTCGTCAATGGCGATCAGCGCGGGTTTGCGCTTGGCCAGCATCTCGCCAAAACCGGGCACGCGCAGCCGTTCTGGCGCAATGAACAGAAATTGCAGGCTGCCGTTCAGGTAATCCACACATGCCTGCCGCGCCACGCTTCGATCGAGTCCAGAGTGAATCCGCCCACTCGCAGGTCCAGCGCCGTCAGCTTGGCCGCCTGGTCTTCCATTAGCGCAATCAGCGGCGAAATCACCAGTGCGGTGCCGCCAAGGGCAAGCGCAGGCAACTGGTAGCAGAGCGATTTGCCGAAACCTGTCGGCATCACCAGCAGCAGGTCGCGCCCTCCAATGGCCGCGCGGCACACCGACTCCTGATTGGCGCGGAAGCGCGCAAAGCCAAAGACCGAGCGCAGCAACTGCGCTAGCTCAACCGGCCCGGCCACTGAATTCGAATTGTGAGGAGTCGTCAAAAGGGAGAACGTCCAAGGCGCTAAGGAGCAGGAAATGTGCAGCGCCTCTTTCAACTTTACAGGAGACAGGGCCTCGCTCGCGCAGACGGCAAACGGAAGGCACTGATTAAATAATCAAGACAATACAGTGACATCTTCGAGCGTAATGTGTTGAACCCTGTTGGCATTTTCCGAGTCCAATCAGTGAGGCGCCGACACAGAAGCACAAAGGAGCAGACATGACGACCGCACACATCAATCGCATTGCGACGGCCGTTCCTCAGCACGATGTCCACCAGGCATTCATCGATTTTGCGGTTAACTTGCTTCCCGAAGGCACGTCCCGCAACCTTTTTCGCCGCATGGCGCGCTTGTCTGCGATAGAGCACCGCTACTCATTCGTCCATCCCATAACCAATGAGGACGGCTCATGGAAAGATGAGGAGGAAATCTATGTGCCGGGCAACTTCCCCACGACCGCGCGCCGCATGGAGTTATTCGAGCGCTTCGCCCCACAGTTGGCCCATATCGCTCTTGACAAGCTCTCGCTGACTGTATCGGAACGGCAGGCCATCACGCACGTAATCGTCACCTCATGCACGGGACTTTACGCGCCGGGACTGGACTTCGATGTAGTCAAGTATCTTGAGCTTTCGCCGTCCGTCGAGAGAACCATGATTGGCTTCATGGGCTGCTACGCCGCGATCAACGCCCTCAAGTCAGCGCATCATATTGTTCGCTCCGAGCCAGATGCGACGGTTCTGGTCTTAAACCTTGAGCTCTGCTCGCTGCACTTTCAAGAGACCCATGAGTTGGAGCAGGTTCTCTCGTTCCTCGTCTTTGCCGACGGCTGTGCGGCCTCTTTGGTAAGCGCGCAACCAAGGGGACTCGCGATCGACAGCTTTCTGGCTCTAACCATCCCGCAAACAAGCCATCTGATTACATGGCGCATTGGCGAGCTTGGATTCGACATGTATCTTTCAGGCGAAGTTCCAGGAGAAATCGGCCGCGCACTCAAGGAATCTGGCCGCCAAATCACGCGAGGAAGGGAACCATCGTCTATCGACCTGTGGGCGGTGCATCCGGGAGGCCGCTCGATTCTCGACGCGGTGGAAAAGGGGCTCGGCCTGCCCTCTGACGCGCTCGCTTGCTCACGCGATACTCTGGCGCGGTACGGCAACATGTCCTCTTCGACGGTGATGTTCGTCTTGCAGCAGTTGTTGGATCGCGCAGAGGGACAGCAGCAAGGTTGCGCCATGTCATTCGGGCCAGGACTCACTGCGGAGACAATACTCTTTCATGCCGTATAACGCACCGGATTTCCGCCACCGCGCGCAGCTCATCGAGCGAATGGATGAACCTTGCAGCCGCGAGCAGTTGCGCGCATGCCTGCGCGACCTCGCCCTGACAAACCGCCTGACTTTGGCTTATCGTCCTCTGTTGCGCTGGCTTGATACGCTCAAAATCACGCAGCAGCGCCTCGCAGGCCCGCTTCATATTCTCGACGTAGGCTGCGGCTACGGTGACTCGCTTCGCCGCATCGAACGATGGGCAAAACGCCGCGGCATCGCCGTCGTGCTCACTGGTCTTGACGTCAACCCGGACGCAGCAGTCATTGCGGCCGATGCTAGCCCTGCCGATTGCGCAATTCAATGGGTCAGCGCAAACGTCTTCACATACAATCCGCCGCAGCCCATTGATCTCGTCGTCAGTTCGCTCTTCACGCATCATCTTGCCGCGGACGACATTGTTCGATTTTTGCAATGGATGGAACAGCACGCGCAGATCGGCTGGTTCATCAACGATCTTTCTCGCGCGCCGATCCCCTACCATTTCTTCCGCATCTTCTCCAAACTGGCCCGGCTTCATTCCTTCGTCCAGCACGATGGCCCTGTCTCGATCGCTCGAGCCTTTCGCCCGGAAGAGTGGCGAGATTTATGCGTAGCCGCCGGCCTCGGTCTTCAGGATGTGCAGATCCAAAGCTTCAAACCCGCGCGTCTGTGCGTCGCCCGGCGAAAGCCGCAATCAAAAGAGGAGGCGCAATGACCGCCCCACGCCAAGTCGATAATCTCGTCATCGGAGGCGGTCTTGCCGGCTCCATGCTTGCCATTCGGTTGGCCTCCGCCGGGCGCAGCGTCACGCTCCTTGAAAAAGAGCGAACCGCCCATCACAAAGTCTGCGGAGAGTTTCTCAGTCCCGAAGCCATCGAGTATCTCCGTCAAGTCGGAGTTGAGCCGCTCGCTCTGGGCGCGGCGACCATCCGTCGTCTGTGCCTCTCCTCGAAACAGCGCGTAGTAGAAGCAGACCTGCCATTCACGGCGCTTTCGCTTTCCCGTTACGTTCTCGACGAGCGAATGCTTTCGCGCGCCGCCGCAAGCGGTTGCAATGTGGAGCGCGGGGTCGTTGTTGAAGCGCTTACAACACGAAGCCAGACAGTGATTGCCGATCTTCGCGGCGGCAGCTCAGTGTGCGCTCAAACTGCGTTTCTCGCCAGCGGCAAACACGATCTGCGTGGATGGGGCCGCTCTCCTGCCAAACAAACAGATCTAATCGGATTCAAGATGCACTGGCAACTGGCGCCAGCCCAAACCAGCGGGCTGAGAAACTTCATTGAGGTTTTTCTTTTTGCTGGTGGATACGGAGGGTTCTCCCTCGTAGAACAGGAGGTGGCCAACCTATGTTTGGTTGTTCGCCGCACATTGCTGCCCAAAGGATCGGGATGGGCCACTCTCCTCGCCGCCATCCTCGACGAAAATCGTCACCTGCGCCTGTTTCTGCAAGACGCTCGGGCCTTATGGGAGCGGCCGTTGGCCATCTCTCCAATTCCCTATGGTTATCTTGCGGCACGGCCGGGCAGCTTATGGTGTATAGGCGATCAGGCAGCGGTCATCCCCTCATTCACCGGAGACGGCATGTCGATCGCCCTTCACAGCGCCTCTCTTGCCGCGCAGATGTACCTCGCCGGCGAAAGCGCGGCCCACTATCACCGCACCCTCAGCGCGCAACTAAGCCGCGGAATGTCTCTTGCCACGCTGCTCTCCCGAGCAATGGTGACCGGTCCGGGCAACAAGCTGATGCCCTTATCCCTTTCCCTCTTTCCAAATGCCATACGCTGGATCGCCGCCGCCACCCGCATTCCAGAGCGAGCGCTACTCGCGCATCCGGTGGCATCGCCCACGAGCCCGGCCTCCGTCTCACCCAAGCAAGCATCCTGAATGATGATTCATAAACGGCATCGGCAGGGGACGCTCATGCGTCCCCGGCCGATGCCGCGCGGGGAAGCCGCGCCACATCTCGTTTCGGTCCCCGCGAACCAGTTCGTCCATCGGTTGCGCGGAGGCTGATTAGGTCTTGAGGTCAAAGCGATCCAGGTTCATCACCTTGCTCCAGGCCGCCACAAAGTCATGCACGAACGTCTGCTCGGAGTCGGCGCACGCGTAGAACTCCGCGAGGGCTCGGAGTTCCGAATTGGAACCGAAGACAAGATCAACTACGGTTCCCGTCCACTTTAGTTTTCCGGTCGCGAGGTCATGTCCTTCAAGCACGCCTTCAGAAGCAGCGGACCGCTGCCACTTCGTGCTCATATCGAGGAGATTGACGAAGAAATCATTGGTCAATGCTCCGGGCCGCTTGGTGAAAACGCCGTGCTCGCTCTCGCCGAAGTTTGCATTCAACGCGCGCAGACCCCCGACGAGAACCGTCATTTCAGGAGCGGTCAGCGTGAGCAGGCTTGCCTTGTCCACCAGCAGCTCAGCCGCATATTTCTCTTGTCCCTTGCGGAGGTAATTGCGGAAGCCATCTGCTATCGGCTCCAACACTGCAAACGAGGCGACATCGGTCTGTTCCTGCGACGCATCGGTGCGCCCTGGAGAGAACGGAACCGTCACATCATGGCCGGCTTTTTTCGCGGCTACCTCGATGGCGGCGCAACCGCCCAGAACGATCAGGTCAGCCAGCGAGACCTTTTTGTCGCCGGATTCCCCTCCACTGCTGTTGAAACCTTTGTGAATCGCCTCCAGGACTGCAAGGACTTTTGCCAGTTCGGCTGGCTGGTTGGCTTCCCAATCCTTTTGCGGCGCAAGGCGGATGCGCGCCCCGTTGGCCCCGCCGCGCTTGTCGGTGCCACGAAAGGTTGAAGCCGAGGCCCAGGCAGTCGTGACGAGTTGGGAGATGGAAAGGCCGGATGCGAGGATAATTTCCTTCAAGGCCGCAATGTCCTGCGCCTCGATCAGTTTGTGATCCACTGCGGGAACTGGGTCTTGCCAGATGAGTTCCTCTTTCGGCACCAACGGTCCCAGATAGCGAGCGCGCGGACCCATATCGCGATGGGTGAGCTTGAACCAAGCCTTGGCAAAGTCGTCTGCCAGCTTCTGCGGGTTCTTGAGATAATTCCTCGAAATCTTCTCGTAGATCGGGTCCATTCTCAGGGAGAGATCCGTTGTGAGCATGGTGGGGGCATGCCTCTTTTTGGGATCGTGCGCATCGGGTACGGCATTAGCGACCGCTCCGCCTTTGGGTTTCCATTGCTGAGCGCCGGCAGGACTTTTGGTGAGTTCCCATTCAAAGCCAAACAGGATCTCGAGGTAGTTGTTGTCCCACTTGATGGGGTTTGTGGTCCATGCTCCCTCGAGGCCGCTGCTGATTGTGTCCACGCCTTTGCCACTGCCAAAGCTGCTTTTCCAGCCCAGGCCTTGCTCCTCGATGGGGGCGCCCTCGGGTTCGCGCCCGACATACTTAACCGGATCGGCAGCACCGTGAGTCTTGCCAAAGGTGTGTCCGCCCGCGATGAGGGCAACTGTCTCCACATCATTCATCGCCATGCGCGCAAAGGTCTCCCGAATATCTGTTGCGGCGGCGACTGGATCCGGCTTGCCGTTGGGGCCTTCGGGATTCACATAAATCAGGCCCATCTGAACCGCGCCGAGAGGATTGTCGAGCTGACGGTCACCCGTGTAGCGTTCGTCTCCCAGCCACTTGCCCTCAGATCCCCAATAAGTGTTGTCTGGCTCCCAGATGTCCTCGCGCCCGCCGCCAAAGCCGAAGGTCTTCAATCCCATCGAATCAAGCGCCACGTTGCCAGCGAGAACAATCAGGTCGGCCCAGGAGAGTTTCTTGCCGTACTTCTTTTTGATGGGCCAGATCAACCGGCGCGCCTTGTCGAGGCTCACGTTGTCCGGCCAACTGTTGAGGGGAGCAAATCGCTGCGCGCCGGAGCCTGCGCCGCCGCGGCCATCGGCAATGCGATAAGTGCCTGCGCTATGCCACGCCATGCGAATGAAGAACGGCCCATAATGGCCGTAGTCCGCAGGCCACCACTCTTGTGAATCCGTCATCAGGGCATGGAGGTCCTTGATCACGGCATTCAAGTCGAGGCTCCTGAACTCCTTCGCGTAATTGAATGTCTTGCCGTTGGGATTGGAAAGAGATGATTGCTGATGCAGGATCTTCAGGTTCAGTTGATTGGGCCACCAGTTTGCATTCGTTGGGGTTCCAGCCACTGTGTGTTTCAGAGCGCCGTTCGAAAACGGGCACTTTGCATCGCCTGACTTGGCGTTCTGATCGTCGACGATAGGTGGTCCGGGGGTCTTTGTTTTGTCGTTAGACATAAGTGCATCTCCTTGGTTTAGGTGTGAATAATTCGCGTAAATCCTCTTCCTCAACGCAGGTCTCCGGCATGCAAATTGCAATGCACATGGAGATTTCCCGGTGCAATAATACTCCGCTTTTGTCAAACTATTCCTTTTATAGCGATAAGAAAAATCAATTGTTTCTACGATGATGATTGCTTTGATCTATGATGCTCTCAAGCAACACTTGGGGCCGACAATGAATCTTCAGGAACTTCGTTATTTTGTTGCTGTGGCCGAACACCGTCACTTTGGGCGAGCAGCCGAGGCCTGCAACGTGAGCCAGCCCACGCTCAGTGGCCAGATTCGCAAGCTGGAAGACGAGCTGGGAGTAACGCTGCTGGAGCGGACCAATAAGCGCGTGGATATCACGCCAGTGGGCAGCCAGATTCTGATTCACGCACATCGTGCGCTGGCTGAGTCCGGTCAGATGGAAGCGGTGGCCAGGGCGGCGCGCGACCCGCTGGTGGGTCCGTTGAAACTGGGCGTGATTCCCACGCTGGCGCCTTACCTGATGCCGATGATTCTCAACTCTTTGCGAGAGACCTATCCGGGGCTGACCATCGAGCTGTGGGAAGACCAGACGCGTTCGCTGATAGACGGATTGCGCAACCACCGTCTGGATGCCGCGCTGCTGGCCACGGCTTCCGATGCGCCGGAGATTACCGAGATTGCGCTTTTTGAGGAGCACCTGCTGGCCGCATTGCCTCTCGACCACCGGCTAGCCGGGGAAGAGTCGGTCAACGAAGAGGCGCTCGCAGAGGAGCTGATGGTGCTCTCTGACGGACACTGCCTGGCGAACCAGGCGCTGGCAGCCTGCGGAGCGAAGCACGGAGCGGCGCGGAGTGGGCTGCAAGCCTCCATGCAGGCAGCAACGCTGGAGACACTGGTGAACCTGGTGGCGGCGGGTTATGGAGCGACCCTGATTCCAGCTCTCGCTGCGGACTCACTCACAGCGCGCGGCATTATTCTCAGGCCGCTCACTGGAAAATCGTCGAGAACGATTCGCCTTGCGAGCCGGCCCGGGTTTCCGCGTCCGCAGGCGCTGCGCGCTCTGGAAAAAGTGATTCGGAAAGCAGTGGGCCCGGCTCTGGTCCACGGTTGCCAGAGCGGGGTTCCGTCTGTGCAAAAAGCGAGTAAAACTCTCTAATTAGTCTTATTTTTGCGGCCCGTTCAGGGGAATTCATACGAACACGAATTCCGGCCTCCCTTATCCACAAAATCCGCCGCCCGCGCCGTTGACCCTGCCGTTCAGGGTCCGTAGAGTCTGTAATCGGAGGACAATTTTTCACCGCGCTGGCGGGTTGTCTTCTGAAACGGAATTCGATTGCGCCATAGCCCCAACACCCCGGAGTTTAAATGCTGAAACTAAAGAAAATTCACATCCTCGGCTTCAAAAGCTTTTGCGACCGCACTGAGGTGACCGTGTCGGGAACAGGCATTGCCGTGGTGGTGGGGCCGAACGGGTGTGGGAAGTCGAACATTCTCGACGCGGTGAGCTGGGTGCTGGGCGAGCAAAGCGCCAAGACCTTGCGCGGGACGCACATGCAGGACGTGATCTTTGCAGGAACCCGCGAGCGCAAGCCGGTGGGGATGGCCGAGGTGACGCTGACGATGGTCGATCCAGAGGCTTACGAGGGGCCGGTGCCCGTCGAACCTCAGGTCACCATCGACCATGAAAGCCCGACGGACTGGGACGAAGATGAAGTGCGTCGTCAGCGAGCCGCCGAAGTCGAAGAGATCATCGCCAACGAGCAACCCGGCCAAGTGATGGAAGATGAGGCAGCAGAAGGGGCAGCACAGCCGCAGGAGCGCGTCGAGCCGCAGAGTTTTGCCACGGGCGAGGGTCCGCACGCAGTGGTGCTGAAAATTCGCCGTCGCAAGTTCCAGCGCACGCCGCAAAAAGGCGAGATCGTAATTACGCGCCGCCTGTTCCGCACCGGCGAGAGCGAGTATCTGCTGAACGGCAAACTGTGCCGGCTGCGCGACATTCAAGACATCTTCATGGGCACGGGACTTGGGCCGGAAAGCTACGCAATCATCGGGCAGGAGCGGGTTGGACAACTGCTCAGTTCCAAACCATACGACCGACGGGCCATCATCGAAGAAGCGGCGGGGATTACGCGCTTCAAGACAAAGAAGCGTCTGGCCGAGTTACGTCTGGAGAGCGCCAAACAGAATCTGGCGCGCGTGGACGATATTTTTGAAGAAGTCACGCGGCAGATGAACAGCCTGAAACGTCAGGCGTCAAAGGCCGAGCGGTTTGCGGCCGTGCGCGACGAACTTCGCGGCAGACTGCGCGTGGTGCTGGCCAGCCACATGGCGCTGATGGACTCCGATCAGGCAAGGCTGGGACACGAGATCGCCGCCCTGACCGAGCGGATCAATGCGTCGTCGGCAGGAATCGAGGAGCAGGAAGGCAGCCAGCATTCGCTCACCGAGCGCGGCTACCAGTTGGACGGCGAGGGCCAAGAGGCGCAGAATCGCGCCAACACTGCGGCTGTGGAGCTGGAGCGTGCAGCAGCGCGGGAGCGCGCCAACACTGAGCGCGTGGCCGAGTTGGAAATGCGCATTGCCGCAGCCGGCGTGGAGCTGGAGCAAACGCGCACGCAGTTGACCGGAATTGCCGAGGAGCGAATACAGCAAAAGTCATTCTTGGAGACGGCAGCCGAAGAGGCGCACGCGTTTCGCCAGCAGGTGGAGGCGCACCAGCACGAAGCGCGCTCCGCGGCTGAAGAAGTTTTTGCCGCGGAAAGAGAACTGGAGACCAGCCGCCGTCACGCGATGCACCTGCTGACCCTGGCCGGCAACGCGCGCAACCATACTTCCCAGGGCGAAGAGAGCCTGGCGGCTCTGGAGCGCGAGGCCGAGCGGCTGGAAACGGAGATGGGCCAGGCGCGGAACGAGTTGGAGAATTTGGGCGCTCAGAGCGGGGAAGCAAAACTGCGCTTCGCGTCCGCGGCGGAGGCGCTCAAGCGGCTGGAGAGCGAGATTGCGTCGTTGCGCGAAACCTTGCAGACGCGTCGCGCCGAGGAGAATGCACTGCGCACGCGGGCGAACCAACTGCGCGGCGAACTTGCCACTGCCGCTGGACGCCGCGACGCACTGCAATCGCTGATTCGCAACCACGGTTACTCTACCGACACGGTGCGCCGGCTCCTCAAGCCGGGCGCGCTGGCAGAAGGCATGGCGCCGGTGGGCACGCTTGCTGATTTTCTGGAAGTGAATGGCGAGTATGAGGGCGTGGTAGACGAGTTCCTTCGCGAGGAACTGAATTATGTGGTGGTGGAGAGCTGGGTGGCTGCCGAGCAGGGCGTCCGGCTGCTCAAGTCTGGCGTGGATGGCCGCGCCACATTTCTGATTCATCCTGCCGAGCAGGGCGCATTGTTTGAGGAAGACAACACTACCATCAGCGCTTCCGGACTGATTCCGCTGAAGGATTCGATTCGCATTCTGAACGGTTTTGGGCGGCCGCTGGAGTCGATTCTGCCCAAGCTCAAGCACGGCTATCTGGTTGATGACTCGAACCACGCACAGCAGCTGGCCGCGCAGTATCCGTACGCCTACTTCCTCACGCCTGGGGGTGAGTGCTTTCACAACGCAACCGTGACTGGCGGCAAGCCGGCCAGCGAAGGCCCGCTCGCGCTGAAGCGCGAGTTGCGATTGACGGAGAGCAGCCTGGCCAAACTTGAAACCGGATTGGCGCAAGCGGAATCCGAAGCCACGGCATTGATTAAAGCCATTGAAGAGCTGGGCGCGCAATTGGAAGCGCGCAGCGAAGAACGGCGTCTGGCCGAACGCGACACCGCCGACCAAGGCGCGTCGCTCAAGCTGATGGACTCGGAAACACAGCGCGTTGCGCGACGCTTTGAGGAGTGGACGGCGCAGGCTGCGCGCAACAAGGAAGCTCGTGAAGCAAAGAAAAGCAATATCGACCAGAACCGCGAGGAGATGCTTCGCCTCGAAGCCGAACACCGGGCAGCCGAAGCCGCTCTCGACGAGTTGCAGGCGCAGTTGGCTTTGCTGCGGCAAAAGCGCGAGGGTTTGCAGCAGGAGGCGGCGCAGGTAACCGCCGAACTGGCCGGCCTGGAAGAGCGCAGGCGCGGCGCAGAAGCTGCTTTCCAGCGCATCGACCGCCTTCATGCCGACCTTGTGCGCCGGGTTCAGTCAATTGACCACCAGCGGACCGAGGCCAGTGCGGAGCGCGAACAGCGCATCAAAGAGAGCGCCGAGCTGGTCCAGCGCGAAAAGGAACTGAAAGCTGGGCGAGCCGAGGCGCTAGTGCAGGCGCAGGCGTTGACCGCAGAGGCGCAGGCTCTTCGCCAGCAACTGGCGACCATGGAAACCGAACTCAAGGGTGGGAGGGCTGCGCTCGACCAGATGCGAGAGGACCGAGCCAGCCGATTGAGCGAAGTGGCCAGGCTTGGCGCTGATATGGAACACCTGGAAGCAAGCTGCCTTGCTGAGGTGAATCTTGAGGCCTCCGCGTTGCGCTCCGATGCGCTCATCGACCGCCTGGCCGGAGAGCCGCTGGCCGCTGAAGAAGAGACCTGCCGTGGCCTTCGCCAGCGCATCGAACAGATGGGGCCGGTGAACATGATGGCGCTGGACGAGTACAAGGAGACCGCCGAACGTCATGGATTCCTCGATACGCAGCGCGCTGACCTGATGGAATCGATTGAAAACACCCAACAGACCATCAAGGAAATCGATCTGATTTCGCGGACCAAATTTGACGAGGCTTTTGCCCGCATCAACGAGAATTTTGCTCTCGTCTTTGCGCGGCTTTTCCAGGGTGGTCAGGCATTTCTGCGCCTCACGGATGTTGAGAACCAGCTTGAGAGCGGCCTGGACATCGTGGCTTCGCCGCCGGGCAAGAAGCTGCAAAATGTGCTGCTGCTTTCCGGCGGAGAAAAATCCCTTACTGCGCTTGCCTTGCTGGTGGCCATCTTCCAGTTCAAGCCAAGCCCCTTCTGCGCTCTCGACGAAGTGGATGCGGCGCTGGACGAAACCAACGTCGGCCGGTTCTCCGACCTGATGTACGCCTTGAGCAGGGACACGCAGTTCCTGGTGGTCACTCACTCCAAGCGGATGATGCAATCGGCCGACATGATTTACGGCGTCACCATGCAAGAGCCCGGCGTCTCGAAGGTGGTAAGCGTACGCCTGGCCGGGCGCGAGCATCAACGGGCTTCGGCGTAAAGCTCGATTGGCGGGTAACAGACTGCCTTGCTAGGGCGGCTTCCAGTACTTTTTTGCGCGGCGAATTCATGCGCGCATGGAACATGAAAATCGATTTCCAGGTCCGCATCGGCGTAATCCCCATTTTGGACCGGTTTTCCACATTGATGCGCATTGCAATTCGCGCATATATTGGTTTGTCCCCCACCAGGCGAACATTTTCTTGGACCATTTACCTTCGCTTCGTCGGGCTTTAATGGTTTCTCCAACCATGGCGATCATGCTGGGTGTTGAGCAAGTTGCTGAGGCACGGATTACGTGGCCGCCATCAACCTACAACCTAGGAACGAAGTTTTCAAACCAAAAATGAGGATGATGATGAATCAATCTTGGAGGAGTGTCGCACACAGCGGCCTATTTCTTGTGGCCGTTCTCATCGGTTGCCTGCCCAGTCTGGCGCAACAAACCCTTGGCTCACTGAACGGCACCGTGCTGGATCCAACCGGAGCTGCCGTAGGAGGCGCCAAAGTGACCGCAACCAACGCGGCCATCAACGTCACCGCAACCACCGCTACGCAGGGGACAGGTTTCTTCCAGATATTCAATTTGCCCATCGGCACCTATGTGGTCAAGATCAGCCATGAGGGCTTCGAGGTCACTCAACTGACTGCAATCCAGGTCCAGGAGGCGCGTGCCACCACAGTCAATGCCACTTTGAAAGTCGGCAAGGCCACGGAGTCGGTGACGGTCACTTCCACGCCGCTTCTTAACGCCACTGACACCACCAACGGCTACACGCTTGACGCGGCGCAGATCGATCTTACTCCGTTGGCTACCGGCAGCTTCACCCAGATGGCCACGCTTTCTCCGGGCGTGAATGCCGAACTGCTTTCCAATCTCGACTCCAACTCCGGACTGGGCAACCAGCCCATCTGGGCCAATGGACAGCGCGACACCTCGAACACGTTCCAGGTGAACGGCGTAGACGCCACCAACCTGTTCAACGGCAAAAGTTCCAGCGGCTCGAATTCGCAGCGGTATAACTTCAACATCGGCGGCGGCAGCACCTCTGCATCCTCTTCCGCCGGCTCTGCCTCCATCGGCGGCGCAGCGCCCGTGGGGACTTCAGTGTATGGCTCCAACGGCAACAGCCTTCCCTCGCCTCCGCCTGAGTTCACGCAAGAATTGCGCGTCAACGCCTCCATGTACGACGCCCAGCAGGGCGCCACCAGCGGCGCGCAGATCGACGTCAACACAGCTACTGGCACAAATACCTGGCACGCCCAGCTTTATGGCGGCTTCGCCAATAATTCCTTGAACGCCGCACCCTTTTTCTTCAATCAGGAGTATGTGCTTGCCACCCAGGGCTTCGGCGCTTTTCCCGCGTCAATGCGAAACCCTGGGCTTCATCGCTGGAGTACAGGCGCCACCATCGGCGGTCCGGTGCTGAAAAACAAGGTCTTTCTCTTCGCCGCCTATCAACACCGCTACAACTCCGACCAGGGCACCGGCCTGACGCAGATGACCGTGCCTTCGGGGCTCACCGATGACCGTTCGACAGCCGGTCTACAGGCCGCGGCAACTTCCTGGAATAACGGGACGCCGTTCACAACTACTCCCAACCCGATCGCCGCGGCGCTGATGAATGCCAAGCTTCCCGATGGCAGTTACCTGATTCCATCGCCGCAGATTCCGGGCACGTATCAATTCGGCGAACCCAACGTGACACTGCTCGGCACCTCAGTGCTGACCGCCGACCAGGCGACTGCTTCCGTGGACTGGGACGCGACCAAGACCGACCGGCTTTCAGTGAAGTATTTTTATCAGACAGCGCCTGTGAACAAGCCCTACGGCTACTCTCAAACCGGCGGTTTTCCTGTCACCCAGGACAACGGTGCGCAAGTGGCGGCCATCGATAACACCATCTCCATCGGCCCGCGCCTCAACTGGGAGCAACGCCTGGGCTTTGTGCGCATGGGTTCATACAGCTTCTACAAGCAGACGCTCACCAACCCGTCCGGCGACCCTGCTTTCGGCGTCAATGGCGGTAACACGGACCCCAACGCAGCGACGGATTTTGCCCCCGGATTGCCCGGCCTGCTGATCAAGGATTTCCCCACCAGCAGCGAGGCCAGTGGCCTACCCGGACTCAAGGTCGGTCCCTATAGTTCATTTGCCGACATCGGCTATTATCAAAACCGCCTCAACCCCTCCACCAACGTGATCTTTACTGCTGGCAAGCACACCCTTGTGGCTGGCGGAGGCTACAGCTACACCCAACTCAATATCACCAACAATCGCACCGGCATCGCGCAGATCGAGGCGAAGAACTTCGAGACTTTTCTGGAAGGCAAGGTGAGTTCATCGAATATTCTTGAAACCATCGATCCGAAAAGCGGACGCAATGACGCCGATCGCTACTATCGTTCGAACGAACTTTCCGGTTACCTCCAGGACAAATGGCAGGCGTTGTCCAATCTCAGCATTACCGCCGGCGTCCGCTACGACTATCACGGAGGCATGACTGAGAAATACGGCAATATGTTCAACTTCGATCCCTCACTCTTCAACGTGACGGGAACTGACCAAACGCCCGGGGGCCTTGTGGTCAACAACGCCGGTTTTGTTATTGCCGGCAACAACAAGTTCAACCCGACCACCGGGACTACCGACTCCACGCTTACCGGCCGTCAGTGGGGCATTTCGCCTCGCATCGGCTTTGCCTGGTCTCCCAAGAAATATCACGGTAATCTCGTGGTCCGAGGCGGCGGCGGCATGTACTTTGATCGCGGTGAGTTGTTCAGCTACCTCTCACAACCGGCAGGCAGCGGCAACGGCGGCCCCTTCGGAGTCACCGAATCGGCGCCGCTGGCCAGTTACGTGCAAGGCAATGGCAAGACGCTAGCGAATCCGCTGGGCTCCGCACTCACCTCGTCGACATATATCAAGCCCAGTTCCGATCCCGGCACTATCACCCAGGCGTTGCAGAATCAGCTCAACATCATGACCGGAATCAGTTCGGACGGGTACGGCAAGAACTGCGGAGGAATCGATAACCAGGAAGGCTACACCGACTGCACGGCAACGCTGAACTTTGGCGCCTATGACAAGAGCAACGTACTGCCCTACACCATGAATTACACCTTGAACGTGCAGTGGCAGCCGCTCAACGATTTGGCCGTCACCATCGGCTACACTGGCAACCGCGGCCGCCATGCTGTTGTGCCAGTGCCTTTCAACATGCCGGGCATCGCCACGTCGACCAATCCGATCTGGGGCGAAACTTCTACTTACGGCTTCGAGGTGCTCAACGAGAACTCGATGAGTGACGGGTACGATTACGACCCCATTGCCGGCGAGCCGTGGAACACAGCCGATGGCGGCAACACGGACTTCCGCGCGCCCTACGTCGGTTTCAGCCCCAACGCCGCGATGTTCAAGACGGTGGGCAACTCCGCCTACGACGCTCTGGAAACCCACGTTGAAAAGCGCCTCTCGCATAACTTCCAGGCTGGAGCAAGTTACACCTGGAGCCACGCGCTCGACGAACAAAGCGACATCGGCTTGTTCTTCACCGGCGACAATCCCAACAACCTGCGCGACTCCTGGGCCTCGTCGGACTTCGACCGCACCCACGTCTTCAGCGCAAACTTTCAGGCTTCCAGCCCTAACCTCGCCAAAGCCCACTCGCTGGCTTCGTACTTTGCCAACGACTGGCACCTGACTGGCGTGGGCATCCTGCAGAGCGGCGAACCCTATTCGCTCTATGAGTTCTACGGAGCGGTTGGCAGCGTCTACTTCGGCAACTATCCAACCCTGATGAACCCCGTGATTGGAATCAAGGACCCATCCCATCCCAAGACAGCACTTACCGGCAACTCGGGACCATTCCGCGGCTCCGGAGGCAGCTACATTCCGGCTCTCGATCCCACGCAGATTGCCATTAACTATGTCCCGGCGGGCCAGATGGGCGTGCCCACCTCAACTGGCACCGATCCAACCGACAGCTACGAGACCAACTTCACCAACGGCCAGCGCAACCTCTTCCGCCAGGCCATGCAGAAGCGACTCGACCTCTCGGTGCGCAAAGACTTCCACATCACGGAAAAGGTGAATTTGCAGTATGAGCTCAACGTCTTCAACGTGACCAACACCACCAGCCTCGACGTGCCTATGGACCAGGGGCAGATTCGCCAGAACTCTGCTTGCTCCAACTATGCCACAACGCAGGGCAACAACTGCACGCCTGGTCAGTACTACTACGTCAACTACGGCCAGATTGTGACTGGCAATAATGCCACCGACCAAAGCTCCGCGCTGGCCAACCTTGATCAACTGCCGTATTCCACCGGGTCAGGCAAAGGTTTGACCATTCCGACCCTTATCCCACTCAACACCGGCACCTGCGTCAAGCCGTACAACATCAACAGCACCGGATGCCCTAACAACGCTGCAACCTTCGGCTCGGTGCTTGGCACCATCGGCGGCAACAGGGCCTTCACCATGGGCATGCACATTACCTTCTAACCTCCGTATTTCAGCCGGATACGCGGAACGGGGTCACCTTCAGGGACCCCGTTCTGCTTATGTAATCGAATCTTCAGCGCGGATTGTGGCGGCAAAACGGGGAAGAGAAGGCTGCTTGGCGCACGGAAATTCCTCAAGGAGGCGGATTGAAGCTCCGAGTCTGCCCTGACTCGCTCTCTTCCGCAAGAGGAAGATGGCCAAATAGCCCCGAAATCCTCATTGAGCGCAGGATTCTGTTTTGAGGAGTCTAGAGAAGTCCTTCGGAATGGTCTACAATGACCATATCGCAATGAAATGGTCATTTCTGTGATTTGGAGATACGCTAGGTGCCGATTGTGATTCCAGCCGCGCGGCCTTCAGGCTACACTTCACAGAGTAAAGGGTACTCTTGCCACCGGTTACATTTCCGGCTCCCGTTGAGAGGCCCAGGACGCACTTGCTGAATATAGCCTTAGCCTGGACCTGATGTTAGTCCTGCCGCAACAGCATCATTTGTATGCGAAAAAAGGCTTGCCGCCGAGTGCATCGAGCCGCAACCGCCAACCGAAGGCGCACGACGATTCACCGGCGTAAAAACAGAGTACCGTGAAGAAGCGGAGAGCGAAACACCATGGGGCTGAATGTATTCGATGTTGCCGTGATCGTGTTGTACCTGGCCTGCGTCACGGCATTCGGAATGCACTTCAAGAAGAAGCAGAGCACGATCAAGGGCTATTTCCTGGCCGAAAAGACGATTCCTTGGTGGGCCATCTCCCTGTCTATTGTTGCCGCTGAGACCAGCACGTTAACTATCATCAGCGTGCCTGGAATGGCCTACGAGCAGGATTTCCGCTTTCTGCAGTTAGTCATCGGCTACATGATCGGGCGCGTCATTATCAGCTTGTTGCTGATTCCGCATTACTTTCGCGGCGACCTGGTCACGGCTTATCAGCTTATTGAACGGCGCTTTGGACAGAGGCTGCGTTCCCTCACCGCCGGCCTCTTCCTGATGACGCGCGCTGCCGCGGATGGCGTTCGTGTTTTCGCGATTGCCATCGTGGTGGGTATTGCGCTCTCTGGACTTCTGCACGGGTATAGCGATTTAGTACGTGATGTGACTGCCATCGCCATCGTCATCATCCTGACGCTGGTCTACACATTCAAAGGCGGTATGGCCACCGTGATTTGGACAGACGTGGTGCAGTTGTCGGTTTATCTAACCGGCACCGTAATCGGGCTGTTCACCATCGCGCATCTGGTTCCCGGCGGATGGCACGCCGCATACGGCATGGCCGCGGACGCGGGCAAATTCCACGTCTTCGAATTCGGCTGGAACTTCTACGCAAAATACACATTCTGGTCCGGCGTCATTGGTGGCGCATTCCTCACCACTGCAAGCCACGGCACCGATCAGTTGATCGTGATGCGGCTGCTGGCGTCGCGCAGCGAGCGCAACGCTAAGATGGCGCTGATAATGAGCGGCGTCCTGGTGCTCTTTCAGTTTTCGCTGTTCCTGATGATCGGCGCCCTGCTTTTTGTGATGTACAAGTTGATCGCGCCGGCGGTAGCGTTTACAAGGCCTGACGCCATCTATCCCACGTTTGTGGTCACGCGCATGCCACACGGCATCAGCGGCCTTCTGATCTCGGCCATTCTGGCCGCAGCGATGTCCAACCTGAGTGCTTCGCTGTATTCGCTTTCTTCCACGACCATCATTGATTTTTATTCCAGATTCAATCCCGGAGTCACCGAGAAGCGCAAGATGTTTCTCTCTCGCATGGCCACCATTTGCTGGGGGATTGTGCTTTTTGGCCTGGCGATTGTGGCCCGGCAGAGCGGCCAAAAGGTGCTAGAGATAGGCCTTTCCATCGCTTCAGTGGCCTACGGATCGCTGCTCGGAGTTTTCATGCTGGGCGTTCTCACGCGCCGAGCTTCTGAGAGCGGCGCCATGGTGGGAATGTTGTGCGGCTTTATTCTGAATATTTTCCTGTGGCAGTTCACCAGGGTTCCGTATACCTGGTACGTGCCGCTGGGCAGCATTGTCACGTTCACAATCGGCTATGGCGCGAGCTTCTTTTTTCGGCGAACAATGGCCGTTGAACTAGCTACTGAAATCAGAGCATAGGAGAATAGATGGTGTTGAGTGGTCTTGAAACGGAACGGCAAAACCGCGCATCCTCCGATCTGGACAAATCGAGTGCGCTGGAGATTGCCACTCTCATGAACCGCGAGGACGCCAAGGCTTTGCGTGCCGTGCGGGAGGCGCTGCCGGAGATTGCCAAGGCGATTGACGTGGCTTACAACTGCCTGGCGAAAGGCGGCCGTCTGATTTACGTCGGCAGCGGCACCAGCGGCCGGATTGGCGCGCTGGATGCTTCGGAGTGTGCGCCCACGTTCGGCATCGATCCTTCCATCGTCCAGTACGTGATGGCCGGTGGCGAACGCGCACTGGCCAACGCCACCGAGGCCAGCGAAGATTCGTCCCAGTTGGGCAGGAGCGACATGGCCGCTCGAAAGCCCGGCAAAAGGGATGTAGTTGTGGGCTTGGCTGCCAGCGGCCGAACGCCCTACACCATCGCCGCATTAAAGTACGCTGCTAAGAAGGGAGCCACCACAGTTGCCGTTATTTGCAACAGGGACTCGGAACTGGCCCGTGTGGCGCAGATTGCCATCGAGGCCGAGGTCGGCCCTGAAGTTCTAACCGGATCCACCCGTCTCAAGGCCGGCACCGCACAAAAGCTCATTTGCAATATGATCAGCACCGGTGCCATGGCCCGCCTGGGATATGTCTACGGCAACCTTATGGTTCACCTTAGACTGAATAATGAAAAACTGATCGAGCGCGGAATCTCCATCGTGCAGCGCATCGCCAAAGTAAACAGGGTCGTTGCACTGGCCACCCTGAAGACAGCCAATATGAAGCTCCCGGTGGCGCTTGTGATGCTTTGCGCCAAGGTCTCAAAAACCGAGGCTGTCCGCCGCCTCAGGCGCGCCCAAGGAAGCGTTCGCAAGGCAATTGAAGCCTAGAGGGTCCACTTGTTCGCCGAATGCAGTCTGCCCGCAGCCCGCAAGAGCAATTACAAGTTGGACTGCGCTTTCTATCGAGTCTTGATCTGCTTGCAGATGTTCCACTCTCGCGCAGCGTCTTCTGACCGGCCGAGAATTCTATAGGCTTTTCCTAATACAAAATGGGCCTGATCGAAGCTATGAGCTTCACTTTCTCAAGGCACAGCAGGGACTCATTGGACATACTATGGACGGCTGGGGAGTTTCAGGAATCACGGAGTTGATATCCGGAATGTCACAAAATGTAAAGCAGGATCGTGACAACCTTGACTGCCTCGACTGCGGCAGTGCATGCCCCTCAACCGGAGTCTATCCTGAAGGCCTCAATATCGATGCAGCCGACATGGCGCCGCGCTCGGATACGGTGGCGCCGATTAAGCGGGCGAAGACGCAAAAAGATTGGTTCCCCACGAGTTCGTTTGCAGATGCGTAAGGCCACCTGGAAGCTCCGGCGACGGTGTCTTCGTTGGCCCCGGACTAAACCTTTGGGATTTGTCCGCTTTCAAGAATGTTAGGATTCATGATGACATCAAGTTCCAGTTCCGCGCCGAGCTGTTCAACGCGCTTAACCATCCAATCTTTAACGCGGTAGGCGTAAACGTAGACCACGCCTATAACTTCGGGCTAGCTAGCTCTACCCACGATCCGTGCGAAATTCAATTTGGTGGAAAGCTCTATTTCGGAGGTTAGATGGTTGGCGTGATTAAGATGTTTCTGACTTGGGAGACACTCCCGCATTGCAGCTCTGAGTAAAATGCGACAATTAGCCAGCAGGAGTGTTTAACAGGGCAATCCTCCTGAATTGTCTCCGGCTTCCTCTGAGGTTTGTTGAGCGCTTTGCACTTTTTGCCTAGAATCATAATTGCGAAGACATGGACCGCCCTGTGATCCTATTGCGCACCCTGCCATCCCGAGGTGAAACAAATGTTCCAACTGTCTTATTTTCACGAATGGCATCTGTCTCGCGCTTCTTCCTGCGTTGCCTTCTGCTTCCTCATTGGCCCCCTTCTTTTCCCGTCGGCGCCTTTGCATGCGCAAGCGGCTTCATCGCTCTCTCCCGCATCGACTGAGGCTCCGAAGTTCGCCCTGATCCCGATGCCGCGCGAGATTCGTGAGATCGAGAACATTTCTCTGGCGCAGGGAGCGGACATCCTGGTCGCGGGCAAGGACGCCGAAGACAAGTTCGCCGCCGAAGACCTGGCCAGCTCACTCAAAGAGCGCGGCATCGCCCCGCGCGCAGGTAAGAAAGGTAAAGTCAAGATAGTGCTTCTTCGCCAGCAAACGAAAAAGGCGGAGGCCATTCTTGGACGCGCGCACATCACATTCGATCCGGCGATGCATGATGAAGGCTATGTCCTCGTCACCGAGGGAAACGCAACATACGACATTGCCGCTACCGGCGCAGGAATCTATTATGGAGCGCAAACCATCAAGCAGCTGACGGACGGCCGCGGAGCGGATGCTCTTTTGCACTCAGTGGTGGTGCGCGACTGGCCTGCCATGAAGTATCGTGGCCTGAGCGACGATCTATCGCGCGGCCCGTTTCCCACGCTCGAATTTCAGAAGCATCAAATTCGCTTGCTCTCAGAGTACAAAGTGAACATCTACTCCCCGTACTTTGAGAACACGCTGGTCTATGCGTCCAATCCGCTGGCCGCGCTGCCCGGAGCCGCAATGACCCGCGCCGACGTAGCAGAACTTGTGCGCTATGCCAGTCAATACCACGTCACCATCATTCCCGAGCAGGAAGCCTTTGGCCACCTGCATCGCGTTCTGATGTACGACATTTATTCCCAACTTGCGGAGTCGCCCCATGGTTCCGTTCTGGCCCCGGGCCGGCCTGGTTCGCTTGATTTGATTCGGCAATGGTTTTCAGAAATGGCATCCGTATTTCCCGGCCCCTTTCTTCATATTGGCGCGGACGAAACTTTCGAATTGGGAAGAGGACAGACAAAGGCACGCGTAACTCAGGACGGGTTGGGCGCAGTGTATGTTGACTTTCTCAACGAAATACACACGGAACTGACTCCCCTGGATAGAAAGCTGATGTTCTGGGGCGACATAGCCATGGACAGTCCAGCGTTGGTGAAGACACTGCCCAAAGACATGATCGCCGTAGCGTGGGAATACAATCCAAACCCTGACGGTTATGATAAGTGGCTCTTGCCGTATGTTGATGCTGGAATGGAGACATGGGTGGCCCCGGGCATTAATAACTGGAGGGTAGTCTATCCGAATTTCAATGCCGGTTTCGATAACATCCAGAGATTCGTCAGCGATGGTCAGCGGCTCGGTTCCACGGGCGAGTTGAATACTGTGTGGAATGATCTGGGCGAAGGCCTATTCAATATGGATTGGTACGGCGTGCTCTTCGGTGCGGCTGCAGGTTGGCAACAGGGATCAAGCAGCATTCCTCAATTTCAGAGCAGCTACGGCCAGGTCTTCCACAGCGATTTCACAGGCAAGATTAACCAGGCGCAAAAAGAGCTGATGGCCGCGCAGGCTACGTTGAAAGATGCCGGACTCGGCTCGGCCACAGATAATCTGTTTTGGGTAGATCCGTGGAGCGTGGAAGGACTGCAACTTTCCGCCAAGTTATTGCCGGTAGCTCATGTGTTTCGTGGGCATGTCGAACAAGCCATTATTCTCATCGACCAGGCGCGCAGCGCGGCGCCGTTGCGCGAACAAGATGCGCTGGATGCAATGGAGATGGGCGCGCGGCGAATGGATTTCATCGGATACAAATTCGAGGTTGCACAGGAAATTGCCGACGGATATGATCGCGCCTATCAGGAACAAAACGATCCCGTCGGCAAGCGCTCCGTCCGTCGCGAGTTAGGCGCGATCACGGGCGTGAACGGTCAATGCCAAGATCTTCGCGAGGGATATGGACTGACACGCGAACTCTATCAGCGCGCATGGCTCCAGGAGAACCGTCCGTATTGGCTGGACAATGTCATGGCGCGTTACGATCTCGCCATCCAATTGTGGATTCAACGCGCCAACCGCTTCAGCGAGGCAAGTTCGCAATATCGCGAGATGCACGTCTTGCCAAAGCCGGAAGACGTTGGATTGCCTGCGCTGCCTGTTTCGGCGCATGTCATTTCGCCTGATCTTCCGGCAGTGAAAAAGGATAACTGACAGAAATATGGATTGGGTTGTCAGTGCCATAGGAGAAGCAAGATGAAGCTGATTTGTAACACTGTAGTTTCGCAGATTGGTGCCCTATTGGTTATGTCCGCGCTTTCTTGCGTCGCAGTAATAGGCCAGGAGTCTGTCGCGACGCCGGACTATGTTGTAGCCAGGCCGGTTATCAACATGTATCATTCTGCTTCCGCTGACAGCGATGTAGTCTCGCAGGCTCTTTATGGTTCGGGCGTCGCTGCGCTAGAGAAAAGAGATGGCTGGATTCATATCCGCACCGGAGACGACTATACGGGCTGGGTTTCGGCTGAGGATGTTACAGCGCAGTACGGCGGGTATGCTCCCGCCGGCAAGGCAGTGCGCGTCGTGCAGCTCACTGCGAATATCTATCGCGAACCCAGTGTGACCAAGCACGCACCTTTGCTGAACCTTCCCTGGGAGGCACGACTGGAAGTGCTTTCCACTAAGGTGGATGAGGGAGGTCGGTGGCTTCAGGTCAAGCTTGTGAATGGGCAGACAGCCTATGTCGAGCAAGGTAACGTGAGTGCAAATGTTCCCGCACTCACCATCGGCCAAACAATCCAGCTCGCGCACAAGTTTCTGGGCGTCACTTACACTTGGGGCGGAGTTTCAACTTATGGATACGACTGCTCTGGTTTTACGCAAATGTTGGTTCGCCAACGCGGAATCCTTATGCCACGGGACGCCGACGTACAGGCGAGCTGGAGCGGAGTTATTCCGGTGGAGCGCAAAGATCTGCAGCCGGGCGACCTGCTGTTTTTTGGCGACAGCCCAGCAAAGATCACTCATACCGGTATGTACATTGGCAGTGGCGAGTTCATTCACGATACAACCAACACGCACCCCGAGGTGCAGATCAGCAGGCTGGACGATATGCCCTGGACTAAACTGTTGATAGCAGCACGGAGAGTGAAATGATGAATCGACGCGATTTGTTCAAAACGGCTGGCGCAGTGGGAGTAGGCGTTGCTGTGCCAGTGGCGTTGTGTGCAATGGAAATGCCGGCGACGAGCGGTAATGCCGTGGTCAAAACCGAACTGAAGCGTCTCACGCTGCGCCACACATGGACGACTACAATGTCATCCAGCGCTTACCGCGACACGGTTCACCTTCAGTATCAACGCGACGGCATCACTGGATACGGCGAAGGTGCGCCAATCGTGCGATACAGGGAATATCCAGAGCAAGCCAAACTTGCGCTCGATGCGATCATCGGTCAGATTGAATCTGGCGACCCACGAAAATTTGATAACTTCCTTGCCGCAGTTCGCCGCGCGCTAGGCGACCATCAGCATGCGGCCATGGCTGCCGTGGACATCGCGATATGCGATTGGCTGGGCAAGAAGCTCGGAATTCCTCTATACCAGTATTTCGGGCTCGATCCGGTCGACGCTCCTGTAACAACTTTCTCCATAGGAATTGATACGCCCGAAATTACTCGCCAGAAGACGCGTGAGGCTGAGGACTTTCCGGTTCTCAAGGTGAAGGTCGGATTGCAGAACGACGAGGAGACAATCGAGGCCATCCGCAGCGTAACTAAGAAGCCGCTTCGTGTGGACGCCAATGAAGGATGGACTGATAAGGAAGAAGCCATACGCAAGATCAACTGGCTGGAGACGCAAGGCGTGGAGTTGATTGAGCAGCCAATGCCCGCGCATATGTTTGAAGAGACAAAATATGTGCGCAGCAAAGTGCATTTACCTGTTATCGCTGACGAAGCGTGCACAGGCGCATCGCAGATTCCCCAACTGCGGGAAGCTTACGATGGGATTAATGTAAAGCTTGATAAGTCGGGAGGCGTAATGGAAGCCTATAGATGGATCAAGTTTGCGAGGGCGATGAACATGAAGGTGATGCTGGGTTGCATGGTCTCCAGCTCATGCACAGTTACGGCTGCAGCTCATTTGGCGGCTCTGGTTGATTACCCAGATCTCGATGGAAATTTGCTCATTTCCAACGACCCATATGAAGGCGTGTCTGTGCGGCACGGAAAATTGATCTTGCCGTCAGGTTCGGGTCTGGGATTGAAGATCTTAGGCTAGTTTGGTAACGCAAGCGGGCACGTGCTGCTGTATACCTATAACTGTTTTGTTGATCTCTGCCGGACACCGGCTCATGCAAGGGGAATTGAAGTGAGAAAACAATCTACAATTTGCCGGTTTGTCTTGACACTTTCGACTGTCGCTGTATCGTTTAGCGGGCCGCTGGCTCAGAATGCGTTACCCTCCAGCAACGAAGTCATTGTGACTCGCGGTGCGAACTTCAATAATATCGACGAGATTATGAATGCGGCAATTGCGCGGGGAGATATTCCCGGCGGCGTCGTGTTGATTGGACACAATGGCAAGGTGGTTTACCGCAAGGCTTTCGGTTGGCGCTCTCTGGAGCCGGACAAGGAAGCTGCGACCGTGGACACAATCTACGATCTTGCTTCGCTCACGAAATGTATTGCCACAACCACCTCCGTTATGAAGTTAGTGCAAGAGGGGAAAATTCGCATCAATGATCCGGTTTCTAACTACCTGCCAGAATTTTCGCAAAATGGGAAGCGCGATATCACGGTGCGCGAACTACTCACGCATTATTCGGGACTGCCGGAGGATCTGGACCTCAAGACAACTTGGAAGGGCCGCGATGCGGCATATCGTATGGCCATGGATGAGAAGCCGATCTTCACTCCCGGCTCGCGCTTTCTCTATAGCGATATCAACTTTGAAACTCTCGGATTTCTAGTGGAGAAAGTTTCAGGCATGAGTCTGGACGCGTACTCGACGAAGTATGTGTTCGAACCTCTGGGGATGAAGGATACGCGTTTCGTTCCCCCGGCCGCATGGATTCCGCGCATTGCGCCCACGCAATTTGACGAGAAGAATCGAATGCTGCGTGGAACCGTGCATGACCCGACGGCACGACGCATGGGAGGTGTCGCGGGACACGCGGGATTGTTTTCTACCGCCGATGACCTTTCAATATTTGCCGAGGATATGCTCTCCGGATTTCACGTTCTTACACCGCTGTCAGTGGAGAAAATGTCTACGCCCGAGCAGCCGCCCACTGGAGCTTCGCTGCGCGGGCTTGGATGGGACCTCGATTCACCTTATTCCACTAATCGCGGCGAGTTTCTTCCCATTGGATCATTTGGACACACTGGGTTCACAGGAACATCGATCTGGATTGATTCAGTTACCGACACTTATGTAATTATTCTGACTAACGCGGTCCATCCAGACGGTCACAAATCGGCTATCGTATCGCTGCGCACACGGCTGGCTTCCGCTGCAGTGCAGGGCCTTGGACTCTCGGTTTCAGACGATCAGAAGCTGCGCCTTGCGCGCATCACAGGTTACAACGAGGCGCTGCCGTCGCAGCATTTGGTAGCCGCGCGCAATGGCTTGGTTCGCACCGGCATCGACATGCTTGAGGCGCATGACTTCGCCGAACTTCGGGAGGGAACTGCAACGAGAACGAAGATTGCGCTCGTCACAAACCAGACAGGCGTGGATTCACGCGGGAACCGTACCATTGATGTGCTGGCCAAGGCGCAGGGCATTGAAGTTGTCGGCATTTTCAGTCCTGAACACGGCGTTGACGGAATCGTGGACACGACGCAGATTGCGGATTCGAAGGATTTCGCAACTGGAATTCCCGTCTATAGCGTTTACGGAGATTCCAGCGCCAAGCGCCATCCCTCCCTGGAGATCCTCAAGTCCGCCGATGTAATCGTCTACGACATTCAGGACATTGGCGCCCGCTATTACACTTACGAAACTACGCTCGGATACTTTCTCGAAGCAGCAGCAAAGGCAGACAAGAAGATATTCGTTCTCGACCGCCCGAACCCCATCAACGGCGCTTTCGTTCAAGGTCCCATCAGCGACAAGGGACGCGAAGACTTTATTAACTACGGGCAAATTCCCATCCGTCATGGCATGACCATCGGCGAACTGGCGCGCTTTTATAACTCCGAGCGCAGCATCAATTCCCGCCTCACTGTTGTTGCTTTGGAAGGTTGGCAGCGCGGTGACTGGCTGGATTCGACCGGGATCCTCTGGGTGAATCCTTCTCCCAACATGCGTAACTTGACGGAAGCCGCTCTTTATCCCGGACTGGGAATCCTTGAGTGGACGAACGTGTCTGTGGGGCGCGGCACGGATGCTCCTTTTCAGTTGGTGGGCGCGCCGTGGGTTCAGCCGCTGGAACTGGCAGCCTACCTCAATGCACGCGCCATCACAGGGGTCCGCTTTGTGCCGACTAATTTCACGCCAAGCGATTCCGTTTACGCAAATCAGAAATGCGCGGGTGTGAACATCATTGTCACGGACAGGAATACGCTCGATGCGCCGGAGCTCGGCATTGAGATTGCGTCCGCGCTGCACTCTCTCTACCCGCAGCAATTCGAGATGAAGAATCTCGACGGCTTGATGCTGAACAAAGCGACTATGGATGCAATCAGCGCCGGGCAGGATCCACGGAGAGTGTGGATGGATTGGGTCGAAGCGATCGAGCAGTTCAAAACCGTCCGGGCCAAGTATCTGCTGTACTGAGCTCACGAACCGCGGAATAGGTTGCTTGCCGCCAATGCGGAACCCCAAGTCTGCATTGACACAACCAGCGCGGTTGACTAAAGTGGCTCTCTGGCGCAGCGTTTCACGTTTCATGCCTCAAAGACATTTGCGCGACAAGACGCTGTGCCAAAGGGAGAAACCATGTACGTCCCCGCGTCCTTTGCTACTGCGCTTTTGCTGACTGTTTTGTGCACCTTCTGTTGGGGATCCTTCGCCAATACCTTCAAGCTGACAAAGAATTACCGCTTCGAACTGTATTACTGGGATTACGGCCTCGGCATTTTTCTCGTCTCTTTGGGCTATGCCTTCACACTGGGCAGCATGGGCGGCGGCCATTTCAGCTTTCTGCCCAACCTGCGCCAGGCCGACACTATTTTTCTCTTCTACGCCGCGCTGGGCGGATTTATCTTCAATATCGCCAACGTTCTGCTTGTGGCGGGAATCGAAATGGTAGGTCTGGCTGTTGCTTTCCCGCTCTCCATCGGCATCGCGCTGGTTGAAGGCACGGCCCTGAGCTACCTCGTCCACCCGCAAGGCAGCGCCAGGTTGCTGGCAACCGGCGTGTTGATGGCGCTGGTCGCGGTAGTCTTTATAGGCATGGCCTACGCCACACGCGGGGCCGAATCTGCTGTCAGCTCGCGCAAGGGAACCATGGTCTGCCTCGTCTCCGGGCTGCTCATGGGCGTCTTCGCGCCGCTCATCACCAAAGCAACGCAGGGCAGCCATCCGGATGCATCGCTGATGGTTTCGGCCGGCGCGCTCAGTCCATATTCCGCCGCGGTCCTTATGACGTTCGGCGCGTTTCTCTGCTGCTTCGTCTTCAATCCTATCCTGATGCGCAAGCCGCTGGCAGGCGCGCCGGTTTCTATCTCTGGATATTTCTCTGCGCCCACCAATTATCACGCGCTTGGCTTGTTGGGCGGCGCTATCTGGGGTACGGGCACGGTCTTCAACTTTGTCGCCGCACGATTCGTCGGTTTACCCATCTCATATGCCATCGGCCAGGCCTCGCCCATGATTGCCACGCTCTGGGGTGTTCTGGCTTGGCATGAGTTTCGCGGAGCCAGGCGAAAGTCCTGGCTCTATCTTGCCGCCATGTTTATCGCTTACCTGCTCGCGCTGGCGCTGATCGCATTGGCATATCGGGCTCGTTAGATGCATGCGTTGTTAAAACAGCCTTCATTTACCACTTCGCAAGGGACGAATCAATGACGGAAAAGAAATGGGTCACAGTCCTGGGCAGTTTTGTGGCGGATCTCGCCTTTCGTACCCACCGCATTCCGGTTTGGGGCGAGACGCTGATGGGCAACGAGTTCAAACTCGGGCCGGGCGGCAAGGGATCCAATCAAGCCGTAGCCGCGGCGCGCGCGGGCGGCCGCGTGAGCTTCATCTCCAAACTCGGACCGGATCCCTTCGGCGACATGGCGCGCGCACTTTATAAATCTGAAGGCATCGACACCCAGTTCCTCTTTGTGACACAGAGCGCCACCGGAGCAGCCACCATCATCATCGACGCCAGCAAGGGCGAGAACGCCATCATCGTCGTGCCCGGCGCGTGTTTTGAAGTAACTGCGGAGGAGGTCGATCAAGCTCGCGCGCTCATCGCCGCCTCCAGCATCTTTGTCGCCCAGCTTGAACTTCCGCTCGCCGTCGTCGAGCACGGGCTGGCGCTGGCCCACTCCCTCGGAGTGCCCACCATCCTCAACCCTGCACCTGCTGCCCCGCTGCCCGAGAGCATCTATCGGCACATCGACTACATCACGCCCAATGAATCGGAGGCCGCCGCACTCACTGGCGTTTCGGTTTTGACCGTTGCCGACGCTGAAAAGGCCGCCAATGCGTTCCTTGCCCGCGGGGTGCCGAACGCCATTATCACCCTGGGCGCGCAGGGAGTCTTTGTCAAGAACGCCCAGGTTCGTGCACATGTGCCCGCCGTAGACGCCGGTAAAGTCGTGGAAACCACAGGCGCCGGCGACGCTTTCAATGGAGGATTCGCCGTCGCGATCTCTGAAGGCATGGACTTGGTCGAGGCCGCAGGCTTCGGCTGTGCTGCCGCCGGCATCTCCATCACACGCCCCGGCACTGCGCCATCTATGCCCACCCGCGCGGAGATAGACGCGCTCCGCAAAAGGGCCCAATAGAGATACCTGGAGGGTGGCGCAAAAGGGCGCTCATCTGCAAGAAAGCGAGTTAATAAATTTGTAATCTGATTGGTAGACCTGGTCGGGATCGAACCGATGACCTCTTCCACGCCATAGCGCCCACGTTAATGAAATCAACAACTTACAGAGGGTTCTGGAACTGCCAAACACATGCAAGTATTTGTGAATACGCGAAGGGTCAAACACTCTTGGGTTGAAGCTTGGGTTTGAGCTCAATGACGAAAACACTTGAAGCTTAGACCATCTGCTTTCGTCCTTACGCAAGCCACCCGCTTTGAGCATCGCGATCCCCGCTAGTTTTCATTGCCACTTCGTCCCTTCATCGATGAATCAAACGAGAAGCTGGCACGTGAAACGCGTGGGCTGCAGATGGCTCTGGCTGGAGGCCATGATGAGCGAACACTCATAGCAGCACGTAATTCGGGCAGGGCCTGAAATTTAGGCTGCCTTTCAGGAGTAACGCACATATGAGTGATTCGTATCCATCATCCTCCCGCGATCCCCGCGCCATTTCCTTGCGCGGCAAGGCATCCGGTCATGTCTTTGGCGAGCTGGCCCGGAAGTCCCGCGTAGCGGACCGCCGTCCCCTTGAGGAGATCGCACGATTGGCCGGATTGACGGTTCCTGAGTGGGTGGAGATCGAAGCCGGTCGGGTTCCGGACACTTGGGAACATGGCTGCTTGCTCGCCAACGCCCTCAGTCTCAGCCGATCTTGAATGGCTTCGGTCGCGCAACGCTGCGTAAAAGCCTGGGAAAACTAGAAAAAGGAGTAAGGCGGCCTTGCCCAGAAAGTCCGAGTTTTGGGTAAGATGAAGACTTTTTGGGCAAGAGCCTAACTTCTTGGTCAAGAACTCGGTTTTCGCAGGATTTGCTCGGTCGCTGCCGTAATGTGCTGGCTGCAATGAGAGGGTCAACTACAGAGTGACTGCCGGTTGGGCGATCACTCACCCTGAACTTCAAAAACGTGCGTCGCTCGGTTCGATGCGCGCATTGAGGTGTTAGCCACAGCCGACGTTGCCCCCAACGAAGATCGGTAAACCCTTGGCGACTTGAACGAAGCCGCTGCGGCGGCGGACGCATTCGCGTGTTCGTGAGCCAGCGGCTGCCTCCGATTCGATAGTTTGGGACGCAGAGAAGGAGGATTCTCTGTGAACCAACTACGTCAG
>Ga0187847_10000574_pt1 | contig 39527 bp, 25 predicted proteins | sample June2016WEW_4_10_FD_132458 | JGI IMG/M metagenome (GOLD analysis project Ga0187847, IMG submission 132458) | Peatland microbial communities from SPRUCE experiment site at the Marcell Experimental Forest, Minnesota, USA - June2016WEW_4_10 | ecosystem: Environmental > Terrestrial > Soil >...
ATCGCTTCTCCGGAGAACGTCATGCGGCCACCTCCGCGATGGGTGTGGCCCCGCAACCGGCTTCCCTGAGTGCCCGCAGCCGCAGGTAGCGCGCCATCCACCAGCGCGCAAACACGCTCTCTATACAATAGTTTGCGAGTATTACAGCCGGAACCGCAACCCCCAGCGCCGCCACCGGCGCCGTCCAAGGGTTTTCCCGCACCATGGAACGGCCGATCGAGAGCACGTCGCGCATCAATTTCCAAAGCCCGCCCATTTCGCCGCGCACCCTGCCCTGCCCCATTCGCAGCGCATGGAGGAATTCCTCCTTGGAGCGCGCCCGCGGCGCCACCGTGTAGGTGCAGCCCACCGAGCCCATGGCGTGCGCGTCGCTGCCGCCCACTTCCGCTAGCGCCGCCCGGTCCGCCAGAGCCGCGGCATTGCCGTTGGCGCGCGCGAGCATGTGACCGTTGCGGGTTTCCAGCGCCGGGAAAGCCGATTCAAACAGCAGAAAGTCTTCCGCCGCGCGCCGCCCCGTCAGGCTGGAAAAGACGTGATTGGCGCTGAAGAAAAGGCTGCGACCGTCCAGCCACCGCGCCAGCGATTCGAAATCGTTCCGGCGGCGCTGCAGCTCCACGTGGTCGCGCTCCGTGATGTCATACACGCCGACGTGCAGTTCGGTGCCGCTCGGCAGCTTGCAGGTCACTTCCTCGCTCAAGAAGAAATCCGGCTTGGAGCGAAGCGTTTCGGCGGCGTCGATGGAATCGTGGTCGGTCACGGTCACCAGGTCCATGCCGAGCCGTTTCAGCCTCTCGTACACGGCCAGCGGATCGTTGTAGCTTTCCCGGCAGACCTTGCGCAAAACCGGGATGGTACACATGCCGGAGTGCCGGGTGTGGACATGCAGGTCGCACCGCATACTTCTTTTGTAGAATTGCAACGGCTACAACTCGGTGACGCAGCCAAAAAACATTGGTTAATGAGCCTGTTTTCTGTCACCGCAGTTGCGCAGCGTGACACAATCGGAATGGTGAGGCGGCTGGAATTGGTGTTTTTCGATGCCGGAGGCGGTCACCGCGCGGCGGCCAACGCCTTGCGCGAGGTGATGGAGCGCGAGCGCCGCCCGTTCGACATCCAGCCGATGAATTTGCAGGAACTGCTGGATTCCATGGACGTATTTCGCCGGCTCACCGGCCTGCGCCTGCAGGATCTCTACAACATGATGCTCAAAAAGGGGTGGACGCTCGGTTCGCCGCAGCTCATGATGGGGATGCATCTGGTGATCCGGCTGTTCCATCGCCAACAGGTGAGGATGCTCGAGGCGCATTGGCGGGTAAGCCGCCCGGACCTGGTGGTATCGCTGGTGCCCAACTTCAATCGCGCCATCGGCGAAAGCCTGCGCCGCGCCGCGCCCGCCACGCCGCTGGTCACCATCCTCACCGATCTGGCCGACTATCCGCCGCATTTCTGGATCGAGCGGCAGACGCAGTACTTCATCTGCGGATCGGGTCGCGCCGTGGAGCAGGCGCGCGCCATGGGCCACGCGGCCGACCGCATCCTGCGCGCCTCCGGCATGATCCTCAGCCCGCGCTTTTATGAGATTGCGCCACTCAGCGCGGATGATCGCGCCGCCGCGCGACAGGCGTTGGGCTTCGACCCCGCTACGCCCATCGGCCTGGTACTGTTCGGCGGACAGGGCGCGGCCGTGATGCTCGATATCGCGCGCCATTTGCCTGACCGGCAGCTCATCTTCATCTGCGGCCACAACCAGAAGCTGCGCGCGCGGCTGGAGGAACTAACGCATTTGCCGGGCCGTGCTCCCGTTTCGGTCGTTGGCTTCACCAAGGAGATACCGCGCTACATGCAGCTTGTCGATTACTTCATCGGCAAACCTGGCCCGGGGAGCATCTCGGAGGCAGTGTTCATGCGCTTGCCGGTGATCGTCGATTCGAACGCCTGGACGCTGCCGCAAGAGCGCTACAACGCCGTTTGGGTGCGCGAGCAGGGTGTCGGAATCGTGCTCGACAACTTCCACCACGTGGATTCCGCCGTCGACCAATTGCTGGACCCCGCCGCCTACGCCGCCTTCCGCGCCGCCACCGAGCACCAGCAAAACCGCGCCGTCTTCGAAATCCCGGACCTGCTCGAGCGGGTGATGGGGCCAAGCCTCGAACGCGCGTAAGAAGCGCGAACCGGCGCTACTTTTTCTTCTGATTCTTCTGCATCTCGGCGAACGTCTTCATCATGTCGTCCATGACGGACTGCATTTGCCGCGGATCGCGAATCGACCGGTACATGACATCCCGCCAGTCGAACGGCGCGCCGCCGATGTAACGGTAATTGGCGGCGAGCGGCGGGCCGCCCGGCGAACCTGCCGCGAGAATCGTGCCGGGAAGATGAAAGGCATACATGCTGCCGCCGGCCAGAGCCTGGTGCGGAGTCGCCAGCATCCAGGTGCAGTTTGCAGCGTCGGCGAACATGTCGGCGGAAACGAATGCCCACCGGCCCGCGTCGGCGGCGGTGGCAGCCTGGCAATCCCACAAACTGCCCTGCGGCACGTAGAACGATGGATCCGCGACGTTGTACGAATCGACCAGCACGTGGTCCAGACCGTGCGCCTGGACGAACTGTTCGACTTCGGGCAGTTCGATATCCCAGTCCAGGTTGGAATCGCTCACCAACTCGTAGGCAGGACGGCTGCCGGCGAGCGAATTCAAGAAGGGCATGTAATAAGGCCACGCGCGAACCACCGTCACTACCGACGCGGCAGCCAGCGCGGCCGCCACCCAAACGGCGGGGCGCGCCCACTGCCGGCCGGCCTCGCGCAGATTCTCGAGCAGCCGCGGCACCGGAGCCAGCAGCAGCGAGAGCAGCGCCAGCGGAACCGTAAAGTGGCGGATGGAAATCGTCATCGGGCTGATCAGGCAGACGAAGGTGACGATCGCCATCCCCAGCCACAGCGCGCGCCAGTGGAACTCCATGCCGGCGCGTAAACCGGTGATTCGCGGGCGGCTGAAGCGGCCGGCGAGCGCCACCGCCAGGCTGAGCGCCAGCGCGGCCACAAACGCGAGCGTGGATTTGAGCAACGTCATCACCGGGAAAAAGAACCAGATGCCGTGCGGGTATGCATGGCCGAAGAGATACGCCGGACGGACGGAGCCCATTGCGAACATGAGGACTCCACCGAGGTAGGTCACCGCCGGCAGCAGCAGCCGGCGCAGCAGCAGCGCGCCCCATCCGCTGCCGATAATCTTCAGCAGATCGGTCGGCTGGTTCCAGGAAAGCACGAACTCCACCGCGTAGACCAGTAGCGCCGACATCAGCACGCCTTTGCCGGTCTGCCGCCAGCCGCGGCGCCACCAGGCGCGGAACTCGGGCGCGGAGGGCTGGCCCGGCAGTGGCAGCCAGCGCAACACAAACGGGAACGCCACGAAAACGAATAGCAGCAACCCGGCGGAGAATTTCGAAAGCAACGCCAGGGTGAGCGCCAGCGCGAAGCGGCGCGTGGCGCTCCGCGACTGGTCGCGCCAGAGAGTGGCGAAGCTCCACAGCGCGATCATCGAGAATAGCGCCACGGCGGTATCGGTAAGCACCAGCGGACCGAAGGTCAGAAACGTGGGCATGGTCGCGAACCAGCACAAAGCGAATACGCCGCCCCAGCCGCCGGCCAGCCGCTCGCCATAGAGGTAGATCACCAGGCCGGTGGCCACCAGCAGCAGCAGCATGGGCAGGCGGGCCCAGCGCAAGGTGGAGTCGCGATCATTCCAATGGGTGACGATCCAGGCGCCGAACGGGAATTCGGCCAGCATGGGGTTGAAAGGCTTCTGTCCGCTCCAGGTCCATATCTGGCCGTTGTAGTCGACGTGCACGCCGCGCGCCACCAGCGGCGCGGCCGCCAGCAGTTTCACCAGCGGCGGATGCTCGGGGTTCATCCGCAGATCGAGCTTCCAGTAACTGACGCCGGCCCCGATGTGCGCCAGCTCATCAATCGCCACGGACTCGCGAAACGCCGCGCCGCCCGCCAGTACGGCAAGCAGCGCCAGCAGCAGGACCGCGATCACTCGCGGCGCAACGAGCTTGGATTGAGTTGAGGTTTCGATGGGAGCCTCCAATCTGTTCTGTTAATGTAATCCGGCGCCAGCACTGTTCGCTAGAGCACGGCCTTAGCAGCGTGTACGCGACGTGGAATTGGATTGTTCCCTAAAACAAGGGCAAGCTCAACCGGCTGCCAAGAAACTCCGCCAAGCACCTTGGGCCACCGATGAACACGGAGGAACACGGATCGGCAACGATGGATCGGGATTTGGCTTATCCGTGTCTATCCGTGTTCATCGGTGGCTTATCATGTCTTTGAGCTTTTCAGTAAGCTCAAACCCGCCCTGCCTATTCGCCAATTTCGATTTTAGGGCCGGTCTCGCCCTGCACTTCCTCGACACGCGTTACGGTATTCCGCGCCAGGGCCAGAAAGGGCTCACCGGCTTCGAGCGCCACCGGCTTCCCGCTGTCGCCGCCGATTCGCACCTTCGGGTCCAGCGGCAATTCGGCCAAGAAGTGCACTTGCATCTGCTCGGCCGTGCGCCGGCCGCCGCCGTGGCTGAACACGTCGATGCGCTGCTGGCAGTGCGGGCACATGAGGTAGCTCATGTTCTCCACCATGCCCAGAATCGGAACCTTCACCTGGCGAAACATGGAGACGGCTTTGCGCGCATCCTCGAGCGACACGTCGGAGGGCGTGGTGACTACGATCGCGCCGGTAATCGGCGCGGTCTGAATCAGCGAAAGCTGCACGTCGCCGGTGCCTGGCGGCAGGTCGATCACCAGGTAATCCAGTTCGCCCCAATCCACCCCGCGCAGGAACTGCTGGATCACCGAATGCAGCATCGGCCCACGCCAGACGAGCGGTTTGTCGCCCGGGTTGAGGAAGCCCATCGACATGAGCTTGACGCCGTATTGATCGAGCGGCTGGATACGTTCCCCAAAAGCCAGCGGCGTCTGGTTGATGCCCATCATCAGCGGCACGTTGGGGCCGTAAACGTCCGCATCCATCAATCCGGCTTTGTAACCAAGCTGGCCGAGCGCCACCGCCAGGTTCACGGCTACGGTGGTCTTGCCGACTCCCCCTTTGCCCGATCCAACGGCGATCAGGCTCTTGACGCCGGAAATCGGCAACTTGGGCACTACGGTGGGTTGCTGGGGCTGCATCGCCTTCTATCGTAACAGCAGCGGTGAGAATGGCTGAAGCGCGTGATCGAGGCCCGGCGCCCGTCCAGGCCGTGGTTCTTCAGTGGGAACCTCCGCGCTCATCGGTCACCAAGGAAATCGAAAGAATTATCTCATCCATTTCAATCATTTGTAATAAGAATTAGCGCGTATTTGAATGGTGGGGGATTAGGCTTGGGTCGGAAGGCCGCTCCAACAGGTGCGGTCTTCCTCGACAACCTGATGCCAGATCCGATTATCATTATCCAGGCGGTCGTGGCTGTTCTGGCGGCTCTGCTGAGCTAGCCGTTTTTCGGCGTTGACCACAAACGCGATTTACGTCAAAGAAAACCCCCTTTATGGGGACCAATCAAAAAAACTGGATTCTAATCTTCGGGAATGTTCTAAACTGGAATGTTCCCGAAGATTATTCCAGGTTGAGTGTCGCCTTATCGGATTGGAGCCGCTCTTTCCGTTACCTGGGCCGGCAGGCTGAAGCCTACCGCACCTTCCGGAGTGGAAAGGAGGAGCGCGCACGATGCCCGATCCGATTATCATTATCCAGGCGGCCTTGCTGGCTCTGGCGGCTCTGCTTCATTAGCCCCCTCTCAGCGTTGACCACAAGCCCTATTTACTTCAAAGAAACCCCCATTTGTGGGGAGGCTAATCTCAATAACAGCTTGGATACTGATCTATGGGAGTATTCTAAACGGAATATTCCCATAGATTTTCTCAGGGTCAGTACCACCATTATTGGAGCGGAGCCATTCTTTTCTAGGATTGGAGCATCGTTTCTTGAGAAGGGCCAGGATTTGGGTGTATGGCCTATTGATGCTGGTCGCCGGCGCGGCGACAGTGTACGTCCCCCGGTTTCTCGGGTGGAGGAAGACCTCACCAACAACGGGCAGCGCGACTTCGTCGCCGTTTGTACCGGAACTGCAAAAAGGCCGCGAACTGTTCGCGCAAGCCCAATACATAAGAGCCTCCGAAGTCTACGACCGCCTTTCGCTCGCCGCCGAATCCGCGCGCGACTACCGCACTGCGGCCCGTGCCAGCCTCAATGCCGGCGCTTGCCGCTTCGCGCTCCATCAATACCAGCCGGCCTTGCAGCTGTTTCTCCGCTCGCGCCGCGTCCTGGAATCGCTAGGCGATGCCAATAACCTCGCTGTAGCTGACGCCAACATCGCCTCTTTGTACGACCAAATGGGGGACCCGGATTCCGGCATCCGCTGGCTGGATGCCGCCATTCAGCGCCTTACCGGCGCCAGCCGCAGTCTCCACCTAGCCGAGATGCTGATTCAACGGGGTAGTTTATGCGCGCAGCGCGGACAGATGTCCGAGGCAGTGTCTTCGTTCCGGGAAGGAATCGAAGCCGCCGCGGCCGCCGGCGACTGGAAACTGTACGGTACCGGCTGCAACAACCTTGGCCAATCCTATCTCCTGCATCGGGACTATGCGTCCGCCGAACTGGCGCTGCTCGAAGCTTACCGGGTTCGCAAACTGCGTCACCTTCCGATGGGCGACGCCTACTACGCCCTGGGGCGATTGCGGCTGGCGCAAGGAGATCTGGTATCGGCATCGGCGCTGCTGGATCGCGCGGTCGAATTGGCGTCTCTGCCCAACGCCATCATGCCCATCTGGAAGATCTATCACGCGCGCGGCCTGGTGCGCCAGGCGCAAGGACGGATGCCGGAGGCACTGGACGATCTCGGCCACGCGCTTCGCCTGGCCCGGTCCTTTCGCGCGTCGGCGCCCGGCGCCGAAGCCGCCCGCATCGGCGCGGAGAGCAAGCTCGATGAGGTTTACGCGGCGTTCATCGACGTCGGCAATCGCCTGTACGAGCGGACGCGCGATCCCCGCCTTACAGCCATGACGTTTCGGGCCTCGGGAGAAAACCGCGCCGCCAGCTTGCGCGCCTTGGTTTCCGGCGGCGGGGCTGCCGGCGATCCACCGCCCGCCTATTGGGAAGCCGTCGAGCGGTTGCGCCGCGCCGAAGCAGCCGCGCTCGAATTCCCCGACGCCCAGCGCCGCGACCGGGTGGAAGACTGCCGGGCCGACCTAACACGCATCGAGGCTTCCACCGCGGCCCCGCCCGAACCTTCACCCGAAGACCTGCTGGCCCGGGTTTCCGCCACGCTGCCTTCCGATGCCGTGTTGTTCAGTTTTCGCCTGGGTGAGTCCGCCTCGTGGCTGTGGGCGGTGGACCGGGCTGGACTCGTCCTTTACCGGCTGCCCCCGCAGGAGCAGTTGCAGGGGAAGACTGCCGCTGCCCTGGAGGCGATTCGCCACGACGAGCCTGACGGCCAGGCCGCTGCCGCCGACCTCTATGCCGGTTTGTTCGGTGGCGTGGCCCAGCGTTTCCTCAAGAAAAGCCGCTGGATCCTCTCGCTCGATAAAAGCTTGTCGGACGTTCCCTTTGCCGCGCTGATGGAGCGGGTTGCCGGGCGATCGGCCTATATTGTGGAGCGCCACGCGATTCAAATCACACCTGGCGCGGGGTATTGGCTGGACGCCATGGCGCGGCGCGGCAGCGCATCCTCGAACGGCCGGTTCCTGGGCATTGGGGACCCGATTTACAATACTGCCGATTCCCGCTTTCGTTCCTCCAACGCCGTGCATTTCCGTTGGGCGGCGTGGCTGGGGCCCAGCGTGGTTGCCGCGGCCAGAGACGGCATGGCGCTTCCCAGGCTGCCGGCCAGCGCGAGCGAGCTGGATTCCTGCTCCCGCGCCTGGGGCGGACCATCCACCCTGCTGGAAGGCACCCGGGCAGCGCGCCCGGAACTCGCCGCCGCGCTCGGCGGCGATCCCGAGATCATTCACTTCGCAACTCACTTTCTGGAGTCCTCGGCGCCGCAGGGGGTTGGCTCCGGCGCCGGTGGCGGTGCTTACGGCTTGATTGCGTTGAGCCTGAACGGCCGGGGCGGGGCCGAGCTGTTGACGCCCGTGGAAATTGCCCATTGGAAGACCCGGGCGGAGCTGGTTGTCCTGAGCGGCTGCCACTCCGATGCCGGGCGTGCATTGCCGGGGGCCGGGCTGCTCGGCCTCACCCGCGCCTGGCTCACCGCCGGCGCGCATAGCGTGGCAGGCAGCCGTTGGGACACGCCCGACGAGAGTGGCGCTCTGTTCGCCGCTTTGTACCGAGAATTGCGATCACAGGCGACGCCCGACCCGGCGTTGGCGCTGGCCTCGGCCCAGCGCGAAATGATTCGCTCCGGCGGTTGGCGGGCTCGTCCGCGCTACTGGGGAGCATACTTTATGGTGGGAAATGAATGAAGCTGCGGCTTTGACGATCCCTGTTCAGCCCATGAGCGCCGTCCCGGAGAGTGCGGCGCATGACCTCGCCCAGCCCGACTGGGCGCCTTTGGTGGAACGTATCCGCGCCGGCGATCGGGCGGCAATGGAAGAGCTGTATGGCCTGTTTTCCAAGGGCATCCGCTTCTATCTCTGCCGGCAATTGGGCCCGCAGGATCTCGACGATCGGGTGCACGACGTCTTCCTCACCATCACACAGGCCATTCAAAGCGGAGAACTGCGCGAGCCCGAGCGCCTGATGGGGTACGTGCGGACCGTGGTCCGCCGCCAGGTGGCGGCTCGCATCGATGCCAATGTGAACGCACGCCGCCGCTTAGCCAGCCTGGAAGACGGCATCGTGCTGCGCGATCACTCCCCCGATCCCGAGCGTCTGGCCATTCGCCGAGATAACATCGAGGTCGCTCTACGCATCCTCAATAGTATCGCCCGCCGCGATCGAGAGGTGCTGATTCGTTTCTACCTCGACGAACAGCCTGCCGAACAGATCTGCCATGAGATGGACCTGACGGAAACCCAGTTCCGCCTGATTAAGTCCCGCGCCAAAGCGCGCTTCGGCGAACTGGGCAAGGCGCGCCTTTCCCGGAGGACAGGCTTTGCCGCCAGGTTCCGGTAACACTGCCTCTGGCACTACTAACTGGCACTACTAACTCGGCACTACTAACTTTTCGTGTGAATTATTGGAGAATTATACGATCAGTCTTACACCTACCACTTCGAGGAGGCGGGAGATATGCCGCCAATAGCGGGCCATGTGCAGGCCGAGGAGCTGGAACTATATTGTCTGGGCCGTCTCACCGAAGTCCGGTGTGCCCCCCTGGAAGAGCACCTTTTGTGGTGTGAAATCTGTCGTGACCGTTTGACGACAACGGAGAACTACGTCGCAGCCATGCGACAGGCGGGCCTTCAGTGGTCCGCGCAGGCGGAAGATCGAGCGGCCGAGGTGACTCCCATACGCCCGCGGGGAGGGTCATGGCCAGGCCGGTTGGCTCCTTTTTTGGTTGCGGCGATTATGGTGGTTTGCGCTGTGGTGTGGTCCAGTCATCGTTCCCATCTGGCGACACCCCCTTTTGCGGTTGAGTTGACGGCAGTGCGTGGAGCCGCGCCGGGGCCAGTGCCCGCCGGACGCCGCCTGCTGCTCGAACTCGATCTGACCGGCTTAAGCGATGGGCGGCCCTTCGCCGGCGAAGTGGTGGATCGCTCGGGACGCCGAGTTGCGGAGTTTGCGGTTGGAGCGCCGGCGCCGCTGCAAGCGCTCGCTCCGGGCGGTTATTTCGTGCGCATCTACAAATCCTCCGGTGAATTGCTTCGCGAGTACGCGCTCACGGTCCAGCGGTAAACGCCTATCGACCCCGCCAGGCCGCATTTCGGACCGCGGTAAAATAACCGCATGAAGCGTTCCGGCGCGACCGCGGCGGCAAGCATCGAACGCTTCTTCCAGGTTTCGCTGCTGGCCCTGGTCGCGGGTGGCGCCGTCTTTGCCGCGGTTTGCGGATGGTGGGACGCGCCCACGCTGGCTCTGACTGCCATCGCTCTGGCGTGGCGCGGGACGCGACTGGCCGGCGCCGGACCGACCCCGCCGCCGTTCGCGGTAGCCGCCCTCACGCTCGCCTGGTGCGGTTTTTCTCTCATCGAAGCCTGGGGTCCGCGCGGTTTCCTGGCGACAGCCGTCCCGCTGCTTTACTTCCTGGCTGCCGCCGCGCTGCTGATCGAGAAAACCAACTTGGCAGGTCGGGGACCTGCCCCACACGGTTTCCGGGTGGCCCTGCTCTGCTTCGCCGCGCTACTGGCCCTGGCACTCCATCCCACCGGCCCTGGCTTTTTCCTGGCATTGGCATGTTTCGTGCCTTGCGCGGTGGCCGCGCTCACCGCCGCCGAGGTCCTTCATTCGCTCGAAGGCGCTACTGCACAGGTTCCCGCACGCCGCCTGGCGCCCCGCCTGGTGGTGCTCGCCTGCTCAGCCACAATCTGCATACTGTTGCTGACGGCCGGCCTGTTTTTCCTGCTGCCGCGCACTATCGATCGAGCCCAGCGATGGCCGGCTATCCACCGCTTCCATCTGGCGGGATTTTCATCCCGCGTCACGCTGCGCGAAATCGGCGAGTTGAAAAGCAGTTCGCGGCCCATTATGCACATCACCATTTTCAGCCCGCGGCCGGTGCCTGGTCTGAAATGGCGCGGGGACGTCCTGACGAACTTCGACGGCAGAGAATGGACCAATCCGGAGCTGGCGCCGCCCCTGCTGCCCGCCACCGACGGACACTTCGCGCTGGTTCCCTCCCCGGAGCGCCAGCCCGGCGCGCACATCTCCTACGATGTGGAACTCGAACCAGCCGATTCCACCGCCCTATTCTTCGCCGGCACGCCGGAGAGCCTGGATCTTCGCGATCAAGCTGTGTTCCGCGGTTCGAGCGGTCAGCCCCGCCTGGCGCGCCGTCCGCCAGGGAACTTCCGCTATTCGGCCTACAGCCGCCTGGAAGAACCGCCGGAGCCATCGCGCGCATATCCCGCTCCGGCGCTCGATCCCGATGACGCCGCCCGTGACCTCCAGTTGCCCGCAACGCTCGACCCGCGCATTCGGGAACTGGCGCGCCGTTGGGCCTCCGGCGCTTCGAGCGATCTCGCCATCGCGCGTTCCATTGAAACCAGACTACGCACGGGCTACGGCTACACGCTCGAGTTGCCGCCCGCCAGCGCGGACCCGCTGACGAATTTTCTATTCGTCCGCCGCCGCGGCCACTGCGAATACTTCGCTTCGGCCATGACCGTGATGCTGCGCACGCTCGGCGTGCCGGCGCGTCTGGCCACCGGTTTCCAAAGCGGCGTCTACAACCCGCTCACGGGCGAGTGGCTGATGCGCGCCTCGGATGCCCACGCCTGGGTGGAAGCCTGGCTGGCCGGCCGCGGCTGGACCACCTTCGACCCCACGCCGCCCGATCCCAACCGCGCCTCGACAACCACCCTCGCCGGCTTCGCGCTATATCTCGATGCCGCCCGCTCTTTCTGGAGCCGCTGGGTGGTCAACTTCGATCCAAGCCGCCAGGGCGCCCTCGCCGACCGGTTTGACGAAGCCGCGCGCCTGGCCGGCATCCGCTGGTTCGACTCCCTCTCGGACACCGGCAACACCTGGGAACAGCGCGCCGCGAATTGGCTGCGTCGCTTCGGTCCTTGGCTGGCCGCGGCGATTCTGCTTGGCGCTGGCCTCCGCATGTTCGGCGCGCGCTCGATCCGCGCTATTCGCCGCCGCCTGCGCTTCAGCCGCGCCCGCCGTAACCCCGCCACCGCGGCCGATGCCACTCTGCTTTATCGACGCATGCTGGCCATCCTGGAACGCCGCGGCTACCAGAAGCCGCCTTGGTTCACGCCGGCCGAATTCGCCGCCTCGATTCCCGCTGGCCCACTGGCCGCGGCGGCTGCCGAATTCACGGCCACCTACTACGCCCTCCGCTTCGGCCGCCGCGTGCCGGATCGCCCGCGCATCTCCAGCCTGCTCGAGGAACTGAGCCGGCGATAGCCGTGCACAACTTTTCGTGCGCCGCCGGGTTTCTGGAATTGCGGACCGGTCAATCAGCCAAAGGCGCCCGAGTCTCGGATATAATTCAGAAGTCACGCACCACCCATCTTGAGGAGGGAATCAAACGAATGAAGCAACGTACTGCTTCGCTGTTTTCCATTGTCTGCCTGTCGGCAGCGCCAGTGCTGGCGCAAACCACGATCGGAGGAGGGACCTGCAACTCCGGATCCTTGAGCGGCATTTATGCCGTGTCCATCACGTCGAGGCAGGTGACGGCTGCGGGGACGTTCACCGGCGTGTCCCAAGCCAACGGCTCGGCGAAGTTTGACGGGCTGAGCGCGGTCACCATCAACCTGACGGCAAACACCGGCCAAGCCGTGGCAACGTCACTGACCTGGGCGGGCACCTACAGCGTTCAAGCCAATTGTGCCGGTGTCATCGACATCGCCACCGGAGGCAGCGCCACATTGAATGTGGCGATTTATAACTCCGGTACCGATTTTCTGCTCAGCGGCAACGACGCTAATTACACTTACTCCGGCACCGGCAACACGCAGCCCTCCGGTTGCACGGCAGGCACGTTCTCCGGCGTCTACACCTTCCACGGGACCGGGTTCGCCCTGACCGGCACGGCTGTGACCGGCGCCCAGAATGGGGCTGGATTGCTACAGTTCGACGGGGTGAGCGCGGTGACGGTCAACGTTACGATGTCGGTGAGTGGTGCAACGGCTGCCGCACTGACCCTCACCGGATCGTATTCGATATCGTCCAACTGCCTGGGGTCCGCCACGCTGACAGATGCGAGCGGTAACTCCTACGCGATGAGCATTAGCATCTACAACAGTTCGGTGGCCAACGGGGCCGCCTATGTGGGATTGGCGCGGAGTTCGAAGTTCCTGGTTACCGGCAATGCCAACGCCACCTACGGCCAGCCCGCAGCCAGCACGGCGGCTCAGATGCAAGGAGACGGACCGGCGCTAGGGGTGGTCGTGCAGCCGAAATCCAGCGCCGCTGCGATAGGAGGACGAGCATGAAACACGCACGCACAGTCTGCCTGTTTTCCTTTGGTTGTCTGCTGGCGGCGCCCGCTGTGGCGCAGAACCAGATCGGCGGCGGGAGTTGCAGCGCCGCGACCCTGAATGGGACCTACTCGCTCACTCTCAGTGGCCGCGGGATTTCGGCTGCCGGAGCCTTCGCGGGTACCTTTCAGGCGGTTGGCACCGCTACCTTCGATGGCAAGAGCGTGGTCACCTTCAGCGGGATTGTCAACACGAATCAGGTTGCCGGCAAGCAGTTCAGTGCCTCCGGAAGCTACGCCATTGCATCCAATTGCTACGGCCCAATTAACTTCGCGGTTGGCAGCGCGGCGACATATACTCTGGTGGTCTGGGACGGCGGCAATGATTTCGCCGTGACCGGCTCCGACACCAACTACATCTATACCGGCAGTGGTAATAACGTTTCGCCGGTGGCTTGCGCCACGGCCACGCTGTCCGGTGCTTACAGTTTCAGCGCCAGCGGATCGACCTTGTCCGGCGCCACACAGACCGGCTCCGCCGACGAAGCCGGCGTGTTTCAATTCGATGGCCAGGGCAAGGTTACCGCCAGTTACATGGATTCGTCGGGCGGATCGACCCAAACCGCCATCACGGCCAGCGGGACGTACTCCGTTACCTCCGCCTGCCTGGCGTCCGCCACTCTGGTCGATTCGGGCGGCAACACCAACACGCTGAACATGGTCCTCACGGGTAATTACGGCGCCAGCGCCAACCTGATCCTGGCCAACCCGCTGTTCATCCGCGACGGCTCCGCACATGCCGCGCTGTTGAATCCGACCGAATCCATCGGGAATGTCTTCAGCTATGCCGTGAACGAGACGACGGCGGGAAGCGATTTTGTGCTGTATGGAACCGATCTTGCCACCAAGGAAGTTGTAGCGGCCCCCGGTACACTTCCAACCACGTTGGCTACTACCAAGGTGACGGTGAACGGAGTGGCGGTGCCGTTGTACTACGTGTCTGCCACCCAGATCGACGCACAGATGCCCTGGGATATCCCGGGCGGCACGGTGGCCTCCGTGGTGGTCCAAAACGGGACTGCGGCGAGCAATGCCGCGGCGGTTTATGTCCCGGCCACGGGAACGCCGGGGATCGGCGTCTACGGCAGCAATCGCGCCGACGTGACGAATTCGAATGGCAGCGTGAATTCCGCGACGGTGCCCGCCAATGTCGGAGATGAAGTGGTGGCATGGTTCACCGCCGGAGGCCCCGTCAATCCCGCTGGCCCACTTGTAACCGGCGCTCCGGCGCCCGACGGACTCTCCCCCATAACAGGAGCCTATTCAGTGACCGTGGGTGGCATCGCGGCCAACGTCATTTACATCGGCCTGGCGCCTGAGTCGGTTGGAGAATATCAGGTGAACTTCTTGGTGCCGCAACTCGCCAAGGGCACTTATCCCGTGCAGATTACCATCGCGGGCCAGGCATCCAACAAGCCTGTGATGACGGTCGGGAATTAGGGCTCGTGGAGTAGCTGCTGTAGCGACCGCTGGTTACTGACAGCGAGCAGCGCCGATTCCCCGCACGACCGCTCCCTGTGGTCGCGGCTCCGATTGCTTTCGGAACCGCGACCGACGGGGGCGATCATGGACCTGCGGTCCTCCCAAGGGATGCAACGAGCCCCGTGGCGCGGCCTGTCCAGGCTGCTGCGCCGAGAGTCATCTCGGCTTTTCTTCCTGCGGTCACTGCCGCCGGGCACTAAACCGTGGCGCGGGCCGTCAGGCCTGCTGAGCCGAGAGTCATCTCGGCTTTTCTTCCCGCCGCACGGCGTGTTTTTCAACGGAACGGTTGGCCGGCGATTTCCACTTCTCTGACGGAACTACTCTTCGCTGGAGGCGGCTAAAGCCGCGTTCCTGTACCGATGATCGCGGCAGATGCCGCGCTTCGACGACCGGATAAACTCGACAAAATGGAGCGCTTCCGGCGTAGCCAGGGCTTCGATGCGATCGAGCGCCTCTTTGCGCGCGAGGCCCGAGCGATACAGCAGACGGTAGGCCTGTTTCAACACGGCTACGGTCTCGCGCGAAGCGCCGCTGCGGCGCAGTCCCACCAGGTTCAAGCCGTGCGCGGCGCAGTCGAATTCCGAGACCAACAGGTACGGCGGGACGTCCTGCGCCACCCGCGTATTGGCCGCCACCATCGACAACCGCCCCACCTTGGAGAATTGGTGCACGCCGACGCCGGCCGAAAGAAACGCGCTATCCTCGATTTCCGCGTAACCGCCCAGGCTGGTGCTGGGGCCGATGGTGATGTGGCTGCCGAGCTGGCAATCGTGCGCGATATGCACCGAGCTCATCACGTAGTTGTCGTCGCCAAGCACGGTGACCGCGCCGGGCTTGGTGCCGCGCGAAATGTTGACGTACTCGCGCAATATGTTGTGATTGCCCACCCGCAGGTAGCTCGAATTCTCCTCGCGAAACTTCTTGTCCATGGGATCCGTGCCAAGCTGCGCGCCGGAGTATATGTGATTGCCTTCGCCCAACGTCGTGTAGCGCTTGACGGTCGCGAAAGGGTCCAGCCGGTTATGAGGGCCGATCTCCACTTCGTCTTCGACGATCGAATACGCGCCGATCACCGCGGTCGGGTGAATGCGCGCGGCGGGATGTACGATTGCCGTAGCGGCGATGTTGGGCCCGGGCGTGGCTGATTCCATGGTTTCTGCCGGCGGCGCGCCAGCCAAAGCCTCGCCAGGAAGCTGGACGATCGCCAGCGCGTCAGGCTGATTCTAACGCAAATTGCGGTTTCCCTTCGGACCTTTTGGGCAAACCAAACATGCCCTACCGAACTGTTGCAATCGTGATACTATACTCTGGAATTGCCAGCAGGCGACCACGCCGTCGTCCGGAATCATGCCGCCGTGTGAGTACCCGATCTCCCCGGCCTGATTGTCGCGGTTGACCTGTCTTGGATCCGCGGTCTCTTTTGGAAAATGAGCAAATGAGCGATTCCGCCCCGGCAAATTCCGCATATCAATACAGCTAGAGGTATAAAGATGCGATTATCCGCAGCAGCTTCCAAATTTCGATACGTGATCTCGATTCTGGTTTTGGCCATGTACCCTGCGGTTGCGCAGGATACCTCCGGCAAGATTGTCGGCATCGTCTCCGATTCGAGCGGCGGCGTGGTGGCCGGCGCCAAGGTGACGGTTACCAATACGGGCACGCAGATTGCCCGCCAAACGTCCACCGACAAACTGGGCTACTACCAGGTCCTGGAACTGCCGATCGGCCGGTACGAAGTCGCGGCCGAAGCTACCGGATTCTCGCGCACCGTGGTGGCTGCCAAGAACTCGCTCGAAATCAACCAGTCCCTGCGCATCGACATCACGCTGACGGTGGGCGCGGTCAAAGATGTGGTGACGGTGGAAGGCGGGGCCAGCGCGGTGGAAACGGAGAACTCGACCATCGGCGCCACGGTCAGTGGGGTCGCGATTTCGGAATTGCCGCTGAACGGGCGCAACACGCTCGATCTGCTGGCCACGCAGACCGGCGTCACGCCGAAAGATAGCGATGCGTCCCGCCAGGCCGGATCCTACAGCATTGGCGGCGGGCGTTCCGATTCGGTGACGTATCTGCTCGATGGCGGCAACGACAACCACCTCATCAACAATGACATCGTGATCAACCCCAATCCCGATGCGGTGGCCGAATTCCGTGTGCTGCAAAGCAACTACGCGGCCGAATACGGCCGCGGCGGAGGCGGCATCGTAAGCATCGTGATCAAGAGCGGGACCAACACCGTGCATGGCACGGCTTTCGACTATCTGCGCAATGAAGACCTGGATGCCAACACGTTCTTCAATAACGAACAGGGCGTCCCACGCCAGGTCTTGAAACGCAACCAATACGGCGGGACGGTGGGCGGCCCTATATACGTGCCGCACGTGGTGGATGGCCGCAACAAGCTGTTCTTCTTCTTCGCCTATGAGGGCCAAAAGCAGAACGCCAATTCGCAAGCCGGCAAGATCACTACGTTCACGCCGCTGGAGGCGCAGGGCAACTTTTCGCAATCCGTCAACGGCGGGCCGGATCCCGCGGTGGCGAGCTTCCTGCAGGCCAATCCGTATTTCCAGCCCAGCCCCACGCTGGCCGGCGACGCCATTATCGATCCCACCCGCATCAGCACGGTGGCTCTCAACTACTTCAAGAACGGGCTGCTGCCCACCGCCGCGGCCGGTTATGTATTTCCGGAGGCAGCGGCAATCAGCAACCATTCCGAGTACATGGGCAAGCTCGATTACAACATCGGCTCGCGCGATACGCTGAGCGCTACCTTCGCGGCGCAGGATTCGCCGAACACGGTTCCGTTCTCCGGCTCTTCGGGCGCCACCACGGTGAACGGTTTCCCGATTTCCGACGACACCGCGGCGTACATGGGCAACGTGGGTTACACGCACAGCTTCTCACCCTCCACCATCAACGTGGCCCGGTTCACGGCGCAGCGCAACAACACCAAGCAGAACTATCCCATCGGCTCGCAACCCGGTCCGTCGCAACTGGGGATCAATATCACCCCGGACCTGGTGGACGGGCCCACCAATATCAATCTCGAAGGCAGCGGCCAGTTCGCCGGCTTCAATCCCTTCGGCCCGGCCAACATCGTGGACAACACGTTCACCTTCACCGACGACTTCTCCTGGACCCGTGCCAGCCATTCGCTGAAGTTCGGCTTCCTTTTCTCCGCATATCGCGACGCGATGATTTACGGCTATTACCTGAACGGCGAGTTCGACTTTTATGGTCCTTCGACGCTGGTTGGTTCCGGCAACGATCTGGCCGATTTTCTGATGGGACTGCCCGACGACTTCCAGGAGTATCCCAACGCGCCCACCAATATCCGCTCGCATTCTTTCGCCGGCTACGCGCAGGACGCCTGGAAAGTCACCCCACGGCTCACCCTGAACTACGGCTTGCGGTACGAATACAATCAGCCCAAGTACGATACGCAGGGCCGCTCGTTCTCCTTCATTCCCGGATTGCAGTCGACCGTGTTTCCGGACGCTCCTTTGGGGCTGGTGTTCCCCGGCGACAAGGGCGCTCCGCGCGGCTCCAACTGGCCCGACCGCACCAACTTCGCCCCGCGGCTGGGTTTCGCCTGGGACGTCTTCGGTAACGCCAAGACCAGCGTGCGCGGCGGCGCCGGCATCTTCTACGACATTCTGAAGGCCGAGGACAACCTCCAGTTCAACGGGCAGGCGCCATTCTTCGGTTCGGCGTATCTGACGTTCAGCGCGCCCTCCGGTGGGTTCGTTTCCGATCCCGGCATCCTATCCGATCCGTTCGGCGCTGCCGGCGCACCCAATCCGTTCCCGTCGAAACCGGTCGATCATCAGGTGAATTTCGCCGATGCCGGAGACCTGCCGATTGGCGGCGGCAATCCGTTCTTCGTGGATCCGAATCTGAAGACGCCCCGCATTTACCAGTACAACCTCTCGCTTCAACAACAGTTCGCCAACAATCTGACGCTGGAAGCGGGGTACATCGGCTACATCACGCACGGGCTGACCGGATTGACGGATATCGATCCGTTCATACCAGGATCGAGCACGCGCATTCTGGACCTGCAACCCGGTCTTGACGGCGATTACACCTTTATGAACGAGTTTCAGAATGTCGGCCGCGCCAACTACAACGCGTTGCAGACCAACCTGACCAAGCGTCTTTCGGATTCGCGATTCGGCAACACGTTTTTCACCCTGGCCTATACCTGGTCTCACGAGCTCGATAACGAATCCGGCTACCGGCAGCGCAATAACTTCGTGCCCGCCGCCAACCACAACCAGTTCTGGTCCTCCGGGGACGCCGATATCCGGCAGTTCCTTTCGCTCTCGGGCGGCTGGGAGCTGCCTTTCGAGAAGCTGACCACGCACTCGCGCTGGCTTACCAGGGGCTGGACTCTTTACCCGATCGTCACCTGGCGCGCCGGTTTCCCGCTGGATGTGATGGCGAGCCCGGGGGCTGAGTCCTCCATCTCCAGCCCCGGACCGTCCGGCGCCGGCGATATCCAGGTTGTGCGCTCCGACCTGGTCGCCGCGATCCAGTATCTCGACCCCGGGGCCTTCCGAACCATCAATGTCACCACCAACGGCTCCGGCGCGCAGAGCGGCAATTACTGGTTCATGCCGAACAGCTTTTCCAACGCGCGCGAAGTGGCGCTCAACAATGCCGCTACTACGGTAAACCCCTCCACCCTGCTGGGCCAGTTCACCTACGGGACCCTCGGCCGCAACGTGCTGCGCGGACCCGGCGCATTCAACGCCAACCTTTCGATTGCCAAGGCATTCCGGCTCCGTGAGGCGTCGGAGTTGGAATTTCGCGTCGATGCGTTCAACGTCTTTAACAACGTGGAATTCAGCAATCCGGATACGAACATCGGCGACCAGAGCTTCGGCCAGATCTCGAATACGGCCGACCCACGCATCATGCAAGTGGCGCTGCACTTGAAGTTCTAAAGTGGGGCAGGTCCCCGACCTGCCAACCGCACGCAGGTCCCCGACCTGCCAACGGCAGGCAGGTCCCCGACCTGCCAACGGCAGGCTGAACACCGCTGGCCAAGAAACAAGAGGGAAGATCTTAGTGGTGAGACACCAGGGGCAGGCGAAAGCTCGGACCCGAAAACCGGGCCGCCTGCCCCAGAAGAAGCAGGTCGGGGACCTGCTCCATGTAGCAAGAAGCAGGTCGGGGACCTGCTCCACTCACTCCAAGCGAAACTGGATGCTGCGGGCGGCTTCGCCCTCGGCGGAGTCTTTGACCGTAAGCTCGGCGTGATAGGTTCCGGGAGGTAGGGTCGCCACGGGCAATCGGAGCGCTACCGGAATCACCTGGTTGCCCGACTTGGCCAGAGCGCTCAAGTCGACATCGCCGGAGTCCCACTTTTGCTCTTCGCTCTGCGCATCAAGCAGGCGCAGATGCATGGTCAACTGGAGCGGTTCGGCTTCCCCGGCGGGCGGCTCGTAGATCTCGAAATAGGCTTCGGCGACGCCAGTTTTCGATAAGACGTCGGAGCCGGCCACCGCGATCCGGTTGCCGCGGAAAATCAGCGGCTTTTTCCCTTGCTCGATTTCCTCCTGCGCGGCGTCTTGCGAGATCGGTTGCACGTCGCGGCTGAGGGCGATCGCGCTCAAACTGAGTTGCCCGGCGTCGAATGGCTCGATGGCCAGCGGAGTTTCGACGATGCCGAAGCGGTCCTTGGCGGTGCGGAAAACCAGCTTGAACCTGTAGTTGCCCGGAGCGATCCTCAGTTGATGCTCATAGCGGAGCGGGTGCTGGACGAAATCGTCGAACTGCCGGCGGCTGTCGAAATCGAATCGCACCGTATCGCTGAACCGCGCCGCCACCGCGCCGGCGAGGTTGTAGGCCAGGCCGAGCACGTCCATCGAGGCGTGCAGCTTGCCGTTCGCCTCGGTGGGGTCGAGGACCGGTGAAGGAATCTCAACCGTCAGGTCGACTCGCACCGCGCCGCCGGCCTCGTAAAAGAAGGGCGCCGAAGCCGACGCGGCGGTATTGGCGTGCGAAGCCGGAAGATTCGCCAACTCGTTCTCCAGCGGGCTGGCCGACGCCAGGCTCACTTCGCGGACGTTGCAGTACAGATTGCGCCCGCGCACTTTGACGTCGGACCGGTCGACGGTGACCTTCAGCGGGTGGCAGCTTCCTTCCGGCGAATCCTTTGGCACGTAAGCCAGCGTGTAGGATTCGTCCTGTTCGCGCGCCAGAATGTTGAAAACAGCCACCACATCATTGCCGCGGTTGAGCTCGTGGCCGCCGGTGGCGTCGGCCAGGCTGAGCGCCCAAGCCGGAGTTTTGGCTCCCACCTGCCCTTCCACCGGATAGACCGATACATCCGATTTGCGAAAATCAAGCTGCATCCCCTTCGGATCGCTGAGCGTTCGATTCCTCTCGAGCGCCGAAGAGCGCTGGCTGGGGCGCTGGTTCTTCTGCGACGTGATGCGCGGGGGCTGCTGCGGTTTTTGGTTGGCGGCGTTCGCCGGCGCGGGGACATGAGCGGCGAACAGCGCCACCACTTTGTGGCCGGGCACCTGCGCCAGGTCCTTCGCCAGTTGCGAGTAGCTGCGCGCCCGCACATCGCCATATGGATCGGGGACGTGGCCGCAGCGAGAGACACTGGGCCACACGCCTAGCGACTTCTGAAGCTGGCCCACGTCGGTGGTGAATGGGGTGGAAATGGTCATGCATCCCGGCGTGTAGTAGGCGACCGACATCAGCCGGTTGGGCCCGGCATTATCGGCGACAAACCTGGCGGCGGCCTGCTGGATCCATTTCTGATCGTCGGCCGACTCCCAGCGGTTGGGCCGCCCATCGAACAAGAGAAGGAAATGCTGCTGCTGGCTGATTCCCGGCGTCGCTGGCCCGGTATGCGTCTGAAATCCGACGATGGTCTGCTCCTTGCCATCCTCGAGGATGCGAAAATCCTTCGCGGTCAGGCCGTTGACGGGCTCGTCCTTCTTGCCGGTCACCACCGCGTCCACCAGCACCAGGCGCGCTTCGGCTTTGAGTTGCAGGTTCGACCCACCCGGAGCGGGGGACCCTCCGGTCTGCGCCAGCAGCGGGACAAACAGGAACCATAGCGCGGCCGCGTACAGCGCGCGGCTGAAATATTGCGAAAGGTCGCTTTCTACGATTTTCATGGGATCTCCACTACTCCGTTGGTGGCAGCCATCTGGTTGCCTTCGGCATCGCGCGCGACGACGCGAATCATGTAGGCGCCACTCTTGACGTCGAGGTCGCTGTTCACCGTGATGCCGAGCGAGCGCCGCCGCTCGATATTCTCGTCCTTCAACCGCAGCTCCACCACCTTCTGGGTGCCTTTGACGTAGTTGCCGTTGCGGTCGAAGAGGGCACAGACCAGGGTGATGTCGTTGTGGTTCCGGTCGTCGCTCAGCTTGCGCAAAGCAAGCTGCCGGATGTCGAGGTGGGCGGTGACTTTCACCTTGGCGTCGTCGGCGCTGGTCTTGTAGAACTGGGTGTGAATATCGATCGGCACGTCGCGCAGTTCATCGCGGGCAAAAACGGCTTCCCCGATTTCCCGCGTAGCGGTCGCGGCGGCATCCTCCAGGTGGGATGGCGCCCAGTACCCCTTGCGGGCTTGCAGGGACAGTCCCTTGCCGTTCGCCAGCGCCACCTTGATCTCATGGAACTTCCCGTCTGGTTTGAGGTCCTTGGGATAGAAGCCCAAATAATAGACGTACTCGGGCGGGCTGGCCAGGCGGTTAAACTCGGACACGAAGTCGTTTTGGGCGAGGGCGGTGCCGCCAGTCGAATAGGCCAGGTTGCCCAGGACCAACCCCTGGGCGGTAATCGCTTCGTGATCGTATTTGGCGAAGTCCTGCTCGGTCTGGGGGCTTGTCAAACGGCAGTTGGGAATGTCGGCGGTCGGGTCGATGGTGTAAACGCCGCGCGCATCGAGCGTATTGATGACGACGCCCAGGCGGGTGGCCCGGTCGATGGCTTCGCCAAGCTCCTTCTGCAGTTCGTCGGAAAGGTACATGCCGGGCGAGACCAGAATCATGGTCCGGTCGCCGGGCATGGAACCGAGCAGCCGCACAATATTGTTGAGGATGCGGAAGGCATTCTTGGCGTCGCTCATGCCCTCATTGGCAACTTCACGGAGAGTGTCCTGGGCGATGCTCGCCGCTTGCCCCTGTGTCCCGCCCGCCGCCTGGGCTGGAGCGCCGCCGCTGGTTTGCAGGTGGAGGCAATCGATCGTAACCTGGGTCTGCATCGCCAACACCAGCGAACGGGGGTCCTCGTTTTCGCGGTTCTCCCACGTGTCCGCCACGTAGAAGCTGGCCGGCGGAAAGTGCACGCGGGGCGGCACCGGCGCCACCTTCATCAGGGTCTCGCGGAATTTCGCCGCGTCATCGGTGAATTCAAGCGTCACGCTGCCGGAAAGCGTGAGCAAAGCCACGCGTTCCTGCGGCGGTATCCCCTGTTCGATGTGCTTCAGCGCGGCCACGCGGGCGTTCATCAGGTCCTCGTTCTTGAGATGAACGTCATCGAAGACAAACGCGACGAAGCGGGTGGGCGCCACCAGCTTGGAGCCCCCGGTGGCCGGCGCCCACGGGACTTCCTCCGGGGTGGACGGCTTTGCCGCTGGTTTGGGGACGGCGCTGCCCTCGATGGTGAACTGGGTAATCTCCTGCGGCTTACCGCGATCGGTGAGATGAAAATCTTCCTTGCGGAGGCTGCCGACGGCCTGTCCCTGCTTGTCGCGGACCACTACCGGAACCCGTACCAGGTTCACGCTCGATTGAAAGGTGGGCGTCTCTTCGCGGGTGGTCACCTCACTGGTCTGGGCTTGCGCGGCCAGCACGGCGATGAGCGGGAAAAAAGGCCAAGCGCGCATGAAACTCTCCTTCCGCGAGAAACCCGGCGGCGCGGACTCGTTGGGAGTGGGAGCGCTGCGGCTGGCCCACTTGCTTCGGATTATACCGTTCTAACCCGCCAACCGGTGCGGGAGTTGCTAGCCCAATAGGGCCACTGGGCGGGCCGGTGGCAGATGCGCATTTGTCGGAAGGCTTGAGAGCTCGAATCGACTTTCTAACCGGCCTGCTGAAGACGAGGACGAGACTTAAAACGACATCTTCGCCGAGAGCTGAAACTCGCGCGGCGTGCCTCGGCCCGTCGCATAGTTGCTAATCGTGGTGGTGATGGCGCCGAAGTTGGTCTGAGATGTGTCCGCATTCGGAGCGCCATACTGAGCGCGATTGAGAATATTGAATGCATCGGCGCGAAAGCGCACTTTCATGCGTTCGCCAAGGGAGACATCCTTCGCCAGTGCGAGTTCCACCTCCGCTATGCCAGGAGCGCGAAAAGCGTTGTGGCCCAGATTACCAAACGTCCCGGAGACGGGCACGGAGAACGCGGCGGGGTTGACCCATTCTTCCGGACTGGATCCGTCTGGCGGCGTGAGCGAGACGCCGTACACATAATTCGGCCGTTCGTTCCCGCTGATCGCGTAGTCGCCCGGTACGGACGCATTCGAACGATCGACGGTGATGTTGAAAGGCAGGCCGGTTTGCGAAGTTCCAATCGCACTCAGCGTCCAGCCGCCTAACACCGTCCGTGCGGTACCCGGAGTGCTCAGATAGTGCCGGCCGGCTCCGAATGGCAACTGGTAAACGGCGGAGAGATTGAACAACTGGCGAACGTCGTCGTCGCTGCTCCCCTTGCCGCATGATCGGCAGAAGGAATCCTGGGGTGTGTCGGATTCCCCGCCGCCAATGCTCCCGTCGTTGATCGAATGAGACCACATGTAATTCGCCGAGAAAAGCAGCCCGTTCTGAAAAGCTCTGCGAACGTTTAGTTGGAACGCATGAAACGTGCTATTCCCAACGTCGCCGCGCCACGAAACCGGACCAAATGCCGGGTACGGCGCAACGCCTGTCCGCGGATCGACCAGGTTTGTGTAAGTCGTGGTGAGAACATCGGTTCCTTTGTTTCCAAGATAGCTGGCGGTTCCCAGGATTTTCCATGGCAGTTTTCGCTGAACCGACGCGGTCCAGGCCGCCACGTAGTCGTCTTTCCGGTTGCGATCCAGATCGCGCGGGGATACCACGCCCAGCCCGCCGGCTTCGGCGTACTGAAGGAAAGGCGTCAAAGGATAGGAAAGAGTGGGGAACGCGGTGTTGCCGAAGGTGTAGCGGTCGACGGTATTCGAGATCGGAAGGTTCTGGTCGTCTTCCTGACCGTCCGTGTGGTAAATGCCGGCTCCCGCGCGTAGAACCGTGTCGCCGTGCGACCACGCGATGCCCAGACGCGGGTCGAAATCGTCGTATCTGGGATGAAAGAAGACATCGGTTCGAGGGCAGTATCCGCCGCAAGTGCCGAAATCGAACGGAACATCGTCGTTGCCCAGGGCATGCAGAGCGTTGAAGAAGTTGTAGCGGATTCCGGCTGTGATCGTCAGGTTGGGAGCCGCCTTCCATTCGTCCTGCGCATAACCAAAATACTGGGTCTTGCGCTGCCGTACCAGGGGAAGAATTGCGGTGTAGGAGGCAGAGCCCATGCTGTTGTCCAGGAAATTGGCCGTCGAAGTGTAGGTCAACGTACCGCTTTGCGAGGTACCCTGGTTGAGCATAATCCATCGTGTTTCGAAACCGAACTTGATAATATGTCTGCCTTTTGCCCAGGATAGGTCGTCTATGAAGTCGAAGGTTTTCGACGGATAATCGGTAGTCGAAGATCCAGCGAGTGAGCTGAATCCGGACACGGCGACTCCGAACGGAACCGGCGAAATACTGGCCGTGTGGTAGATCGTTTGATTTACACCGAGCCTTAACTCGTTGATCAGTGACGGGGTGAACACATGCGAGAGCTCCACGACTCCGTTGTTGAATTTGGTGTCGTACAGCGTCTTGACGATAAGTTGGCCGCTGGGGATCGACTCGACCGCCTCATCCGCATTAAAGCGGACAAATGCGGTTGTGCGATCGGAAAAATAGTGATCGAGCCGGATCATCCCCGAATCTTCGTTGTCGACTTGTCTGCCCGGCGCTTTGTACTGCCACACGTTGGAGTTGGCCGTCGGCGAAGTGCCGGCGGGGTAAGCGTTCAGGATCGAAGTCAGCACGGGAGAGGCGGCTTGGGCTTGCGCCGCGAAGGCCGGGCTCGGCACCAGCCCAATTTGCGTTCCATCCAGTCTCTGCCGCAAGCCCTCATAGTTGACATAAAAGAAAGTCTTGTCGTGCGCGATGGGCCCGCCAAACGCCGCCCCGAACTGATTCAGCAGAAACGGGTCGGGAGAAGCTGCGTCAAATGGCGAGCGCGCGTCCAGAGCGTTATTGCGGAAATAATCGAAAAGCTGCCCGTGAAAGGCGTTCGTGCCGGACGGTGAAACGACGGACACCTGGCCGCCCGCGGTACCGCTCTGCGTATCCGCGCCGAAATTCTGCGACTGCACCTGGAATTGGTCGATGGAATCGAGAGGAATGTTCAGTCGCATGTACTCCCGCTGCTCCTGATTGTAAACAGCGGTCGCGTCGACGCCGTCGAGCGTCAGATTGTTGTCATCCAGTCCGTGCCCCGCGAAACGAATGGTTCGTTGATCGCCGGCGCCATTGTCGATAGCGCCGGGCGCGAGCGCGGTCAGCGTCGCCCAGTTCCTCCCGTTGATCGGCAAGTCGCTTACCTGCTCGCGCTCGATGGCGGCGCCCATCGTCGCGTCCACCTTGTCGAGATCCACCAGGGGTTCTATCACGGTGGTCTGTTGTTTCTCGTGCGCCAGCTCCAGCCGGACGTTCAACGTCCTGGTTTGCCCGACCAATTGCTCCACTCCCTCCGCGGTCAGAACCGAGAAGCCGGTCTTGAGAAACTGGACGGAGTAAACGCCGGGCGGAAGACCCGATAGCTCATAGGTGCCCTGTGACGATGTCAACGTCTCCCGCCGAAAGCCAGTCGCGCTCTCGGTGGCGCGCACACTGGATTGCGGGACGCGATTGCCCTGCTGGTCGGTAACGGTCCCCGTGATGGCCGTGCGGTCCACCTGTGCTCGCAGGGCGATCTGCCCCAACGGCTGGAGAGTAAGGAACAGAAGGAACGGTACGAGTTGCCAAGAGCGTCTCATGGGTATTATCGAGTTTCCCATCTTTTCGTTGCAGCGAGGATGAACAATTAGTTACGAATCTGGTTCGAAGCGGCCGAGCTGCCCGTGGGACAACAGGCAATCGGCGGCTCCCCCGACCGAAAAAAACCGTGCCACAGTTTCGACTGTGGCACGGTATGAGGGCCCGTCGAAAGGCGCGTCTACAAACTACCTGCCGGCGTCGGGTTTGTCTTGGGACGCGGATTGAAGTCCGCCGGTATGTTGTTGGGTATGCCCAACTGGCGGTCCGTGGTGAGGATACCCAGGTCCGAGCAGCCGAGGCCAGTGACTTGCGGAATCCTCGTCACGTAGCTCGGGGCCACTATGGCGTAGTCCGGCGCCAACGGGACCGATAGCCCCATCAAGCGCGAAACGCTGAATGCGTCCGTCAGATCCGAAATTCCAGGCGTGATCGCGTCCTGCGGCCCTAGGTCCTGCTGACCGAGTAGGGCGAGGCCAAGATAGCGGCCCAGCAATTCGTCGGGCAGTGTTGCCAGCGGCGGTAGACCAAATACCGTGTCGACGAACTTCACCACCGACGCCTGGCTTCCCTGATCGCTGGAAATATAGCCAAGCTTGGCGTACGGAGAAATCAGAATCAGCGGCACGCGCGGCCCAAAACTGAGCGCCGTTTTGTCGGGCCCAAAGTTAACGATCGGCGGCTGGACATGGTCATAATCGCCCTCGGCATCGTCCCAGGTGATGATGATCGCGCTCTGCGCCCAATAAGGGCTGTTGGCAATAGCGTTGACTGTGGTGGCCACCATGGCCTCGCTGATCTGCGCGTCTGAATAGGCCGGATGGTCGTCGTCGCCCAGGAAGTTCTTCTGGACCGTTGCGTCGGGATCGGCGGGGGTAATCCCCAATGTGTTGGTATAGCCGCCCTTCACGAAGAACACGCCGCCGGATTTCGGCAGGCTGGTGTTCGAAATAGCCGTGAAGAAATCGCCCAGTCCATGCAGTTCCGACCGGATCGCGGGAGTGTTCGCCACATAGCCGAAGTACTGCGGACCGTTGTGGTGGGTGACGTAGGATGCGTGCGATCCGTTCGCGGTCACCGGCCCGGCCGTATCGGTGTCCTCCTTGTCGAATCCCTCCTGGTACCAGCCGAAGGCGACTGCCGGTTGCGACAGCTTGCTGAGGAATGCCACGTCATCGGGCACGTCCACCAGGTCCGTGGCGGCGGTCGGGTCAGTCGCGGTAACCGTTCCCGCGGAACTGAGCAGCATGGAAAGCGGAAGCGTTGCAAACGTCAGGTTCGAAGCCGTAACGTATCCCGGATAATCGGTAGGATTCACCGGGAGAGGACTGGTCGACTTGTCCGAAGGCGATCCCCAGAACGGATCGTCATCGACCAGCAGCGGCACAGTGGCCGTTGTGTTAGTGGGGTGCAATGCCCACTGCGTTTGGCCAGCTTGCGCTCCAATAATGCTGAGATTGCCCGGCGTGGACGGTCCGGTCATCGATTCGAAGATGTTGTCGTAGAGAGCAAACCGGTCGGCATACGCCCACAGCAGGGGAACCGTGTCGCAATCCTCGTGTGCCATCGTCAATTCGCCCATCTGCTTGGCCTGGAGCGAGGGGTTGGCGGGCGGAGTGTAGTATTTCAGCTCCTCGTTGGCCGCGAACTGATCCATCAGAGCCACGCCGTTTTGGATGTCCATCTTTGCGACGGTCCGCGTGTGCGAGTGGTCCACATCGTCCGTGTCGGCGGCATACTGCGTGGGACCAATCAGAAATGGCGAAACCGTGCCCGTGGTTCCGTCCGTATTCACGATTGTTTGCGCAAAGCCCGGAGTCGCCGAAGCTGCCTGGCTGTACAGCCCGTTGGCGCCGGGGAAGGTGCCAAAATAGGAATCGAACGACCGGTTTTCCTGATAGATCACGAAAACGTACTTGATGTTCTGTTGAATCAGGCTCACCAGGTCCTCAGGGCTGACCACGGGATCTGGCCGGAGTTCCCGGCGCAGACGTGCCTCGTTCGCCGCTTGCCGGTGAGCTTCGAGGAAGTGCGCACGGGCAGCGTCCTTGGCGGGAACAGTGACTTTCTCCTGAGCCAATCCCAAGCTGAATGGCTGCAAGACCAACAGCATGGAAATCCCAATTGGCAACACTCGTAGCCTTTCTCTTTCCATCTTTTGCTCCTGTGAACCGCAGTGATTTGAAGTACGGAACTGACAGCCTATCAGCCGCAAGTGTCGGAGTATTGACACTTCGATGAGAACTAGGTTTCAGAAGCGGTCAAAGCTGTACGATCCATTACCCTTGGGATTCGGGAGGGTCAAGCGGCTTTCCGAAACGGTAAAACTGCCTTCCAACACCGGGCGGCCGGCGACTTCCAGCCGAATGCCGTTGCTGTGTATAGAGTAGCGCCCATGCTCAGTCCGCAAGGTGGTAATCCAGACAGCTTTTCCATCGGGAAAGAACCGAACGCGGGCGGGATATTTGGCGCCATTCCATTCGCGCGTGGTACTCCACTCACCGGTCAAGGGATTCTTGGTATCGGGTATCTTGCCGAGTCGAGTTAATTCGATGGACTTGCCGGCCGCTTCATCCTCGATTCGCGCCCGATCCTGGCTGTCCCACTCGACTTCCTGCTTCTCCCGCCCATTCCTGGAGAAAAGCAGGATCGTATCGGTTCCGATCAACTGGTATTTCTCTTCCGATATCGCGGCCGAGTATGAATCCAACTGGCTATCGCCGTGGAACTCGAAGACGGCGCTTACACCGGTGGGCGAGACTTCGGTGGAACGCCATCGGCCGATCAGTGGATCTTGCTGCGACTGCCCGATCGCTGGGAAAACCAAAATCGCAAACAAGATGATTGAGAACGCCGTGTCCAGGACTCTGTGCATACCTAGCCAATGCTGTAGTCTAGCGAACGAATGTTGCGGAAGCGTTACGGCATAGACTCAATTTGAAGAAGGGTGCATTGGCAGGATGAGCTTTCGCGAACAGCCCGGAATTCGCACCGTATGATTGTTCGATTTTATGGGGTGGGTGGAGGGATTCGAACCCTCGGCCACTGGAACCACAAAGCAGAGCGGCGGACCGCGCCGAACCGCGCCGAGTCGCTCATCACTGCGAAATCACGGAGTTAGCAGCTATTCTCGTACCCACATCCCGCCCCGCGACGGGCACATTTTCAGGCACACCGGGCACATTCTCGGGCACACTGGCCGGCGGATGGCGGGCAGCGTATGAAACCCGTTGGGGAGCGGGTGGCCGCCGGCTTGGAGTACGCACGCCAGCGGGGTACGCGGTCGGGTCTGGCCATCGGGCGGCCGAGGGCGATACTAGACCGCGACCGAGTTTCTGAGCTTAGAACAAGCGGCCTTTCTTGGCGCGAGATTGCCCGCAGGCTGGGCGCAGGCGTCGGCACGGTGCGACGAGCCTTCGAAGCAGGCAGAGCGGCAAGAGAGGCGTGCCAAAACCCCGTAGCGGAGGATTTATGAGGGAGCTTGAATCGAAAGGCTCTCGGGTGACGCCAGCCAGTGTGCCAAAAGGAACAGGTTTTGGCAGGGATTGTCAAAAACGTGAAGTCATGAGAATGTTGTGATGCGCCCAATGTTGGCGCCGCCGAATAGAACTATTCCTAGGACTATAACGGCGCGGAGTATGACCGATGCGAAAAAGACGTGAAGTGAATGATGCAACGCGGGTCTCAAATGCGGCCGACCAGTCGGCCGCGAATGAGCAGGAGAAGGAAGAGTCTGATTTCTTCCAGCAGCTTCAGCAGATTCCGGTTGAAGGATGGCAGACCGGCTTCAAGGTGTACGTCTACCGAGTGCTGCCAGTGATCGACAAGAAGGACAACGAGCACTTTTTGTGCAAGGTGACGGAGCCGTTCGATGAGGATTACCTCATGCGGAACTTCGGGAGCGGAAAGTACTACTTGAGGCTCAACAATCAGCGCGGCGAGACAATCGCTTCCAAGACCGTTGCTCTCCACAATCCAGCGTTTCCGCCAAAGGTCTCCCCGGATGAGGTTGTCCGCACCGACCCGCGCAACGAAACGTATTTCAAGGTGTGGGCGCCAAAGGAGCCAGCGGCGGCGGCCGCCCCGCCCTCTTCATCCGCGGCCGACTCCACCGCCGTGCAGGAGCTTTCCAAATTGCTCAACAAGGCCCTCGAACAACGCGAGAAAGGTTCAGCGGCGGACTCGGCGCAATCCAACCTCACCGGCTCATTGGTCCAATGGGCACTCGATCAGACCGGGAAGGAAAGAGAGAGCAACGACCCGACGAAAATGGCAGCGCTGCTCCGAGAGCTTAAGTCGCTACTGCCATCGCAACAGCCGCCGGACGGTCTCGCGCTGATCGAAAAAGTCCTGGCGATTACGGAGAAACTCAACCCGGCGAACCGTGAAGCGCAGCAAGACCCGTTGGATTACGTCGAGAAGGCGGTCAACCTGGTGGAGAAACTGAGGCCCCAGCCCGTGGCTTCGGGCGCGTCCGGCGAGTCCCAGATGGGATCGTGGCAGGAGTTCTTTCAGCCGGTGTTGCCCAGCCTCATTAGCGCGCTGGCCCCTCTTGTCCCCGCCGTGGCCCAAATGATGCTGGCCAAGAATGGCCGGCCGCAGCAGGGTCCGCAGGTCTCACCCGTGGTCGCACCGGTACCCGCGCCCGCAGGAGCCCCACCCGTAGGCGGACAGCCTCAGCAGCAGCCTACTGCACAGGCTCCCGGCCAAGACTTTGCCGAGATGGCTGCGAATATGGCTCCATTGGTTTTCAATGCCATCGCGCAACCTGGAAGGACGGGCGCTGATTTGGCCGACAGCGTGGTTATGCTCTTCGGTCCACTGCGCTATCAGCAGGTCGCAGCGTTCGGCAAGGAAACGCTGCTGACATTCCTGCAATCGCACCCTCTTTGGCAGCAGTTAGGCCCACTTCAGGCGCGAGTGCCGGAGTTTATTGAGGAATTCGTCGCTTACCAGGAGCCCGAAGATGAGGAGCCAGCGGACGAAGCCGAGCCGGAAGAGATGGAAGCGGGGCGCTGAGAAATGGGCGACGATTCGCGCCCGTCTCGATCAAGCGGGCCGTGTGGCGCGTTCAGAACCATTGACGATCAATCTCATCCCCGTGATGCTGCCGGACGGCGAGACGGTGTACACGAGTTCCCAGGAAGCCGACGCGGTTAAGTGGGCCACCCTGCTGGATGTGGCGATCCGTTCAGTAGCGGATACGATTGCAGCCACCCGGCCGGAGCGGCTCATACTCTGGGCGGGAATCGGAGTGCTGTTTGTGGCGGCGACTGTATCGAACGGCAGCCACAGAGAACGGAGCGGGCGAAAGTGCCATTAGCCGACACCATGACGCCCAGCAACGAATCCGGCGCAACCAACCCGTGGATGCCCGAACCAATCGCCTGCGCCATCGACACGCTGCGCGAAACTGTGGACCGCGAACATCTCACGCGCTCAGCCCGGTTGCAGGTCGTTACCCGCGTTCGCCAGGCGATCGTTCCGAAAAGAAAGCCCGGCCGAAAGAACCCCAACATCGATTCCGCCTGGCAGGATTACCAGCGTGGCGTACGCGGTCTGAAGCTGTATCGAAGGCACATACCCGGCCACGGCCGGATGAACCAGTATCATCGTGCCGCCGAAGAAAACAGACTTCTGGACGGTCTCAGGAAGCGCGCCCGCCGGCTGCAAGAGCAGGCAGGCCGGCAAAAAACGAGACTGCTGGGCGCCACGCCAACGCTGCAAGCAGAGCCCGAACCCGGACGTTAGAATTCGTGATTGTCCGGCGGACATTGCCACACCCGCCATTGTCCTGAAGTGTTCGCCTCATAATGCTCACGAAAGGCAAAAGCAGATGGCAAAGAACAATCAGGCGTCGATCAACGCCGACCTGCAAGACGAGATCGACGACCTACAGGACTGCATCGATTCCGCCCGCGATGTGTTGGACGCGGTAAACGACGTGACCTCCAGCCGTGAAGACTTGGCCCAAGCCGTGGTTGACGCACTGGACGCGCTTAACCCGGACGGAGACGAGGATTTGGAAGACGACAACGGGGGGGAATAGTCGCGCCGTCCGCGGTGAATTGTCCCGACCGCAAGCCCGTTAGCCGCATTACCGACCGGGCCAAGCGATACCGCGCGCAAAACGCGATTCGCGGTCCCAGGCGTTGTGTACTTTGCGGCGCGCGGGGCCGCCTGGACGTGATGCACCTGGACGGCGACGAGTCCCACGGAGAGCCGGAAAATCTCGCGTACGGGTGCAGATCCTGCAACGCCAGGCTCGCGCACGCCTTCAAGCGCATCGGTGCTGGCGTGCGGACTCGGCAGTACAATCCGTCATCCGGCGTTCCCACATTCGGCCAGTATATGTGGGCGGTGACCCATCATACTCGGAAAAGCCGCGACGAAGGTGGGGCGATTATCCATGCCACGCCGAAATCAAAGCGAATCGAGTACGCGCAGCGAATCGCAGACATCAAGCGTTCGCGCCGCGATGCTGTACCGTTCTGAGACACCGTCAAGAGCGAACGCGTGTCGTTGGCAGCGGGCGACTCAGTTGTTCCCGAGGCGCGGCGGGGGCGGGTTCAAACGCTCAGCAGTTCTTCCATGCGGCGGATAATCTTCGACGGCGGTACCTTCAGCGTCACCGCGATTCGTACCACGGCGCGAACTGTTGGGCTGTTGATCCCGCGCTCGATGAGGCTGATGTAGGTCCGGTCAAACCCGCTTTCCAGCGCCAACTGTTCCTGAGAAATCTTCTTGCTTTTGCGAGTCTCTCGAAGGGCCTGTCCGAACGCTTTCTCCGGGCCGGCCTTCGGCTGAATCTGCTTGCGTCGATGATTGCGACGTGCTTGCGCCAATGAATCAATGCTGCTACGCTACCGGAGGATATTCCCACGGAGAATATTCCGAATTTCATTCAAACTGATCTGGTTGCGGAGTCTTCTGGAGATATGGCGACGCGGAACAGGTTTTGGCTCAAGCCTACCATGGGCCACGTGGCCCGCATCATGCGGTATCTCGGATGGGAACCCCGCGTGTTCACGAGCAGACTGTTGCCGCATGGCCTAATTCCAACTGGGGCTCCATCTCAAATCGGAGGTCAAGAGAATGTGCCGTTCATTCCGGCTATTCTGGCTGGTTCTGGGCCTTCTGCCGGGTTGGCTCCTGGGGCAAGCTGACTCCGCTACGGCGGGATCGGAAGGCCGCGGGAACACCGTCCGGCCGCTTACGGTTTTTCAGACTCGATATCGGCTGCGAGCGGGCGAACCGGCCAAGATCGACGCGCCACCTGAGACGCTTGATTTCCTCCGGAAAGCGAAGTACCTGACCGTCACGATTGGCGGCGCGGAAGGAAAAGGGCTCGTTCTCGGGCCCAGCATGAGAGGGGGTGATATCCTCCTGGGCGCTTCGCTGACGATGAAGGCGGGCGAGTACGCCGTTACATTATCGGCTGTCGACGAATCCGGGGAGGAGCGGGCGGCGGCGGCCAACGTCACGGTGGAAGCTTTGCCCCCTGTGCCGACAGGCGGCTCGACGCCTCCGGTCGTGCTGTTGAACGGCTGGCAATTCTCGGTCTTGCCGCCAAGCACGTGCCCAATTTCGCCGACAGGGTCGGTTGCAACCTTCGGCAGCCTCGCGTCGCAACTGGTCGCGCCTCAAGTCTACTTCTTCGACAATTGCGTCGAGCAGTCCGTTAACGGCAGCACCATCGAGGAACTGGGCGTGACGCTGGGGCAGTTTCTCAATATGATCGAGTATGCCGGCGGCGCTTTGGTTCCCCAGGTCGATCTGGTCAGCCACAGCATGGGCGGCCTCATCGTCCGTTCCTACCTGGCCGGCCTGCAGGCGAACGACGGCCTGTCTCCGGTCCTCAATCCGAGAGTGCGGAAGTTCATCGAGATCGCCACGCCGAACTTTGGCTCGTTCCTTGCGGCGAATTATTCGGATGCCTTTGCGAGCGGGACTCAGGCTGCCGAGATGGTTCCGGGCAGCGGCTTCTTATGGACCCTCGGAACCTGGAACCAGCGCGGCGACGACCTGCGGGGCGTTGACGCGCTTGCCATCATCGGCAACGCCGGTTACTGGAAGTCGAGCATCTTCTCGTTGACGCAATTGAACAACGCGACTGACGGCGTCGTGTCGTTCACAAGCGCCTCGCTCAACTTCGCCCGCGACCCGTCCCGGACCAGAATATTGCCGTATTGCCATATCGACTCCGCATCGGCCGCGGGGGCATTCATCGACTGTACCGGCAAGGGCATTGCGGATGTGGATGAAGCGCCGGAAACAGGCGTGATCATCCTCTCCTTTCTGGCCAATACGACGGCCTGGCAGTCCGTCGGGTACCCGAACCAGACGCAGTATGGCGGAGCGTATTTTGCGCTGGAGAATGCGGCGGGTACGCAGTACACGCCGTTCAGCAGCGTGACCTGGGGCACGGTTCCCTTCGGGAGCGGCTGGCTGGACACGATTTTCTATAACGAATTCATCAGCGGATCGGCTACCTTCTCGGCCATCAGCACCGCGAACCAGACCACCACCTGCGGGCCATTCACGGCGTCTGGCGGCTACTTTTCGGCGTTCCGCTGCAAGTTCAGCCCCGTGATTTTGTCGGTCGTGCCCCTCCTGCCGAATGCACCGGGGTGGGTCGTCAAATCTGGCGGCGGTATAACCATCAGCGGCGTCGGCTTCGGGTCCCAGTGCTCTACGTGTCAGGTCCTGGCTTATCCTGGCCCGTCGCCCTTGTCGGTTTCCTCCTGGAGCGATCAGACGATTACGGCGTTCCTTCCAGCGACCTATAACGGTATCGCGGAGGTTGTTGTCCAGATTGCATCCGGGTCTGACGCACTTACCTTCATGGCGGCCCCGGCCTCCTCCGTTGCGGTTGCGCCCACAAGTCTGCAATTCGCCTACACGGTGGGCGGGACGGTTCCGGCAGCGCAGTCCATTCAGATCACCAATAGCGGCGGCGGGGCGCTCAACTGGAGTGCTACTACCAGCGCGACGTGGCTGTCAGTAGCGGCGGCATCCGGCACAGCACCGTCAACGCTTTCTGTGCTCGTTTCGCCTACGGGTATTGGCGCGGGAACATACACGGGCAGCGTCCAAATCTCGGCAACTGGCGCATCAAACAGCCCTGTATCGGTCGCAGTTACACTGACGGTGGCCCTGGCTCCGCCTGTACTGACAATCTCGCCCCAAGCGCTTGCGTTCAACTACACGGTGGGCGGGACGATTCCGGCAGCGCAGTCCATCCAGGTCACAAATAGCGGCGGCGGTATGCTCAACTGGAGCGCTACCACCAGCGCGACGTGGCTGTCCGTAGCGGTGACATCCGGCACAGCACCGTCAACGCTTTCCGTGCTCGTCTCTCCTACCGGCCTGGGCGGGGGAACGTACACAGGCAGCGTCCAAATCTCGGCGGCCGGCGCGTCAAATAGCCCTGCATCGGTCGCTGTTACGCTGACGGTGGCCCCGGCTCCGCCTGTGCTGGCGGTGTCGCCTCAAGCGCTCACGTTCAACTACGCGGTGGGTGGGAGGATTCCGGCCGCGCAAGGAATCTCGATCACGAACACGGGCGGAGGGGCGCTTTCGTGGGTCGCGTCGGCCAGCGCCGCATGGGTGGGGCTTTCGCCCGCGTCGGGCACGGCTCCGGCCACGCTGTCTGTCTCGGCGAATCCGGCAACCCTGGCGGCGGGGTCCTACTCGGCCACCGTGCTGATTACCGCAGCGGGCGCAACCGCCAGCCCGGCTTCGGTGTCAGTAACGCTTGTGGTTCAGGCTCCGAGCATCACTGGCGTGACTAACGGCGCCAGCTTTCAGGCCGGTTTTGCGTCCGCTACTTGGGTTTCCATCTTTGGCACAAACCTTTCCCAGACCACTCGACCCTGGCAGAACAGCGATTTTGTAAACGGTCTGTTGCCAACCTCGCTGAGCGGCGTATCGGTTACCATAAACGGCCTTGCCGCTTACGTCGAGTACATCAGCCCCACGCAAGTCAACGTACTGGCGCCAGATGATGCGACGGTGGGCGCGGTCGAGGTCCAGGTGACCGCGGGACAGGTCAAGAGCAATAGCTTCACAGCGCAGAAAGAGCAATTCGCGCCCGCTTTCTTCACGATGGGCGGTAACTACGCGGCGGCGGAACATGCGGATTACACTCTCGTCGGGGAACCTGGCCTCATCGCTGGCGCGATAACCACGCCGGCCAAACCGGGCGAAATAATTCTGATCTACGGAACGGGCTTCGGCCCCACCAGCCCGCCACTTCCTTCCGCCCAACTGGTCACCACGCCTGCCGTGCTGGCCAATTCCGTTCAGGTCACCATCGGAGGCGTGTCGGCGCCTTGGATCTTCGCTGGTCTGGCCGGGTCGGGCCTTTGCCAGTTCAACGTGACGGTTCCGAACGTTCCGAACGGGGACGCGGCCGTGGTGGCTCAGATCGGGGGAGTTCAGACACAGACGGGAGTTCTAATCACCATTCAGCAGTAAGCGAAAAAGGCTTCGCCGGCACGAGGGTGAGGCTGCCGGCGGCCAGGGTACTCGAACAGCGGGAGAGCGGATCTCCCGCGCGGTAGTATCAAGGCCCGGCCTCGTCCTGCACGTGCTAAACTACTTTCGCACTGCGGGTCGGATAGCCTGATCAGCGAAAGCGGTACTCCCTTTGCCATTTCCGGCCCGCCCCTATTCAAAGGGAGCAATATTGTCGGAAGGGACGGCAAACGCATGTCGGCGCAACAGTCGCGCGCCACCAAGATGCCTGAGGTACCAGCCAACCAATGGAATCGTGTGGCTGAGCTTCTGGTCAAGTTCAGGAAGGCAAAGATAGAACTCGATAAATCCTGGGCCACGTTTTCCAAGGAGGATCGCCGCAACGGTGCCCTTCTTCGCAAGGCGACGGAGCGCGCCGCGGCTATGGAATTGGATGCAGGCATCACCCGATCTGAGCAATGGCTCCAGGAAAGGCGCAATGGAATATCACAACGACCCGCATTTGTTCGGGCCTACGAGTGGCAAATGTGCGCGAAAACGGCCGTTCGGGACTTGAGGAACCAGCTTCAACAACCACTTAGCGCATTGGCGGTTCGGCACGCCGAGATTCGAGTGGTTTTGAAACGATTGGATCGTCTGCCGCTACAGCCGTCGACGCAGAGCGTTGACATCATTATCGGAATGCTCGAAGAGGTTGTTAACAGCTCTCCCGAGACAAAGGCTCTAACAGATCGTTCAGGAGCCAGATCTGCATGGCTTGATGCAAGGCTTGCAGAAAGTGCATCGATGAGTTCCGATGTTGAATTGGCAAGGAATGCCAGATTAGCCTATAACACAATCCGGCGCTACCGATCTGGAGCGCCGAGTACGCGTGATCGTTATGTCCGACAGAGGCTTGCATCTGCCTTTGGATGTCCCGTCGCGGATGTTCCAGAGTAGGTAGCAGCCCCCGCACTGGACGCATGTCGAACTCCTAGCCGCGGAGTATCCCAGAGGGCCTCCCAGAGTGATGGAGCGAACGTGGTTCTCCGGCAAGCCGGAATTCACTCTCCTCATCCTTCGGCATGGTTCACCAGATCCTGCATTGCTAACTGCGAATCGCCGACCATTGCTTGGCCCGCGCTCTGAAGCAGTTGGACGTGCCGGCGTCGTGCCCGCGCGACAGCAACTTCTAACGCTTCTCCACCGGGCTCGGGAACGCACGTCAGCAAGACCTTGGCGAGGCTGTCCACGAACGCAAACAAGGCCTGTTGGGCTCGTCCGAGACGGAAGATCTCCCGGCTCATACGTTCCATGCTGGCGGCAAGTCGCGCCTCAGCCCCAATCATCGTGTCTTCTCTCCCGCTCAATTCATGGTCGATAGCTGCCCTGAGAAAGGCGCTAGGGTTGGCGTAGCCTCGGAGCCTCGCCGTCGATTGGAGTCGTTCATCCGTGTCAGCTGTCAACCGAATCGTCCGCCTTGACATAAATCGCCCCTCTACTTAGAAGGTAATGACAGAGGCACTTCGGGACAAGATTTTACTTAAGAAAACAGGGCGTCAGCCAAAGTGGCAGACAATTGCTCGGAACGTCGGACAGCCAAAGTGACCTGGCGTGAGCCAACTACCAAACGAAATCAACCACCTCGTCAGACGATCCTTTATGTTCCACTACCCGGTGTTTGGTTGCCTGGGGGCCGTCTTCGTTGGCGGCCGTTATCACAATCGGTTGCACTTTGTTCACAAAACGGTGCACACCCTCGCGCCAGGTGAATACAGTTGCAAACTGTTCACAAGTTGTTTGCAGACGGTTGCACTTCACAAAAAAGATGTAAATTGAATGTCCCGGCCCGTCCTCGCCATTACCTATATAAGTAGGGGGGTAATTCTCGCAAAATCGATGGACACTACTCCGCAGCCGCGCCGTAGAAAATCGAGATCGGACTTGGTTCACTTGCGCTCCCTTCCTTCGATTCAGCCGGCCACCAAGATCGGGCAAGTGATGTGGGCTTGGGCAGAAATTGAAGCCGCTTTGGCCGCAGGCATGAAGCTCAAAGAGGTCTGGGCGGCTGCGGGTCGCGATGGATTAGAAATGTCGTACGCGCAATTCCGGGTCTACGTCTCGCGGTTGAGGCGACGGCAGCAACGGTCTTGCATATCCGCATCGCAACCGCCGCTCGCAGCTACAGATGGATCGCCCACACTGGCGGCTCCGCCACCGGACGATCCATTCCGCAACCTGCGGGAACAGCGGGAGAAAAAGAAACAAACCACATTCGAGTACGACCCGTTTTCGATTCACAAAAACCTGATCGATTGAGAGGTGAGCTGCGAAAAAATGCTGGGGAATGGAATCTTCAAAGTCTTTTGGCTACAGAGCATTGCAGGGGAATCTGAAAACCTCTGAGTTTCTCTGAAAAACACTCAAATCG
>Ga0187847_10000575_pt1 | contig 39514 bp, 30 predicted proteins | sample June2016WEW_4_10_FD_132458 | JGI IMG/M metagenome (GOLD analysis project Ga0187847, IMG submission 132458) | Peatland microbial communities from SPRUCE experiment site at the Marcell Experimental Forest, Minnesota, USA - June2016WEW_4_10 | ecosystem: Environmental > Terrestrial > Soil >...
GCCGTTGCGCTCCTTGATGGCCTTGTAGATGCGGCCCAGTTGCGCATCCACCGCCTCGACGGCGCGGATGGTCGGCTCCAGCTTGCCGGAGTGGCCCACCATATCCGCATTAGCGAAGTTAGCGACAATGAGGTCGAACGCCGTGTCGTTGACTGCCTTCACGATGGCGTCGCCGATGCCCTCGGCCCGCATCTCCGGAGCCAGATCGTAGGTGGCCACCTTCAGCGAGGGAATCAGTTCGCGCTCCTCGCCGGGAAAGGGCGTCTCGATGCCGCCGTTGAAGAAGTAAGTCACATGGGCAAACTTTTCCGTCTCCGCCACGCGCAGGTTGCGCAGGTGGTGCGCGGCCAGCACGTTGGCCAGAATGTTATCCAGCGACTCGGGCGGAATGATGACCGGAAGCTCATAGAGCTTGTCGTATTGCGTCATGCACAGGTAGGTGAGGTTTTTCGGCGTCTCACTGCGGGGAATCGCTTGATCCAGTGCTTCCCAACCTTCGAGATTGCGGCCTCCCTGCTTGTTCAGGCCGCTTTCGCGAGCCAGCACGCGGGTGATCTGGCGCGCGCGATCGGCGCGGAAGTTGAAGTTGATGCAGACATCCTCGTCGCGAATCTGGCCCACCGGCTTGCCCGCGCTATCGACCACGACAAATGGAATGAGAAACTCGTCGGTGACGCCGTTGTTGTAATTCTCCTTGATGCGCGCGACGGCATTAGGGTACGCGCCGCCCTCGGCCTTGCCGTTGACCATGGCGTCGAAGGCCTTGCGCTCCCGCTCCCAGCGCTTGTCGCGGTCCATGGCGTAGTAGCGGCCGTTGATCGAGGCCACCCGGCCGACGCCGTACTCGCGCATTTTTTGTTCCAATTGCGCGATGAAGCCCGCGCCGGAGTCGGGCGCCGTGTCGCGGCCGTCCATGAACCCATGCACGAAAACCCGCTCCAGGCCGTACTCCCGCGCGGTGCGCAGCAGTGCGTAGAGGTGCTCCTGGTGCGAGTGAACGCCGCCGTCGGAGACCAGCCCAAAGAGATGCAGTTGACGTCCGCCCTCGCGCGCCCGTTGCATGGCCAGCACGATGGCCGGATCCTTTTGAAATGTGCCGGCGGCGATCATCGCGTCGATGCGCGTGATGTCCATCTGCACGATGCGCCCGGCGCCGATGTTCAGGTGGCCGACCTCGCTGTTGCCCATCTGCCCGTCGGGCAGGCCGACAAAGTGGTCCGAGGCCTGGATCAGCGTGTTGGGAAACTCGCGCAGCAGCTTGTCGTAGGTGGGCTTGCGAGCCAGCGCAATGGCGTTGTTGGCGGTTTCGGCGCGATAGCCCCATCCGTCGAGGATGGTCAGAACGAGGGGACGCTTGTGGATGGACACAACAAACACCTCAAATTGGATCGAATGACTAGATCCGGGATAACTGCCTAATTGTCAGACCCAGGTTTCAATCTGTTGGAACACTTCTGGAAGTTTGGTGATGAGGAAACGTGCCCATCTCGCGACGTCATCGCTGCGGCTGTATCGAAACCAAATGTCGTCTCCTTGACTGTACGGACGCTCGACCAGCTCGAATTGCTTCAGGTACCAGGATCGAACGTCTTCGCTGACGTGGAGAAGACCATAGTTCCATGGCGGACGGGTCAACTTCGCAATCACGTCGTTTTGAAGGGTCCGAATTGTCTCGCGATCGCTGTCGTTTAGCAGTCTCCCAATACGCTCGCGACGAGTAGTGTGCCGACCTATTATCGATTCCGGGCCGACTTGAAATTCGACAACGAACTTCGATCCGGCATATTCGTCCCAGCCGTCTTGAGAAACCTGGCACCAAGCGCCAAGAAACAACTTGCGGTGCGGACGTACCCAACTCAACATGGTCTTGGCGCGTTTGAATCCGTTTGCCTTGAAGAGCGGGGCTAGGTGCTTTCTCAATTCTGAATAAGTCTGAAATGATTTCATCCAGTCCTGAGCCCTCAGAAGGAATCTTCGATGAGGGAGCAATGCTCCCTCATCGATGCTGACCAATCGAAAGGCCAATTGCTAGTCGTTGTAGTTCAGCCCTTCCAGCCCGAGGAAGACCGCGCCGCCGCCCAGCTCTTCTTCGATGCGGAGCAACTGATTGTACTTGGCGATGCGGTCGGTGCGGCTGACCGAGCCGGTCTTGATCTGGCCCACGCCTGTGGCGACGGCGAGATCCGCGATGAAGGTGTCTTCGCTCTCGCCCGAACGGTGGCTGATGACCGAGGTGTAGCCGTAGCGGCGGCCCAGGTCGATCGCTTCCAGCGTCTCGGTAATCGTCCCAATCTGGTTGAGCTTGATGAGGATGGAGTTGGCAATCCCCTCTTCGATGCCGCGCTGCAAGAGCTTGATGTTGGTGCAGAAGATGTCATCGCCAACCAACTGAATGCGGCCGCCGAGTTGATCCGTCAGAACCTTCCAGCCTGCCCAGTCGTCCTCGGCCAGTCCGTCTTCGAGCGAGACGATGGGATATTGGCGAGTCCAGTTGTCGTAGAAACTCACCATCTCCTCGCTGGATAACTCGCGCTTGTCGCTCTTCTTGAAGACGTACTTCCTCTTATCCGTGTCATAGAACTCACTCGACGCGGGATCGAGCGCAATGGCAATCTGCTCGCCGGGCTTGTAGCCGGCTTGCGAAATTGCTTCGAGGATGAGTTCGATCGCTTCGTCGTTGGACTTGAGCGAGGGAGCAAAGCCGCCCTCATCGCCGACGGCGGTGTTGTAGCCCTTCTTTTTGAGCACGCCCTTGAGCGTGTGGAAGGTCTCGGCGGCCCAGCGCAGCGCCTCACTGAAGCGCTCGGCACCCACGGGCATAATCATGAACTCCTGAAAGTCCACATTGCTGTCGGCGTGGGCTCCGCCGTTGAGCACATTCAACATGGGCGTGGGCAGCACCGAGGCGTTTACGCCGCCCAGATAGCGGTAGAGCGGAATCTCCAGCGTCTGGGCCACGGCGCGCGCGGCAGCCATGGAGACGGCCAGAATGGCGTTGGCCCCCAGCTTGCCCTTGTTCGGCGTGCCGTCCAGGGCGATCATGGTCTGGTCGAGCAGGCGCTGGTTGCTGGCGTCCATGCCCTCAAGCTCGGGCGCAATAACGGATTCCACATTCTCTACGGCCTGCAATACTCCCTTGCCCAGATAGTGGCTCTTGTCGCCGTCGCGCAGTTCCACGGCCTCATGCTCGCCGGTGGAAGCGCCCGAGGGCACGATGGCGCGGCCCAATGCGCCGCTTTCCAGGATTACGTCCGCCTCGACGGTCGGATTGCCGCGCGAGTCCAATACCTCGCGGGCGCGAATGGCAACAATCTCAGTCATATCGGTCCTCATGATGCGGTGCTGCAGCCGGGCGTTCAGTTTGGGACGGCGATCCACGGCAAGAGCTTCTCCGGCGGCGCTTTGAATTGTTTCCAGAAGCTCATGCACGTTCTCGGTTTCCTCTCCGTCCAGCGCAAAAAGAATGTTGATGTCTCGCAAGAATTCTAACAAACCCGGCCGCCGCGAAGCGTGTAATGGCGGTCACATGGGCGCAGGCCCTTGACGGCATGGGATGTGTCGCGAAGGGAGTTGCCTTTGTTGATTCGTGCTGTCCAGGGCACGTGTGCGGCTGCTGGACATGCCGCCGCCAGCCGGCTGCGCTAGCCTTTAATTGGGAAGTTTGCGCGGCTCTCGAATGGAGTCGAGTCGCCCGCGCAACTTCGCCAGCCGAGCGGGGTTTGTAGATACGGGGAAGATTTCTGCCCGCGCGGCGAAAAAGGAGACTTGGATGAATCGGCCGATTCTTATGTGCGCCTTGATCTTAGTAGCCACTGCCTCTCTGGGAGCGCAGGAGGCAAGCCAGGCAAGTCAGTCTAGCCCCTACGAAGGAGTCTCGACGCCGCCCGCGGACGACACCACTGTGACGGCCCCTGCGCCCCACGTCAAGCCTAGAGCGGGTAAGCCTGTTGCGCCTGCCGCCGCGCCTCAACCGGCGCAGACGCAGGTTCCTGCGCGGACGCAAGTCGCGGCGCAACCCCAGCCTGCTGCTAATCCCGCCGTGAACTCTTCTGACCCGGACGGGGGAGTTGTTGCGGTCGAGCCAGCCGCTCCCGCGCCGCCACAGCCGGCATTGACAGCGCGCTCCAACGCGCCCGACCCGGACGGCGACATTGTGCATCCACAGCCGCCGGGGCCTGGCGAACTTCCTGAAGGCGCAACCATCCGCGTCGAGTTGCTCGACCGGCTCTCGACGGTGAGCAGCGAGAAGGACGAGGCTTTCCGCAGCCGTGTCGCCTCCGACGTATTGCAGGGCGGCCAGGTGCTGATTCCCGCCGGAACGGAGATCGATGGACGGGTGGCGGCGGTTTCCAGCGGCCATCCGGGTGGCCACGGCTCGATGCGCCTGCGGCCCGAAACGATGATTTTGCCTGACGGCACACGCTACCAACTGCACGCCGATCTCTCTGGAACCCCCGGCGCCAAATCCAAAGTCGGCTCCGAGGGCGATGTGCTGCCAGCCTCGCGCCTCAAGCGAGACGGCATTGAATACGGCGGAGCCGTGGGCGCTGGCGCAGCCACCGGAGCGATCGTAGGTGGCCCGGTAGGCGCGGTGACCGGCAGCCTGATTGGCGCAGGCGTCGTCACCGCTCACCTGCTGATCAGCCATCCGCAAGCCACGCTGGAGTCAGGCACCGTTCTTGTGTTCACGCTTTCGGAACCGCTGCAATTGGCTCTGGCGGGGGCGAGCGGGAACTGACGAGCTTTTAGTCTACACACCTCTAGCTTGCTGCGGCCTATTCCAAGAGGAGGCCGCACATCGTTAAGCGGGAACCGAAAGCCCGCTCGCCGCGTATTACTCTCCAAGCGCCCGCACTCAGCGTCCAACGATCATGCAGACATTTTCCGACACACTCGCTCAGGTTTTTCGCGCCATGATGGCCAACAAGCTGCGCACTTTCCTGACGATGTTCGGGATTGCCTGGGGTGTCGGTTCGCTGCTCGTGCTGGTCGGCCTCGGCGAGGGCTTCCGCAGCGGCCAGCACAAGAACTTCGCTTCGCTGGGCAATGGTTTGGTGCTCATGTTCAATGGGACCATTCCCGCCGTTGCCAACCAGCACACGGGGATGCGTCCCTACCAACTGACACTGCGCGACGAAGAGGCCGTGCGCCTCTTGCCAGAGGTGCGCGCCGTAACCGCCGAACTGTCGCGCTCCGATCTCTATGAGGTAAGCCAGTGGAGCACTACCTCTGGCCACGTGAGCGGCTCGGAGCCCAACTGCACGGTGGTGCGGCACATCCCCATGGCTCAGGGCCGTTTTCTCGACGACGCCGATCTGCGCGAAAACCGCCGCGTGGCCGTGCTCGGCCAAAAGACAGCCCAACTGCTCTTTCCCGGCCACCCCCTGCTGGCAGAGACGATCACCATCAATGGAACAGCCTTCACCATCATCGGACAGGTGGAGAAGATCGGCCGCGGCAACAATACCTGGGACGACGAGAAGATCTACGTTCCGATCACGACGATGCTGGAACTCTTCCCTCTGAAAGGCGACAACCTTGCCCGCGATGCGCTCGTCTCGCTGCAATACCAGCCGGTCACCAAGGGCGACTCAACTGCCGCATTGGCAGCCGTTCATCGGGTGATTGCCGACCGGCACGGCTTCGACCCGGCGCTCAAGGATGCCTTTGAAGATTGGGACACCATCAAAGAGGAGAATATGATCGGCGCTATCTTCGACGCCATGGACGTGTTTCTGGGCGGCGTGGGAATCGTTACGCTGGGGCTGGGCGCGGTAGGCATCATCAACATCATGCTCGTCTCGGTCACCGAGCGAACACGGGAGATTGGCCTGCTCAAGGCCTTGGGAGCCACCAAACGCAGCATCCTGGCGCAGTTTTTCTGGGAGGGCCTGCTGCTGACCGGCATAAGCGGACTGATCGGGATCGCTCTCTCGGCAGTATCTATGTGGCTGATGCAACTGGTGCTGACCGACAAAATGCCAGGCTGGGATCCGCCGCGGCTGGTGCCATGGTCGGCCGCTCTGGCCTTGGGTTCGCTGGTGCTCAGCGGCGTGGCCGCGGGCCTTTATCCGGCCAGCAAAGCGGCAGCCCTGGACCCGATCGAGGCGTTGCGGAGAGAGTGAGAAGGAGTGAAGAAGTGAAGAAGTGAAGAAGTGAAGAAGTGAAAGAGTGAAGAAGTGAATGAGTGAAGAAGTGAAAGAGTGAAGAAGTGAATGAGTGAAAGAGTGAATGGGGAGCAGAATAGGCTGTGCTGGCTGAAACTCCCAACTTGATCGCAAATCCTCGATTTTGGATGTGCTCTTTTGAGTTCGCTCTCGGAATGAATCGGCAAGATGGGAAGTAGAGGATCGCTGAACGCTCACTGCTTTTTTCACTTCTTCACCGTTTCACTTCTTCACTCTTTCACTTCTTCACTTTCACTGTTCCACCAACCGCTGGGAGGAAGCACTCATGCTCAAAGACATTCTCGGCCAAGCGTGGGAGGCGATGGTCTACAACCGCCGCCGTACGGCGATCACCATGATCGGCATGGCCTGGGGCATTGCCACGGTGGTGCTGCTGCTGGCCTATGGCGCCGGATTCAGCCGCGCCATCCAAACGATCTTTGCCCAGTGGGGCACCAACACCATCGGCTTTTTTCCCGGCCGGACCAGCGAGCAGGCGGGCGGAGACAAGGCCGGAGTCCGCATCCGCTTCACCCTGGACGATGTCGATCGCGCCGCCAACGCCGTTCCTGGCATCCTTCATATCTCGCCTTTCGCTTCGAAGAACGTAACGGTGCAGAACGATCTGCACAGCTACACCTGGAGCGTGAACGGCGTCCGCCCCGCCTATCAGGACATTCTGAAGATGGATACCGAGCAGGGCCGCTTCTTCAACGGCGCCGAAGACCAGCAGCGCGCGCACGTCTGCGTCCTTGCATCCGAGGCCAAGAACAAGCTCTTCAGCGGTGAATGGGCGCTGGGCGAATCCATCCGGCTCAACGGCGAATCGTTCACCATTATCGGTGTGCTCCGCCCCAAGATGCAGGAGGGCGACAACGACGACATCAACCGCCAGATTTACGTGCCCTTCAACACCATGAGCGACCTGAAGGACACCATGTACATCGACGGCGTCTGGTTCAGCTACCACGGCGACAACGAACTGGCCGAAAAGGTTCTGCGAGAGACTATGGGAGCGGCGCACCACTTTCGCCCCTCGGACCACAATGCCATGTATGTCGCCAACCTGATGACTCAGTTGCGCCAATTCAATATTCTTTCGTTAGCCCTGCAGGTGCTGCTCTCGCTGGTGGGCGCGCTCACGCTGGGCATTGCAGGGATCGGCCTGATGAACATCATGCTGGTGTCGGTGCAGCAGCGCACGCGCGAGATCGGCGTCGAAAAGGCGCTGGGCGCGCGCAGGCGGCACATCCTCACGCAGTTTCTGGCCGAAGCCCTGGCCATTACCAGCGTAGGGGGGATATGCGGCATCGTGCTGGCTTATCTGGTCTCGCTGATGGTGGGGCGCATCACCTTCTACAGCGCGCTGGCCAAGAACGCCGAGTCGGCCGACATTCGGCTCCTCATCTCGCCCGCTTCGGTGCTTGTGGCTACCGGAATTCTGATCGTCACCGGCTTGGTCGGCGGCATGATTCCCGCCATCCGCGCCGCCAACCTGGACCCGATCGAGGCGCTGAGGTACGAGTAAAGCAGGGAATAGGGAGTAGGGAACAGGGAACAGCCATCAGAGTCAGCCGAACTGGGTGCCGAATCCTTTCCGGTTTCTTGTGAAGCGGTGGGTAGCGTCAAAACTTCATCGGCATTGTTTTTCCTATTCCCTGTTCCCTACTCCCTGTTCCCTCGCCCTACACCGGCGGCAGCGCATCGACCACAGGCACACCGGGCGGGGGCGTGAAATGAAACGTCTCGGCGGGGATCGGCGCGTTAAGTTCTTCGCCGGAGAAGCTGAAGCGAGTCAGCGCGCCGTCTGCTTCTTCGATCTCGATGCCAGTGATGGTCCCCTCCGCCGTCACGGTCAGCGCGATCCGGTTCACGCGCTTTTCCTGCCCTTTCGGCTGCCCGGTGAGCGTGAAGCGGCCTTCGGCGGCCGGGGCCAGCGTCAGGTTGTTCAATTCCTTTTCCAGTTCCGTGTGGCCGAGCAGAAAGCGCAGCGGCGAACGCAGGTCGTCCAACTCTTTGGCGGGGATGCGCTGCACTTGAGAATCGCCACGGGAATAGAACCAGGCGAACTTGCCGTCGAGCAGAAAGAGCTTGCCGGCCGGCGAGCTGTAATCCCACTTCATGCGGCCGGGCTTCAAGAGCAGCAACGTCCCGCTCTCGGCGCGCCGCATCCCCAGCCCCTCATAGCTCTCCGTGAAGCCCGCCTTGAGCGAGCGCAACTGGTTGTAATGGCGGTCGACGCGCTGGGCCAGCTCATGCGCGGTGGGCGGCGAACCCTGTCCAAGAGAGAAAAGCGCGGAAACGCCCAGCGCGGCAACCGGAAACCAGCCCCCGCGCCTCAACCTCAAGCGTTTTGCCACGCTCATTGGAGCATCTGCGTGCAGTTGGTGCCGCCGGTCGGGTCGTACTTGATCCCGTTATCATCGCCGCAATATCCGCTATCGCCGGTCTTGCCGATCGTCTGCGGCACGGCGGTAATGGTATAGGAGGTAATGCGGTCCGTGCCGCCGACGTTCACTTTGGTGCAATTGGTGATCGCGAAGACATAACCATCCTTGAAGCCCGAGGTAATGTCGGCCTTCAGGAACTGCGCCGCCGTGGCCGAAGGAGCGCCTGCGCCCGTATCCCCGCCCAGCGCCGACAGAGAGCAGGCGTAGCCGTTGGCGGGATAGTTCTGCGCATACATGCTCTCTGCCGTCTGAATCGCTTGGATGGACTTGATTGCGGAGAGCCGGTTGCCGTTTTTGCGCAGCGCGCCTACGGTGGGAATGGCCAGGAGCATCAGGATCAAAATGATGGCCATAACGATCAGCAACTCCATCAAAGTAAAGCCGTTGGGCTGCCGATTGCGGTTGACGCGACGGGTGCTAAGGTTCCAGTTCTTGCGATTCATGGGGTTCCAATTCCTCTTCAGAGGTGCCGAGAGTCCCCGGCCCATTCGAGAAAATCCTACAACGTATGGACGCGAAAGGGAAATCGGACGCTCGGGAAGAGCAGGGAACAGGGATCAGGGAACAGAAAGCCAGATCAGCCGTGCGATCTTCGACGCATTTCTTAAGGTTTCCTGCGTGACTTCTGCATTCTCAGTGAAGCCGTCCCAGGTGGATGGCCGCCACCTGTTCCCTGTTCCCTGATCCCTGTTCCCTGATCCCTGCTTTTAGCACACCAGCCGCCCGCGCTCCAGCTTCACCCCATCCAGGCGGCCCAGCAGGGTGACGGCGATGCGCTCGGGGTCGAAGAGGCGCTGGGCCATGGCCTGCACCTGGGCGGCGCTCACCTCTCCGATGCGGGCGATGATCTCGTCCACGGTGATGAATTCGTGGAAGTACATCTCCTGGCGCGCCAGGTTGGCCATGCGGGCGTTGGAGCTTTCCAGGCCCATGAGGATGTTGCCCTTCACCTGATCCTTGGCTCGTGTCAGCTCTTCGCCGGTCAGGGGTTCTTGCTTGAGCTTGCGGAACTCGGCCAGAATCAGGTCCACCACCTCCAGCGCCTTGCCCGCCGACGTGCCGGCATAGACCAGCAGGGTTCCGGTATCGCGATAGGGGCTCAGGTCGGAGTAGATCGAGTAGGCCATCCCGCGCTCCTCGCGGATGGTCTGGAAGAGCCGCGAGCTCATGCCGCCGCCCAGCACGGTATTCAAAATGAGCGTGGCGTAGCGATTCTCGTCGGTGATAGGAGGGGCGGGCACGCCGAGGCAGATCTGCACCTGTTCCAGGGATTTCTTGTTGCGCCGGACAATGCGCGCGGCGGCCTCGGGCGCCGGCAGTTCGTCGAGAGTGGCCCCGCCGGCCAGCGCGCTAAACTTGCTCTCCACCGCCGCGACAAAGGATTCGTGCTCCAGATTGCCGGCCGCGGAGAAGATCATGTTCCCGCCGTGAAAGCGGTCGCCGTGATAGGCGGCCAGGCTCTGCCGGTCGAGTTTGCTGACGGTGGCCGCCGTGCCGAGAATCGGCCAGCCCAGCGGATGATCCTTCCAGAAGGCCTGGGTGAAGAGCTCATGGACCAGCACGTCCGGGTTATCCTCGTCGATCTTGATCTCTTCCAGGATCACCCCGCGCTCCCGCTCAATGTCGGGTAGGTCGAAGACCGGGTTGAGCACCAGATCAGCCAGCACATCCAGCGCGATCGGCACGTGCTCGGCCAGGGACTTCACATTGAAGCAAATGGTCTCCTTGCCGGTAAAGGCGTCCAGATTGCCGCCAATCGAGTCCATCTCGCGGGCGATATGCTGCGCGGTGCGGGAGCGGGTGCCCTTGAAGAGCATGTGCTCGACAAAATGGGAGATGCCGTTGGCCTCCGCCGGTTCGCAGCGAGAGCCGGATTTGATCCACACCCCCATGGCCACCGAGCGCATGTGCTCCATGCGCTCGGTCAGCACGATCAGCCCGCTCGGCAATACGGTCCGGCAAAGATTTCGTTCGGTGGTCATCATTCAGGGGTCAGGGGTCAGAGATCGGAGATCAGTGGCCGAATTTGATTGTAGGCTAACAGGGGCTTGCGCGGCGCCGGGCGACTCAGTGCGGGCTGCGGCCTACGGGGGAAATGCTCTATTCTGGCCCAAGCCATGAACGAGGATTCCCCCCAGCTTGTTTCAATCGAAGCGACGGAGCCAGCTCACGAGAGCCGCAAGCCGCTTTTTGGCCTGGACGCGGAGGCGCTGGCAGCGCGAATGGTCGAGGCTGGCGAACCTGCATGGCGCGGACGCCAGTTGGCAGAAGCGCTTTATCGTCAGCGGATTGCCGATCTTAGTGAAATAACCACTTTACCCAAGGCCCTGCGCCGGCGGCTCACCGCTGAATGCTGGCAGGTGAGCCGGCCAGCCATCGTCCAGACCTTCCAATCCGCCGACGGAACCGAACGCTATCTGGTCGAATGTGGAGCAGAGAGTCAGCCGGGCTATACCGTCGAAACCGTCTGGATGCCGGAGGGCGACGGCGGCGAAACCGGCGACGGCAGCGATGCGGACGCATTGCAGTCCTCGGGTGCCCCATCCATTCCGCTGCCTTTGGCGGAATGGGTGGGATACCACGAACCCGGCCCCAACCCCAAGCTAGGACGACAGCCCGAAGTTCAGCGCGCCACCATCTGCGTCTCTAGCCAGGTTGGCTGCGCGGTAAACTGCCAGTTTTGCCTCACCGCCAAACTCGGTTTGCAGCGCAACCTCGGCGCGGGCGAGATTGCCGGGCAGGTGCTGGCTGTCTTCGACCGGCACGCCGTCGAGGTGGGCCGCGACCGCGTGAATCTGGTCTTCATGGGCATGGGCGAGCCTTTTCTCAACTACGACAACTTCATGGCCGGCGTGCGGCTGCTGGTGCGGGAGGTTGGACTCAGCCCGCAACGCATGACGGTCTCCACCTCCGGCATTGTCCCCGGCATCGAGCGCTTTTCCCAGGAGCCGCCGGAGCTGCGTCCCAAGCTGGCCATCAGCCTCAACGCTCCCAACGACGCGATTCGCGGCGAGATCATGCCGATCAACCGCAAGTGGCCCATTGCGGCGGTCATCGACGCGGTGCGCCAGGTCCAACTCCGGCCCCGTGAGCGGATCACGTTTGAGTACGTTCTTCTCGGCGGAGTCACCGACCGGCCAGAGCACGCCGTCGAAGTCGCCCGGCTGGTCCGCCGCACGGGCCTGCCCGCCAAGGTCAACCTGATCGCGTGGAATCCCGGTCCCGGCGTTGCCTACTCCACGCCGCAGCCCGAAGCCGTCGAAGCCTTCCGACGCACGCTAGCCGAAGCTGGGATTCCGGCCTACATCCGCAAGCCGCGCGGACGAGACATCTACGCGGCTTGCGGCCAGTTGAAACGCACCGTTGAAGCCTGAGATTCAACCATTTATGGAATGTTTTGGGAATGCCTGGGCCGCTCGCGAAATAAGGCGTAAATTTCCTGCATAACCTCGTAATCGCTGGAGCTAACCTCCGTCTAATCATACGGGCGGGTACAAGCCACCCACGGAAAGGTCTCAGCCATGCAAGGATACCGCGTTACTGTCGTTCTCGGATTCCTCTTAGCTTTCAGCTTTGTAGTTTCCGGTTCACCGGCGCTGGCTGCCACGCCGTACTTCACCCTCACAGCCACCAACGTGGCCCTATCCTCCAGCGATTCCAGCGGAACTGGCTCCAGTACAATCACACTGACCTCGGTCAACGGCTACACCGGCTCAGTTTACGTCGTGTGCGCTCCTCCGACTCTCACGACGGGAGTCAAGGTGCCCTATTGCAGTAATACGGGTGAGGTAGCAAGCCCAGGAGCTAGTGGAAATGCCGCAGTTCCAGTATTGCCACCTTATACGCTGACCGCGAATGAGGTGGTGACGGGGAACGTGGCCTTCTATAATTCTGTCCTCCCTTGCAGCAACCCTTGCCCCGTCAGTCTGCCGCGCCGCGGAGGCCGTGGGGCGGCGCGAGGCTTGGCGCTGGCCGGTGCGCTGCTGTTGGGCTTTGGTTTCCGGCGAAGGGCAGCACGCTGGCTTACGCTGACTCTGCTTGCTGTAGGAACCCTGGCCGGTCTGGCGGGAATCAGCGCCTGCGGCGCCAACAGTAATGCCGTGACGCCGGGGATCTATGCCTACACAATCACGGCGACGGACATCAATACCTCTGTGTCCGTGAACACAACGATCAATGTCACCGTGCCGTAGGCCGTTTCGCACTTCGTGCCGAGGTTGGATTGCTTCGGGCGGCGATCGCTGCGCGCCAGCCGCGACATCTACGCCGCTTTCTGGCAGTTGAAACGAACTGTCGAATTTGACCGCAACTAATTTTTCGATTCGGAGTTTACACAGCCGTATCAATCATCTCACTCACCCGGAAAGGTGCATCGACATGAAAGGCAGATTCTCAAACTTGCTCCTTGCAATGGCTGCGGGAGGACTGATCGTTGTCAGTTCCGCCACTGCCCAAACGACAACCACAACCGCCCCCGCGCCCGCCGCGCCAAAGGCCGGCCCTGGGGCTTACGATCCCGGCCACCCGCGCGTCAATCAAGTCAATCGCCGCCAAACGAACCAGCAGAGGCGCATCGCAAACGGCGTCAAAAGCCATAAATTGACGCCGAATCAGACCGCTCACATCGAGAAACGCGAAACCGGCGTTGAGAGGACCGAGAAGAAGGATATGTCCAAGGACAACGGCCATCTCACCAAGGGCGAGCAGAGGAACCTGAATCATCGGGAGAACAAGATCAGCACCACCATCCACGATGATAAGCACCCCCAGCAATAGCCGCGCGAAGGCTCGCTAGCGCATGGAAAACGAAGCGCATCCCAGGCATCGCTTGTGAGAAATGCGGGCTACCGCACCACGCCAGCGTCGCGCGCCGGCCAATAGACGAAGACGGCTTTCCCGTAGATGAGCGAGCGCTCCACGGGGCCGAATTCGCGGCTGTCGGAGGAGATGGATCGGTGGTCGCCCATCATGAAGTAGCTGTCCTCGGGAACGACGATCTCCGGATAGGAATGGTTGTCGCGGAACTCCTCGGGGACATACGGCTCGATCAGGGGGTTTCCGTTGAGCCACACTACGCCATGGTCGATCCATAGCCTGTCGCCGGGCAGGGCGATCACGCGCTTGATATAACTGGTCTCCGGATTGCGCGGATAGTGGAAGACCACCACGTCGCCGCGCTCGATGGAGGAGATGTGGTAAAGAAACTTGTTGATGAAGAGCCGATCATCGTCTTCCAGCCTAGGCAACATGCTGGTGCCTTCCACGCGCACGGGCTGGTAGAGAAACGTGATGATGAAGACCGACGCGGCCGTTGCGACGAGCAAGTCGCGCACCCACAGTCCGATGCCGCCGGATTTCGCGGACGGCGCGGGAGTTGGGGCGGGAGGCGGCTGGTTCAAGCTTGCCCCAGGCTCGAGGTTTGGTTCGCTGCCGGGAAGGTTGGGGGGAAGTGTTTCCATCGTTTCCTGTGATTGTAGAATGAACAGCTTGCGAGTTCCTTTCGGCGAAAACCGGACCTCTCAACTCCGAAGAGCTGAAAGACCCGCTCCGTCGAGAAGAAACCTTCAATCCTGAGAGTTAGACGCACCCGTTCTCCGTCTGCTTAGAGTGTAATCTTTCACCCGCGCCCAGGAGCCAGGGCGAGTGAATCTGTGCTGGCAAGCGCATCGGGGTGCAACTTTCCCTTGCCGGCTGCTTCCGGCTACCCCGCTGGCGTCCTGCCGCGATACTCTTAAATCCAACATGATCAGGGACGACAACCAGCCCGCGGCTCCGCACTCTCCCCCACTGGAGAAGGAAATGGCGGACCTAACGCCGTTCATGCGCCAGTGGACGGCGGCCAAGCGGGAGAATCCGGATGCGCTGCTGTTTTTCCGCATGGGTGATTTTTACGAGCTGTTTTACGACGATGCCGTGACCGTGAGCCGGGAGTTGCAGTTGACGCTGACGGCGCGGGACCGGGAGCGTTCGCAGCCAATGTGCGGGGTTCCCTACCACGCCGTCGAGAGCTACCTGGCGCGCCTGTTGCGCAAGGGCTACCGCATCGCCATCTGCGACCAGATGGAAGACCCGAAGCTGACGAAAAAGATCGTGCGGCGGGAGGTGACGCGGGTGCTCTCGCCAGGAACCGCTCTGGATGCCGGGCTGGGGCAGGAGCAGAACAATTTCCTGGGGGCATACTTCGAGAGCGGTCCCGAGAAAGAGCCGGTATGCGCGGTGGCTCTGCTGGACCTTTCAACGGGCGAGTTTCGGACGGCGGAGTTTTGTGGCGTGGCGGCGCGGCAGCAGGCGGTCGACGAGATTGTGAAGGCGGGGTCAAGCGAGGTGCTCATCGCCGCGAGCGCGGAGCTGCCTGCGCAGTTGGAGCGAATTCCGGCGCGGACGCGGGTTCCGGACTGGGTTTGGACGCGGGAGTTTGCCGTTCCGCTGGTGGAGCGGCAACTGAATGTGCGATCACTCGAAGGATTTGGGCTGACCGAGCATCCGGCGGCGGCGATCGCAGCCGGGGCGGTGCTGCACTATGTGCGGACGACGCAGCGAAACGAGGCGCTGCACGTCGATAGCCTGCGATTTGAGGAGCACTCGACGGCTCTCGAACTGGACCAGGTTACGGTGAGAAATCTGGAGCTAGTGGAACCGCTCTTCGCCGGCCAGGACACGCGGGCGACGCTGTTTTATACGCTCGACGCCTGTCAAACGCCGATGGGCAAGCGGCTGCTGCGGGCCACGATTCTGCGGCCCCTGGTGGACGCCGAGGCGCTGAACGCCCGCTACGAGGCGGTGGGTGAGGCGCATGGGGATTTGATGAGGCGCGAGGAGATTCGGCGGGCCTTTGCGGGGCTGCTGGACCTGGAGCGGCTGCTGGCGCGGCTCAGCCTGGACTCGGCGGGACCGCGCGATGTGCGGGCGCTGGCGGCGAGCCTGAGCCGTCTGCCGGGGTTGAAGACGTCGCTCGATGCGATGCGCGCGGCGCGCTGGCGCGAGCTTGCCGAACGGCTGGACCCGCTGGCGGATGTGACGGCGCGGATTGCAACGGCGCTGGTCGAGGAGCCTCCGCTGACGCTAGTGGATGGAGGAGCGATTGCCGCGGGAGTGGACGCGGAACTCGACGAGTTGCGAACGATTTCGACGACGGGGCGACAGCAGATTGCGGCCATTGAGGAGCGGGAGCGCGGGCGTACCGGGATAGGTTCGCTGAAGGTTCGATATAACTCTGTCTTCGGCTATTACATCGAGATTACCAAGGCGAACATGGCACTGGCTCCGGCCGATTATGAGCGCAAGCAGACTCTTGTCAATGCGGAGCGGTTCACGACACCGGAGTTAAAGGAGTATGAGCGCAAGATTCTGACGGCGCAAGAGCGGTCCATCGAGATAGAGAAGCGGATCTTTGCCGAGCTGCGGCAGACGGTGCTGGAGGCGGCGGGGCGCATCAAGCGGACTTCGGCTTCGGTGGCGGAAGCGGATCTGCTGGCGAACTTTGCGCATCTGGCGGCGGGGCGGCGCTATGTGCGGCCTCGGCTTGTGGAAGAGTTGGTGGTCGAGGCGGTCGCCGGGCGGCATCCGGTGATCGAGCAGTGGATGGAGGAGACGCGCGAGGGGCGGTTCATCGCCAATGACATCTACTTGAACGCGGGGGGTGATGGGCCTAGCTTGCTGTTAATAACCGGGCCTAACATGGGCGGCAAGAGCACCTATCTGCGCCAGGCGGCTATGTTAGTCCTGATGGCCCAGATGGGCAGCTTTGTTCCGGCAGAGAGCTTGCGCTTTGGACTTGTGGACCGCATCTATACGCGCATCGGGGCAAGCGACAATGTGGCGCGGGGACGCTCGACCTTCATGGTGGAGATGACGGAGACGGCGACGATCCTGAATACCGCGACGAACAGATCGCTGATTCTGTTGGATGAAATGGGGCGCGGCACGGCGACCTTCGACGGGCTTTCGCTGGCCTGGGCGACGGTCGAGTATCTTCATGCGGAGACCGGGGCGCGGACGCTCTTTGCCACGCACTATCATGAGTTGACGATGCTGGCCGAGAAGCTGCCGCGAGTCAGGAATCTGCGCGTGGGCGTCAAAGAGGCGGCGGGCGGCATTGTGTTTCTGCATAACATCGAGCCGGGGGCTGCGAGCAAAAGCTATGGCATCGAAGTAGCGCGGCTGGCTGGACTGCCGCCGGTTGTCATTGAACGCGCCAAGCATGTGCTGCGGCAGCATGAGAAGCAGGAGCGGCAGAGCGTGCAGGTGGAGACGGCCCCGGAGCCGTTGCAATTGACGATCTTCACGCCGCTCTCGCAGCGGATTGTGGACCGGATCGAGGCAACCGATGTGAACTCGCTAACGCCGTTGCAGGCGCTGAATCTGCTGGAGGAACTTCAGCAGGAGTTGAAGGAGCGTCAATGAAGAGGAACCTGCGACAAGCTGCGGGAAGCTTGCTGGTTGTCGGTCTTGGAGGCACGGAGCTTACCGGCCTGGAGCGCGCATGGCTTAAGCTGGTGCGGCCCGCAGGAGTGATTCTCTTCCGGCGCAACATTGCGGACGCCCGGCAGACGCGAGCGCTGCTGGCGGAGGCTACGAGTTTGTGTGCGCCGAAGAGTTTTCGCTGCGTGGACGTGGAAGGCGGAACGGTTGACCGGCTGCGGGATGCGCTCGCGCCTATGCCTTCAGCGCAGGCTGTAGCGCAAGCAGCGCGCCGGACGGGCAAGCACGGCCTGGTACGAGAGCACGGAGAGCTGATTGCGCGGGGAGTGAAAGCCTTCGGGTTGAACACCACGCTGGCGCCGGTGCTGGATCTGGCTGAGCCGGATTCGGCTGAGGTGATGGGCACACGCGCGGCAGGATCGACGGCGAAGGAAGTTATCGACTATGCGCGCGACTTTCTGGCCGGACTCGAGGCGCAAGGCGTGGCAGGCTGCGGCAAGCATTTTCCGGGGCTGGGTGGAGGGACGCTCGATTCGCATCGGGAGACTCCGGAGATTCGGCGCGGCGCGGGCGAACTCTGGCAGAAGGATCTGGCGCCGTATCGCGCACTGCGAGATAACTTGCCGATGATTATGGTGAACCATGCGGCCTATCCCGATACGCCCGGCAAAAATCGGCCTGCGAGCGTCTCGCCTTATTGGATTACGACAGTGCTGCGCAAGCGGATTGGCTACAAGGGAATCGTCTTCTCCGACGATATGGAGATGGGCGGGATTCTGAAGTTCATGCCCATCGAAGAAGCGGTGGTTGCGGCGATTCGCGCGGGGATGGATGTGCTCGAAATCTGTCAAAGCCCGGAGCTGATTTTGCGCGCGTATGAGGCTCTGATTGCAGAGGGAGAGCGGTCGGCGGCGTTTGCGAGGCTGCTGATTGGCCGGGCAGAGAGCTTGGCGCGGCGCAGGGCGGAACTGTTTGCGGAAGCTGCGCCGGCGGCGCTGACCGCCAGGCAATTCGAGGCGCTGCGCGGGCGGATTGCGCGTTTCAGCGAAATGATCCGAAAGGCTCAGGAGGCGCAGACGGCATGAGCGCGAAGTCCATGACAGTGGCCGGCATCATGAGCGGAACATCCGCCGACGGTATCGACGTGGCCGTCGTGCGGATTGCGCCGGGGAAACCGAGAGTCAAGCTGTCGCTCGTGGCGCACGAGGGATTTGCCTTTCCGGCCTCGCTGCGGCGTGCGGTGCTGGCGGCAATGAACGCTGCCTCAACGTCAACGGCTAAGCTGGCGCGGCTGAACTGGCGGCTCGGCATGGCTTACGCCGAAACAGTGAGAGCGACGGTCGAACGGCACGCGGTGAAGCTCGACCTGATCGGCTGCCACGGACAGACCGTCTATCATCAGCCGCGCGCCGAGAGCTATGCGGGCCGGCGGTTCGGCTGCACCTGGCAGTTGGGCGAGGCGGCGGCGATCGCGGCGGCGGCCGGGGTTCCGGTCGTCTCGAACTTTCGACCCGCCGATATGCTCGCCGGAGGACAGGGTGCTCCGCTGGTTCCGCTGCTTGACTATGTGCTCTTTGCCGACGCCAAGCGGGGGCGCGTCTTGCAGAACATCGGCGGCATCGCCAATCTCACCGCCATACCCGCCGGAACCGCAGCGGATGCGGTGATCGCCTTCGACACCGGGCCGGGAAATATGGTCGTGGACTGGCTGGCACAAGAGCTTTTTGGAAAGCGCTTCGACCGCAATGGCGGCTTTGCCGCGCGGGGCGCTGTGCTGACGCCAGTATTGGCGGAGGAGTTGCGCAACCCTTACTTCAAGCAGAAGCCTCCGCGCACGGCAGGGAGGGAGCAGTTTGGGCGCGAGTACGCGGCGAAGTTCCTGGCCGCCTGTCAGCGGCACAGCGCCAAGCCCGAAGATGCGCTGGCCACCGCGACGGCGCTGACCGCCGAGACGATTGCACGAAGTTATAAGGCTTATATCCGGCACAAAATGAAAGGCCATGAAGTGGACTACATCGTCTCCGGCGGCGGGGCGCGCAACGCGACGCTGATGGCGATGCTGGCGCAGAGGCTGGAGCCGATGGGCTGTGAACTGGCGGCGAGCGAGGAGTTCGGCTTGCCCGCCGAGGCAAAAGAGGCCGCGGCCTTTGCGTTGCTGGCCTGGCAGACCTGGCATCACTTGCCGGGAAACGTGCCGCGGGCAACCGGTGCGGCGCGTCCGGCGATTCTGGGACAGGTGACTTATGCGTAGGTTGCTGGCACTGGCCGCGCTGATTGCGCTTGCGGGCTGCCATTCGGCGCCTCGCGATCCGCGAACGGTCGTGTTTCTGATCGAGAGCAGCCCGGCGAGCCTTGACCCCCGCATCGGCACGGACGGTCAATCGGAACACATTGACGAGCTTCTCTTCGATGGCCTCGTTGCCCGCGACGCAAACTTTCATTTCACGCCGGCGCTGGCCGAGAGTTGGGAGCAGCTCCCGCTGACGCTGGTCTTTCATCTGCGCCCGTCTGTCCGCTTCCACGATGGCCGCTTGCTGACAGCCCGCGATGTGGCATGGACGGTCAACTCGATCCGCACTGGCCAGGTCATCTCGCCCAAGGCGGCCGCCTATGCCTCGGTGGACACCGTCGAGGCTCGGGACGCGCAGACTGTGGTCTTTCATTTGAAGCGCGCGGACAACTTTCTGCTGACCAATCTTTCCACGGGCGCATTCGGCATCGTTCCAGAAGGAAGCGGGCGGGAGTTTTGGCGGCATCCGGTCGGCACGGGGCCGTTTCGTTTTGTAAGCCAGCAGATCGATCAGGATGTTGTGGTGGAGCGCAATCCGCTGAGTTGGGCCGGAGCGCCCGAGATCGACCGGGTGCGCTTTGCCGTGGTGCCTGACGCCATCACCGAGTCGCTAGAGTTGGAGAAGGGCTCGGGCGACGTGGCAGTCAACTCCCTGCCCATGGATTCGTTGGCGATCCTGGCCACGCGGCCGAATCTGGCGGTCGAGGACTCGCCGGGAACGCAGATTCAGTACCTCGGCTTCAACCTGCGCGACTCTTTGCTCAAGGACGCGCGCGTGCGTCAGGCCATCGCCTGCGCGATCGACCGCAAGCTGATCATCAAGGCGCTGCTCGGGGGACACGCGGAGCCGGCGGAGAGCCTGTTGCCAGCCAGCCACTGGGCCTGGAGCGGCGATGTTGCGCGCTACGACTACGATCCGGCAAGGGCTGCGCGGCTGCTGGATGAGGCCGGGCATGCGCCGGGGCTGAATGGTGTGCGTTTTCACCTCACGATGAAGACCTCTACCGATGCAGACACCCGCCTGCTGGCCGCTGTCTTGCAGCAGCAACTGGCGGCGGTGGGCATTGCGCTCGACCTGCGCAGCTACGAGTTCGCCACTTTTTACTCCGACCTGAATCGCGGCGCGTTTCAAACCTATTCGCTGCGCTGGATCGGCGGCAACGAGCAGCCGGACATCTTCAGCGTCTATGCGGCGGAGAACTTTTCCCCAAAGGGAAACAACCGCGGCCACTACTCGAATCCGCAGCTTGACGCCTTGCTGAGCGACGCGAGAGAGAGCACTGACTCGGCTCGCCGGCGCACCGATTACGTTGCGGCGCAACAAATCCTGGCTCGCGATCTGCCCGCGATCAATCTTTGGTACAGGGATACGGTCGTAGTCCACAATCGGCGCCTGAGGCATGTGGTTCCCACGCCGTCGGGCAGCTATGCCTTTCTGGAGACGGCGGAGATCGGGGGCGATTGATGCGGCTGGCTGCGGATTCCTGAAGATCGTCTGCTTTGGCGCTGGAATCCCGGCGATTTGGGGCAAATTCAACCGGCTGCGGCAAGGTCTTTTCAACCTTTTGGCGGCCTGATTCGTCTACCGGAACAGAGATGGTTCGCACCCCGGAGAGTGAAAGATTCCGGCCGGTGGAAAGTTGGCTTATGAAGAGCAAGACAAAGATTTGGTTTCTGCTGTCCATCGCGCTGGGATTTCTGGGCGCTTCATGGATGGCCGGCGCACAGGTTCCTTCGCGGGTTGTGGGCACGATCGCCGCCATTGACGGCAGCACGCTCACGGTGAAGACCGATCAGGGGCAGGCGGTCAAGGTGGTGGTTCCAACCACCGCGGCGCTTAAGCGCATCGCGCCGGGCGAAAAGGATCTGAGCAAGGCGGAGACCATACAATTCAGCGATCTGGCGGTAGGCGACCGCGCGCTGGTAAAGCTCGATCCCAACGCGCCCGCCGGCGTTTCGCAAGCATTGCAGATCGTGGCCATCAAGCAGTCCGACCTGGCGCAAAAGCAGCAGAAGGATCGCGACGACTGGCAACTGCGCGGCGTGGGCGGGCTGGTAAAGAGCGTCGATGCCGCGGCGGGCGTCATTGTGTTGACCAGCGGCTCGGGCGCGACAGCCAAAACGATCACCGTGCACACTACCAAGGCGACGACTCTCAAGCGCTACGCCCCCACATCGGTGCGCTTTGACGCGGCGCAGCCCGCGCCGATCGATGCGATTCATGCGGGCGACCAGTTGCGCGCGCGCGGCGCAAAGAACGCGGACGGGACGGAGATTGCGGCGGAAGATGTGGTCTCGGGCACCTTCCGCAACATATCGGGAACCGTTACGTCGGTCGATACCACAGGCTCGACACTGCTGGTCAAGGATCTGGCGACCAAGAAGCAGGTCACCATCCACATCACCGCCGACGCGCAGATGCGGCGGCTGCCCGATCGCATGGCGCAGGCGCTGGCGGCGCGGTTCAAGGGATCGCCGAGCGGCAGTCAAAGCGGAGGAGGCAGCACCGTCGCGCCGGCCAGTGACGGAGCAGCACCCGCACCGCAGCGTAGCGGCCAAGGGCAGTGGGGCGGCGCGGGCGGGCAAGGCGGACAAGGCGGCGGCCAATGGGGCGGGCAGAATGGCGGCGCGCCCGGCGGACAGGGCGGACAATGGGCTGGACGCGGCGGAGGCGACCCGCAACAGATCCTGAATCGCGCACCGGCCATTCAACTTGGCGATCTGCAGAAGGGCGAGGCTGTCATGCTGGTTTCGACCGATGGAACTACCGAGGTTACCGCCATCACGCTGCTGGCGGGCGTTGAGCCGCTGCTGGAGGCACCCGCGGCCAGCCGCGACCTGCTCGCTAACTGGAGCGTGGGCGCCAATACGCCTGACGTTGCCCAGTAGGCACACCCACAACCAGCGAAAACAAATGAGGGACACGTGTATTCAAGACTTGATTGCTTTGCATTTCTTGTAATGGGCCTGGAATTGGGCCTGGCAAATGCGGCCGTGGCGCAGGTGCAAACTCCCGCCGTGCCGGCTGCTCCTCCCACGACCACGACAGCCACGGCAACGGGGAGCCTGCATGGGCATATCGCCGACCCGACGGGCGCTCTGATCCCGGGCGCAACGCTCACCATCGCCACCCCAGATGGAAAGACTGTGACCATGGCGACTGCGGACGCGAGTGGCGCTTTCCAGGTAAACGGCCTCGCGCCCGGCGCATACATTGTGAGCGCCTCTGTTGCGGGATTCGCCCCCTTTGCTTCGCCGGCCATTCAGCTTGCGGCCGGCCAGGCAAAGCGCGTGGACATTGCGATGGCCTTGCAGGTCGAGCAGCAGAGCGTGGTGGTCACCGACGAGTCGCCCACGGTCAACGTTGAAGCGGGAGGCAATGCCAGCGCCTTGGTGATCAAGGGCAAAGACCTGGAGGCATTGTCGGACGATCCTGATGAGCTGTCCAACGAACTGACGGCCTTGGCCGGACCCTCAGCGGGACCGAATGGCGGCCAGATGTATATCGACGGCTTCAGCGGCGGGCAGTTGCCGCCCAAATCGGCGATTCGCGAGATTCGCATCAACCAAAATCCGTATTCCGCCGAGTTCGACAAGCTGGGCTACGGGCGCATTGAGATTCTCACCAAGCCTGGCACCGACAAGCTGCATGGGCAGTTTTTCATCCAGGGCAACGACAAGAGCATGAATACCGGCAACCCGTTCGCGCCGAATATCCCTCCCTATTACAGCTATCAGTTCAACGGCACGGCGAGCGGCGCGATCTCCAAGACTGCTTCCTTCTTCGTAAGCGCAGAACAACGCAACACCGAGAGCGTGAACGCATGGCTGATTCTGGATGCGGTGCTGGAAAATGGCTCTGGCGCATACGTCGACAACACGAACTATGGCGTGGACCTTTTGAATCGGCGCATTCGCGACAATGCATCGGCGCGCATCGATTGGCAACTGGGCGCTAAAAACACCTTCACGGCGCGATACGGCTTCTGGGCCGAGTCGGAGCACGGCGATCTGAACTCCGGATCGCTGCCCAGCGCTTCAACGCACGAATCAAACACCGACCATACGGTGCAGATCAGCGATGCGATCGTGATCAACGATCACGCCGTGAACGAGAGCCGCTTTCAGTACGAGCGGCAGAATGAAAATCACTATCCCGACTCAACGGACCGCACCATCAGCGTTCAGGGAGATTTTACGGGCGGCGGATATTCCGGCCAGGAGAGCCAGGATCACACCACGCGGCTGGAGTTTCAGAATCTGACGACGCTGAGCCATGGGGCACATGCCATCAAGCTCGGCACACGCATGAGAGACACGCGGGATGCGAACCTGACCGACGCTAACTTCAAAGGCTCCTTCACGTTCGGTTCGGCCTCAAGTTATTTGGCGATGGCCAATGGACTTGCGAGTTCGACTATGCCCAATACATTTGCCGAACTGGTAACTGCGGGCGATGGTCCAATTTCAGCGAGTTATACCACCGGGCCGGAGTCAACACTCGCCAATGTCTTCGATATTGCGCTCTTCGCGCAGGACGACTGGAAGTTGAATCCGCGGCTCACACTTTCGGGCGGGCTCCGCTGGGAGGCGCAGAACCACATCGCGGATCACGATGACTGGGCTCCGCGCGCCGCGTTCGCTTACGCCCTGGATGGTAACGGCAAAGACAAGAAGGCCAAGACAGTGCTGCGCGGCGGCTACGGTTTCTTCTACGACCGGCTTGGATCAGGCAACCTGCTGACCGTCAACCGTTCAAATGTCCAAAGCAAGCATGTGATCAACTACCCAACCTGCACAAACTCGGCAACCACCCTCGAAGCGATCGACCTGAACAGTAACGACCCGACAAACTGCACAAGCACCATCGGCAGCACTTCCGCGCTGGTGAAGTACGAGGTTGCTCCTCACTTTCACGCGCCCTACACAGGGCAGGCTGGCTTGAGCCTTGAGCGGCAACTGCTCCCTGCGACAAGCTTGACCCTGACTTATCTGCACTCCTTCGGCGTGCATCAGATCGCTACGCGCAACGCCGATCAGGCCGTAGGTGGAACCCCGCAGGATAGCTCCGGCGATTACTTATACGAGTATTATCCCGAGGCGGTCTTCAAGCAGAATCAGCTCATCACCAGCGTGAATGCACAGTTGAGCAAAAAGCTGAGCATGGTGGGCTTTTACACCCTTGCATGGGCCGACAGCAACGACGCCGGCGGCAATGCATCGAACGCCTACGACCTGGACCGGGACTACGGGCGCGCCGGCTTTGTCTCGCGGAATATGATCTTCGCGATGGCCAATTACACCGGCCCCTGGGGCATTCGCTTCAATCCGTTCCTCATGGCGCAGTCTGGCCGGCCCTATAACATCACGCTGGCCGCCGATCCGTTGAATGGCTTTGGAAACCAGCGACCGGCTCAAGTCGATCCGTCTGCCTGCACACCCCCGACGGCCCGTTATATCCCGACGACCTTTGGCTGCCTCGACAGCCAACCGGCCGCCGGCGAGACAATCGTTCCCATCAACCTGGGCAACGGCCCGGCGGCAGTGGCCCTGAACCTGCGCATCAGCCGCGGGGTTGGCTTCGGTCCCAAACTTGCCACGACCGCCAGCCAGGACAACGGAGGCGGCCCGCCCCAAGGCGGCGGCCGAGGCGGTCCCGGTGGCGGCTTTGGCGGGTTTGGCATGGGCGGCGGTGGCCGCGGAGGCCCGGGAGGGGGCATGGGCGGCGGCAACACCACCGGCCGCAAATACTCTTTGACCTTCAGTGTTCAGGCGCTGAACCTGTTCAACGACATCGACTACGGAACGCCGACGGGAACGATCGTTCCTACTTTGGATAAGAGCACTGGGCTATATGGTCCCGGTCATCAATTTGAAAGATCGACGAACCTTGCCAGCGGCATCTTCAGTACTGGCTCGGCGGCGCGGCGCGTCTTTGCGCAGGTCATCTTCGCGTTCTGAGCAGGCGCCGGAAAAGCGCAAGCGGGCCGGAGCGCTACGCTCCGGCCCGCTTGCGTTTGCTCACCGGGACGCCCCGATTGTCGCCGCCTGTCCATCGCCCGCGAAGGCATCCGTAAGCGAGATGACCTTTAATTGCGCCTTCAGCGCATCGAGGGTAGTGGCGCTGCTGGCTGCGATCTCCACTGTTTCGCCCGGCAGCAGGTCGAAGTAATTGTCTGAAACCTCCACGTCGAGATTGCCGAAAGATAGATAGACACTGCGCGCCAGGACAGGAGATGTTATGCGAATCTTGTAACTCCCCTTCGCTCCGTTGGCTTCAACTCTCAGTTGAGCCGGCTTCAGATGCACCCCTTTGGTCGGAGCGAGATAGACCAGGTTGCGCGAAACCTGCGCGCCGGCCACAGTTAGATCGGCAACGACAAAGACGCGCGAGGTATCCGCCGCGCCCGCATCGGTGAGTTTCTTCAACGGCCAGTCGAGATAGACCTTGCTCGATAGCGCCGCCACTTCGACATTCTGAGATTCTTCCAGCAACACCTTGCCGTCGAAGTCCATCAGCCGCACCCGCAGCGCAGCCGGCTCGGCCTTGACTTTGTCGCTGACGATGTAGACTTTCACTGCGCCGTCTTCGATGTGCGGCGAAACCAGGATCGGCGCATAGAAGCGCCGCGCATAGTATTGCAGCGCCTTCCACCGGCCGTAGTAGTCGATCGAGGACCAGGATGCCACCGGCCAGCAGTCGTTCAATTGCCAGAAGATCGAGCCCATGGTTTCGGGGCGGCTGCGGCGGAAATGCTCGGCGCCTATCTTGATCCCCTCGGCCTGCAAGACCTGGCTCACGTAAAGAAAACTGGGAAAGTCCTTCGGCTCGGAGTAATCCCGCAGCAGATAGTCGTGGATGATCGAGTTGCCTTCGTTGTTCTTTTGGTGCACAAGCATCACCGGCGTAAAGATACTCGCGCGATCCTCAGGTTGCGTGAATGTTTCGATCGTCTTCATCTCCGGAAACGATTGAAAGCCATATTCCGTGACAAATCGTGTGCGGTGCGTTTCGTAGGTTGAGAACGGAACGCGTCCGTGCCATACGTCCCAGATGTGGTCGTCGCCGGTGTGAAAGGCATCGGTCACGGGCTCGTAATCGGCGCTGGGCGAGCTGGGCCAATAGGGCGTCTCCGGGTCGAGCCGCGCCACCACGCGAGGCAGAATGCCGCTGAACTCGGTGAGATAATCCTGCCACATCTGATACTTGACATCGAGCGGCAGAGTTCCGCGCGCACCCCAGTTCAAGGCGCTTTCGGTCTCGTTGTTGCCACACCAGATCACAATGCTGGGGTGGTTGCGCAGCCGGCGGACCTGGTCTTCGGCCTCGGCCTCGATGTTGAGCTTGAAGGCATAGGTGCCGGGCTGCCAGTCGTTGCCGAACATGAAGTCCTGCCAGACCATAATGCCGAGTTCGTCGCAGATCGCGTAGAACTCGTCGGTCTCGTAATAGCCGCCGCCCCAGTGGCGAATCATATTCATGTTGGCGTCGCGCGCGGATTGGAGAATGCGGCGGTAATCGGCAGTGGTCACGCGATTGGGAAAGCTGTCGAAAGGAATCACATCCGCGCCCTTGGCAAAGACGGGGATGCCGTTGACGACCAGCTCAAACGACCGGCCCCACTGGTCCAATTGGCGACGCAGCTCGATGGAGCGCAGGCCGGTTTTGGCCTTGCGCTCGTCAATCACAGTGACGGCGGCGCTCGCCGGGCCTGCCGCGCTGGCCTGCGCGGTGAACTCATAGAGCGGCTGATCGCCATAGCCGGCCGGGAACCAGAGCTTCGGCTGGCGAATCTCGATGGGAAGATCGATGATGTTGCGCCCGGCATGAACGCTGACCGTCTCAACGATGGTCACGGGCGAGCCGCCGTTGGCGTACTGCACGCTCACCCTGGCCGGACCCGCGCTGGCCGCTTCAATCTCAACTTCGGCGTCGATGTGCGCCACTTCCCTGCTCACGTCGCGCTGGCGAATGGCGAAGTCGGCAATGCGGAGCTTGTCCCAGGCCTCGATGCGCACCGGCTTCCAGATGCCGCTGGTGACAAAGCGCGGTCCCCAGTCCCAGCCATACTCATAGGCGGGCTTGCGAATGTAGGTCTTGTCGGCGGTCTTGGTCCTGGCCTGCCAGGGATCGCCGGCGGCCACTGCGGCGGCGGCCTTGATCGGAGACGGGAAGACGACGCGCAGCAAGTTCTTGCCGGGGTGCAGATGGCTCTTCGCGGCCACTCTCCAGGTACGGAAGCTGTTATCGGCCGATAGCACCTGGACGCCGTTCACATAGACCTCCGCCGCCGCATCGAGACCATCGAAAACCAGGTCAACATTGGAGTGGGCGAGCAAGGCGGGCGCAACATCGAAGCTCAGCCGGTACTCCCAGCTCTCGTTTTCGATCCATTGCAACTTTGCCTCGTTGTCGCGAAAGAAAGGGTCGGCGATCTTTTTGTTGGCCAGCAGATCGAGATGCACGTCGCCGGGAACGGTGGCGGCAAGCCAGCCGCTTTCGGCCTGCTGCGCCGCGGCAACCTGGCGGAACTGCCAGCCGCGATCCAGGTCCAGCACCACATTCCTTGCGGCCTTCGACTGCGCCAGAGCGGATTCATTCCCCATGCCAACCCCCACAACCAACACAGCACAACATGCCGCTGCCCGGACCATCGCTTTCCTCATTCCAAACCCTCCAAAGACCTTCGCTGAGCCGCCTTCGCGTCCGCAAAAGGAGAAACAATTCATGCACCGCCAAGGTTATCATGTAAGCATTTTCCTGACCCGGCGATGCGGGCTGGCCTTTATCCTCGCATGTCCGTGCTTCGGCAGCCTGCCGCATCATTGCGCCGCAGGCCCGCTGCCGCAAAGATCCAGACAGCGGGCAAGGCTGGCAGCCGGTAACGCCCCACGGCTTGCGCTCCCCCTGAGACGGCGACAAAGTAGAGAAAAACTCCCAGCAGCAGCCAAATCGCTTCACGGCGGGCGTAGCCCCAAAGCGCCCCGCGCGCCGCCAGCATATAGAACCCAAGCAGCGCAACCTCCAGCGCGGCCATCAGAGCCGCCGGCCACGGATGCGCCCGCGCCAGCCGCATCGCGGATCGCGCCGGCCCTTCGTTCACCACGCGCTTTGGCCCGTCCTCCGGATACGCGCCCAGCAGGCGCAGCAGGTCGGCGGCGCAAGGCGTGAACGCGACCACCGCCGAGCCTTCCAACTGCACTTTCAGGGCAATGCCTGGATGCGCCAGAAGCACACGGCGCGCCTCGGACGCCATGAAAGCGACGCGACGCGCCTGATTCCATCCGGCTTGCTCGGGATGCCGCGCGAGGTAGGCCTGTTCGTCGGGATAGCCGAAGGCGCTCTGCTCTTCGATGAAGGACCGGTGCTCGACGCGGGCGGCGACCTCGGCCGCCTGATAGAAGTAGAGATTCCGGGCCACGATGCTTGAAAACCCCGCGAAACCGGTCTCCAGCCAGTTGCGGGCCTGCCACGCCGCGAGCCACGGCAGCACGCTCAGCAGCAGCACCGCGGGGGCCTTCCAGCGAAGGCCGGGAACGCGCCCGAGCGCCGCGAAGAGACCCAACGCCAGCGCAGCAGGCAGATAATAGCTGACCGGGCGCACAAAGGTTGCCGCCGCCAGCCACAGACCCGCCGCAGCCAAGGCGCGCAGGCGACGCCCGGAAAGAAAAACCGCCAGCCGCTCCAGGCTGAGCAGAAGAAGCGCGAGAAACAGCGTCTCCGGCAGCAAGCGGACGGAATAAATGATCGAGAGCGGTTCAAAGGCGAAGAGCCAAGCCGCCGTGAGAGCGATGCGATCCTCCTCGAAGACGGCGCGGGCCAGCCGCCAGACCAGCACCACCGTGAAGACAGATAGAATCACCTGCGCCAGAGCCGCTATCGCTGCTCCCGGCAGGCTGACGATGGCTAGAAAAAGCGGATAGCCTGGAGTGCGATCTATCTCGGGAAACATTCCGGTATAAAAGCGGCCAAAGAACAGCAGATTGCGCCCCGGCTCGAGATAGCTGGCGGTATCGCCGCTGGCGATGACGCTGGTTCCGGTGCGGACGAGGGCAGCGGCCAGCAACGCCAGCCGGAGTACGGCTGCCATGGCGACAGGCGTTCTAAGGCGCGAACTCCACCACACGCCCTCCCGGCGGAAAACTGTGAATGAGTTCATCGCTTGCCCTCCAGCACGGCCCGGTAGAGCGCCTCCCACTCGTCGGCTTTGGCGTCGATGCTGAACAGGCTTTGGATGCGTTCGCGCGCCGACCGGCCCAGAGAGGCGCGAGCTTCTCGCGGGTTCCGCATCAGGGCTAGCATGGCCTGCGCAAGGGAATCCGGGTTCTTGGCCGGAACGAGCACGCCCGCGTCCCCCACCAGCTCGCGCACGCCGCCCACATCGGTAGCCACAACCGGCTTCTCCATGGCCATGGCTTCGCCCACGGCCAGAGGCATTCCCTCCCAGGCCGAGGCCAGCACAAAGCCGTCGGCAGCGTCGAGCAGGGCGGGCATGTCGCGGCGCAGCCCCAGCCAGCGAACCGATGCCCCGAGACCGAGTTCGGCAGCCAGGGCTTGAACCTCCGCGGCGCCGGAGCCGGCGGCCTCTCCGGCAATCCAAAGCCGAGCGGCGGGGAGAGCGGCATGGACCTGCGCGAAGGCGCGCAGCAGGTTGGGATAGTCCTTGGCCGGCACGATGCGGCCAACCGCGAGCCAGACAAACTCGTCGCCGGCGCCCATCTCTTCTCTTGCCCGAGCGCGGCGCTCCGGGCTGGGCGCGAACTCGGCGGTGTCAATCCCGTTGGCGAGGACAAAACATTTACGGGCCGGAATTGCTTTGAGGCGCACAAAGCGGTCGGCGGCGGCTTGGCTGACGGCGGTGGTGCGGCGGCTGAGGGGGTCTGTCAGGCGATAGGCCAACATGCGCAACCAGGAGCCTTCATAGACATTATGAATGGTGGAGACGATGGGCGCGGGCGCGCAGCCGAGCGGCGCGATACCGGCCAAACGGAGCAGTCTGGCCGTCATGTTGGCCGGGTAGGTATGGCTGTGGATCAGGTCTGGCCGGGTCTCGCGCAAGAAGCGGCGGGCTTTCCAAAGACCGGCGAGGAAGCTGGCGGGAGTCTTGCGCATGTCGAGCCGGACGGCACGGACGAGGCTGGAAGGGGCAGGCCATTCCTCAGCTTGACGCGCTCTGAGAACGACCAGCGAAACCGCGTGTCCGCGCGCCGCCATGCGCTCGGCCAGAGCCAAGACCTGCCGTTCCGCTCCGCCGACGCCGAGCGAGGTGAGCACGTACGCGATCCTCATTTCACCCACACGATCTCCCGCAATCTGAACCATTTTGGTGAATGACAAGTGGCACGATGATAACGCGCGCAGCCGGGTTTTGGCAGCGTCCCGAATTGAATCGGCCCGCGCCAAAGTGCCATTAAGCTACCTTCGCGGGCATGGCTCCCGAAGCGGTCTTCATCCGGCCTCTTGCGATCTGATAAACTTGGTTTGGCTTTTGAGGAAAGTGAGGCGGTTCCATGGACGTGGGCAAGTGGGTGAAATCCAATGTCGATTATGGCCGGCGGCTGGTGGACTCCGGAATAGACGGCGCGCGCGCCGGTCAGGAAGAGTTCCTCAACGGCCAGCCGCTGACTCCCTTTCTTGGCGAGTCGGTGAAGGGCGCGCTGCTGCCCGCCGCTATTGGCGTCTGCGTCGGCGTGCTGGCGGGCTATCCCATCTGGCGGAAGAAATCGACCTCCCTCACCCTGGCGTATGGCTTGCTGGGCGGCGCCATCGGGCTGACCACAGGCATGGCATGGAAGAGCCGCCATCTCGGCGCGAGCGTCGCCGGGAACGCGCTGAAAAGCATGAGCAAAGTGCGCGACGAGCGGTGGCTCGCCAAGCATCCCATCGACTACGCGTAGAACCTCTGGCCGGCGCCGGCTCCTGCGCAGCGAAACCGCTCGACCCTGTTTCAATCCGGCCTACTCCTTCGCCGGCCCGGCTTCCGGCCCAGTTGCGTTCTTTTCCTTGGAAGCGGACTCTTGCGAGACTGTGTCATCCGCTTCGGTCACCGTCTCCGTGTCCAACTCGTGCTCATGGCGATAGTGCTCCGCCGGCATCCTGCCATCCCACCAGGCCCAGTTCATCGGATAGACATCGGGATCGAAAAACACCTGGTAGAAATGCCAGACGACGATCGCGAGAGTCGCTAGAATGGCCTCGTAGAAGTGAATGGCAGTCGCCACATCCACGCACCAGCGCGCCAATAGATTGCCAGTTGCGACCTTGGCCCACATCATGATGCCCGTAACCGCCATCAGCGCCGTGCCCCATACCAGAGCCCAGTACTCAGCCTTCTCCGCATAACTGAAGCGGCCGAACTTGGGCCTCTCCTTGCTAAGTCCGAGATAGAAGCGCATGGTCCCGATAGCATCGAAGGCATCCTTCGGCCGCGGCGCAAAGTCGCGTATCAGCCGGCGCCCTTCCCTGGCCATCGCCAGGTAGAAGATGTGATAGATTCCCGCGCCGATCAGGATAACTCCCGCCACGCGATGCGTGATACTGCGCAGCTTCTCGCCGTTGCCGTTGCCAAGCAGTTCAGCAATCCAGGAATTCGGGAACTTGAGGGCAAAGCCGGTAATCACAAGGACGATAAAGCTGGTAAGCAGAATCAGGTGCTGCCAGCGCTGGTTGACGCTCATGCGCTGCATCATGGGATTTTGCATCGCACGCCGCGCCATGGCCTTGCTGCGCCAGACGATCGCGTTGTGCAGGAACATCGCGCCAATCACAAGAAAGATCAGCGAAAGGTAAAAACCCCTCACCCAGCGCACCGTTACCGTGCCGATATCTTTGGATGGACCGCCATCCAGATGGACCTTGGTCACAGTGAACTTCTGTGTAACTCCCGCGTGGCACTTGCCGCAGGTGGCGTCGAGGTTAGCTCGATTGATCGTCGAGCGGGGATCGCTCGAGGGCAGGATGTTATGCGCGCCGTGGCAACTGGCGCAGTTGGCGGCCACCAGGGAGCCTCCTTCCGTGGCCAGCCCATGATAACTATCGAAGTAACTTGTCACCCTGTTTCCGGGTACTCCAAACTCCTGCGAAAGCCGCACGCCCTCGTGGCATCGCGCGCAGGTATCTTTGGAGACGTTCTGCTCCGCGACCGGCGAGGCGGGGTCGACGTGCGCCTTGATCGAGTGGATTCCGTGGCAGTCCGTGCAGACCGGAGCAAGCCCGTTGCCGCGCGCAATCGCCTGCCCATGAATGCTCTGCGTGAAGGTGTCTTTGATCGCCGCATGGCACTTGCCGCATGTTGCCGGAACATTGAACTTATAGATTGGCGACTGCGCGTCGCTGGCGGAGAGAATCTGGTGCGAGCCGTGGCAATCGGTGCAAACCGCGGCTTTCTTCGATCCATTTTCGGTGGCGTGCCCATGCACGCTTTCCTGATAAGAGAGGAAGGGTTGAGCGCTCTGTCCGTTGGACTCCATCAGAAACTTCTGTCCGTGGCATCGGCCGCAGGTGTTGGGTATGTTGGCGTGATTCACCGGAGACTTGGCGTCGTCGGCAGACAGAACTTCGTGCGCGCCTCCGTGGCAGTCCTGGCAGTTGGCCCCCGGAGCGCCGGCCCTGTAAGCCTTCGCATGAAGGCTGTGCGAGTAAGCCTCCTGCGCATCGGTGTGGCATTGGGCGCAACGGACCTTTTCCGGCGTGGCCTCGTGGACAAGGCTTTTCACATCTTTGTGGCAATCCACGCACGCGAACATGTCGCCGTGGATCGAGTGTTTCAGCTTGCTCTCATCCACATACAAGCTGACTTGCTTGCCGTTCACCTCCGCGGTCAAGGTGGTATCGGAGTGGCAGGCAAGGCAGTCACTATCTTTGGGCTTTTGGTCGGCGCGAGCCGCACTGGCGCAAGCAAACAGAGATAGAGCGAGCGTTGAAGCAAAGATATTCTTAGCGGAGTTCACGCCTTTGAGGAGACGCTTTTACCAGATACCTCGCAGTGACTGGAGTCACACCGCCTATTCGGGCCTGAAATACGCGCTCAGCGTCAGGACCAATAGAATCAGGCCGATCGCAATCGCTGTATAACCAACGACTTTAGAGAAGTTGATCTGCCAAATCCCCGGCGCCTCTGCGATCCTTTCCTCCAGTTTTCCCTGGGCTTTCAGCCGCTCGTACTCCAGAGAACGCTTGTGCTTGAACTCTTCCTCGCTTTCCACTCCGGTAAAGATCACCATATCCATGGGAAAACTGTCCGGTCGCAGATGGGTATTGACGAAGTGGATGGAAAAGATGAACAGGATGGCAAGCAGCCCTTCTTCGCTGTGAATCACCAGCACCGCGTTCAACGCCCAGCCGGGAAGGAAGTGCGCGAAGAATGGGGCGAACCACATCGCATATCCCGAGAAGCCAATGACGACCATTCCCCAGAAGACTGCCCAGTAATCGAACTTCTCCCAGTAGGCATAGCGTTCGAACCGCGGCTTCGGTCCCAGTCCGACGAACCAGCGAAGGTGTCCAAACAGGTCTTTCACATCCTTCCAGTTAGCCACCATGGAGGTCGATCCCCAGAAGATTCCCTTTTCGCGATGGACGAATGCGCGAGTTATAAGGTCTTTTACATGGATCAGAAACGCCAGAGTCAGAACCACGGCGCAGAACTTATGAAAGAAAAGAATCGCTCCGAAGCCGCCGACGCCTTTGGCCAGGCCGCGCGCCCAGACGCTCTCGCTGAATCGAAGAGGAAGCCCGGTCGCCGCCAGTCCCAGAAAACTGGTAAACAGGGCGGCGTGAAGGTATCTCTGCGCCCGCGTGAAGCGCATGAAGAAGCGCTCCCCCGCGCGGCTCTTCTCGCTCGCGCCATCGGCGGCTTGCTCGATATCAGGCATTCTCTCCTCCTTCCGCGGATTTCTTCTTGATCTGGTCGTAGCGCGAGCGGATCAGCCACAGTAAGGTGTGAATCACGAAGAATGTAAGCGTGCCGGCCAGCAGCAGATTCATGAACAAGCGGACAAAGTAAAGGGCCGGGTTCAGCTTGCGATTGCGCGCGTTGGCGTGAGGCTGATACTGCACGAAGCTGGCATTAGCGCCTGTGTGGCACTTGCCGCAGGTGGCCACCAGATTAGCCGGGGCGATCGGAGAGCGCGGATCGGACGCAGGCAAGACGTCATGCGCTCCATGGCAGTCCCAGCAGCGCGCCGTCTCCACATAGCCGCCCAGCGCGCCCAGTTGCGAGTGGAATGTATCCCGATAAGTGGATAACTTATCCTTGTGGCACGAGCCGCAGATAGGCGTGGACTGCATGCGGAAGGCCGCCGCCGTTGGCTGTAAAATCGCGTGCGCCGTGTGGCAGTCCGTGCAGACCGGCGCTTTCAGATCGCCGGCGGCTATGGCCTTTCCATGCACGCCACCCATATAGTCGTCGGTAATTCCCGCGTGGCAGCTTCCGCAGGTATGCGGAATGTTGGTCTTATAAGTCGGGCTTTGCGGATCCTTGTGGCTCAGGATGTGATGCGAGCCGTGGCAGCTCTGGCAGTTTGCCGCCACCAGCAGCCCTTCCTTGCTGAGCGCAAAGCCGTGAATCGAGTCGATATACATCGGATAGACGTTCGGCAGGCCATGCTTCCTGGCCATCGCGTCGCTGCCGTGGCAGGCACCGCAGGTGCGCGGCACGTTGAGCGGATAGACCGCCGACCTGGAATCGTCCTTGGGAAAGATGGAATGAGCGTCTCCATGACAACTGGTGCAGGGATGCTCGGCCTTGACTGAATGTACGCTTCCGGCGAGGCCCGCGGCCTGATCGGCGTGGCAGGTCTTGCACTCGACCGGCGTGATTTGATCCGGATGGGGATAGTCCTTGATGGCGGTGTGGCAATCGCCGCATTTCAAGCTGCCATGCAGGCTCGCGCTGAAAGTATGCGCATCTACGCTGACACTCTTGCCCGAGGCGTCTTGCAGGCCGCTGTCCCCGTGGCAGGAGAGGCAATCGGTCTCCGCCTTTGCCGTCAAGGCCGTCAGGGCGGCCAGAAGCGCCGCTAAGACGAACGCACGGAAGGAAGCGGACTTCATGCGCAGGCTCCTGTCCATCCGTCCTTCTTCCGGTCATGCTTCATCGGGTCTTCCTTACTTCTGAGATTCCATTTCCAGGCGCGTCCCAACCGGACGCGGGAGAGAAAGGACTGCGGCCTTTCACTCCCGGTTCAGGCTATGCGGCCGGGCTTGCTCCAGTCGCGCTGCTACTTCTGCAACGTGCGAATATATGCGATGACATCGTTGATCTGCAGGTCGGTCAGCTTGCCGCTGTAAGCGGGCATCTTGTTCTTCCCGTTCTTGGTGGAGGCGATGAACTGGGCATCGGGGGCCTTGACCATCGCCGGATCCTTGAACGACAGGATCTTCATGCTCTTTCCCATGGGCGTGGCGGCAAGCCCGTCAGCGCCGTGGCACATGGCGCACTTGGCTTTGTAATTGTCGGCGCCGGAGCCCTGCGCGAAGGCAGGCCCCGCAATGAAGACGGCCATCAGAATCAAGGCCGCAGCTCTGATTTGTAAAGTCATGGTGTTGCTCCTTGGCCGGGCGATCTAGTTTTCCCGGCACCGTACCTGTCATATAGGCTGGGTTGCTACGCCGCAAGTGACGCCGGTCACAACCCTAAGAGACAGTCCTTGGGGCCGACGCATTTCAAATTCCCATTTGTTTGAGCAGACAGGGGTGATCTCAAGCGGCTTTGAAGCGTTTTCAGTGGGTGATTGATGTTTTGAAACACAAATTCCATTGCCGGCCAGCGCCACCATGTTGGCGGTGCTTCACAGGCCGCTGAGCCGCGCCAGCGCCTGCCGGGCCAGATCGGCAACCGCCCTGGCGAGCGGGATCGATCCATTCAACGACTCCGGCCGCTCCAGCCGGAGATGCAGCCGGGCGGCAAATTCGCGGAAGAGAATATCGACGTCGTAGAGGATTTCGACGTGATCGCAGAGAAAGCCGATGGGCTGAAGCAGCAGCGCCCGCTGGCCCGAGGCGGCGATGGCTTCGAGGGTCTGCTCGACGGTGGGCCCAATCCAGGCATCGCCACTAGCGCCCTGGCTCTGGAAGGCGAAGAACCACTGCGGAATCTCAGGCACACTGGCGGCCACCAGAGCCGCGGTGCGCCGGGCCTCCTGGGCGTAGGGATCGGCGGGCTGGCCCTCGGAGGCCTGGATCGTACGGCAAGGAACGCTGTGGGCAGTAAACAGCACGGGAACTGGCGCGCCGGTCTCGGCGCTGAGACTTGCGAATTTGGGACGCAGGCGCTCGGCAAAGGCTTCAATGAGAAGCGGATGCTGCGCCCAGCCCTCGGTGAAGTCAAGGCGCAGACCGCCAGCCTCGGCGGCAGCGGTCTCGACGGCGCGGCGATAGAGGCCCACACTGGTGCGCGAATTCTGCGGCGCAAGGCAGAGGACGGCTGCTTCTTCCACGCCGTCGGCGCGCATCTGACGGATCACGGCGGGGATGTAGGGATGCCAGTTGCGCATGGCGACGTAGACGGGAACGGGCTGGCCGCCGGAGGCAAGCTCCGCCTCGACCAGCCGGCCCTGCTGCTGCGTGATTTCGGTGAGCGGGCTATGGCCGATCAGCGAGTAGCGCCGCTGAATCTCTTCGATCACATGCTGCGGCAGCGGCCGACCTCCGGTCACATTGCGCAGGTACTCGGGGATCTCGTCGACGGTCTCGGGGGTGCCGTGGGCGAGGAGGAGGACGGCTTGTTTACCCATGGGTCGACTCCAGCCGGAACTCCTTGACCATGCGGACGACAGCCTGCACGTTCTCGACCGGCGTGTTGGGGACGATGCCGTGGCCGAGATTGAAGATGTGGCCGGGGCGTCCGTTGGCGGAGCGCAGAATCTCCTTGACGCGAAGCTCCAAAACCTCGACCGGCGCAAAGAGCGTGATGGGGTCGAGGTTGCCCTGCACGGCGTGGCCGTGACCCACGGCGCGCCAGCCTTCGTCGAGCGGCTGCCGCCAGTCCAGGCCGATCACGTCGGCGCCGGTTGCGGCCATCTGGGACAGGAGTCCGGCGGTCTCGACGCCAAAGTAGATGACCGGCACGCCCATCTGCTGCACGGCGCGCACCAGGCGTTTGGAGGCCTCGAAGGCGTAGTCGCGATAATCGGCCTGGGCGAGCGACCCAACCCAACTGTCGAAGATTTGGATAACGTCCGCGCCGGCGGCAACCTGCAGGCGGCAATACTCTGTTAATACGGCGACCAGCTTGTCCAAAAGGCTGCTCCATGCAATGGTATCGCCGTACATCATCCGCTTGGTGTGAATGTAATTCCGGGAGCCGCCGCCCTCGATCATGTAGCTGGCCAGCGTATAGGGCGCGCCGCAGAAGCCGATGATGCCCAGCCGGTCGCGGAAGTGGGCGGCGACTTTTTCGATGGCGCGGGCCACGTATGCCAGATCGTCAGCGCGATCAGTGCGCAGGGCACGCACGTCGTCGGCGGTGCGGACAGGGTGGTGGACCACGGGCCCTTCGCCGGCCTGAAATTCGAAGTCGAGGCCCATGGGCTCAAGCGGCAGCAGCAGGTCAGCGAAGATGATGGCCGCGTCCACGCCCAGCTTCTCGGCGGCGGTGATGGTGACCTCGGCGGCCAGTTCGGGCTGCTTGCAGATTTCGACCAGGGTGTGATGCTTGCGGACCTCGCGGTACTCCTGCATGTAGCGGCCGGCCTGGCGCAAGAACCAGACGGGCGTGCGGTCGACGGGCCGGCGCAGGCAGGCGCGCACAAAGCGGCTGCCGTCCAAAATCGTATCGGAGATCGTGCCGGGAATGGCTTCGGCGGCGGGGATGGGGTTGATTGGATGCATACAGAATCGATTTTACCGGGCGGTGCGCCGCCTAAGCCTGCCATTGGCCGAAGAAACACGATTTTGCTATGAGCCTCTTGCAGAATTTCTAGCGAGCTTTGCGAGATTCCATTGAGAGTGCAAACTGGACTTGCCCCAAGAATGGGGCAACCAGTTAAGTCTCGATTTGCAACGAATGGAGAATCGACTCCTCACTCCCTTTGCGACAAGGCTCTAAACTCAAAAGATGGAGACCGGCAAAGCTAGCAAGACCGCTCTTGGCGTAGCCATTCGGCGCGCGGCGCACCAACTGATGGACCGACCTCCGGTGCTGGACGATCCGATCGCGGTGCGTCTGGTCGGATCGGGCTATCGAGGAAAGTTGGGGCGCGCCTCGCACCGGGTGGGGCGGGATTTTCGCGCTTTTATGGCCGTGCGCAGCCGGTATGCGGAAGACCGGCTGGCAGAGGCTGTGGCGGCCGGGGTTAGGCAATATGTGGTCCTCGGAGCGGGCCTCGACACCTTCGCTTATCGCAATCCGTTCCCGGAGCTGCGGGTCTTCGAGGTGGATTTTCCAGCAACGCAAGAGTGGAAGCGGGCGATGCTGGCCGAGGCGGGGATCGCACTGCCTGAGAGCCTGACGTTTGTTCCGCTGGATTTTGAGCACAAGACACTGGCCGCGGGGCTGACTGAGGCGGGATTCGATGTGGGCGCGGCGGCGTTTTTTGGCTGGCTGGGGGTTGTGCCGTACCTTACGCTCGCGGCCTTTCGCGCCACGCTGGGCGACATTGGCGAACTGTCTGCCGGGAGCGCGGTGAGCTTCGATTACGCGCTCGCGCCGGAGACGCTTGGCCCTGTGGGGCGCATGGCGTTTGATGCGCTGGCCGGGCGCGTTGCTGCGGCGGGGGAGCCGTTTCGGCTTTTCTTTACGCCGGAGACGATGGAATCGGAGCTGCGGCGCACGGGATTTCGTCGCTTCGAGCAGTTGGATACAGAGCGGCTCAACGAACTCTATTTCAAGGATCGGGCCGATGGGCTCAGGCTCTCTGCCGTAAAGCTGGCCATGCTGGCGACGGCGTGGGTGTAGCCGCGGCTCCGGCGCGGGCTGCGCGATAAGATGAGTCATGCGCAAATTCGCTCTCATGCCGGCTGCTTTGGTTCTGCTCTCGCTCTCCGGCTGCGGATACCACACGCTGGGCACGGCTACGCATTTGCCGGCCGGCGTCCGAACACTTGCTGTACCGGTTTTTGCAACGCGCACCGAGACGAATCACACCGAGGTGGTGATGACAGAGGCGGTGATCCGCGAGTTCGCTGCGCGCACACGGCTGCGCGTGACCCCCGACAGCGGCGGGGACGCCGATGCGGTGCTGCA
>Ga0187847_10000577_pt1 | contig 39446 bp, 34 predicted proteins | sample June2016WEW_4_10_FD_132458 | JGI IMG/M metagenome (GOLD analysis project Ga0187847, IMG submission 132458) | Peatland microbial communities from SPRUCE experiment site at the Marcell Experimental Forest, Minnesota, USA - June2016WEW_4_10 | ecosystem: Environmental > Terrestrial > Soil >...
CAGAACTTCCATCGGCCGCTACCTGGAGTTCTATAACTCCATCCGGCCGCACTCCAGCCTGAAAGCGCAAACGCCCGATCAGGTATACTTCAACCGCCTGCCAGTACCCTTGGCAGCCTAAAAGCAAAAGCAAGAACTTCCACTTAAGGAAAAAACAAAACTGTCCGAACCACCGGGACCACCTCAGACCTCTACATCAAGTTTACCGATGCCAACTTTAGTTCCGGATATGTCCTTGAGCTCTACGTGCAATTCATCGACCTCAAAACCAACGACGTGGTTGCGGAGGTTGACCTCAACCACTACTCCGCAAGTCTTTGCGGCCTTACGCGCTGTCTCGAAAAGGAATTGGATCAGGTGAATCGAGAGGTGCAAAAGCGATTGTCATGCAAAGCGGCTCGACGGCAGCCGTAAACCAGTAGTTGCGAAAGGAGAGTTCTGTGAAACATCTTGCTATTCCCGCGGCTTTATTCCTGCTGTGCCTGGCGCTCCCGGCTTCCCTCTCGGCGCGCGACAAGAAACACGATCTTGACCTGGGGGGCATGGACCGCGCTTTTGTTGGCTGGGTTGCCCTGGATCCTGAATCCTATTATGACCTGGGCTACTCCAGGGCGGAATGGGAGGATGTGATTAGTCACGAGAACTTAAAGTTTCATCAGGATATGAAAAGGCAATGCTCTGGTGGCTGGACGGTCGCTGGCGCCAAAGACAGCAAGGATGAAAACACGGCGGGCAATGACCTCTACATCAAGTTTTCCGATGCCTCCTTCAGCACCGGATATGTCCTTTCTCTTTCCGTACACTTCATCAACCTCAAGACCAACTCCGAGATGGCATCGATTCCCGCTCATAAGTACGGAGGTCATCTGTGCGGCCTCGCGGCTTGTCTGGAACAGGAATTGGATGAGGTGAATCGAAAGCTGGAAGAGAAGCTTGGATGCGCAGTGCCCGAAAGGTAGTCCCAAACGAGTAGTAAAGGGACCGAATATGCAAGGGAGCGCGGCCGCCTGGAACAGGGCTGGCCGCGTTTCACCGCGAGCCGCTGCTACTTTTTCAGTTGCATGGGGACCGTCTTCGATGAGGAGGAGAGAATGCCTTTTGCATACACTCCAGTCAGTTGAGAGGCGCCTTCAATCGTCAGCCGAGCGGAAAACGCGACCTTGTCTTTCTTCCAGAAGAGAAGATAAACTGTTTTTCCGCTGACGACGCCGGTGACATCCCACCCGTCGGCGCTGCCGATGATCCTCCGGCCACCCGCTTGCTTATTGAGTGAAACCAGGCCCCAGTCCCCGCCGTTCCAGATTCCGGTCACATTCATCGTGGGGGAATCGGTGTAGGCATCAAGCCAAGCCTTTCCATCCTTCTCCGTGTTCTGACCGTGCAGAAGCATCGCGCAGGCAAATAGCAGGGCGAACAATCCGGCCGCTCTTCGCATTTTCTGACTCCTGTCTTTCGTTCTTCTCCGATAGTTATTGAATCTTCCAGGTGCTCGGGGTGGTCAGCGCCAAAACGGGCTTAGCATCGGCCTCACTGAGCAGGAAGAGGTTGTGAACGGGGGAGTGGGGCTTGAAGATCACTTGCTGTTCAAGATAGTAGGTCTTGCCAGCTTCCAAAGTTACGATGAGCAGGCTTTGGCTCTTGGCGCTGGAACAAAAGTAGTGCAGGCCCGGTTCCACTGTCAAAGAAAAGTAAGTTCCGGGGAGGTTGGCGCCCTTCCACTCGCCGTCCACAGCGATCTTGCTGGGAAATCCAGTCATTCCATGGCGGGGCCGCAGGACGTAAATCAGCGCTTTGCCGGCGGGCTGCGCGGCGGCCGGAGGCGCGGACTTATCGGCTTCAACGGTGAAATTTAACTGCTTTTCAGGCGCGCCGCAAGCTTGCAATACGCGCGCCTGCCAGGAATCCGGATATGTGTCTGTTTGGGATTGGCAGAGCGCCGGCAGGGCCGCGGCGCATAGAAGCATCAAGAAGGCTTTCGCAAGACGCATCGCTTTCACGTTCGACCGAAATCTCCAGAAGAGATTCAGCCGCCTTTCACGAACACATCCACACTACTGTTCGATAGGAACATCCGTCAAGCGCTTGCGCCATGAGAAGGGAAGGCGCTGCTTGAGCATGCTCCAGCGCGTCTCTTTGTAGGGGTCGGCATGACCGCCGTAGACCGGATGATAGGTCTCGACGCGCTGGCGGCCGGGAATCTCGATTCCGAAATCGTTGAGTTGCAGGAATTGCCGCATCTGCAGCTTGTAGCGGCCTTCAACGCCGAAGATCAGTTCGAGCAGGCGCTCGTTGAGCCAGACGATATGACGGAAGCCAAACTCCCACAGATAGGTATAACCCTTGAAAAACTTCCAGTCGCCTTTCGTGGCGCGCCACATGCCTATCACTTCGCGGCGAATCTTCCAGCGCATGAAATTCAGTTCGGCGGGTGAGAGCTGGCTGGTGTTCACGTTGCTCCAGTAGCCGTCGTACCAGCGGAAATCCTCCAAGTTAGCCACGCGATGGGCCTCGATCATCTCGCCGCGCAGGGGCGTCTTGGGATAGGGAGTCATGATCTGATCCATGACGCTGGTGATGCCCATCTTCTTGATGAACTGATAGTTTTCTCGGATGCTCTCGGGGTCGTCGTCGGGCAGGCCGTTGATGATGCCGGCGATGACGATGATGCCCTCTTTTTGAAGAGCCGCCACGCCCCGCTGAATCGTGTCGAGCGTGTTGGGCTTGTGCATGGCCTTCAGGTTTTTCGGCGAACCATTCTCGATGCCGAGAAAGATGGAAACAAAGCCGGCCGCGACCATCTTCTTGGCAATATCCGGGCGATGGGCAAAGCCGATGGGGCTGGCCTGGGTGGTGAACATCACATCCTTCAGCTTGAGGCGGATGACGCCCTCGCATAGCTGCTCGAAGCGGTCCATGTCGAGGGTGATGTTGTCGTCGGTGCAGAAGATGTGGCGCGCGCCGCGGCTGTAAGCATCCTCGATGTCGGCCAGCACGCGGTCCAGCGGAAAAAGGCGGAAGGAGCGGCCATACATCTCGTGGATGCTGCAAAAGTTGCACAGATGCAGGCAGCCGCGCGAAGTCTCGATTACATCGGCCTTGCGGAAGTACATATGAAAGCCCTTGAGCAGGCGCTTGTCGCGGGCGGGGATGCGGATGCGGGCGAGGTCTTCGAGCGGGCGGGCGGCATTGTGGCGGAAGAGGCCGTCTTCCTTATACGAGAGGCCGAGGATCTTGTCCATCCCCTTGCCGCCGGCTTCGATGCTGTCCAGCATCTCGCCGAAGGCGAAGTCGCCCTCGCCGCGCACGAGGAAGTCCCACAGGCCCAGGTCCTGGCCGGAAGCGATGGATTCTGAAAACAGAGTGGCGTGATAGCCGCCCAATACGGTTTTAATGCGGCGATCGAACTGCTTGGTCAAATGGGCGAAGCCGGCCGTGGTGTCGTATTGGAAGGTCATGGAGGTGAATCCCACGACATCGGGTTTGAAGCTGCGCAGCAATTCGAGGAAGCGCGGCACTGCCTGCTTGCGCCAGACCACTGCGTCGGCCACGCGCACATCGTGATTGTCGATCTGTGCGGCGATGGTCGCCATGGCCACGCTGGGCGGCTCCCATTGGCGGCGCGGAACCCAAGGCGATGCAGCGGGACTTTGAACCAGCAATGCTCTCATTCGACCTCAATTCGGCCTCCGCCGCTCCGCGGGGAGACACGGCAATTCTCACTGCAACAGCTCTTTGGATTCAAACTTGACTGACACTTGCCTTGCGGGCGGACATCTTCGCGCGGATCAACGACTCGATGCGTTCCAATGTATCCAGAGTATGCACGTCGATCTCGCGGGGCATGAACTCAATGGCGTAGCGGCCTTCGATGAAGTCTACCAGGCCCAACATGCCGATGGAATCGATGATGCCGCTGGTGATAAGAGGCATGGTGTCCGTAACAGCCTCGGCTGGAGCATCGGGCAGATATTGGCTGGCGACAAACTCCCTGATTTCGGTTTTAATCTCCACGCTTCAGTCCTTCCGCGATCTTGCCAAGGGCGAGATAATCAATTTTGCCGCGATTCCCCTTGGCGATCTCATCGAGAAAGACGATGCGGTCGGGCAGCATATACGGCGGCAATCGACGCCCGCAAAAGGCTTTGAGATCGGCCAGGGTCACGGCGCCGGGGGCGCTGAGACGAATAAAGGCCGCAATCCCTACACCCTTTTGCTCGTCCTCGACGGCAACCACGGCAGCTTCCAGTATATCTTCATGGGATACGAGCGCGGATTCGATCTCTCCCAGCTCAATGCGAAAGCCGCGGCGTTTTACCTGGCGGTCGAGACGCCCAATAAACAGGAAGCTTCCGTCGGGGGCTAAGGAGACGCGGTCTCCCGTGCGGTAGTAGCAAACGCCGTCGAGAGTGACCATGCTGCGCGCAGTCTCATCAGGACGATTCCAGTAACCGCGCATCAGCGACTCGCCGCCGGCCAGCAGCTCTCCGCTGCTCTCGTCGATGCGCACCTTTGCGTAAGGGCAAGGATGGCCGATGGGCAGCGGCTGTGCCCCGTCGAATCCCGGCGGAACACGGCGCCATGTCACCACGTTGGTCTCGGTGGGACCGTAAAGATTCGCGCAATCCACATGCGGAACCGCGGCCTGCAATTTGGCCAGCATGGGTGCGGGAAAGACCTCGCCGGCAAAGAGAATCAGGCGCAGATCGGAATAGGAATGTGCCGCCATGCGCCCCTCCCGCAACATGCCGGCAAGAATGGAGGGCACCGAATACCAGCAACTGATGCGGGCCTCACGCAGGAATTGCACCAGAAAGCGCGGCATCCACACGATGTTCTCCGGAACCATCACCGCGGTTGCGCCGCACAAGGCCATGTTGAAGATGTCGAAGGTAGACAGATCGAAACCCAGCGGCGAGGGACAGGCGATACGGTCGCGGGAGGAGATTTGAAACTCCTGCGCGGTCCAGCGGACGAAGGCGCTTACGGCGCGGTGAGAAAGCTCGACGCCCTTGGGCCTACCCGTGGAACCGGAGGTGAAGAGGATGAAAGCAGTGTCTTCAGCGGTCATTGCGGGAAGCAGGGACAGATCGCTTTCCCGCACGGGTGGCGCGGGCCAGGCTATGCCAGCGCCGGTGCGCAGATCCGTGATGCGCGACGGAGCGCCGTCGCCGTCGATCAGCAGCCGCGCCCCGCACTCCGCCAGAACCGCATCAAGGCGCTCGCGCGGCCAGCGCGGGTGAATGGGAACATAGATAGCTCCAGCCAGCAGCGAGGCGAAGACGGCAACGATGGCCTCGGTGCTCTTGGGCAAGGCCAGGGCGATGCGGTCGCGCGGCTGAATTCCGTGTTCGCAAAAGCGCAGGGCCAGCGATTGAGCTTGCACGAAGAACTCGCGGAAAGTTGTGAGCCGCTCCTCCTCGACGATAGCCGTGGCGTCGGGCGTAGCCGCCACGCTCTCGCGCAGCCACTCGTGCAACAGGCCGCTTGCCGGATTGGGCTTAGGCTTTGGGTCAGGCTCGGGCAAGCGTCACCCCCCAGGTGAAGCCGATGCCCGCCGAGGCAAACAACAGCAACTGACCAGGGCGAATCAGTCCTTCGCGGCGCATCTCCGCATAGTTGATAACCAGATCGCTGGCGAAGGTGTGGCCAAATTCGGCCATGCGGGTGGGCGGCAAACCGCCCTCGGGCAGCCCCACCATCCTGCGGAAGCCATCGCGATCGCGGCGGCTGATGTTGGAGTAGATGAAATGATCCACATCGCTCAAATGCAGGCCAGCATCCGCCAAAACTTTGTTGGCCAGCCGGAAGAGATGGAGATAGAAGATGGGCATGACCTTGTGTTCGATCATGACCGCGTCCGCTGTAAGTTGGATTTTCCCTTCGTTCTGAGTGAGAGCAATGGCCTGGTGCAGATGACCCAGCGTCATGGCTTCGACGCCCAGCAGCAGCGGACCCTCCGCGCCCTGGCGGCGGAGTACGACGGCGGTGCCGGCGTCGCCCTGCACGGTGATGGGCAGTAGCGAGCGATTATCGCGCGGCGCGGTATCGCCGGTGACCAGCAGCGCGGTCTCGATGCGATCGTCCATGCTCATCCAGCCCAGCGCGGTTTTGATGGCCAGATGCAGCGCGCCGCAGCCGCCTGCCCGGAAGCTGAGGTTCATCGAAGTCTCTGCCCCGAGATCGGCGCTGAGCCGGTGGGCGAATGAAATGGATTGCTGATTCTCGCCGGGAAAGGTGCTGTAATCCAGGATGAGGTCGATGTCGCGCGCCGCAATCCCGGCCTGCTCAAGAGCCTCTGTTGCGGCCTGCAAGACCAGGCCGTAAGGTTGCTGGCTGCCGCAGACGCGCACACGGCTGAGTCCGAGATTGTCCAGGGCTTTTTGCCTGGCCGGGGAACTCAGCGGCGCCAGCGCGGTCTCCACGCGGAGCTGCTCGCGCTCCAGTATCTCTGCCACGTTCTCTTCATCGGGAGGCACGGCGTAGGCGGCCGCGGCAATGCGCACATGCAGATTCAAAATAGCTCCAATCGCAGCGCGGCAAAGCTGCCGTGAGCGGATCTTCCCAGCATCAGCGCCTGGCCTTGCCCTGGACGCTTGCTCAAAGCCAGCAGCAGATGCAGCAACCCTCCAGCCTCTCCCATCCCTGCCGCAACCGCCGGCGCGGGGTAGATCGCCGCATCCTCGCCAACGAGGTCACGCGCTAAGGAAGTCAAGGAACTGGAGGCACACGGCGCGCCATTGCCTGTGCAGATAGTAAAGTCCAGCCGGGCATCCCCCAGCAACTGACGCACGGCGGCCCGCGCATCGCCGCCAGCCGCCCAGCGGCCCGCGCAAAGAGCGGCATACGGGCGCGCCGCATGGCGTCCGGCCGGTTCCAACACCATGGCCACCATGCCCTCGCTGGGAATGAATCCGCTCGCTGAGGGCAGAGGTTCGCTGTTGAAACATGCCGGCGAGAGAAGATTTGCCGCTTCGTACCACTCGTACACAGCCTGGGTCAGAGTGTCTCCGGCAAGCACAATGGCCATATCGGCCTGCCCATGGCGCAACAAGGAAGCGGCTTGCAACAGCGCGCTCTCCGCCGCAAAGCTCTTGCTGCTGACCGTTACGTTGGGTCCGCGCAGATCGTGAAAAAGAGCCACATGACTGGCTGGGGCGTTGTGGAGCGTCTCGGGAAAGGTGATGGGATCGGTTCCCGCCCAGCCATTTGCATCGGCGCTTTGAAAAAAAGCCTCGGTGAGTTCGACGCAGCCAAAGCCGGTGGCGAAGAAGACGGCAATGCGAGAGCGATCCATCAGGCTCAGGTCAATGCCCGCATTGCGCAGGGCCAGCGACGCGGCCACCAGAGCCCACGCCGAAAGACGATCCAGCCGGCGGGTCTTCGCGCCCGGCACAATACTGGCAGGAACAAACCGCTCGACCAGGAATGCGCGGCGCAATTCAGGTGTGGTCCAGGCGGTGATGGCGCTCGGCTCCAGCGGCTCCGCAGGTACAAGTCCGGCCAGCGGACCGTAAGGGGTCACGGAGCCAATTCCGGTTAGCACGGGCAAGGTCGCGTTCATGCGCGGTGACTCCCGAAGACCAGCGCTGCGTTACTACCGCCAAAGCCCGCTGAAACCGACATGGCCACCGGCAGCGGCTGGCGGCGCAGCTCGCCGCGCAGCCAGTCGATCCCGGAGATCTCAATGGGATCGGTCAGACGCAAGGTGGGAAAGAGAGCGCCAGCCTGCATGGCAGTGATGGTGATGGCCGCCTCCAGCGCGCCTGCCGCTCCCAGGCAGTGTCCAAAGTAGGATTTTGTCGAGGAAACCGGAATGGGACGGCTGCGTCCGTGGAAAGCGCTCTCATAGGCATGAGTTTCCGCAATGTCGTTCAAGGGAGTGCCGGTGCCGTGGGCATTCACATAGCCGACTTCGTCGATGCCGCATCCAGCCATCTCCAGGGCGCGCTGGATGCAGCAGGCCAGCCCCATGCCTTCTCTCTGCGGCGCGGTGGGATGGGTGGCGTCGTTGGTCATGGCCCAGCCCCGCAACACGGCCTGAATCCGGGCGCCGTGCCGAGTCGCATGATCCAGGGTTTCCAGCACCAAAACGGCCGCGCCTTCGCCGATATTCAGCCCGTTTCGGTTCTGGTCGAAGGGACGGCAAGGCTCCGGGTCCAGGGCCTGCAGCGAGTTGAAGCCGCTCAGCGTAAAGGGGCACAGCGCATCGCTGCCCCCAGCCAGAACCATGGGCGCTGCCTCGTCGAGCAGCATGTTGGCTGCCAGCGCAATGGCCATCGCCCCCGAGGCGCAGGCCACCGAAACCGCACAATCTGGACCCTCGATGCCCAGATGCTCTCCCACGGAAGCTGCTACCCGCGACACCGGATAGGATGCGGCCCGCGACAATCCGCCCTGCCGAAACCAGGCAGAAGGCCCGCGAGAGATCTCCGCATCGATCTCGCTCAGGCCCGCAACCGTGCTGGCCATCACTATGCCGCTCTCACGCAAGTCGCTGGCGAGGCCGTCAAAATCCGCCACGGCATCCCGAGCCGCCGCCATCGCCAGCCGATCTGTGCGCGAGTAGCGATACCCCTCGGCCAGAGATGGCAAGGCGCTGACCGCGGCTACAGTTCCGTGAAAGCCCGGATACAACTCAGTGGCGGGCCGCAGACAGCTTTGCCCGGCCAACATTCCGGTCTGTAGAGAAGACACGCCTATGCCATAAGGACTGACTGCGCCAATCCCGGTCACGACAATGGTTTTTTGCGCATCAGTCACGAGGATGAACCGGCCAGAAATCGAAGAAATTTACCCACTGATCATAGTAATTCGACAACTGCGTTTCGAGAAACCGGACCGCCTGGCGCAAACCGACAAGTTGGTCTTCGTCGCGGTTGCCCGAGCAGGCGGGCGGAATCGGTTCGCCCAGCAGAACCCGGTAGCGCAGCCAGCCACGGCGAACCACAAAACCGGGAAGCACCGGCGCGCCCGAGGCTTGCGACAGCAGAAAAGGCCCCAAGGGAAACTCCGCGGGCGCAGCGAAAAACTCGACCGTCGCGCCATGACGCGCGTGGTACACGCGATCTCCCTGAATGGCGACGATCTCATTGCGGCGCAGGGCCTGCAACAGTTCGATCGTGGCGCGCGCGCCGTCGCGCAGATCCACGATCCTGAGCCGATCGTTCGACATTCGGTCGCGCAGCATTTTTTCCGCGGGCTTGTCCTCGACCACGCGCGCCACATTGACCGGACGGTTATGCATCTCCAGCAGCCGCGAGGCAAACTCCGGATTGCCCAGATGCGCCGTCCAAACGATCAATCCATGGCCCGCGGCCAGGCAGCGGTCGATTGTCTCGGCGCCCCGCTCCCCGTCCGCCAGCATGGAGAGCAGTTGCGCATGGCTGGCCTGGGGAACAAATGCATAGGAAACGATCAGGTCGCAAAAGGAATAGAAGACGCGATAGACCTTCCATTGCAGCTCCAGCCCTCGCTTGCCCGAGACGCGGCGCAGATTGCCGGCCACGGCGCGGCGTTCACGCTTCAACAGCAAAAAGAAGATCAGCGCGGTAACCGCCGCGATGGGAGGCTGCGCAAAGCACGGCAGCCAGCGCATGGTAAAAAACACCATGTTGAGCGCCGCCACGTTGTGAAAGCGATGCTGGTACCAGCGCTTCAATGGACGCCCGCCTGCGTCAGCTCGCTTACCTCGCGAATCACCTTGCGCTTCAACACCGAGTACATATGAAGGATCTCCGTGTCGTCGTATCCGATGGAGCGCAGCGTGCGCACCGCGCCATCGACGGCAGCGGCATTGTTCATGCCGAAGCGGCGGTGATACTCGATCTGTATCTCATTCATCTCGTGCTTCGACAGCGTGGGCGTGCCCATTGCCATGTCGTTGTAAGAGAAGCGGCTGGTCAGTCCGAACCGCTCGGCGTCCCAGCCCGCTTCAATAGCCTGTTGATTGATTTCGCAGCCGGGAAAAAAGCGCAGGCAAAAGTGGTAGGGCAACAGCGAGGGCTTGGGCAGTTCGCCCAGCCAGTCCAGGGTGCGCTGCGCCATTTCTCTGGATTCGGTGGGAAAGCCGTACATGGTCGAGATATTCACTGCTACATTCTGACGCTGCGTGTAGGCAATGATATGGCCCGCCTTCTCCAGATTGAGATGCTTGCGCACCAGGCGTTGAATCTCCTCGGTGGCGGATTCGACCGCATACGTAAACCAGACGGCGCCCGCCTCGATGGCGCGATCCACAAACTTTTCGCTGGCGATATCGGCGCGTAGGCCGTTTACAAAGTACATGCGCAGCTTGAAACCCGCAGCCTGAATCCTGTCGAACAGATCCAGCGAGCGCTTCACATCGACATTGAAGATGTCGTCAACGATATAGAAATCACGGATGCCTTGCCCGTCGTACAGCGCCGCGATCTCCTCGAAGATATTGGCTGCGCTGCGCAGCCGGATGCCTTTCCAATGGCTGAAGCAATAGGTGCAGCCGTAGACGCAGCCGCGGCTGGTCAGCAGAACTCCCTGGCGCCGGTGATTGTAGGCATAGCTGAGTTGGCGCTGGTACTGATCGATGTCGATCAGATCGTAGGCGGGAAAGGGAAGGCTGTCGATCGTCGCGCTTTGCTGCCGCTCGGCGTTTTCCACCACACGGTCACCATCCCGGTAGAGAACTCCAGCGATCCCATTCGGAGAAGCTCCGGAAAGCAGCTCGATCAAGGCCTGCTCTCCTTCGCCTTGAACGGCAATCTCTATCTCCGGAACTTCTTCAAAGAGCCGCTGCTTGTAGGCCTTGACGATCGGCCCGCCCACAATCAGCTTGGCGTCGCTATGGGCGCGCGCCAGCGTGGCGACGCGCTGCAGCTCTTCAAGAAAAAACGCGATGGAGCGAAGGCCGACGACATCGGGCTGAAACTCCCGCAGAATGTTCAGGAATCGCTCGTCGTCAGGGCAAGAGAGTGAGGATTCGACGATGCGCAGTTCGATGCCGGGAAATGCCGCGCGCGCGCTGGAGGCCAGATACAGGAGACCAAGCGGAGGGACATGCATCTCGTAGGGCATGGTTGTGCCCACCCACTTGTTCATGTTGTTGCATTCCACCAGCAATACACGGGAGGGTCTCATCCTGTTGCTGGTCGGCATGGCCAGACTCCTGAAGTTATTTCTTGGCCGCAACTTTGGCTTCGACGGCTGCGGCCAGCGTTCCTATGCTCCGCCAGGCGCTGTCGTCGAACTCGCCATCGACCAGCTTGATCCCAAAGCGCCTCTCGATCTCCAAAATAAGCTGAAGAATGTCGATGGAATCGATCTCCAGATCGCCGCCCAGCAACTGCTGATCGTCGCTCAGGTCCGCGGCTGTCCGGTCCTTGATTCGCAGACCGGCGATGATAATCGTCTTGAGCTGTTGGGCAGTGGTTTCCATGTCGATTTCTCGTCCAGCATAGCATGGCGCGCCATTAAACTGACCGCTGTTCTTCCAGCAAAAACGACGCATTACATAACCTACTGATATAACAGATGTTACGGTTAGACTTTCTCCGTTTCGATTCTAAACGGCTCCAGGATTCTTGAACCCATTGAGTGATTGTCCCTAGGCAAGAGCCGCGCCTGAGAACGCGGAGGATATTACGGAGGAAGAGGAAGGTTCTTTCGGTGGAGCGGATTGCGAGCATCTTGAAGCAGGCCCGCTGGGAGCAGCATGACCATAAGGAAAGCCAAAATCGCCCAAGGTGCAAGAAAGGCCTCGCGGAAACAGGTCAATCAATATCCCGGCGGCACAAGTATCGCTGGCCTCAAATTCGGTTGTGGAAATCAGATTATATCGTGGACTTTTGAAGGGATGCTACGGATTGAAGTCTTTGTGGACAATTGCGGATCAGTCATCAGAGCGCGGTGACCATCAATCAGACCGTACGTAAGGAGTGCATAGGCTTCCTTGAGCCTCTCTATCACGCGCCGATGATTAAAATACGCCTTTTCGTGTCATGCCGGGATTATAGCTCTGACGCGTTACGTGGTATCTGGCCGATTCCCTTTTCTCCATCCCCCTCACGGTTCGACTCGTTGTGGTTCATTGGGCGTGCATCCCTCGCCTTTTCATGCAATGAACCCACTACTCCCCCGGCGCATTCTTCACCTGAACTCATTTTGCAGCAATCGTTTGCAGTACAGTCTACCAATCTCATATATTAATGCTGTAAGATACATATCGACAAGGAAACCATATGCCTGCCGCGAAGAAGGCTACAACCCGACCGAAGCGTAGAATCGTTTCTCCAGCAGAGGAACGCACTCAACTCCGGCTCACCGTCGATTCCAAGTTCACCAAGAGCCATTTCAACCAACTTTTTGCCGTGCTCAAAATCCGGCGAAAGAATGCCCTGGCTGAACACATCATTATGAGTTTCAAAACCAAGGCCGCGCAGGCGCAGCTTGTTGCGTTCTACAACAACCAGTGGCTGAACATTCCATTTCAGAGTATCGATACTGCATTCGTATTTCCATTGACGTTCGATATTGCCGACGAACTGGAAAGAGTTGGCGGGGAGATTCTCGGCGGGGTGAATCGGTCCAAGGCATTTCGCGTGATGGTGGCCTACCTTGCATTCGTCCATAAATTGAAGAATCAAACAAAGGCGACTCCCGCATAGCCTCTTCAGCGCATTTCCAGGCGAGATGGCGAAGGTACTTTCGAGCAGCATTCGTGTTCGGAATCGATAGACTGGCGCGCGCTCCAGGCGCACCGGAAAATCGCCGCCGTGTTGGAGTCGGAAGTTCTTCCCGCAGGTTTCTTGATCCTCGAACGCAGTGCGAACAATCTTCGATCATCTTCGAACACTGTTCGACGTTGTCCGAATTCCGTTCGATCTTTGTGGATTACGTCACCATCGCTAAGCCATCAGGCTTAGGGATGGTGTCTTCCTTCTAAGCGAGCGTAGCGAGAGTGTTTTTCTGGATGTTCTCTCCAATTGATGCTCGCAGAATTAGGCGGCTTTGCTGCAATGCGGGGAGATCACGATGTTGGTTGGCCTCTACTGCATCTTCACGTTCCGCCCGAATGCCATGAGGATTTGCAGGATGCGCTCTTCGGGGTCCTGCATCTGAATGTTCCTCAGCAGGGTATCGAGACACAACCTGTTGCATTCGGATTTCGAACAGGGTTAGCGTTGGGTTGTGCTGACTTTGCGGGCAATGACGGGTGGTGCGGGATATGCTCAACGGCATCTGGAACACAGCGACTACTACGATGAAGGCCGTCGTGTCCAAGGTGAATGGCATGGCCAGGGCGCGGAGTTGCTGGGTCTGTGTGGAGAGGTAACGCGGGAGCAATTTGAAGCAGTTCGAGAGGGGTTGCATCCAGAGAGGGGGGAATTCCTCCGTCCTCGCCACAGTGCTGACCGCATTGATGCAAATGGAAGCGAACAAAGCAAAGGGCGGTCCCTGTACGATCTGACCTTTTCCGCGCCGAAGTCGGTTTCCATTCAGGCGCTCGTCGGCGGCGATGAGCGGTTGATTACGGCCCATGACAAAGCTGTTCGTGAGGCACTCGCCGAGGCAGAGAACTATGCCGCCGCGCGCGTCCGGCTGAATGGTGCGAACGAGGACAGGGCAACGGCAAACTGGATTGTGGCCGCATACCGGCACGACACCAGCCGTGAACTCGATCCGCAACTGCACACCCATGCTGTCACGGCCAATTTGACCTATGACGGCGTGGAGGGCCGTTGGAAGGCATTGCAAGCTTCGGGACTCTATGAGCGCCGAGCGTATCTGACGGAGATTTACCGAAACGCTCTGGCGCGTGAAGTATGTGGCATAGGATATGAGATTGAGTCGCGCCGCGATTCCAAGGGCAGAGATCACGGTTTCGAGATTCGCGGAGTCTCGGATCAGTTGCTCGAAAAGTACAGCGTACGCAGCGCGCAGCGGGATGCCGCCATCGAACGATTTACGGCGGAGCATGGTCGCAAGCCAACCAATAATGAAGTTGCCGTGCTGGTCCGTGAATCCCGCGCTGACAAACTGGCCGAAATCTCTACGGAGAAATTGCGGAAACAGCAGCAGGCAAGACTGTTGCCTGAAGAGAGCCACGCGCTGAAGCATCTGCACCAAGAATCTTTTGAGCGTGCCGGAGTGATTCCGTATGAACCCTCGCAAGCAGAGGAGTCCCTTCAACACGCAAAAGAACATCTGTTTGAGCGCTGCTCAGTTGTGCGCGAGCACGAGTTGATGACGGAGGCCCTGCGGCACGGGCGCGGGAAGATTGATCGCCGTCAACTTCGCGGTGACCTGGAACTGGAACAGTCGCACGGTTTTCTTATCAGGGCCGGGAACAATCTTGCAACGCGCGAGAGTCTTGAACGCGAACAGCGCATGATTGCAGCGGTTGATGGCGGCGTCGGGCGCTATGAACGTCTGGGCGGGAAGCTCGAATTCAGCCCTTCACCACGGCTGCGAGAGGAACAACTGCGGGCCGTTCATCAGATACTAGACTCGCAGGATTTCGCAGTCAATCTGCGCGGAGCCGCCGGAACCGGCAAGACTGCAACACTCACGGAAATCGCCCGCGGTTTACGGGAGGCTGGCCGTGAGGTTCTGGCCGTTGCGCCAACGCGCGGCGCGGTCGAAGAGTTGCAAAAGGTCGGATTCCGCGATGCGATGACGATCTCGCGATTGCTGGAGGACCCAAAGGCGCAGGCCGCGCTGCACGGCAGAGTGCTGGTTGTGGATGAAGCGGGCATGGTTTCAGGCCGTCAGATGGAAGGCTTGCTCAAGCTGGCGGAGCGCGAAGAGGCGCGGATTCTTTTCTCTGGGGACACGCGGCAACTTCAGAGTGTCGAGGCGTCGGATGCCCTGCGCATTCTGGAGCAGGAATCGAGAATGAAGAGCGTGTCGCTCATGGCCGTGCAACGGCAGACGCAGGCGCAATATCGGGATGCCATACAGACACTGCGGCATTCGCCGGATAAGGGGCTTGACAAGTTGGAGCAGCTTGGCGCTGTTCGTGAAGTTCCATACCTGGAGCGGGCGCAGGCTGTTGCATCAGCCTATCGGGCGCTCACGTCGGACTCGGGCCGCACAGTTCTCGTGGTTGCCGGGACGCATGACGAGATCGGCAAGATTACCGATGCCGTTCGTGAGGATATGAAGCTGCGCGGCGAACTGGATCGCGGTATTGTCTCCGAGCGTTATTTGCCGTTGCAATGGACCGAGGCGCAAAAGAAATACATTGTGAACTACAAGGCAGGGCAAGTGCTTCTGTTTCATCGTTCTTCGCGTGGAATCGAAAAGCATGAGGCGCTCACCGTTGAGAGGACAGACCAGGCGGGCATCGTCGCCAGAGACCAGCATGGCATGGAGCGCATGGTTAGTCCATCTCAGGCGCGTTCCTTTTCGGTGCATGAACGCCAACAGATTGAGGTGGCCCCTGGCGACAAATTGCTGCTGACAGGCAATCGCGGCGGTGGGGGCTTCCGAGCCACTAACGGCGAACTGGTAAAAGTGCGCGATGTCGATGGTGGCCGCATTCACCTTGAGGATGGCCGGACGGTGCCCGCCAATTATCACGAGTTCGATCACGGCTATGCGGTTACCGCACATCGCAGCCAGGGTAAGACGGTGGATGCGGTGATTCTTTCCGCCGATGCGATGAAGCAGGAGTTGTTCTATGTTGGCGCCTCGCGTGGCCGTCAAGAAATCATCGTGGTGACAAGTGATCGTGAGCAGTTGCGCAACTTGCTCGGCATCTCCACGGCGCGGCCATCGGCAACTCAACTGGCAAGAGAACAAGCGCCGTCTCATCCCGAGCCAATACGCAGCCCTAAGCAGCCGCCATTGCAGACCTTTGATCCGTCGCTGCTGCGGAAAAAGGATGGACGGAAGCACGAACCGGGGATGAGCCTTTGACTCTTGGCGATCATTTTCTCCCGCGCATTTGCAGCGGATCGGGAACCATGGCCGAAATAGCTGACTTGGGCGGAGTTTTCTGAATCTTGCGAATTATGCGGTTCCATCGTAATCTTGCATAGGTAAAGCAATTGCGCAATCGAAGATCTCTATCACATCCTCGCTCACTTGATTGATAGTACAAGTCTTGATCGCGTAGGACCCGGTACCAGGAGAGCAACTTGACAACACTCCCTGACATTGCCCAGCAGGTGATAGATGGAAACTCGCACGAGGTTACTCGTTTGGTAGATGAGGCCCTCCATACTGGATTTGCCCCCAAGGATATTTTGAATGCCGGATTGATTAGCGGGATGCAATCAGTCGGAGATCAGTTCAAAGACGGGACTCTCTTCATCCCGGATATGCTTGCCGCGGCAAATGCACTCAAGGCCGGACTTTCTCACATTCAGCCCTTGCTCGAAAGCATCGACACGCGACGTGTAGGCAGGGTAGTAATTGGATCTGTACGAGGTGACATTCATGACATCGGGAAGAACCTCGTCTGTATTATGCTCCGCGCGTCGGGATTTGAAGTAATTGATCTCGGGGTCAATGCGGCGCTGGACACTTTCTTGAGGGCTATTGACGAAACCCATCCAGACATTGTTGCCATGTCTGCACTTCTGACCACAACGGTGAAACAAATGGAAGTTAATATTGCTGACTTCAACAGACGTGGGATTTCCAAGCATGCTCGTATTCTCGTGGGCGGTGCCGCTGTAACGTCGCACTATGCAAGATCGATAGGAGCCCACGGCTATGCGCGTGATGCGATGTCAGCTTCTGAACGAGCATTACAACTATTGCATGAACTTCGATCTGACTCGTCCTAGTCTTCCCATATGAACTCGCTCAGAAACTTCTCGATGCTTTCTTTGATAACTCAGGCTCAGTAACACTCAACAATTCGCTATTAATATTCAATGCTACGCAGTCGCCAGAGAACGGACACCGCTTAAACGCCGGCCGAAGCCACTGACTCGCCTCGCCGGTAAGTTCACAATCGGGGTTCTGGCGTATGCACACCGATCTTCCGATCCACCATTCAATTGTGTTCACAAGTGGAATCGAAAGATTGCTTTGTTCTGCGACAATCCTTAAAGCGTCGGCCACAGTGCCTCGCACTGCGGCGACGGTGCGCGCCGTCCGACTCTTCCCACCAGCGATATACTGAGAACCAACCTGTGAAGCCGGCGACACCTCACCGCGCCGTAGGTAAAGGCGCATTATGTGATAGTCAATCGCTGGATCGCAAACGCTTTCCAGTCCTTCAACAAGGCCGGACTTTGCAAGGTGATGAAGCAGTACTTGGAGTTTCTTGCGTTGAGCGTCTTCGGAAAATGCCGCACAGGACTCAAGAATCGCAATTAATCGCGCAGCGTCAGCATTTGAGTCAATCCGTTCGGGGAATACATCGCAATAAGCATTGCGCCCTTCGCTAAACAAGGACGCAAGAGATCTGAGCATCTGGGCTCTCTCATGGGACCTAATTCGGCTGGGGTGTTTATAGTCCGACAGGATTCTCTCCACGTCTTGAGCTGTGACGAATTCGATCCGCCGAGGCTCCCACCACGCATCCTCGCGGTTCAAATCTGACTGAATCGAGATTCTAAGGAAGTCCCAATTGAGTTGCTGACAAATCGAAGCGCAGATCACCTCGGCCGCTAGCTGCTTTTCACGATTGAACCCCGTGAATGTTACCTTCTCTTGAGGAAGAAGTGGCGCTATGCTTTGCATCTGAACTGCACTTGTCAGAGCATACAGTGGTCGAACCGTGAAGGCTTGTTCGATGCGCTTGGACACTGTTCCAGGGCGCGGAGCCGTCTCAGGTTGCTTTCCTTTACACAATGACTCGACCATCGAATCGATAGTAGGTGGACAACCATCCACCTTTATCGCACTCTGCCAGGCCTTAACCAAATCTTCGGGATAGGAAGTCATCTCTAACTCCATTGCACAGCGATCGAACGAGCATTTCCCTATGAAGCTCATTTGAACATTAGCATCATCAGGTCGCTCTATCATGCGCGATGTATCCGGACCAATTACGATCTTCGCTGCTCGTCTGCTTCCGGCGGATTTTGGGAGTGCCTTAGCCAAAGATTCAAGACAGGCGGTGCATGGCCTCCCGTCATCGATTGAGACGGCAAATCGTTTCTCCAGCGTCTCAGTGGCAGACCTCGAATATTCCAATCGACCACAAATATTGGCCATTACTGCAAAGTCTGGCAGGTGCGTGAGAGCCTCAGTGTCTAAGTCTCTCTCCTGGGCAAGCCAATCAAGATGCTCAACGTCCGATAGGGGGACACCGAACAAAAGACAAGCGCAGCAGTCAGCGACAACAGGATCCGTCGAGAGAATCATGCAACTGCTCGGTCCAGGAACCCCGAGATTAGAACAAGGAAGTGCTTCTAGAATCGCAAGATCCCATTTGATTCTACGGCCTAAATCGCAGAGGCAACGTTGCAAGCCTTTGACGTGAAAGCGAAGTTTTGTGTCGTCAGGTATGCATCCCTTACCATTTTTTATAGATAAGGCTGCAGGGCACCCATAAGTACTCTTGATCTTCGCAAGATTTATCTTCAGAACATCCTTTCGTAAAAAAGGCTCATTTATCTGTAGTGATTCGATCTCACGATAATCCTTGATTGACGCACTCCGGAACCGTACAGTTCGCAGATCAACGAATGGTATGCCATTTTCCATGCACACGTCGAGAACTCCTGAGACGCCTGCGGCGTGAACAGAGTCACAACCAATTACGCTTGAATCTCCGACATATATCTTCTTGTCTGGCGCATACATTCGGAGAACTCGCAAAAGACAGGCGAGTATAAAGGGTTGAGTGGTCCTCCCTCGGCTCGGTGGCTCCGCGCTCGTGATATTCGGCTTTATCCAAATCTCTTTAATAAACTCCAGCCGTTTCTTTACCCGCACATCTTCGGCAAGATATTCGTCGATGTATTGGGCGGCATCAGCTTCAGTTAATGGCAGGGAGCAGTCAATCAGATGGACACCGTAACGAGTCGCAATCCGGGCATGCACCCGAGGTTGGTCAAACATCCGAGGCTGATTGTCCAGCATTGGCATGGGAACTTCCTGCGCCTTCGCATCACACGGCATGTACCGATCTTTACCTTCAAAGCAAATCCTAGTCCGCAAGAAGTGGCACGCGCAATTGTAGCGGTATTCCAAGACGTGCTCTAAGAACCTCATTTCCCTCTGCGAGAGATTTGACATTCTCCATACTATGCCAAGACAACTTAGTGCCATCGCTCACGCAAAGCGTTTCTGGAATCACAATCTGTGCTATTGGCGTCGCGTTACGTCCAAACTCCTTAGCGAATTGCAGAAGTCCGACTATCGATGATGGGCGGAGGCTCGCGAGTACCGTGGACAAGTTTTCAGTGTTGTGTTGATGGCCGGCGAGCGCATGAACGATACTAGCGAGCTTAACGTCGAGTTGCGAGTAATCTGGGGGTGTCTGTTTTGACTCGCTCAGCCACACCCCGAGCAATGCCGAAAGGTTGCGAGCACGCGCAGCATAACTGGTGTAATCAATCTCTTGGAAACGTCGCGCGGCTTCATCGGCAAAGTCCTTTGCACGGGGCTCATCGCGAAGAAACCAGGCAGCGTGAGAATATGACAAGGTAATCAGTGCATTCGCAAACCGACGGTTCTTGGAGCTAGAAGATCCGGCGAAGGACGCATCAAATGCGGAGTTCCCGGTCATAGCAGTGCATACCTGCTTTGAATAGTGACAATGGGCGAGCTCTGTATCGTGAGACGGTAGGCCTTGGCGGTAAATCGATTGCGCGCGCTCTACATACTTCGAGGCACTGTCGTACAGGCCTCCATGACGAAGAAAGTTGCCCATCACGAAGTTTGCTGTGCCTAGGACGTATGGATCCATTTGCGTCGGAAGCGACCCCTCGGAATTGAGAATGGGTGACAGTTCATTCGCAATACCAAGAGCCGCGCTCAGATTGCCACACTTTCTATTGAACTCCATGCATTCGGCTCGGTACAGCAGGCCAAGCCCTGCCGCTTCCGCATATTTGTAATTTTCCCCTGAGAACCAGTCAGGATCGACTGGTTGTCCAGCAAAGAGCTTTGATATGCATGTGCAATAGTGCGCCCACAAATGTGCTGACTGAGAAAACGGGGTCTTCGTCATTACTTCACTGAGTAGACCCAATGCCTCCGTAGATAAGGAGGTTTCAATCCACGCACGAGCTCTGGATACGATCAAGGCATTAAGCACGGGTTCATCTTTGTGAGTCAGCGCGTTGCGTGCAAGTTTCAATTCCTCCGATGTAAAGTCTTCGGATATTGCTTGTGAGTCTTCCCCCTGTAGTCGCCACGCAACCAAGCGCGTCTGAGATTCGGCTATAGGCAATGTGCAAGTACTGTTATTCTCGCCGAGGCCAAGAACCTCCACGCCAAGCTGCTGCCAATAGTTGATAAATGAGCCTGTCGCCTTGGACAGCGTATGAATTTGCGCTCTCCTTTCTTGCCGTGCTGTTGTCCCGATTGCTAACCAAAGGGAGTTAGCCAAAGAGCCATGATCAACGGCAGTCGAACGCTCCTCCAATTCGTGTGGAAGATCATCTAGATAGAACAACTTGGCGAGCACTTCCATGGCGAGTGCTTTATGAAGCCTTACATGATCTCCGACTACCACCGGATCAGGAGGCTGCGCCCGGAAGGAGCTGTGACGAGCAGAGATGGCGCAAGCAAGTTCATAAATAGATTTTGGCGAACATTCGGCTCGAAGCAGTACTGTGGATGGCCACTTCTCTGGAGCTCCAGGTTCTCGATAGGTGAACCAAGTGGTGAACTCGCTTGAAAATATCCTGCCAAAAAAGGCAAGGGGGTCAAACCCGCTTCTCCCGCGGTCAAAGAGTTCGTGAATTACAGCGTGACAAGAGACCGCAATGAAGTCGCCGAGTTTGTCCTCAACGAATTGAGCCGCAATGAGAATTGCTTCTTCAATTCGATCCTGTGCATCCCCTTCGAGAACCTCGATGATCTTAGGCTGTAGTCCCTGATTCCGATTCCGCGCAAGGTTCGCCAGTTCTCGACTTTGCTCAAGAAGAACTCCTCTTTGAGCATTGGATCGCTCAAGAAGCCTCGCCAATTCTTCTCCGTCCCCTCCCCCTACGCTTACAAATATGGGTCGAAGTCCCACAAAAGGACACGTTTCATCGTTAAGTTCAAGAAGGACTTCGTCAGCTTTTGCTCGTGCACTTCGTTGGAAACACCTGATGTATGCCTGGTAGTCGAATCGCGGGGAGCGAGGGTTCTGAGCAAGCGCCGCTAATGCACTAGCGATTTTAGAATCGAGCGAGGTCATCTGCGCTGATATTCCAATCGGTACAGGTATGCCTTTGATTGTCCCACCGATTGTACATCTCTCGCAACAAGGGCGCCAGTTGCGCCAAGCCTGGGGAGCGAATCACGCTGAACGATCAGGACTCATTGGAGGAAAGGCGATGCAGTCGGCAAATCCGTCCTGGAAGCCTGGGTCGGCAGCAAGACTCACGTGCTCGATGTTGGGCAGCGCGGGCTCACCGGCGGATAGAAGCAGAATCTTGGCACCGTGCAGCGCCGTGTTGCCGCTGGCGCGGATGCGTTTGATGGGCGCCTCGATGAGCCCGATAGCGACGGCGCTATCGGCCTGCACATAATTGCCAAATGCGCCGGCAAGGTAAATGTTCTTAAGACTGTCGGCGCTCGCGCCCACGCGCCTTAGCAACAGCTTGAAGCCGAAAGCGATGGCGGCCTTCGCCAGTTGCAGTTCGCGAATATCGGACTGATAAAGAATGATCGGAGCCTTTACTGGAAACAGTTTTGTGGGACTGGTAATACGCCCGGAAGCAAGAATTGCTCCGCTTTTCAGGCCCAAGGCCACCGCGTCCACGAGTCCGCTGCCGCAGATGCCCCGAGCTTCTACGTCTCCGATCACGGTAGCGCGGGTTTTACCATGAAAAAGCGATACGTGGGAGATGGCGCCCGTGGCCGCCCGCATTCCCATGCGGATTGAGCCCGCTTCAAAGGCCGGTCCCGCCGCCGTGGAAGCACAGACAACTCCGTCGCGGTTGCCTACTGCAATCTCGCCATTTGTGCCTAAATCCACCAATGCAAGCAGATCCTGGCTGCGCGTCATGCCGACGGCCAGAATTCCCGCCAGAATGTCCGATCCTACAAAACCGCCAAGGCACCGCTCAAAGCGAATGTCGCAACCCGGAGGCAGCGGCCAGCCCAGCTCTCGCGGTCGGAAATACTGGGCACTCAGATGGGGGGAGTCGAACGGCGCGCACGAAAGCGGTTCAACATCGAGTCCGGCAAACAAGTGATGCATCACCGTATTACCGACCAATACCACCTCGACAATCTCCTCTTCGCGTCCACTGGCCAGTTTTGCAATCATCTGCCGCAGAGCAAGGCGCACCACTGTAGTCAGATCGGCTCCCTGCAAAGCCGCACAAATCCTGCTCATTACATCCGACCCAAACGATGCCTGTGGATTGAGATCAGTATCGACGCCCAAAACGCTCCCCGTGGCCATCTCAATAATCTGCGCGGCGATGGTGGTCGTGCCGAGATCGATGGCAATCCCCAGTCCCCGCTTACCTGCACCGGACAGGCTTGAGTTGTCCGTTAGTACATCCATGCGCCATTGACCGCACTGGAGGACCAGCGGCGTCTCCGCATACGCCTGGCAGGCGAGACGCCATCCGCTGACGAGTTCGTCCGCAGAGAAGGCCGAACGGTCAAGAGCTGTAATCGGGAGCGCTCCTTCGAGTACGCGGACGCGGCAAGAGCCGCAGAGGCCTGTTCCTCCGCATGGGAACTCAACACCTAGCTCCTGTAGCGTCGATGCGAGCGAGGTACCGCGAAGCAATTCTGCCTCGACCGACAATGGCTCCAGTTGGATGCGTATCCGCTCGCTGTTCATATAGCTTCCACAATGGATTCGCTCAGGGTGCCTTGAACGGTCGCGCCGGGAGGCACAACTAGAAACTCCGCCGCATCCCACTCTCCGTTAACGAGGTGCTCAAGTAGCACGAGTGAACCCTGAATCTCTTCAAAGGCCCATCCCTCTTTCTCTGCCTCCACGCGAGCGAGGTCGCGGAAGGAATCCTCGGATTCAACCCCGGTGGAAATATAGGTAAGTCTGGAATAGTTGCGGCGTAACGTCCGGAATTCTTCAAAGAGAAAATTTCCATTCTCCTCTCCATATTGGGCAACCAGTTCTTCACGGTCGCTCCGCTCGCCAATCGTTTTCCTTGTGGAGGCAGTGGCTGGTTCGAGAGTTTGGTCCTGCGCTCGAAACTCGATCCAGCCCGGAGAGTGAAAATAGACGCCGGGATGGGTATCAAAATATGTCTGATAGAGATGGCGGTCGCCCAACAACAGGCCGATGCAGTCGTGTGCGCGAGGTAGAACGATCTGTGTCTTTCCTGCGTGCAGGCCTTCGGTTCCCCTACCGCAGAGTGCGTACCCCAAAAGGATACCGTCATACTCTTCCCCGTCTGCCGCATCTATCCGTGCCTGCAAATGCCTGCGCATTGATGCACCCAGATCGTGCAGACCCATTGGCAGTATTTCCGGCTCGACCGAGTGTGGAGACCGGGAAATCGCACTGTTCATCTCTCGCGTGAAAACTTGGCAAAAGATCGCTCTAAAGCGCATGGCTTACTCCGAGAATATCTCCGCTGCCGAGTATTCCGTAACAAAGTTAAACAGCCCAAATGAACTATAGGCCATTGATCACCTTATTGTAGATACTTAGGCTACGCTCTCGCCATACGGAGAATTTCCCAGAGAATCTCTCCAAAAGGCGATCATATTTTGATTTCACCAGATCAAAACTTCCCTGCGCCAATGGTTCCTCAAAGAGCCATCAGTTTCCTCCTGCGCCCTGATGCACTCCCTGTTTCCAACAATGCCTCGGCGATTGTGCATGAGGCGCAAATCGTCCCTTTGCTTAAATGTAGACACGCCCGACGATCCAATGCATCGTGGTAAATAGGAGCGTACGAAGGATGTTCGATTCCCGCCATCTTCTTGAACCCCTGCTCGATAGCGAACAGGCTAAGGCACTCGTGAAGGTGCCTCGCAAAGCCCTCCCGCGGTATGCCCGCAACGGCCTAGTGGCTGGTTTGCAAGCAGGCAAGCTGTGGCGATTTCGGGCTTTCGATCTCGGCGACTGTCCGCCTTACGCGGTAAACTCGGAACAGCTATCCATGCCGCCTCACCACTCTTGAAATGGAGAAGAAATGAGACGGACACGCTATCAACAAGGCAACCTCAAGCTTGCGGAGCGCAAGCGCGGTCCACGCTCCTGGGAGTATCGCTGGTACGAATCCCTTGCCGACGGCAGCCGCAAACGCCGCAGTCTGGTTGTCGGAAGTGTGGAACAGTATCCGAACGAGGCAGCGGCGAAACGTGCTGTTGCATCGCTTTTGGTCAACATCAACGCTGAGAGTCCGCGCTTCAGTCTCGAAGCGGTCAGTGTTCAAACGCTCGTCGAGCACTACCGGGAAAAGGAACTGGGTAAGGACTCGAACAAAACCTTCGCAACCTGCGAAACGTACCAGGGCTACTTCAGGAAGTGGATTCTGCCCCGATGGGGAAACTACCGGCTGAAGGATGTCAAATCGGTTGCCGTCGAAGAGTGGCTGCGTTCGCTCGATCTCTCCAACGGCAGCAAGGCGAAAATCCGGAACATCATGCACGCGGTCTTCAATCACGCAGTTCGGTGGGAGTGGCACGACCGGAATCCCATTACGCATGTGCGCCAGAGCGCCAAGCGCAAAGAAATTCCTACCGTGTTGACGCTTGCCGAGGTCGAGGAATTGCTTCTCTATCTCGAAGAGCCAACGCACACCGCCGTTCTGGTCGATGTGATGACCGGGCTGCGGGTGGGTGAACTGCTGGCACTCAAATGGCAGGACATTGATTTCGAGAAGTTCGAGATCAGCGTCACGCGGTCCATTTCGCTTCAGCACGTGGGCGAATGCAAGACGGAAGCATCGCGCAAGCCGGTTCCATTGGATGCGCGTTTGGCGGAAGCATTGTGGCGCTGGCGCACACTTTGCGCTTACCCGCGACCGGAGGATTGGGTCTTTGCCAGTCCACACGTCAAAGGAACGCAGCCCTACTGGCCCGGAACGCTGAACCGCTGGCACTTGCAACCGGCCGTGAAGGCCGCCGGAATCCAGGGCCGGATCGGCTGGCATACTTTCCGGCGCACGTATGCCACTCTTCTCAAGGCTAATGGAGAAGATGTCAAGACTGTGCAGGAATTATTGCGGCATGCAAATAGCTTGGTGACGATGAATCTTTACGCGCAGGCCATCACGGATGTGAAGCGTAAAGCGCAGAGCCGCCTGGTGAGCATGTTGCTCGACGACAACCATCACAACGAGAGCACCGCTGCTATTGGAACAATACGGACGTACGAAAAAATCATCGAAGCGCGTAAGTTGCTGAAATGATTGGCGTCCCCGACGGGATTTGAACCCGTGTTATCGCCGTGAAAGGGCGGTGTCCTAGGCCGGGCTAGACGACGGGGACGCTGAGAAGGGCGAACAAACGGCCTGGATTGAAACCATGCGCCCATAAGAAGGCTACCAACTCGGAGAGGCCATGTCAAAGAACGAGGGCGAGCTGCCCGGAAAGCGATTTTTTGCGTCGATGCCCCGCCTCCAGGCGTCACAATACAGAAGACGGCCTCGAATCGATCCTCCCCAGGTTCGCGGCGCAAGCCCATTCCGGTATCCTCTCTGGAAGCGAAGTTGCTAAAGACTACTGAATGAATGTTGAGCGAGGAAGAGCGCATTGAAACGCATCGTTGGGATAGGTATTTCTGTTCTTGTTGGTCTGGCGGCTACCGGCTGCCATGATAAGCCGGCTGCTCCGGCCGCGGCAGCCATGCAGGCCATGCCGGTACAGACGGCAGTGGTGACCCTGGCGCCGGTGCCGCTGTCGAGCGAGTATGTAGCCACGATCAAGTCGCGCCGCTCGGCCACCCTGCTGCCGCAGGTGAGCGGAATTCTGACCCAGATTCAGGTCCGTTCGGGCGACCACGTGAAGGCCGGCCAGGTGCTCATGGAGATCGATCCGCGCATGCAGAATGCCACTGTCGCGTCGGCGCGCGCCACCGAGCGCCAGAAGAAAGCCGTCTACGATTACAACGTCGTGGAGATCGAGCGGCAGCACAAGCTGTTTGATGCGGGCGTCACCAGCCGCGACGCCTACGACCAGGCCAAGCAGGCGCACGACAACGCCAAGGCGGACTACCAGTCGGCCGTGGAATTGCGCAAGACGCAGGAAGAGCAACTGGCCTATTACACCATCCGCGCGCCGTTTGACGGCGTGGTGGGTGATATTCCGGTGCATCTGGGAGACTTCGCTTCCCCGCTCAACTCGCCTGCCACGGTGCTGACCACGGTCGATGAGAACAAGGATCTCGAAGCGTACATTTACGTCCCCACCGAGCGCGCCGGCCAGGTGCGCCAGGGGCTGAGCGTCGACTTGATCGACAATGCCGGCAAGGTGCTCGACAAGACCAGGATCGATTTCCTCTCGGCGCAGGTGGATAGCACGTTGCAGGGAATTCTTGTGAAGGCTCCGGTCCACGCCACGCTCGAAGTGCTGCGCAACGCGCAGATGGTCAAGGCGCGCATTATCTGGAGCACCACGCCGATGGCCGTCGTGCCGGTGCTGGCGGTGACGCGCCAGGGCGGGCAGACCTTTGTTTTTGTCGCGCGAGGCCAGGGAGGCCACTTTGTGGCGAACCAGACCGCGGTCACGCTGGGCGACACCGTGGGCAATACCTACTCTGTTTCCTCGGGACTGAACCCAGGCGACAAGGTCATCGTCTCCAGCACTCAGTTCCTGGTCAACGGCATGCCGGTGATGCCGCTGCCGGGAGGATAGACGGGGCCAGGTTTTGCCCAGGTCTCGGAATCGAGGGGCACCCGCGAAAAGCAACCGCAGGTTCTTCGACTTCGTTTGGCGCAAAGTGCGCGCCAAACTTCGCTCAGGATGACAGTACTTTAGAGATGAAGACAGCAAATGTTTAGGGAGGAAGGCGCCTCTTGTTTGTAGATTTCTTTATTCATCGGCCTGTTTTTGCGACGGTCTGCGCGCTGCTGATTATTCTGGCCGGCGCGGTGTGCATCCCCACGCTTCCCATCGCCATGTACCCCACGCTTGCGCCTCCGCAGGTCTCGGTGGACTGCAACTATGTGGGCGCCAACGCCGACACTGTCGAGAAGGCCGTCACCATTCCGCTCGAAGAGGCCATCAACGGCGTCGAGGGAATGCGCTACATCAGCTCGTCAAGCACCAACAGCGGAAGCAGTTCGATCGGGGTGACCTTCCAGACCGGCTACGACCTCAACATCGCCGCCGTTGACGTGCAGAATCGCGTAGCCAGCACCCAGGGCCGGCTGCCCGCGGCGGTCAACGCGACCGGCATCAGCATTACCAAGTCCAACTTCAACTTCGTCTTCGGCGCGGGCTTCTACACGCTCGACGGCCGCTACTCGCCCGAGTTCATCTCCAACTATCTCGATGTCTACGTGAAAGACGCCATCAAGCGCGTGCCCGGCGTGGGGGATGTGATTATCTTCGGCGAGCGCAAGTATGCCATGCGCGTCTGGCTCGACCCGGTGCGGCTGGCCGCACGCTCGCTCACGGCCACCGACGTCGTCAATGCCCTGGTGGAACAGAACGTCGAGATTCCCGCCGGCCAGCTTGGCCAGCCTCCTTCGGACTCGAAGCAAGCCTTCCAGATTCCAGTGCGCGTTGTGGGTCGGCTGAGCAGTCCCGCCGAATTCGACAACATCATTGTCAAAAACTCCACCAACGGACTGGTGCTGCTCAAGGATGTGGGCAACTCGGAGGTCGGCGCGGAGGACTACAGCAACGTGCTCAAGTACTCCGGGCAAGATGCCATGGGAATTGGCGTCATACAACTTTCCAACGCCAACGCCCTTGAGGTGGACCGGGCCGCCAAGGCCGCGCTGGCCGAGCTCTCGAAGAGCTTTCCACCGGGGCTTGAGTACGCCGTCGCCTTCGACTCGACCACGGTCGTCGGCGACTCCATCCGTGAAGTCCTGTGGACTCTCGCGCTGGCCATCTTCATCGTTATCACCGTCATCTTTCTCTTCCTGCTGGACTGGCGCGCCACCATCATTCCCGCTGTCACCATTCCGGTCTCGTTGATCGGCACTTTCGCGTTCATCAAGATCTTCGGCTTCTCCATCAACTCGCTCACGCTCTTCGGCATCACGCTGGCTACAGGGCTTGTCGTGGACGACGCCATCGTGGTCATCGAAAATGTGCAGCGCCACATCGCCATGGAACACTCCGATCCGCACGAGGCCACCTCGCGCGCCATGGGCGAAGTGACCAGCGCCGTGATCGCGACATCGCTTGTTTTGATCGCCGTCTTCGTGCCGGTTTCGTTCTTCCCCGGCACCACCGGCATTCTCTACCGGCAGTTCTCGCTGACCATCGCCTTTGCCATTGCCATCTCGGCCTTCAATGCGCTCACGCTCTCGCCAGCTCTTTCGGCCATGTTCCTGCGCGGCGAAGAGGACCGCCCCAAGCAGCTCGACTTTCTGCATATCGCGCCGGTCTCGCGGCTCTTCTCCGCTTTCATTCACTCCACCGACCGCCAGATTAGTTGGCTGAGCGCCAACTACGCCAAAGCGATTCACGGGGCGCTCAAGCTGCGCTACGCTTTGCTGGTGCTTTTTTTCGCCGGCCTGGGCGCAACGGTCTGGACCTACGAGCATGTTCCCACCGGCTTCATCCCGCAGGAAGATCAGGGATACCTGATGGTCATCGTGCAGGCGCCGCCAGGCTCTTCGCTGACGTACACCACTTCATTGGCCGATCGCGCCGGGGCCATCATTTCCACCAACAAAGACATCGCCGGAGCCTTCTCCGTGATGGGCTTCAGCTTCTCCGGCAACGCGTCCAATGCCGGCATGATGTTTCTCGCCACCACGCCCGCCGATCAGCGGCGCAGCAAAGGCCACACGGCCGCCGACATCGTCGCCGACCTCTCGCCCAAGCTGATGAGCCTGATGTTCGCTCCCAACGGCGGCATGGTGCTGATTGTCCAGCCTCCGGCCGTCTCCGGCGTGGGCGCCTTCGGCGGCTTCCAGTTCATGCTCCAGGACGAGGGCGGCAATACGCTTACCGACCTCGACCGTGTTGCACACCAGATCATGGGCGCGGGCAACGCGGGCAAAGAACTGACCGGCCTTTACACTGCCTTCTCGGCCAACGATCCTCAGGTGCTGGTCACCATCGACCGCGAAAAGGCCAAGGCGCTGAACATTCCGCTCTCGCAGATCACCACCACGCTTGGCGTCTTTATGGGCTCGCAGTACATCAACGACTTCGACTTCAACAACCGCACCTATCGCGTCTTCGTTCAGGCCGGCCAGCCCTTCCGCATGGCGGCCCGCGATCTGCACAGCTATTACGTCCGCTCCGACACCGGCCAGATGGTTCCGCTCGACAATCTGGTCAAAGTGACCGAGAGCTCCGGCCCGCCGGTCATCAGCCATTACAACCTCTTCCGCGCGGTCGAAATCGACGGCTCGCCCGCGCCCGGCCTCAGCTCCGGCCAGGGGCTCGCGGCCATGGAGGCGCTTGCCAAAAAGACAATGATGCCCGGCATGAGGTTCGAGTGGACCGGCCTCACGCTCGACGAGATCGAGTCGGGCGGCAAAGCCCTGCTGATCTTCGGCCTCGGCCTTCTGGTCGTCTATCTGACCCTCTCGGCGCTGTATGAGAGCTTCGCGCTGCCCTTTATCATTCTTCTGGCCGTACCCATGGCGGTGCTGGGCGCGCTCGGCCTGGTCGCTTTGCGCGGCCTTGCCAATGATGTTTACTGCCAGATCGGCCTGGTCATGCTCATCGGCCTCTCGGCCAAGAACTCGATCTTGATTGTCGAGTTCGCCGAGCAGTTGCGCCGCAAGGGACGCTCCATCGCCGATGCGGCCGCCGAGGCCGGCGAGTTGCGTCTCCGGCCCATTCTGATGACCTCGTTCGCCTTCATTCTTGGAGTTCTGCCGCTGGTCTTTGCCACCGGCGCGGGCGCACTGGGCCGCCGCTCCGTGGGCACGACCATTGTTGGAGGCATGTTGCTCTCCACAGTCCTGAACCTCTTCTTTATCCCAGTGCTCTATGTGATCCTGAGCCGGCTGCTCAAGCGCGGCGACAAGCCAACGCAGGGCGTACCTCTGCCACCGGAGCCGGCAGAAGCATAACGCAATTGCGAATCGGAGACCGATGTTCTTCAGGAATGGAGACCGGGCGCCGGCTTGACCTCAATGCACGCTGACCCGCGGCGGCGTCCGTGATTCGATGGCCTTTTCCCGTTCCAGCAACTCCGACAGCGCCCTCTCCGGACAGATGTGCCGCGCCTCCACACGACACAGCTCCTTGTCCGTCTCCACAGAAGAGGCGATAGTCATGAAGCAGAAGAGGCAGCGGGTGTTGTAGGTTCCGTTCTCGTTTTGTGTCCGGTTGTACATCGTTCCTCGGGATTCTCCGAAAGATGGAACGATGTTAGTGGCCATCGTCGCTGCTCGACGTGACCTGCATCACCGGGTTATGTTTGCCCGGCTTTCTGCGAAATCGCGCTTGCTATGAATCTTCCCAGAAGGTAGCGCCGGTCTCCAGGCCGGCTGTAGCGCGGGCGTCCTCGCCCGCGCACGTCCATGAGCAATCACCGAATCATACAGCCCAATCTCTAAAACGTCGCCCCCTGGTTCGGATTGCGCCGCAGTTGCCAGCAGGGAGCCTGGCCTGCCTGCCCAAACAAAGAGACCGAGCAAGGCACGTCGATCGAGCCGAGATAGTCGAATTCCTGCTTGTTGCCCTTGAGCGGAATGGTGACGTAGCGGTTCACGGTGACGTTGGATTGCGGAGAGCCGCGCAGCTTGAAGACGGCCCAATCGCCCCCATAAGCGGCCACAAACGCCGCCACAAGCACCACAACCGCTCGTTGCAACCAACGCAGTACCAGACGCTTCATGCGGATTCATCCTTTTCGAGCAACGGGAGTTTTTCGCTGAGGCCTACGCCGCTCAGCCGGCGCCGGCGCGCCTCGTTCAAATAGGAATTCAGCAACCCGGCGGCCTCGGCGTAGCCCAGCCCCTCCACGCGAATGTTCGAGATGCAGCAGCGTTCGGCGTCGGTGCGGCCCGGCCGCGGCTCCCAGGTAATATAAGCGCCGAGCGAGTCCGGCGAACTGAGCCCGGGGCGTTCGCCAATCAGCACCACCGAGAGTTGCGCGCCGAGCGCCGCGCCGATCTCGTCCCCGATGGCCACGCGCCCCTGCTCGACCACGATCAGCGGGGCCAGCCGCCAGCCCTCGAGAAGCGGCAGCAGTTCCTTGAGCAGCGGGGCCGCATGGCGTTCGACGGCCAGGGCCGAGAGACCATCGGCCACGATCAGCGCCAGCTCCCACGAGCCGGGCGGCAGCAGGTCGCGGCTTGCCTCGTCGAGCTTGCGGCCCAGGTCGGGGCGCTGCAAATAGGTTGTGCGGTCCGGTGCCGCGGAATGAAGCCGCAAGACTGGCCCGCCGGTGAGGCTGCCGAGTGCGGCCGCCAGCGCGGAAGCCTCCAGGCGGGCATGAACGGCATCGCGAGCCTGGGCGTGGGCGCGCTGAAAGTCGAGCAGGTCGCGGGTCTCCATGCTGACGCCGGTGCGGCCCAGCCCGACGCGCGCCGGCGTGAGCGCGCGAAGACGCGTTGCCAGTGCGGCGCTGGATTGGAGATTCTCGCTCATGCGGGCAGCAGCCTCTCCGGGTGATTCGCTTCGAGCGCCAGGCGGCCGAAGCCGTCGCCCCCAAGCCAGGCCTCAAACTCCGGCGCGGGCCGCAGCCCCAGCACCCGGCGCAGATAGAGCGCATCGTGGAAGCTGGTGCTCTGATAATGCAGCATCACGTCGTCGGCCCCCGGCACGCCCATGATGTAATTGACGCCCGCCGCGCCCAGCAGGGTGAGCAGCGCGTCCATGTCGTCCTGGTCGGCTTCGGCATGGTTGGTGTAGCAGACATCGCAACCCATCGGCAGGCCCAGCAGCTTGCCGCAGAAGTGGTCTTCCAGCCCGGCGCGGATGATCTGCTTGCCGTCGTACAAATACTCCGGTCCGATAAAGCCCACCACCGTATTCACCAGCATGGGCCGGAAGTGCCGCGCAACCCCGTAAGCGCGGGCTTCCAGGGTCTGCTGGTCAACGCCATGATGCGCGTTGGCCGAGAGCGCCGAACCCTGGCCGGTCTCAAAGTACATGAGGTTGTCGCCGGTGCGGCCATCGGCGCACACCGCGCCTCGGCGAAGCGACTGTCCGGCCTGGTGCGCCTCCTCAAGCAGCGACAGGCTGACGCCAAAGCTGCGATTGGCCGCCTCGGTTCCGGCGATGGATTGAAAGAGCAGATCGACAGGCGCGCCAGCCTCCAGCGCGGCCAACTGAGTGGTAATGTGGGCCAGCACGCAGCTCTGCACGGGAATCTCAAACCGCAGGCGCAGCGCATCGATCAGCCGCAGCAGCTTTGCGGTCGCGGCCACGCTGTCGCCGGCCGGGTTGATGCCGATCACGGCGTCGCCCGAGCCGAGCAGAAGCCCGTCCAGGATCGCCGCCGCGATGCCAGCCGGATCGTCGGTCGGGTGGTTGGGCTGGAGCCGCGCGCTCAGCCGCCCGGCCAGGCCAACGGTCGTGCGAAAGCGCGTGACCACGCGAATCTTTGCCGCCGCGGCGATCAAGTCCTGCACGCGCATCAGCTTGCTCACAGCCGCTGCCATCTCCGGCGTCAGGCCGGGCGCAAGAGCCGCCAAACGCTCCGGCGTAGCGTCGTCGCAGAGCAGCCAGTCGCGCAGCTCGCCTACGGTGAGCGAACGCACCGGCGCAAACGCCTGTGCATCGTGGGTGTCCGCGATCAGCCGCGTCACCTCGTCGATTTCGTACGGAACTACATGCTCGCCGAGAAAGTGGCCCAGCGGCAGATCGGCCAGCGCGAACTGCGCCGCCACGCGCTCCTCGGCCGAGGCCGCGGCCAGCCCGGCCAGCACATCGCCGCTGCGCGCGGGTGTTGCCTTGGCCAGCAGCTCGCGCAGATCGGCAAAAGCGTAGCGGGTGTTTCCGACGGTGTGAGCAAAGCTCATTCGGTTGAGATAAGCGTAACTGAAATTTGCCGCAATCGGTGAGCGCCGTATCTAGGATTCGTGCAGCGGCGCGATCGGAGCCGGCCTTGGAGCGCCCTCAAGAATGACAAGATTTTGCGGGGCGCAGCAGATGCGGTCCAGTTTGGCGCAATCTGCGTACATTCTGCTTGTCGCTGCCCAGAGCGCCAGAAACAGCAGCCAAGATCGAGCCGACATTCCGCAGGCAGGCCAGACGCCGTGAAATCCTGGGCTGGCTCATGTAAAAAATAGCGGTCAGCAAACCCGCTCACACCTGCATCACTTCCGCTTCCTTCTTGCGCGACAGCTCTTCCATGCGGCGGATCTCTTCGTCGGTCATCTTCTGGACTTCTTCGAGAGCGCGCTTTTCCTCGTCCTCGCTGATCTTCTTCTCCTTGGCGAGTTTCTTGACGGCGTCGTTGCCGTCGCGGCGGACGTTGCGCACAGCGGTCCTATGCTCTTCGAGAACCTTGTTCAGGTGCTTGCAGACCTCGCGCCGCCGCTCCTCGGTCATCGGCGGAACGGGAATGCGCAGAACCTTGCCGTCGGAGATGGGATTGAAGCCGAGATCGGCGGTGCGGATGGCCTTTTCAACCTCCTTGAGCACCGTCGGATCCCAGGGCGCGACCACGATCAGTTGCGCCTCCGGCGAAGAGACCTGCCCGAGTTGGTTGAGGGGCATGTGCGTGCCGTAGCAGTCCACCTTGACCTGGTCGAGCATGTGGACGCTGGCGCGGCCGGTGCGCGTGGAGGCCAGGCTGGCCTGGAAGGTGGCCACGGCCCCGTCCATGCGGCGGCGGAGGTCGGCGTTGAGTTCTTTGAGCGCCGGAATACCGGCCATGATCGAAGCTGCCATTGGGTTCGTCCTCGGGTTACAGATTGCCAACGAACATTCTACTAAAATCGCGGCGGTATCGGGTGATCGCCGCGGACACTACGCCATGACAGCCACTCCGGTCGATGCCGCCTGTTCATGCGCGTGGTAGCTGGAGCGGACCAGCGGGCCGGACTCTACGTGGCGGAAGCCCATTTTGAGAGCTTCGATTTTCAGTTCGGCAAATTCGCGCGGGGTGTAGAGGCGGGCCATGGGCAGGTGATCGCGCGAGGGGCGGAGGTACTGGCCGATGGTGAGGATGTCGCAACCGGCTGCGGCGAGATCGCGGAAGACCTCGAGCAGCTCGGCGGTCTCCTCGCCCAGCCCGACCATGACGCCCGACTTCGTCAGCCCCTCGGGCCGCAGCTCTTTGGCGTAGCGCAACAGCTCGAGCGTCCGCTCGTAGCGCGCGCCGGAGCGGACCACTCGATAGAGCCGGGGAACCGACTCGGTGTTGTGGTTGAACACCTCGGGGCGAGCCTCGACAACGATGCGGATGGCCTCGCGGTTGCCCTGAAAGTCGGGGATCAGCACTTCGACGCGGCATCCGGGAGCCTGGCGGCGGATTTCGTCGATGACCAGGGCGAAGGCGCGCGCGCCGCCCACGAGATCGTCGTCGCGGTTGACGCTGGTGACCACTGCGTGGAGCAGCCCTAACTTAGCCACTGCCTCCGCAACCCTCCGAGGCTCGTCAAAGTCGATAGGCTCCGGGCGGCCCTTGGGCACGGCGCAGAAGCCGCAGCGGCGGGTGCAGAGGTTGCCCAGCATCATGAAGGTCGCGGTTTTATGGTGCCAGCACTCGCCGATGTTGGGGCAGTGGGCGCTTTCGCAGACGGTGTTCAGTCCAAGCGAGCGGGCCAGTTGCTTGAGAGAGTGGTAGTTCTCGCCCACCGGGGCGCGCGCCTTGAGCCACTCGGGCTTGGGGGCCGGAGCTTTGAGGGCCGAGGAGATTTGCACCAGTTCCATCACAGTTTCATTGTAGCGGGAGCGAGGCTGGGCAGAGATCGGAAGGTCGCAGGCGCTCTCTGACCATAGTCAGATGACCATGAAGGAAACGCCTCTCTTTGCCGATGAAAACGCGAGAGGTCAATCGCCATGCGGACCGTCGCTCCCGTAATAGAGAAAATTGAAGATGCGCACATCCCCTGACAGCTGAAAGAGAACGCTTTGCACACGGGCGAATGTATGCCAATCCCAAATTGGCTAAGACACATCGTTGCTTGCCACACATTCACCGGAAGCATCGGGTTGCCCCAAATGCCATACTTTTCCAGAATATTCATGAAGGAATCGCACACCATTTGTCGCGATGAGGCTGCGCCAGATGTGGAACCCTCGCCACCCGCAGGTATAGTGAGGTTTTTCGGAAGAGATGCTTCGGGAAGCGTTTACGCGGTGAGGCGCTCGAGCTGGTCGGGCTTGGTGATGGTCAGGCTGGAGCCCTTGATGGTGATCCATTGGTCGCGGCGGAACTGGTTGAGCAGGCGCGTGACGGTCTCGCGCGAAGTGCCGGCCATGTTGGCGATCTCTTCGTGGGTGAGGGCCATGGTGAAGCGGATCTCCGGCTTTCCATTGGCCGCCTGGCGCCCCCAATCGAGCAGCAGCCGGGCCAGCCGTCCCGCCGCCGAGCCGGAGAGCGCGAGGCGCTTGGCGTCGTGAAAAACCGTCAGGTATTCGCCGGAGAGGGACTTGGCGGCATGCATCGAGGCGATGCCGTGGCGGCCGAGGAAATCGACAAACTCCTGCTTGCGGACGGTCTTGACCTGGCAGGGCTCGATGGCCTCGGCGGTGACCTCGTGGGGCACGTTGGCCAGCACCGCGCTCAGGCCCATCACATCGCCGGGGCCGGCGATTTTGAGGATCATGGTCTTGCCGTCGCGCGAGGTGGAGGAGATTTTTACCTGTCCGTAGCAGATGACAAAGACGTTGCGGGCCGCGTCGCCCTCGGAAAAGAGCTTGGCGCCACGGGCATGGCTCATCATGATTCCGATGCCGTCGTAATCGGCGAGCGCCTCGGGCGTAAGATTGCAGAACATTCGCAAATGGCGATGCTCACAATTAATACAATCTTCCGGCGGGTGATGGGGATGAAATCCGGCCATGGGCTCACTGCTGTGCAGATTGGAGTATAGCGCATTTGGGCGGGATGAAGGGCAGGGATTTTCCTCGAAGCGCCGGTGTGGCCACATGACGGCCCCTGCGGGAGGAAATTGCAGGGCAACAACCGCAGCCCTCAGAACTGTCAGGCCGCGGAGCTGGCGTGCCGATGGCTGGCCGCGCGGCTGAGGCAGCAGGAGTTATAGGCGCGGGAGACCTCGCGGGCCAGTTCCCGCAACAAATTCATGCGCAAGGGCGGATAGCCTTGAAAAGCCTGGTTGAGCGCCTCGATGGGGAGCATGAGGACCGAACCGGCGGTCTGGGCGGTGAGCGTGTAGGTATGCTGACCGTCGCCAAGGGCGGCGGCCAGTTCGACCAGATCGCCGGCGCGGGCGGGGGCGAGCGTGAGCCGGACTTGCAGCCGCTCGGTCCTGCGCAGGAACTGGCCGGAGAGGACCAGGTAGAGGCCCTGGCAGGCGCTGGACTGGCGGAAGACGGCATCCCCGGCATCGAGGCCGATGCAACGGGCCGAGGCGTTGAGCAGAAGCTCGACAGCCGGAGGGCACTCGAGCAACTCCGCCACGGGATGGGCGCTGACGGCTTCCATTCGCCTCAATCTTGCCTCACGTTGCATGGCACTTTCTCCCATTGTTTCTGCCCATTGCCCGGTGGCTCGGCGGGCGGAAGCGGCAACCCGGCTGCCGGCCGCTGGCGGACGAATCGGTTCAGCACTGCGAGTTTGTGTCGAGTTGAAGTTCATAGGCGGCAACTCGGTGTATAAGAACAGGGCGGTTGGGGTTCGAGGTTTCCCACCCATTCGCCAGATACCCAAGAAGCAGGTCCTTCGACTCGCTGCGCTCGCTCAGGATGACAGAATGGATGGGGCACGGAGCTTCTCTTGGGCGTCCGGCCCGGGGTTTCATTCGGGCGGCACGCACAAAACCGGGACGCGCGAACGAGCCAGCAGGGCGAAGGCCGTGCCGTGCGGTCCCGGCGTGCCGCTCAAGCGCTTGACGCCAGCCACCAGAATGCAGGGATGGTTCTCGGCGATGCCCTCGTCGATGGCATCGGCCGGATTGCCTACCTTTGCGATGCATCGCACGGGGAACCGCTCGCTGGGATGAATGTCAAATTCCTCGAGATGGATGGTCTCGCAGGGATTCGGGACGGCCTCCGTGCGGGCATGAAGCACCAGCAGGGGACGCTCGAAGATCTGGGCCAGCGACCAGGCCGTGGCCGCGGCGGCAGCAGCAGCCTCGTTGGGCTCCATGGCCAGCAGCACCGGCCCGCCGGGAGTGGGGCGAAACGGGCCGGCGTTCCAATCGGCGGCCACCGCCAGCACTGGACACGGCGCCAGCCGCACCAACTGCTCGGCGATGGCGCCGACAATCACCGGACCGGCCCCCTCGTTGCCCTTGGTTCCGATCACGATCAGCCCGGCCTGGTATTGCCGGACCACGTCTAGAAGCATCTGCGCCACCGCGCCCTGGCGCACCTCGGAGTGGCTGGGTATGCCCTCGCGGAGCAGATCGGCGGACAATTTATCCAGCACCGCGCGCGCTTCCTCGGGGAGTATTTTCAGCACCCGGCCGGGAACCGCATCGAGCGCGGCATATTCCATGGGGTCGATGCCGTGCGCCAGCACAATCCGCGCGCCATACGCTGTGGCCAACTTGCGGGCATATTCCAGAGCTGCCTCGGACTGCCCGTCAAGATCCGTAGCAACTACGATTGTCTTCAACCCGTTTGCAAAGCCCATTGTGCCTCCTGACGCCGGCCGGCGCCCCGTTTTCAGCCTATAGGATACCGAGTCTGCGCCGCCGCGGGAGGCAATGGCAGTGACCCCATTCACCCGGCGCTGTGATTAGGGTCACAAGTCGTTTCTTAAGAAGCACAAGGCTGTCGGCTCGCAAAGTTTCCTTGTGGCCGTCTAAAGGCCGAGAAAACCGCGCAACGCCGCGTCTACCGACCGCATCGTGACCCCGTCCACTTGCCCAATTCGCGCCCCAAGTTTCACGCGTGGCACGGCCGTAGCCTTATCGACCATGATCTGGGACGGGATGTGCAGTCCGGTCGCCGCATCGGCTGAGACCGTCACGCGGAACAGAGGAGCGTCGTGCATTTCGCTGGTCAAAGGCAGAACAACCACGGAAGGATGCAGGTCAAATGCATCGGCCTGCACCACCAGCGCGGGGCGCGGCTTGCCGTAGTCGCCCGAGACGGCCACGGTGACCAGGTCGCCGCGTTTCATTGTCCGCTTCCGAGCGCGCTCACGTCCTGAATCCAGCGCATGACTTCGGTCTCATCCTCGGAGGCGGCGATGAGTTGGGACTGGCGGCGGGCCTCGGCGGCAAAACGGCGCATGCGCGCTTCCTCCACATAGCCGCGCATGAGCGCACGTATGACATCGGCGGCCGGCCGGTTCTCAACCTCGACCACGGCCGCGAACTCCTTCTTGAGCGAGGCATCAATGCGCAGATTCAATGTCGATTCCCTGGAACTGGCAATGGCTTGGGGCACGATTCATCTCCTATATGCATATTATAACTACAAACACTAATCACTGATACTAATTACTTAAGGTATTCACTAACGCGCAGGTTCCGATTGGGAATAAGAACTTATCCGTAAATTGCACATTTAAGTAGCGCCGCTCTCCAGAGCGGCTGTACTGGCGGCGTCCACGCCGCCAGAATCCGTGTGCGGGCCAGGAGGCCCACACAACAGCCGACCTGGAGGTCGGCGCTACCTAATATACGGATAGGCTCTAAGTAGAGAGGAAGGGCAGTCAGTGCCGCTATGCGGTACTATGGGCCGGAGTGTGACGCATGACACTGGAGAAGGGAGCCGAGCGGGCGAGAATGAAGCTGTGAGGCTTGCCAGCCATGGGCTGCGTGGGCCGGGAGAGAGCACCGATGAGCGATCTTGCGCAATTGGCTGAATCCGTCACCGTCGACCCGCTGGTCGGGCATCCGGCCGACTACCACGTCTTTCACCAGTTCCTGGAGCGCTGCAAGGAGCTGCCGGCGATTACCACGGCGGTCTGCTGGCCGCTGTCGGACGTGGCGCTGCGGGGCACGGTGGAAGCCGAAGAAGAGGGCCTCATCCTGCCTACGCTGGTGGGCGACGAAGACGCGATGAAGGCGCTTGCCGCGAAGATCGGCGTGGATATCTCCGCGTATCCGATCGTCCATGCCGACACCGAGGTGAAGGCGGCGGAGTTGAGCGTCGGGCTATGCCGCAGCGGAGTCGCGCAGGCCATGATGAAGGGCAGCCTGCACACCGATGAGCTGATGAAGGTGGCGATGGCGCGG
>Ga0187847_10000578_pt1 | contig 39401 bp, 30 predicted proteins | sample June2016WEW_4_10_FD_132458 | JGI IMG/M metagenome (GOLD analysis project Ga0187847, IMG submission 132458) | Peatland microbial communities from SPRUCE experiment site at the Marcell Experimental Forest, Minnesota, USA - June2016WEW_4_10 | ecosystem: Environmental > Terrestrial > Soil >...
AAAGACGTGATCTTCCGCGACTACTCCATGACCAAGCCGGTGACAGGCGTTGCGATGATGATTCTCTATGAGCAAGGCAAGTGGGTGTCGTCCGACCCCATCTCGAAATATATCCCCGAGTTTGCGCACCTGAAGGTCTACAACGGTGTGGATGCCGATGGAAAGCCGATCCTCGTCGATCCCATTCACGCACCCACTATGCGCGAATTAATGACCCACACCGCAGGCTTTACGTATGGCTACTTCGGCAATACGCCGGTTGACAAGATGTACCGCGACGTTCAGCCCTTGAACTCCGCCAACCTGCAGGAGTTCATCGACAAGATGGCCAAGCTCCCGCTCCTCTATCAGCCCGGCAAGGGTTGGACATATTCAATGTCCATGGATATCGAGGGCTACATCGTTGAGAAGCTCTCCGGCCAGTCGCTGCCCGACTTCATGCGCGACAACATCTTCAAGCCGCTGGGCATGAAGGACGCCGGCTTCTTTGTCCCTGAAGACAAGCGCAGCCGCTTCTCCGCTGTCTATACCACCGGCCCCAACGGAGAGTTGCAGCTTGTCGGCGCTGGCCCATCCGGCCGCTCAACGGAATACGCCTCGCAGCCAACGCTACCTTCCGGCGGAGGCGGCATGGTGTCCACTGCGGAAGACTACTATCGCTTCGCGCAGATGATGTTGAACAACGGCGAACTCGATGGCAAGCGCATCTTGGCGCCCGCGTCAGTGAAGCTCATGACCAGCAACCACGTGCCCGCGGAATTACTGACGGGTCAGTTCGGCATCGGCCAAATGGTCATGCGTCCGGGCTTCGGCTACGGATACAACTGCGCGGTGGTATTCGATCCACCGGAGGCCAATCTGCCCGAGGGCAAAAGAACTTTCTTCTGGGATGGCGCTGCAGGAACATGGTTCTGGGTCGATCCAACGAACGACGTCATATTCATCGGCATGATTCAGCGCATGCTTGGCCCCGCCAGCCCGAACCTCGAATTCCAAAGTCGCAACGCAGTTTACGGAGCGCTGGTTGATCCCGCGAAATAAGCATCGCGCCGGAAGGTGGCTGCCTCGCAGGTCGTCATTTCAGCAAGTCTAGCGCCATCGCCGTCATCGCCGTCACCCCAGTGGCAATCGCAGGCGCATACACTGGCGCAAACAGTGCCGAGTGCAGCCCCGGCAGCGGCACGCCCGACTTCTTGCTCTCGTCCAGCTTCCCGGTATCGGACGCGCCCAGGCGGAACATCACCGCTGGAATTTTTCCGTCAAGGGAAAACAGCCCCACGTCTTCCGATCCCATTACCGGATCGCCGCCATCCACGCGGTCCGCACCCAGCACGCGAACCGCAACCGCGTGCAGCCGGTCCGCCAGCGTCGCATCGTTGAATGTGGCGGGAGTGCTCTCGCCCAGGGTCACAGTAGGCATCCGATCCGCCGGAATGCCATATGCCTCCGCGAGTCCGTTGGCAGTGCGGCGCACATCGGCAACAATCTGATCGCGAACCGCAGGCGAAAATGTCCGCAGAGTCAGCCCCAGCGTCACCTCGTCCGGGATGATGTTGTTCTTCGTCCCTCCGTGAATCGTCCCCACCGTCAACACAGCCGGCTGCTGCGGATCGATCTGCCGGCTCACAATCGTTTGCGCCACCAGCACAAACTCCGCCGCCAGCACAATTGGATCTTTTCCCGCCTGCGGAGCGGAACCGTGCCCGCCAATGCCTCGGATCGTCATGTTCATTGTTGTTGCGCTGGCCAGCAGCGGTCCGCCCTTCACGGCAATCGTGCCTGCCGCATGTGCAGGATCGTCGTGCTCCGAAAGCACAAAGTCCGGCCTGCCGAACCGCTCGTACAAATGATCGGCCAACATCGCCGCCGCACCCTGTATCACTTCTTCAGCCGGCTGCCCAATCAAGATCAGAGTCCCGTGCCATTCGCTCTTGCGTGCGGCCATCTCCTTCGCCGCACCCAGCAGCACCGTCATGTGCAGGTCGTGTCCGCAGGCATGCATTACGCCCACTGTCTGTCCTTGGGCATTGGTTGTCGTCACATGGCTCGCGTAGTCGAGGCCCGTCTTCTCTTCCACCGGCAGCGCATCCAGTTCTGTGCGCAGCAGCAGCCTTGGCCCTGCGCCGTTCTCCATCACCGCAACCACGCCCTCCGCCTGCCTCCCATCCGCGTACTTACCCACGTGCTCCGTCACTGTGTAGCCCAGCTCCTCCAGCTCCGCAGCTACGTACGCAGCCGTCTTCACCTCGTGCTCTGAGAGCTCAGGGTTTTCGTGCAGGTGTTTATAGGTCTCCGTGAGCGCCGGCAATTGTTTCTCCGCCGAAGCGGCCAGGTCCGCGGCCGTCGGGGAGTTCTGTGCCGCTAGTGGCAAAGCCGCCGCAACCAGCGCGAAAACAGCAATCGTATGAAGCAGCAAAGGGAAGCCTCCAAGTCGAAAACAATCAGGAATCTACGCGCCAGCCTACCACAATCCATCCGCGCTGCGCCCCACAGGGAGCCACGTGCTGGAATCTTTCGTATTGCTTTCCCATAGAAGTTGGTGTACAGTCCACCTATTGGTTGGCAATAGAAGTGAAAAGGAAAACAAATGGGCGATAAAACCGACGTCTGGCAGGGAACTCTCGCGCTTATGGTACTGCGCACGCTTGAATCCATGGGCCCTCAACACGGGTACGGCCTGGCGCGCCGGATAGAGCAGACCAGCGGCGACCTGCTCCAGTTGAACTACGGCACGCTCTATCCCGCGCTCCTCAAACTTGAACAGGAAGGTTTCATCAGCTCCTCGTGGGGCACCTCTGAGAACAATCGCAAGGCAAAGTTTTATGAGCTGACGAAAGCCGGCCGGCGCCAGTTGAAGAAGGCCGCCGCTGAGTGGAATCAGACCACCGCCATCCTATCCCGCTTTCTTACGCCGGCTGAAGAAGCATAAGGAGCCGCCATGCGCCAACTAAAAGCATTCGTCGTCCGTCTCCGCGGCCTGTTCCGCCCCGAGCCCCTTGAGGCGGAGTTCGCCGACGAACTCGAGAGTCACATTGCGCTGCACACCGCCGCCGGCGTCCGCGCCGGCCTCAGCCCAGCCGAGGCCCGCCGCCGGGCACTCATCTGTCTGGGTGGCGCGGAACAAGCCCGCCAGTTGCATCGCGACCGGCGCACCCTTCCCTGGCTTGATAACCTGTTGCGGGATGTGCGTCACGCGCTGCGCGGTTTTCGCCGCAGCCCAGTTTTTACGATGACCATGATTGCAACACTGGCGCTCGGAATTGGCGCCACCACAGCGGTCTTCAGCGTCGTCGATCGAATCCTGTTCCGTAGCCTGCCCTATGCGCATTCCGAAAGCCTGGTCTCCGTTGGCCTGGTGGCGCCGATCATCCCGCAGGAATTCATGCTTGGGGGTTCTTATTATGATTGGCGCGACAACCAGACACCATTTTCGGCCCTCACTTCCGAGACCGGCGTGTACAACTGCAATTTGACAGAGCACAACCCTTCACGGCTCAACTGCGGGCGGGTCGAGCAGAATTTTCTGCCAACGCTGGGTGTCACTCCCATGCTGGGGAGAAATTTTCTACCCGAAGAGGATCGCCCGAACGGGCCCAGGGTCGCATTGATTTCGTATGCGTTGTGGCGAGGACATTACGGCGCCGACACCGGCATCGTAAACAAGCTGATCGATATCGATGACAAGCAAGTGCGGGTGATCGGTGTGCTTCCGCGGGACTTTGAGTTTCCAACACTGGAAGCAACCGATGTAGTTGAACCTGAGGCTCTGGACGAAGCGGCCCAGCGCAAGGCCATGCCTGGTGCGGTGATGTACGCATTCGCGAGACTGAAGCCGAATGTGAGCATCGCGCAAGCGGAGAATGAACTCCAACCAGTATTCAATTACTCGTTGAGCCTGGCTCCCCCGGCGTTTCGCAAAGAGGTCCATCTTCGCGTGCGATCAATTCGCGACCGCCAGATGCACGATGTCCGGTTTGTTGCGTGGATGTTGTTTGCCGCAGCACTGGCTGTCTTGTTGATTGCCTCCGCGAATGTAATGAGCCTGCTGATGGCGCGGGGGGCCACGCGTGAACAAGAACTAGCAACGCGCTATGCACTGGGTGCCAGCCGCTGCAGGCTGGCCCGGCAAATGCTCACGGAGACGCTGCTGTTATCGCTGGCCGGAGCGGCAGTCGGTTGTGTCCAGGCAGAGATACTCCTGCGCATATTTATCTCCATCGCTCCGGCGAGTATTCCGTTCCTCGATCATGCACACCTTGACGTTCGCATCATCGTTTTCACGCTTCTGCTTTCGCTATTGTGCGGCGCCGTGTTCAGTACTTTAGCGGTGCTGCACAAACCGCATGCGACCGCACTTAAGGGAAGATTTGCTACTTCCGGCCACCACGCATTCCTGCGCCGTAGCCTGGTGACGGGGCAGATTGCCATCACCATGGTTCTCCTTGCCGGCGCAGCCCTTTTGCTGCGCAGCTTCCGAAATCTGGAAGAGCAGAACATCGGGTTGAATACGCGAGGCGTACTGGCCGTGCATATTCCGCTTCCTCACTACCGCTATGACACGCCCCAGAAACGAATGGAGTTCTTCCTGCGAGCGGAAGCTGCCTTGCGGCGTTTGCCTGGTGTGCAGAGTGTGGGTCTCAGCGACTCGTTACCTCCAGGCGAAGTTACCCGCGAGCAGATCTACAACAACATCGGAGTCGCCGGAAAGCGGCGCTCAACGAACGGAACAGGCGGCATGGTTGTGTGGCGCTGGGTTACACCGCAGTACTTCAACACGCTTGATATTTCCGTCGTCCGTGGCCAGGCTTTGACAGAGGACGAACGAACGGCGAGTGAGCGCCTCATCGTCCTGAGCACCCTGCTGGCGTCCAGGCTATTCGCCGATCAGGACCCCATCGGCAAACAGATTCAGCCAGTTCCCGAGGGTCCCTGGTGCACGGTGGCCGCGGTTGTAGCCGACGCGAAAAACGCGGGCCTGACCGGCGAAGACAAACCGGAATTCTACCGTTTGCGGCGCAATCTGCCTGAGGATTGGAACACGGATTCCGCGATTGTTTTGAAAACTCCGCTACCACCACAGGGCGCGGCATTGTGGGTGCGATCGCAAATTGCACAAATTGATTCCACCGTTCCAGTGGAGATTGAAACCGTCGCCGAGGACGTGAATAAGCTTGCGGACCAGCCGCGCTTTGAAACCGCGCTGCTTGGGTTCTTTGCATCTTGCGGGTTGTTGATGGCTGTCGTCGGCCTGTACGGCGTTATCTCATTCATAGCGGCCCAGCGCACCCGTGAAATTGGCGTGCGTATGGCGCTGGGAGCTAGCCGAACCGACATTTTGAAGTTGATCATGAGCGAAGGTACCCGTCTGGTCGTGCTTGGTGGCGCAGTGGGATTGGCTGCCGCGCTGGGCTTGTCGCGCCTGATCAAGAACTTGCTGTTCCATGTTGGATCATACGATCCACTCAGTTTCCTCGCAGTCGCCGTGCTGCTGGCCTCGGTAGCGCTTGCGGCAACTCTGGTGCCCGCACGCGCCGCAATGAAAACCGACCCCATGCAGGCGCTTCGGACGGAATAGGAGATCAGGATGAGAATGCTCAATGCATTGCGGAAGCGGCTCTGCGGAATCTTCGGCTCGCGGCGCGACGAGAACGATTTTGATGCGGAACTCGCCAGCCACATCCAGTTGCACACGGAAGACAACATCCGCGCGGGCCTGAGCCCGGCCGAGGCTCGGCGCCAGGCTCTCATCCGTCTCGGCGGCGCGGAGCAAACCCGCCAGATGCATCGTGAGCGCCGCACACTTCCTTGGCTGGAATCGCTGCTGCAGGACATTCGCTTCGGCTTCCGCATGCTCCTTCGCAATCGCGCCTACACTGCGGTTGCGGTACTTACGCTGGCCATCGGAATCGGTGTCAGCGCCACGGCATTCACATGGATTCACGCGGTGCTGTTGCAGCCGTTGGGCGGAGTCGCCGATCCAAGCCGCTTGGTGACATTGGAATCCGTCACGCCCAGCGGCGGCCTGGTGCCCACATCGTATCCCGATTACATTGACTTTCGCGATCGCCTGAAGCTGCTCGACGGCGTTGCTGTCACTCGGCCTGCGGCATTCAGCGTTGGCAATCAGGATCACGCCGAACGCGTGTGGGGTGAACTGGTCTCCGGCAACTTCTTCGCTGTACTTGGTGTGACGCCTGCGCTGGGCCGCGTATTTCTTCGCGCCGAATACGGCGATGCTCCGGGATCGTTTCCTGTTGTGGTCATCAGCGACCGGTATTGGCGATCGCATTTCGGGGCCGACCCAAATATCGCGGGAAAGACTATCCGCATCAACCAGCATCAGCTCGCCATCGTTGGCGTTGCGCCACCTGCGTTCCACGGATCCATGCCGGTCACCGCATTTGACCTGTGGATTCCCTACATGCAGCAGCCGGTGCTGAATGGCGTGAATGTGCGTATGTTGCGCGACCGGCACAACAGGAACATGCTCGGCATTGCGCGCCTCAAATCGGGCGTTACCTCAAGTCAAGCTCTCGACGAGCTGCGGGCGCTCGCAGGGCGCATGTCCGTGGCCAATGCCGACGTGAGTGAAGGCATGAGCGCCACGCTTATGCCTCTCTGGAAGTCACCGCATGGTCCGCAGGGCCTGCTCATCGGCCCGCTACGCATACTTAGCGGCGTCTGCATACTTGTGCTGCTTATCGTTTGTGCCAATGTGGCCAATCTGCAGCTGGCGCGCGCCACCGTGCGCGAAAAGGAATTCAGTGCGCGACTTGCACTTGGCGCCGGCCGTATGCGCATTGCACGTCAGGTGCTGACGGAAAGCCTGATGCTCACCCTCGCCGGCGCTCTGCTTGGCGCAGCTGCAACGCCATGGATGAGTCTCTCCTTGCGTTACCTGATGCCGCCAAGCCCAATGCTGCAACTGGTCGCGATGGATACCCGTCCCAACCTTGCGGTCCTCAGCTTCACGGTAGGACTGTGTGTGTTCGCGGCGCTGGCCGCCGGTCTCGCCCCGGCGTTGCAAGTCGGCCGCCTGAATCTCGCTGGCCGCATGAATGATGGTGGACGAAGCGGCGCTGCCGGAAGGCGCAATCGGCTTCGGTCCGTCCTCGTTGGATCGGAAGTGGCGCTGGCTCTTGTGGCGCTTGTGGGCGCGGGCCTTTTCACACGCGCGTTTCAAACCACGATGCGCATCGATCCCGGCTTCGATCCAAATCACGTGCTGCTCGGCCAGTTCTATCTCAACACCAGCGGCTACAACCTCCAGCAGCGCGAAGACTTTTGCCGGCGTCTTGCTGAAAAAATGCAGGCCGCGCCCGGCGTTACCGATGTTGCCTATTCTGACGGCGTGCCGTTGGGCTTTGAGCCAAGCTGGTGGGAGGAGCTGAAGATCGAAGGCTATGCGCCGCGCCCCAACGAGAACATGAACATCTTCCGCAATGTCATCTCGCCCGGCTATCTGCCCCTCATGCACATCCCTATCGTGGAGGGCCGTAACTTCACCGAGCAGGACGACGAGTCCGACAACGCCCCGTTCGTCATGATCGTCAACCAGGCCTTCGTCCGCCACTTCTTTCCCGACCGCGATCCTATCGCACACAAAGTTCATGGGTGGGGAGTAGATTTCCGTATCGTAGGCGTTGCAAAGGACTCAAAATACCATTACCTCAGCGATTCAAACCTGCCGTATTTCTATGTGCCTTTTCGCCAGATCTATCGCACGGATATGGCGCTGGCCTTCTATGTGCGCTCGCAAGACAGCCCAGCGAACGTGCTGACTACTCTCCGCGCCCAGACCCGCGACCTCGATCCCAACGTGACTGTGTTTGACGCGGTGCCGCTGAAGGAATTCATCGGCGCCTCGCTTTATCCGCAAAAAGTAGCTGCCAGCCTGATGGCGGTGCTGGGCAGTATTGCCGTTATTCTTGCCGCTGTTGGTTTGTACAGCGTCATGGCTTACTGGGTGGCGCAGCGCACACAGGAGATCGGTGTGCGCATGGCCCTCGGCGCGCAGCCCGGACATGTGCTGCGCATGGTGGTGCGTCAGGGCCTATCGCTTGCCGTGGGCGGCGTGTTTGCAGGCGGGTTGCTTGCGTTCGCGTTGTCGCGCCTCGCCGCTTCCGTCTCATTCACCAACTCTGCCATGGGCGCAGGCGCAAAGCTCATGGGTGATGGTCGTGCCGATCCACTCATCTTCGTGGCCGCCGCGGTCTTCCTCTGTGTGCTTGCAGCGTTCGCCGCGTGGCTGCCCGCGCGCCGCGCCGCTTCTGTCGATCCCATGCAAGCCCTGCGCACCGAATAGGAGATACGCCATGCACAAACTGAGAGCTTTCATCCTTCGCCTTCGCGGTTTGTTGCTCGGCCGCCCTGTTGACGATGACTTTGCCGCCGAGCTCGATTCCCATGTCGCTTTGCATACGGAAGAGAACATTCGCAAGGGCCTTAGTCCGGCCGAAGCCCGCCGCCGGGCGCTTATTCGTCTCGGCGGTGCGGAGCAAACGCGACAATCGCATCGCGAGCGTCGCACGCTCCCGTGGCTTGAGAGCCTGATTCAAGACCTTCGCTATGGGATGCGCACGATGGTGCACAACGCAGGCTTTACTTCAGTCGCGGTACTCACACTGGCCATCGGCATTGGCGCGAGTACGGCCATCTTCAGCGCTATTAAGCCAATTCTCATTGACCCTTTGCCGTATCCGCATGCGAGCCGGTTGATGATGGTGTGGGAGATGCGGAAAAGCGGCGCGCAAATTCCGGTGACCTTCGGCACCTTTCACGGACTCTCACAACAGAACCGTTCCTTCGATGCGCTTGCGGTTTTCAAGCCGTGGAGTCCGGCGGCTACCGCCACAAGCCAGGCGGACAGGCCGGAGCGCCTTGATGGCCAACGCGTCAGCGCGGACTACTTTCGCACCCTGAGTATCGCTCCGCTTCTAGGGCGCGATTTTGAGACGTCTGACGATCGATACCGCGGCCCTAGCGTGGCCATTCTCAGCGATCGATTGTGGCGTCGCCATTATGGTGGGGACCGAGCCATCATCGGCAAGCAGGTTCGCCTCGACGATACGCTCTACACGGTGATTGGCATCATGCCGAGCTCCTTTGAGAATGTAGTGAGTCCTACGGCGGAACTCTGGGCTCCGCTGCAGTACAACCCAGCTCTGCCCTCGGATGGTCGAGAGTGGGGGCATCATCTGCACTTGATCGGGCGGCTCCAAGCGAGCGTCGATACCCAGCAGGCCGCGAACGAGTTGAGCGTAACTCTGCACGCGTTGGCGCAGGCTTATGCGAAAGGCTATGACAGTGCCGGTGGCGCTCCGGACAGCATTGTCGTGCATCCCCTGCAAGGCGATCTGACACAAGGCGTGCGGCCAGCACTGCTTGCGGTTCTTGCAGCAGCCCTGCTTGTTCTGCTGATTGCTTGTGTCAACGTCGCGAATCTATTGCTTGCGCGGGGCTCGCAGCGCAGCGCGGAGTTTGTCATGCGTGCCACGCTGGGAGCACAGCAAGGGCGCATCGCACGCCAACTGCTGACAGAGTGCCTGATGCTTGCGACGTTTGGCGGCGCGATGGGCATGGTGGTTGCGGAGGCCGGTGTGCGGGCCTTGCTGGCTCTGAGTCCGCCGGAGCTGCCACGGCTCAATGCAATCTCTGTTGATCGCGGGGTCTTTCTGTTTGCGCTTGCACTTACAACCATCATTGGGATTGCTGTTGGGCTGGTGTCAACTCTTCAGGTCTCGCGCAGCGATCTGCATTCCGGGATGCGCGAAAACGCAAGCCGCGCAACCGGCAGCCACCACTGGATGCGCCGCACGTTGGTTGTTAGTGAGGTTTCGCTTGCCGTGGTGCTACTGGTGAGTGCGGGCCTGTTGCTGCGCAGCATGCAGCGTCTGTTCGCCATTGATCCCGGCTTCGACGCGGACCACCTGCTCACAATGCAAGTGCAGGAATCTGGTCACCGCTACGATAGTGATGCCGCACGACTGCAATTCTTTCGAGAGACGTTGGACAGAATTCGCCGGATGCCTGGTGTTGTCTCTGCGGGGCTCACCAGCCAATTGCCGCTCAGCAGCGATCGGGACGTATACGGCATCCAGTTTGAAAAAGATAACAACCCCCTCGGCGATGCCGGGTTTCGCTACGCCGTTAGCCCAGGGTATCTCGAGACGATGCGCATACCGCTGCGCCGCGGACGTCTGCTGAATGACCACGACGTTGCAGGCGCGCCAGTTGCCGTGCTGATTACTCAGTCGCTTGCAAGCAGGGAGTTTGGCGGGAAGGATCCTATCGGGCAGCATGTGCATATTGGTCCGGATGTCGGCCAGACGGACCGCCCATGGGCCACCATCGTGGGCGTCGTGGGCAACGTCAAACAGCAATCGCTGGCTATCGATGACGAAGACGCGTTCTATACTACAACCGCGCAGTGGGCTTGGGCGGATGAGGTGCAGTCCGTGGTTGTCCGAACGCGTGCGCAGACAAATGCCGTCAGTCTTGCTTCTGCAATTCAGCAGGCGATCTGGTCTGTCGATCAGGACCGGCCGATCACGCGCGTGGCCACCATGGATTCGCTGCTGGTTGCGACGGCTCAAGAACGCCGCTTCGTGCTGGTGCTGTTCGAAGCATTCGGACTTGTTGCGCTGATGCTTGCTGCGATCGGCATCTATGGCATCTTGTCCGGCAGTGTCACGGAGCGCACACGCGAGCTTGGGGTGCGCGCGGCGCTGGGCGCAACGCGTGCCGGACTTCTGGCGCTCGTATTGCGTGAGGGCATGACGATGACATGCATTGGACTCGCTGCCGGTCTATGCGGTGCGCTGGGTGCGGGCCGGGCTCTCCACTCCATGTTGTTCGGCGTCACCTGGCTTGACCGCATTACTTATCTTGGCGCAGCTGCCTTGTTGTCTGTTGTGTCGGGCGTCGCCTGTCTCATTCCCGCGCGCCGCGCCGCTTCCATCGATCCCATGCAGGCACTCCGCACCGAATAGGAGAAATGCAATGCACAAACTAAGAGCCTTCGCCCTTCGTCTCCGCGGTCTCTTCCGCTCGCGGCCTTCTGACGCCGAATTCGCCATCGAACTGGAGAGCCACGTTGCTCTGCATACCGACGAGTACATTCGCAACGGCCTCACCCCAGCCGAGGCCCGCCGACAGGCTCTCATCCGCCTCGGTGGCGTGGAGCAGACCCGTCAGGCCCATCGCGAACGCCGCACCCTTCCGTGGCTCGAGTCGGCCTCTCGCGATCTGATCTATTCCTCCCGCACACTTGCCAAACATAGCGGTGCAACATCCATTGCCATTTTCTCTATCGGCCTCGGCATCGGCGCCAACGCCACCATCTTCTCCATGGTCAGTCGCTTCGTTTTGCGTCCAGCGCCGATGGGCGATCCCACCACACTGCTCGCGCTCCACACTACCCATGATGGTCACCGCTGCTGCAATCCGTTTTCGTTGCCACAATACAGCGACCTTCGCGATCACGCAAAGTCCTTCTCCGGCGTTGCCGCATATTACGAGTTGATCCCGGCTTCTGTAGGTGGGTATGGCGATCCGGAGCGCGTCTGGGGTCAGGGTGTAACTCCGAACTTCTTCTCTGTCACCGAGCTTCCCATGCAGTTAGGCCGGGGCTTCGTCCCGGGTGAGGAGAGCGCGCCTGTTGTTGTGCTTGGCTCCGCTTTGTGGAATCGCCGCTTCCATGCCGATCCGCAGATCATCGGCAAGCCCGTCGTGCTTTCCGGTCACACCTACACAGTTGTCGGCGTCGTCACGCCTGCATTCCACGGCGCTGACCAGATTCTTTACACCGAGTTCTGGGTGCCCATGGGCAACTTGGCGCAACTGGTTCCCAATCTTCCGGATCAGGCGTCGCTGGAGTTTCACTGGGTTGAGGTTCTGGCGCGTCTCGCACCAGGCGTTACGCGCAACCAAGCAGCGGCCGAGTTGAAGACGATGGCCAGCCGCTTCGCGCTCAGTAATCCCAAAACAGATGCGAACTCAAGAGTTGTCTTTGAGCAGGCAGGTTCTCTCCCTTCGAATATTCGTGCCAACGTGAATCTCTTCTTTACCGCGCTGTCGATCGTGGTTCTGCTGGTGCTGTTTATTGCCGGGGCCAACGTGGCCAACCTTCTGTTGGCACAAGCAGCCACCCGGCAGCGCGACATGGCTGTACGCCTGGCACTGGGGGCAACACGCGCTCGCCTGCGCCGCCAAATGCTAATGGAGAGCCTGCTGATCGGCCTTGGTGGCGGAGTGATGGGCGTGCTGCTTTCACTGTGGGCTACAGCGGTGCTTTCATCCTCACACCTTCCCGCGCCGGTTCCCCTCGACGTGCGAGTCGGAATTGACTGGCGTGTGGTGCTCTATTCACTCGCGCTCAGCATCGCCAGCGGTCTGCTTCTCGGTGTTGCACCAGCATGGGCTGCCTCGCGTCCCATGCTCTCCAACGCGCTAAAAGGGGAAGACGCACTCGCGCGCCCCGGCCGCCGCTTCAGCATGCGCAATCTACTGGTTGTCGCTCAGGTTGCCATGTCTGTCGTTCTGCTCTGCGTTACAGGGCTGTTTCTCCGCAGCCTGCAGAGCGCTGCGAGCATCAACATTGGCTTTCGCCCACAAAACGTCCTCATCGCGTCCATTGACCCCCGTGTCCACGGCTATACGGCAGAACGCACTGCGCAGTTCCTGACCGTTTTGCGCAGGCGTGTCGCTGCGCTTCCGGGTGTGGAGTCCGCCGCGGTTACGGATGTAGCGCCACTGTCAGACGGCAACCGAAGCGATGCCTTCTCCGTGCCTGGTCACGCCGCCAAGGATTCAACCAGCGCCAACTCCGATCTATACATGGTGACTCCCGGTTACTTTGAAGCCCTGGGCATCCCTCGCATCGCAGGCCGCGATTTTGGTGGTGAATCCCTCAACGGCCCGAAGACCGCAATCGTCAACCGTGCCTTCGTCGAGAGCGTTTTCGGCGGAGACAACCCGATTGGTCAGCAGGTAAGCGGCGGCGGAGCCACTTATCAAATCATCGGGGTAGCCGCCAACACAAAGTCCCGTTCGCTCGGTGAAGAAACACGCCCAATTCTTTATCGCTCTCTCGACCAGAGCATTGTGAGCGATCCCTCACTGATGGGATACACACTGGTCATCCATAGCAGCGGCGACCCCAACACTGTTCAGGATGCGGTTCGTCGTCAAATCCATGCGCTCGATTCGACCATGGCCATCTACAACCAGGAAACGATGGAGCAGCACGTGCGTACCGCCTACTTTCTACCAAGGCTTGCCGCGACTCTCTTCGGCACCTTTGGGTTCATCGGTCTCGTGCTCGCCGGTGTGGGGCTCTATGGTGTCATGAGCTACTCGGTCAGCCGACGCACACGTGAAATCGGCATCCGCGTGGCCTTGGGCGCTCAACCCCGCACTGTCGAGCGTTTGATTCTGCGCCAGGGCCTTGTGCTCACGCTCATTGCTGTTGCGCTGGGCTGGCCGGGCGCGTGGCTGCTCTCCAAACTCGCCGCCGACTTTCTTTATGGCATTCAGCCTCACGACGCGCTCACCTTTGCACTGGTGCCGCCTTTTCTCATTGCCATCGCACTTGCAGCTTGCTATATACCCGCGCGACGAGCGGCTTCCGTCGAACCCATGCAAGCTCTGCGCTCGGAATAACGCCGAACCGCCAGCGCTCCTTCACCCCGTTTCTATCCAAACTCGGATGCTACACTCCGGCTTTGGGGTCTGATGAATGAAGGCAGCCGATCGATGAAGGTAAGCGCGATTTTGTTCCGTTACAGGATGGTCATCAACATGGTGATCATCGTGCTGGGTTTTTGGGCGCCGTGGATACAATACGGGGGCATTGGCAGCCACATTCTGCTGCTTGAGTGGCTGGCGCTTGAAATCGCTCGCGCAGGCCTGCTCAGCTTCACAGCCGCCACTCCCATCCTCATCGTCGGTGGCGCACTCGTCGCAGCCGTGGGTGCAATTCTCCGCGTCTGGGGTTCGGCCTGGCTGGGTCACGGCGTGGTGCTCGACCCAAGAATGCAAGCCGGCGCCCTCACCGCCGACGGGCCGTTCCGCTACGTGCGTAACCCGCTCTATTTGGGGCTAGGCTTCATGTTCGCCGCCCTCGCGCTCCTCATGCCGGCCACCGGAGCGCTCTTTGTGATGATTGCCGGGCCGCTGTTTCTCTTCATTCTCATTCGGGGAGAAGAAGCCTTCCTGACCGCGCAATTCGGCGACCCTTATCGCGTCTATCTGCAAGCCGTGCCGCGTCTCATTCCGCGCCTGCGCACAACCGTTGCGCCCTCGGGCAACAAGCCTCACTGGTTGCAGGGTGTGCTTTCTGAGATCAACCCCATCGGCGTATTCGTCACTATTGCATTCCTGTCGTGGACCTACGATACCCAGCTCATGTGGAGGGCCATCGCTGTCACCTTCGGCCTGTCACTGGTAGTTCGCGCGTTCATGCCAGGGCTCAAGCTTGCCGCTAACTCACCGGAGTAATTTGCGGACGCTTTCCGAGCTTTCCCAGGTGCGTCCACCCGAAGCCCGCCGGATACTTCAGCCCATATCCCAGCAACCGATCCACGCCAATGTGGTTCACCCAGATGAGCGCAAACGGCATCACCGCTGGGCTCTTCAGCAGCAACGCGCACACCGCCAGCGTTGCCGGCGTTGTGTAGCTGTGGATCGCGTTGTAAATGCGCGCGCCAATGTCGGGACTCATCAGGTAACCCAGCATGCTCAGGTCGGGGACAAGCCACAACGCCGCAAACAGCCACCAACTCGTTCCTGTGTGTGCATACAGCGCCGCGGCAAAGGCCGCTGCCGCCAGCCCTTCAAGGCGCAGCAGCGTACGAACAGGTGCGCTCACAGCGGCACACGCACCGGGGTCAGGAAGCTTTGCAGTTGTCGCCATCGTAGACATACCTGATGTGATGTTCCTGTCCGGCTGCAGGCTCGCTTATTTCCGCACGCTGAATCATCCCGCAAAACAAGAAAGGGAAGAACCATCGGCTCTTCCCTTCCTCGAAACCAGTCCGGAATGCCTACTTCTTGGTGGGTGCAATTACGTCCTTGGCAGCCTTGGCCACGCGGAACTTAACCACGGTCTTGGCCTTGATCTTGATGGCCGCGCCGGTCTGCGGGTTGCGGCCGATGCGCGCCTTGCGCTCAGCCTTTACCAGGCGCCCAATCCCCGGGATCACGAAAACGCCGTTCTTCTTCGTTTCCTTGATGGCGGTTTCCGCCAGCAGATCCAGGAAACCTGCGACTTGCTTGTTGGTCAGTTCCAGCTTCTCGGCCAGTAGCCGGGTCAGGGCGGTCTTGGTCAATCCAGTTGCCATTCGATGTTCTCCTTATGGGCAAGCCCTCGGGGCTGCCGGTGTTGCCTGTGTATCCGTCGGGAAATTCGTGCCGCATGCAGGGGGTGCCGGCAGCGGGTCTCCAGCTTCAGTTCCTCAAATCCATTTCCTCAAGTCGACGCGAGCGTGACGGCGTTGCGGCCTTCTGGGAATGCGGGAAAGAGGAGCCTTTCTGGAAACGCCGTGAGCCGAAATTGCACGTTTCGCCTGTATTCATGCGGGTAATCGAGAACCCCGTCGTTCGTTACAATGCGACTTTGGGCCGTCCAAAGTCAACCCCAAAATCCCGATTTCCACAAGTTTTTGGGCATTTTCGCCAGATTTCTCCGAGATTTGCCTGATTTTGCCCGGTTTTGACCCTTTTGCGCCCCTGTAGAGCCTATCTTGCCGCTTCTCCGAAACGGCAGCTCATTCCGTAGTCATGGATCGAAAATAACCCCGGATGCACCCACCGCAGTGGACGGAATCCGGGGAGGCCGAGCGCAAGTAGGAATCGCCCCGTAGGGCTGATACGAAAAACGAACTTGATTCGTCAGGCTAATCCAGCCCGAAAAGCACCTTCTTCTTCGGCGCAATCGAGGCCGCAATCGGCGTATTCAGGGCATCCACCAGCGGCGCCAGCAGCTTGAAGTGCTTGATGAGCGTCTGGGCGAAGGTGGCCTCAAGCGCGGTTTCCGCGGGCAGCGTTGTGCTCATGCCCCACTGCTTGCACTTGATCAAATCCATTGCGGGATGGTCGCATGGAAAGCCCTTCGGTGGCCGGGTCAGCGCTTCTCCTTCGAACTCTTTGAAGATTCTTTTGACAGCGGGCTTCTCGATAATTTTTCTAAATGCGGTGTGATTCTCCAGCAGCCAGTGGCGGATGGCGGCCAGTTGCTCCTTCTCCGGCATGTAGGAGCCGGCGGCAATCACCACGCCCTTGGGGCTTACCTGGAAGTAGTAGCCCGCACCGGAAGTCTTCTCCATGCCCATGTGACTCCACCACGCCGCGACGTGCGTTTTGTAGGGCAGCTTGTTGTTGCTGAACCGCGTGTCGCGATAGATGCGAAACACCGACTTCTCCGCCGGGCGCAGGTGGTTGGGAGCAAAGTCCGTCATCGCGTCGGTGATTTTGCGAACGATGGCGAGCATGGGCTCTTTCAGCTCGGCCTCGTAGATGGCCTTGCGCTCGTTGAACCAGTCGCGGTTGTTGTGCTTCTCCAGGCCGCGGAGAAACCTCAGGGCTTCGGGGCGTAGATGGGCGGGAGCAGGTGACGGGGTGGAGTTCTTCTTTTTGGAAACCATCGCAAGGATGAGTTTAACGGATTCGGAGAATGCTCGAAACGTGTGCAGGGGAGATGCGGGATAATTCGATCAGGAAAACACATGCCCGATCCCACTAAGAAATTCCAAACCGCGCGCATCCGCCAGCTACGCGCAACTGATCTCCCGCCTACCGACGAAAGAACTATTGGACAGATTGAAGAACATGGATGCTCTGTCATCTCGGTTGGACGCGACTGTAAAGAAGACCTGAGCTGGACATACACCATTGGCGTGTATGACACCTGTGGCAAGCCGGACCTCATTACGGTGGGCCTTCCATCTAAGACGGCGCATTCCTGCCTGAACGAAGCGGTAAAGCGACAACGAGCAGGCGTGGATCTTATGCAAGCGCGACAGAGCGATCTGATCGGTAACGTAGACTGCAAATTTCGCCAGGTCGATCCCGAATGGGTGAAGCTACTGATGAATTGGGCGAACTGGTACTACGAAGGAACTGGCTATCCAGTTTTGCAAGCAGTCTATCCGGATCTCGAGAACCGTTTTCCGGAAGATGAAGGCTTCAACAAAAGATTCGCGCAGCCGCTCATGCAGCCTGGCGCTGCTCTGACCGAAATCGAGAGCGATTTCTGGAAGTCGGTTGAGGGCACGGGCAAGTTTGCGAATTGGAAGTTTCCCGATCCACCGCACACTGGCGTCTATCTTTCAAAAGCAGTTCAAACAGGAACCGAGCCGATAACATATGTTTCCCACGACGCCGATGATGGCGCATGGCAGTTCCTTGGCGACACAATGTCCGACAGTGGCGGGGTGCTCGTCTGCCTCCATCATCCGATTGACGACGATTCATCTATGGTTGAGCTCGCGGACCTCCCGGCCGGCTGGTGGGCGGAACGCGGTGCTCCCGGAGAGCCCTGGCATCGATATGAACAAGAACCTGACGAAGAAACAGAAGAGAGCATGAATTACGATGCGGACAGGGAAGCCCCGGAATCTAGCAGCTAGCAGCCCTGGTTACCGAATAACCTTCAGCGCCCCGCGGAACAGCCCGTCGAAATCGCCTGCCAGCGCCGCGTCCTTCGCCACGGCCTGCTCAATCGCCTTTTCCGCCGCCGGCCGCTGGTAGCCCAGATTCGTCAGCGCGGACAACACATCGTCCACCGCCGCGCCCCGCACGCTGGTCTGCACCGGCGCAACCGCAAAGTCATCCAGCTTGTCTTTCAGTTCCACCACCAGCCGCTCGGCCAGCTTCTTGCCCACACCTGGAATCCGCACCAGTTGCGCATGATCCTGCCCGCGAATCGCTTGCACGGTGCGTTCGCTTGAAAGCCCGCTGAGGATCTTGATGGCCAGCTTCGGCCCCACGCCGCTGACAGTAATCAGCCGCTCAAACAGGTGCTTTTCCACGCGGTCGAGAAACCCGAACAGCGCAATCTGGTCTTCGCTCACCTGGGTGTGGATGTGCAGCGACGTCTCCGCGCCAACCGAGGGGAGTGCCGTAAACGTGGGCACGCTTATGGTCACGTCGTATCCCACCCCGCCCGCTTCCACAATGGCTTGGCCGGGTTCCTTGAAAATCAGCTTTCCCCGCAAGTGAGCAATCATTATTCTGAGTCCTGTTTCCGACCTGAGCAAAGTCCGGCCCGCATCTTGCCTCCATACTACAGAGCGTTGGTCGCAATGGACGCGACCTGACTATTATCTCCGCAGGCAATAACTTTGGTCACTTGACATAACCGCATATCGCGCTATGCTGGCTGCGCTTCGTCCTTCTTCCCGATTCGCTTTCTTACTTCTCTGGACTGTCTTGCAAAGGCTGAAATTTCGCGCCTGCATTACTCTTCTGCGGATGCACTGCGCTCCTCCCCCGAATCGCCTGCCGCAGCGCGTTTTCCCGGCAACCATTTTCCCTGTAACGGTAAAAGCTCATTTCTGAACAACTGCATGGAGGTCAAATAATGTCTCGGTTTCTCAAAGCATTTGCGAACTGGCTGCGCTACCTCTACTTCCTGCGCTTCAGCATCCTGCTCTGGTTCTTTCCGCTTCTACTTATCTGGGCAAACTCCCCCGCCAGGGCCCGTTCGCTGGTCAGCGGAATCGTCACGCCATCGCGCCTGTTTCAATATCTTTGTGTCGCCTTTTTTCTGGTCGCCGCAAGCTTCGTGGCTCTCATCCTGGCGCGCATTGTCGTCATCAATGGAAAAGAACGGTTCGGCGACGATTCTCCGGCGCTTCTTCATTGGCTGCTGGCCAACGACCGCAGGGAATATGAGTGGGTTGCTCCGGTTGCGTGCCAGCTCAACAACCTCATCGTCTTCGCGTACTTCCTGACCAACGGCCCCCACGAAGGCGTATCCCCGACGGAGGCCGCGCAGGGGCTCGTCTATGGGGTTCTTTTCGCTCTTCTCTTCTGGTTTACCGTCAACGCGCTTTACTACCTCACCTACCAGCCGGCGTCGCCTGCACACCCCGTCGCTCGCACACTCGTGTTTCCCCGCAGCTGGCTCTTGCTCAGCAGACACGGTAAAACGGCCAGTTTTGGGGATGTTCTGGAACAATCCAGGCAGCCGATTCCGTTCCACAGGTTGGCCTGGTTCTGCCCCGTTCCTGGCTACCGGTGGCCCCCGCATGGAAACCTCTACGAGGGCCACTATTTCTCGGTTTTGGCGGCCTGCGCGGTGTTCGCGCTTTACCTGGTCATGTGGCCGCTGACGGCCCCGGTGCTTGTGCCCGCCTTCTACGCATGGCTGGCGATCATCCTTTATCTGCTCCTTGGATTGGCGGTCATCACAGACGTCCTGCTGGCCAAAGCCGGCAGGCTTCAAGACGCTATCAGACTGCGAATGTGGAAGGCTCTGCTCGCCGCTGCGATTCTGCTCTTCACAGCGGCTATTCCCTGGCTCTATTTCGTGGCGGACGCCGAGCGGTTTCCCACTCTTGCCCTCATTCTCATCATGGTCATAGGCGCCGTCTGGGGGTTGGGCGCAATCGCATTCTTCGCTGACCGGTTTCGCATTCCGGTTCTCACCACGCTTATTGTCTTCATGGTGATTCCGCGCATGTTGCACCTGGACAACGGAAAGGAAATGCATTATCTCTCCACTTCGTTGCGGGATACGCAGGCCACGCTACCCACTCCGGCGGAGATCCTCAACAGCAGGCTTGACAAGGATGAAACCCAGCCCCTGATCGTCGTCACCTCCACCGGAGGCGGCATTCACGCTGCGGCCTGGACCACCGCGGTCCTGGAGCAACTGGAGACGGTGTTTTCCAAAGACGCGTCGCTGAAGTCCTTTCACGATCATGTTCTGCTGCTCAGCACCGTCTCAGGCGGCAGCTCCGGCCTGTACGCTTACCTGCGCGAGCTGGACTCGCAGCCCGAACCGGGCCCGGACAACTGGGCACGCATGAAGAGCGTATCCCGGTGCGCCAGCCTGGAAGCCGCTGGCTGGGGCCTGGTTTACTACGACCTGCCCAAGGCATTCGTGCCCCTGATGCCGTATTTCGAATCACCCTCGACGGGCGTCGACGATTTGAACAAACTGGCCCTCGGCAAGGACCGGACCTGGTCGTTGCGCAAGGCGTTTGAGCGGAACCTCAACGATCCCTACTGCCGCCTTGACCCCAACGATCCCACACTAACCACGTTGAGCCAGCTAGCTCAGGCTGAACGGGCGAATCGGAGCGCCGAACACGTGCTGACGCTCGGCCACCTGCCTCCCTTGGAGCACGATATTCCTGCCTTCACCATGAACACCACCACAGTCGAAGGTGGCGAACGATTCCTGCTGGCCAATTACCAGATTCCCCCGCATAAGCCCAACCCCCTGGTCCCCCAACCCGCTGAATCCTTCCTGCAGACCTTTGGAAGCGTACAGTTTCAGCAAAATGGGAAGAGCTTCTATACCGATCTTCCGCTCGCCACCGGCGCCCAGCTCTCGGCTACCTTTCCCTACGTTTCTTCGGCAGCGGGATTTCCCTATGTCAGCGGCATGAAGAGTTCGCATTTTGTCGACGGAGGCTACTACGACAACGACGGAACGGCCTCCGCAATTGAGTTCCTCAGCACTGCCCTTGACGGCATCTCGCCCCAGCATGCCAAGGCCAAAGTGAAAGTGCTGCTTATCGAAATACGCAACAGCGGCGCGGCTGTCCGGGTCGATGAATCCTCGGATGCATGGACTCCCAATCAGAACAACGCAGTCAAGCCGTGGAATCTTCTCGACCAGGTAGCCGCGCCGCTTCAGGCCTTCTATAGCGCGGGACACGAAAGCGTCACCGCCCGTAACCGTATCGACCTGCAACTGATGATTGGCGCCTATCAGGACAAGATGGAACTGGAACACATCGTTATCACCGATGATCATGACGGCGGAAAGAACAAATGCACCGGTACCGATGACAGCTCCGACCCGCTCAATTGGTCTCTCACTCCAGCCCAGCAATGTGAAGTCGATAAATCTGCGACCCAGGATGCCAATCAGCAGAAATATCAGGCCGCACTGGACTGGTTCCTCGCCAACATCAGCCACCCTGCCACGGCGAAGCACAAGTAAGCCGGGAGAGTTTATCCAAGCCGTTGCGAGCAGCGCAACCACTGCCAGGGCTCCCAAATGGCCTGGTCAGGTTGCTTGAAGATCAGCTTGCCGTACAGGTGAGCTGATCGCCGCGGCCTCATTGTGAGTTCCCGCCTGCCACCCGTCACTCATTCCTGCTCTCCGCGCCGGAATTCCATCCTCCAGCGCGCGCTATTCTGCCCTCCACTGCGTCCAAAGAATGGCCCTTGCCATAGCCCGCCCGCACCCCAGCCAGCTACAATAGGGTTCTACGCTTAGGCAGCCGGGTTATCCGCCATTTTTGATTTATCGGAGCAGGTGCACGTGACAGGTTTTCTTCGCCGCGGTCTGCGGCTTCAGTTGGTTGCAGCATTGAGTATTGCGCTCGCCGTTCCCGCTCTGGCTTTGGCCGCGGAAAACGCTCCACGGCTGCCGACACAAACCGCCCTCGCCGTGCACTCCTTCAACCAGAACGGCCATACCCGCGCTACCCTCAACGTGACCGTTACCGGCGAAGATGGTCGTCCCGCAACCGGCGTCGTAGTCATCAGCGATAGCGGAACCCAGGCAGCAGGCGCCGCCCTCGACACCACGGGCAAGGCTACCCTCGTCGTTTCCCTGCCGGAAGGCGATCATTCCCTGACCGCGGCGTATACCGGCGACGCAACCCACCTGGAATCAACCTCCGACGCGGCCGGTACCCAGGCAACTGGTGGCACCACCCCCAACTTCGGCATCACCGTATCGCCTGTTTCACTCAGCCTTACCCCCGGCCAAACGGGAACCGTTACCGCCTCCGTGACTCCTGAGAACAGCGCCGCGCTTACCTCTCCCATGTTCGTCACGCTCTCCTGCTCCGGTCTTCCTGATCAGGCCTCCTGCACGTTTACCCCGGAGAACATTGAGATTCTGCCCGGCGCCACTGCGGCAATTCCCATTCCCATGGTTGTTGTCACGCAGGCTGCCGGCGGCACTGCGGCCTCGCTTCGTCGTTCCAATCCGGTTGCATGGGCATTTCTGCTTCCCGGCGCTCTCGCGCTCGGCGGCCTGGCTTGGTCGGCCCGCCGTCGTCCCTGGCTCAACCGCCTTGCGCTCTTGGCTCTCGTCGCCTTCGTCACCCTGCTGGGCACAACCGCCTGCGCACCCCGTTACGACTACTACAATCACGGGCCGCCCATTCCTCCTGCCACTCCCGCGGGGAATTACAACGTGATTGTCACCGCGCAGTCGAGCAACGGCGTTACCGCGATTACCAATAACGCCAACCTCGCGCTCACTGTCCAGTAGCTGTCCGGTAATCTGGTCAACATGACCCGGTGGCACTCCCCACCCACGGAACTGTACGCACTCATGGAAGACACGCCCGCGGCCGTGCTGCTGGAGTGCGCCGCGCCCGGCGAGTCCGAAGCCGCACACCCGTACACACGTCTCTTCCTCGATCCCATTCGCATTTGCATCGCCAGCCAGCCAGCCGAACTACCACATCTGTTTGCGGAAATCGAGGCCGCCGTTGCTGCCGGCTACTACGCTGCGGGCTATTTCACTTACGAGTGCGGCGCTTTTTTTGAACCCACAGCGGCGCTGCGCCCCAGCATGCCCGGACAGCCCGTGGCCTGGTTTGGCATCTACGATCGCATGCACTGTTTCGACCATCGTGCCGGTGTCTTTCTTGACGGTGATCCGCCCGGTCTCTCCGCATTCCGCACCAATCTCGAAATCGAAAACCCGCCCACCGCGCCTCAAATTGTGTCCAATCTTTGTGTCACCGGAGAGCAGTTCGCCCTGTGCATCGCCGCAATTCACGAGTGGATCCGCTCCGGCGATGTCTATCAACTCAACTTCACAATTCCAATTCGTATTCATTCTTCCGCTTCTTCCGCCGCGCTCTATCAACACCTGCGCACCCGCCAGCCCGCACCGTATTGCGCATTCCTGCACACGCAACAGAACCACCGCATCCTCTCCTTCTCACCCGAGCTCTTCTTCCGGATTGACAGCGCCACCGCAACGCGCCAGATCACCACAAAGCCCATGAAGGGAACAGCTCCCCGCGGCCGCACCACCACCGAAGACACCGCTCGCGCCGACTGGCTCCGCAACGACCCCAAGAACCGCAGCGAAAACGTAATGATCGTCGACCTGCTCCGCAACGATCTCGGCCGCATCTGCGCCTTCGGCACCGTCCATGCCTCGAACCTCTTCGCCGTCGAGCGCTATCCCACGCTGTGGCAAATGACTTCGACGATTACCGGCGAACTTCGTCCGGATGTTGACTTCCAGCAGATATTCCGCGCCCTCTTTCCCTGCGGCTCCATCACCGGTGCGCCCAAGGTCCGCGCCATGCAGTTGCTTGCAACCCTCGAAGACCAGCCCCGCGGAGTCTATACCGGCGCCATCGGCTTCTTCTCTCGCGAGAAGACCGTCTTCAGCGTCGCCATCCGTACGCTCGAACTTGACCGCAATGAAGGCAAAATGGGCGTGGGCAGCGGCATCGTCATCGATTCCGAAGCTGCGGGCGAATTCCGCGAATGCCTGCTGAAGGCCGAGTTCCTCACCCGCTCCGCGCAGTCGATTTCCGAGCGCTTCTCCCTGATCGAAACCATGCTCTGGAGCAATGGCTATCCGCTCCTCGAGCTGCATCTTGATCGGCTTGAAGACTCAGCCCGATACTTCACTTTCCCCTGCGACCGCGCCGCGATCAAGGCCGCCCTCGAGGCCCACGCAAACGAATTCTCGCCAGCCGCAAGTGGCTCTCCCCACAAAGTCCGTCTTCTCCTCCACTCCGACGGCACATTCCACATCACCGGTGAGCTTCTGCGTGAATCACTAACCGCCGCCCAGGTCCGCATTGCCCGTCAGCGCACCGATCCAGCCGATCCAATGTACTTCCACAAAACCACGCATCGCCCCCTCTATGCTGAAGCGCTGAAGGCCGCAACGCAAGCCGGATATGATGACGTAATCTTTCTCAACCTGCAAGGCGAAGTCACGGAAGGCGCCATCCACAACGTCTTCATCGAGAAGGACGGCATCCTCTACACTCCGCCCATCACCTGCGGCCTGCTCCCCGGCGTCCATCGCCGTCACATACTTGAAACTCAACTCAACATCGTAGAAAAGGCCCTCAGCCTCGATGATCTCCGTACGGCGGACAATGTCTATCTGTCGAATGCCGTCCGTGGTATCCGTCCGGCTCTCATCGATTGGGAACCAACCGAACCGGACGCGGCGTCGATTCTTGCCGCTCGTCCTTAGCGCCTCTCGCGATACTCTTAAACACATCAACTTTCCCTTGGGAGGATCATGGCTTCATACAATCATGTATCCCGCCGGACCTTTCTCGGCGCCGGTGCGGCCGTCGCCGCAGCATCGACCTTCTCGACCGCGCAAGCCGCCCCGTCGCAGCCGGCTCTGCCCGCGCCCATCGCCACGTTGCCGGTTCTCTCCGGTCTCCCGCGTCCCTTCACCAACACCGAGCGCCTGTCCCGCATCGACCGCGCCAAGGTCCTGATGACCGGCGCAAAAATCGACGCCATCGTCCTTGCCAACTCCACCACGTCCTCCGTCTACTTTGCCGACATACGCCTGAATGGCGGAGAGCGTTTCTGGGCGCTTGTCATACCAGGCAAAGCAAAACCGTTCCTCGTATGTCCGCATTTTGAAGAAGGCCGTGCCCGCGAAATTCTTGATGCTGGCCCCTTCGGCGAAGACGCGGACGTCGTCACCTGGCAGGAGGACGAAAGCCCCTTCGTCGCCCTAGGCAAAGGCCTGGCCGACCGCGGTCTAACCTCCGGCACGATTGGCCTCGATGAGAACATGAAGTTTGTTTTCGCTGAGGGCATTCGCGCCGCCAATCCGCATCTGACCATTGTTTCGGCATCGCCGGTTACCGCCGGCTGCCGCATGATCAAGGACGCACATGAGATTGAGTGCCTGCGGCTCGCGTGCCACGCTACGCTGCTTGTCTATCGCGCCGTTGCCCAGTCTCTGACCGTTGGCATGACGACAACGGATGTAGGTTTTCTGGTCAACGCCGCTTATCACCGCGTAGGTTTTCGCGGCGAGGCCAGCCTGAACGTGGACGAGTTTACGGCGCAGCCACACGGCTCACCCCAGCCGCAGACCCTCCGCGAGGGTTCCATCCTGATGCTCGACGATGGTTGCGATGTGCAGGGTTACACGTCTGACATTACGCGGACATTTGTGCTGGGAAAAGCGACGGACAAGATGAAACGCGTCTTCGACATCGTTCACCGCGCCCAGTCGGCGGCTATTGCAATCGCGCGGCCTGGCGCGCCCACGGCAGCCGTAGATGCCGCTGCCCGCAAGGTGATTGTGGACGGCGGATACGGCCCCGGCTATACCTACTTCTCCCACCGTCTCGGCCACGGCATCGGGATGGACATGCACGAGTGGCCTTACTTTGTGAAGAACAACATGTATGGCTATGAACTCGATCCGCACCTGAAGGCCAACATGCTCCTCAGCGACGAGCCCGGCATCTACATCAAGGGCGAATTCGGAATACGGCTTGAAGACGATCTGCTTATCACCGAATCCGGCTCCGAGCTGCTGACCCCGCAAAGCCCCAGCTTGGAAGACCCCTTCGCCGGCATGGAGTAACCAAAGCGCGAATCGAAATGGATGAGGCCAACTAACCCACCGCAGGCAGCCCCGCTAGCGCCATTGCAATTTCCTCCGCCGGGTAATCGTAGTTCTCCAGCTTCCCCGCCGTGTAGTCAATGTACGACTGCATGTCAAAGTGTCCATGCCCGCATAGATTGAAGAGAATCGTTCTCTCCTTGCCTTCTTCTTTGGCCCGCAACGCCTCGCGAATCGCCCCTGCCACCGCGTGATTCGCTTCCGGCGCAGGAATGATTCCTTCCGCCCGCGCAAAGGTGATCCCCGCAGCAAACGCGTCTAGCTGCTGCACACTCGTTGCCTCAATCAATCCCAGTTCCTTCACATGCGAAACCAGCGGTGCCATTCCGTGATAGCGCAGTCCGCCCGCATGAATACCCGGCGGTATAAACGTCGACCCCAGCGTATGCATCTTCACCAACGGTGTAAGGTGCCCGGTATCGCCGAAGTCATATGCGAAGGGTCCCTTGGTCATGCTCGGGCACGCAGCGGGTTCCACAGCTACCACGCGCGCATGGCATTGCCCCTTGATCTTCCTGCCAAGGTAGGGCATCACCAGTCCCGCGAAGTTCGAGCCGCCGCCGGTGCATCCCACAATCACGTCCGGCTCATCGCCGGCCAGCGCCATCTGCTCCAGCGCCTCAAGGCCAATCACCGTCTGGTGCAGTAATACATGGTTCAACACGCTGCCTAGCGCATACTTCGTATTCGGATCCTTCGCGGCTACTTCCACAGCCTCTGAAATCGCAATCCCCAGCGATCCATTGGTGTCAGGATGCTCCGCAAGAATCGCTCGCCCACTCTCGGTCTCGATGCTCGGGCTCGCTGTCACGCTGGCTCCAAAAGCCTCCATCAGCGCCCGCCGGTAAGGCTTCTGGTTATAGCTCACCCGCACCATGTACACCTTACACTCCAGCCCGAAGAACGCGCACGCCATCGCCAGCGACGATCCCCACTGACCCGCGCCCGTCTCCGTCGCCAGCCGCTTCGTGCCTTCAATTTTGTTGTAATAGGCCTGCGGCACCGCCGTATTCGGCTTATGGCTTCCTGCCGGACTCACGCCCTCGTACTTGTAGTAAATCTTCGCCGGCGTATCCAGCGCTTGCTCCAGCCTCCTGGCCCGGAACAAAGGCGAAGGCCGCCATTGCGCATACACCTGCCGCACCGGCTCGGGAATCTCGATCTCCCGCTCCTGGCTCACCTCCTGCATAATCAGCGCCATTGGAAACAGCGGTGCCAGGTCGTCCGGCCCAATCGGCTGCAGTGTTCCCGGGTGCAGCGGCGGCGCCATCGGCTCCGGCAGATCGGCAGCAATGTTGTACCAGGCTTTCGGAATGCGGTCTTGCGGCAAGCTGTACTGGATGGTTTCCATGCGCGGAATTCTATCAGCGTTGGCACATGTTCAACAGTGATTCACGCGCTTGACCCAAAGTCTGATAGGACCGTTCGCTTGAGAAAGACCCGCTGGCTCCTGATTCGGCATCGAACCCGTATCTTTGTTAGGTTGTTGATCCAGATTGAACTCAATTGCTCTTGGCTTGCAATGCCGGAGACTACCCTCGCCTCAAATATGCAGATAGACAATTCGCAGCTTGGTTCCCAAAGCCGACTCAAGAATCGGGACGGTTTGGCCAGGCAAATCGTCCATGGGTTCATCACGCTCAAGGCAAATCGTCCAAAGGCCCCAGAGACTTCGTACCTGAGATCGTTTAAAGTGCAGATCTTCCCACAGCATGGGAGTGTAATTGGAGCCAGCCGGAAACCAACCTCTGCATTTTTCTCGGGCCTGACTCCAGGCACTGTCCTGTCGAGATCCAACGCATCCCCCCACCAGTCGGTGATTGCTTTCCCGCATGCAGGACAGAAGACACCCTCAAAGTTGCCTCCAGGGTGGAAGAACTCGATACCCCGGGGCAACTCCGCATTAACTGAATCCGCGCGCGGAAACAAACGGGAGGCCTCTTTTACCGCCCTCTTGATTTGCCCTCTGTCCGGCACATAGCGCGGGTCCTCGGGGACAAAATTGACCCAGTTATCCGACATATGAACCTCTCACGCGTGGCCCGTACCCCGCCGATCCACTCTTATTCCACCCGAAATCGATCGAACTGCACGAACGGAGACTCGCCCTGCTCACTCCACGTCTTTCACCATCTTCACCACCGGCAGCCTTTCTCCATTCCAAAGCGGCACTCCAATCCGTTCCACCTCCACATACCCCTTCAGCCGGTAAAGCGCCACGCCCGTCAGCGTCGAACCCATCTCATAGCGCGTAAACCCCGCCGCGCGTGCAGCCTCTTCCACGGTGGCAAGAATCAGCGACCCCAGTCCCATCCGTGCAAACCGAGGATGCACAAAGATTGCGCGCACCTTCGCCGCGTCAGTTGCCGGGTCCAGCAGCTCCGGCTCGCGACCCGGTCCGCCATCCGCTCCAAACAGCGTCTTCCGCTTCGACCATCCGCCACAACCTGCGAGGGGCTCGCGCACTTTTGGGTTTTCGTCGGACGCATTCTTTGTAGCCGCTGGTTCGGCCACAAAATAAGTCTTGTCGCGAATCAACTGCGTATCGAGTCCAAGCACCGTTCCCAGCGCACCCTCAATCTGCGCCTGCGTATAGTCGCCCGCCTGCAACCCCCGCACAGAAGCCTCAATCAGCGCATGCAGCGACGGAACATCCTCCTCCGTAGCCAGCCGCAAATTGAATTTGAAAGAGCTTTCCATGAAGAAATCAGCTCACCGCATGCACAGAGAAAACTGACAACTGATCACTGACCACTGACAACTGTTTCTCCACTTCCACCAGCGTCGAATAAAACGTAGCCCCGGCCCCAATATCCGTCAGCCGCTCGCTGGTCAGCGCGTTCACATTGCCGCCCTTGCCAGACAGCTTCGCCCAGTCCAGTTGCCCCGCCACCACACCCGCCGGCAAGCTTGCATTCATCATCGCCTTCAGCGTCAGCGCCCCGCGGTCATTCCAGATCCGCACCACGTCGCCATCCGCAATCCCCCGCGCCTCGGCGTCCTGCGGATGCATCTCCAGCCTCTGGCTTTTCCGCGCTTCCATCTTGCGGTGCCCATCCAGATGCGCAAACGTCGAGTTCATGTAGTTGTCCGCCTTGCGGCCCAAAAATTCCAGCGGATAGCGCTCCGCGCCCTCGCCCCATCGCGATTCGACATTCGGCACAAAGCCGGGCAGGGGATCGAGCCCCTTCGCCGCCAGCGTCTCCGAATAAAACTCCACCTTCCCCGACGGCGTTGGCACCCGCCCTGCCGTAAAGGGGAGAAACGGCTCGCTCTCCGGCTCCCTGTAAAACGCCATGGAAATGTGCCCCTGCGCCTTCAGGCCCTCCAGCGTAATGTGCTCCATCCCCGCAATGGTCGAATGCCCATCCGCCTGCCCATCCACCCCAATCGCCAGAGCCTGCCTCACCATGCCTTCCGGCGTATCCCAGAAGCATTCCTCTTCGAATCCCATCCGCTGCGCGAGCTGCCCAAACAGCCACACATTCGGCCTCGCCTCGCCCGGCGGCTCAATGGCCTGCTGCGAGAGTTGCACATAGTAGTGCCCATACGCTCCCTGCACATCCGTATGTTCCAGAAACGTAGTCGCCGGCAAAATGTAGTCCGCGTAGTCCGTCGTATCCGTAAAGAACAGCTCATGCACCACCGTGAACAGGTCGGCCCGCTCCATCCCCGCCTTAACAGCATTGCCGTTAGGCGCCACCGCCGCCGGATTCGAGTTATAAACAAACAAAGCCTTCACCACCGGGGCGCTATCGGGCTTTTCTATTCCCTGTTCCCTGACCCCTGATCCCTGTTGGGTCAGCGCCTGACCCAACTCACACATATTCACCGTCCGCGCCAGCCGCCCCAGCGGCGAAGCCGCAGCCAAGTCCGGCCTTTGCAGCGCCTCCTTATCCCAATCGAACGCCCCCGACGTCGAAAGCACCGCACCGCCGCCGCGATACTTCCACGCCCCCGTCAGCGCCGGCAGCATGGCAATCGCCCGCGCCGCCGTCCCGCCGTTTTCAGTCCGCTGCACGCCATAATTCAGCCGCAGCGCCGTGGGCCGTGTGGTCGCGTATTCGCGCGCCAGCGCCTCAATCTCGCCCGCCGTCATTCCCGTCCACGCCGCCACCCGCTCCGGCGTATATTCCTTCACCCGCTCCGCCAGCCCTTCAAACCCATGCGTCATTGCGCAGATGTATTCCCGATCCTCCAGCCCCTCATTCAGAATCACCTGCATCATGCCCAGCGCCAGTGCCCCATCCGTCCCCGGCCGTATGGCAATATGCCAATCCGCCAGTGCCGCCGTCCTGGTCCTGTAGGGATCGATCACAATCAGCCGGCCGCCATTCCGCCGCGCCTGCTCAATAAACGGCCAAAGATGCACGTTGTTCCCATGGATATTCGCGCCCCACGCCAGCACCAGCTTGGCCAGCCGGAAATCCTCCGTCGGCGTCCCCAGCTTCTTCCCATAAACCAGCTTCCACGCCTCGCCTCCGGCCTCACTGCAAATCGTCCTGTCCAGTTGGCAAGCGCCCAGCCGATGAAAAAACCGCCGGTCCATCGACCCAAACCCCAGCACGCCAATCGTCCCCGCATAGCTGTAAGGCAGAATCGCCTCCGGCCCAAACTCGTCGCTGATCCGCTTGAGCCGCGCCGCAACCGCATCCAGCGCCTCGTCCCAGCTCACGCGGTCAAAAGCCTCGTGCTCGCGCCCCCGCACCAGCGGCCCTTTCGCCACGCCGGCCTTTCGCTTCAGCGGATACAGAATCCTCTCCGGCGCATACACCCGGTCAAGGTACTTGGCCACCTTTCCGCAAAGAAACCCCTGCGTCACCGGATGCTTCGGATCGCCCGCCACCTTCACCGCGCGCCCGCTCGCATCCACTGTCACCAGCACCCCGCAAGAGTCAGGGCAATCGTGCGAGCACACCGTATGCACAATGCGAAAAGGATTGTTAGCCGTAGCCGTCGACATGGCGTCATTGTAAGCTGAACCCGGAGGTTCCCCAATGAAGCGCGCCCTGACGGTTCTATCTCTGGTCTTAATGGCTATCTCCGGCAGGTGGACTGCAACCGCGCAGTCTCCCGCCCCCGAGGAAACCGCCATCCGCGCCGCCATGGATGCCCAGACCGCCGCCTGGAATCGCGCCGACATCCCCGCCTTCATGCAGACCTACGAGAACTCCCCCGACACCACCTTCATCGGCGCCACTCTCCGCAAAGGCTACGGCCCCATCCTCGAGCGTTACAAAGCCAACTACACCACCAAGGAGCAGATGGGCGTCCTCACCTTCGACCACATCGACATCCGTCTCCTCCCCAGCTCCTGCAACCCCTCGCAAACATCCGCCGAGTACGCAGTAGTCACCGGCACCTTCCACCTGGAGCGCACCGCCAAAGGCGAAGCCAAAAAGGATGACGGCATCTTCTCGCTAGTCTGGCGCAAAGGCCCGCAGGGCTGGAAGATCCTCCTCGACCACACCAGCTAGCAAGCACATTTTGTTTGGAGACCACCTCGCATGGCCGCAAAACCTGAGACTCAATTCATCCGCGCTTGCAGCACCGGCAAGCTCGACGTGGTTCGCCAACTTTTGCGAGCCGGACTGTCTCCTGATGTGCGCGATTCCGACGGACTAACCGGCCTGATCTGGGCCGGGAGAAAAGGGCAAGTTGAGGTAGCAAAGGTCCTGCTGGCCGAAAGCGCAGACCTGGAGGCAAAGGATCGCAGAGGCAGAACAGCGATATTCCATGCCATCGCTTACAAGCGCTATGAGTACGTCCAGTTCATTGCAAGTAGGGGAGCCGCCCTCACACACGTTGATTTGCATGGCTGGACCGCACTCGATCTTGCAAGTATGCCCAGAAACCCAAAAATGGTCGAGTTGCTAGCGAAGCTTGGGGCGCCTCGAAGGTCCACACAAGACCCGCCTCCGCCAACGCTCGGTTTGAATCGGTTCGGCTCAGGCGGCGGAGCTACCGGCGGACCAAATCTTCCAATTGAAGTAGAACGAATCCATGTTCAGCTTCACACGCTCTTCCATCGCTGGAGGGGGGAATACTCTCCTGCTGTAGAGGGATTCGGCTTCCCTCGATATGTTGACGGGTCACTTATCCGATATACCGAACAGCTGAACATCCTTGGTCCACAGAAAGCCCAGCGAGGCGGGAATTGGCTCATGGTCAAAATCGGCGTCCCAGAGGAGTGGTGGTCCCAACCAGAACCTGCCTATAAGAAGCTCCTCTCCGATTCCATCGAAACCGGCTTGCACTCGATGATCGCGCTTCTGCGGCGCAATAAGCACGAGGTCAATGGCGACCTGCTGCTAACTGACTGGTCGAAAGTAAAGAAGGAATTCCTGGAAGTTCCCGCTCCACCCTTTGCGGCGGAAAAGCAGCGCGCCGCGATGCGCATTCAGGTCGACGAAATGCTCAGTCGATTCAAAGAGAAGAAGGAGGCGGACGCGAAGCAGCAATCTTAACCCTGCTGTACACTGGTCACGCCATGACCTGCCTCTTCTGCAAGATCATCGACGGCACCATCCCCTCCACCGCGATCTACAAAGACGACGAGTGCTACGCCTTCGCCGACATCCACCCGCAAGCCCCCGTCCACATCCTCATCGCCCCCCGCCAGCACATTGTCTCCCTCGCCGAAACCGACGCTGACGACCGCGAGCTCCTCGGCCATCTCCTCTGGGCCGCAACCGAGATCGCCAAATCCAAAGGCCTCTCCAAGGGCTATCGCGTAGCCATCAACACCGGCTCCGACGGCGGCCAGACTGTCGACCATCTCCACGTCCACCTGCTAGGCGACCGCCCACTGGGTTGGCCACCAGGCTAAGAGAAAAAGGGAACAGGGAATAGGGAGCAGGGAATAGACGGGTAGCAACTAGCGACTTTTCAGCTTGTTCATCATTACAACCAGCATTCGGCCGACTTCGTTCGACAAGGATTCAGCCTCACGCAGGGACTCCTGCGTGCCGAAGCCCAATGCCTGCGCGAAGACAAGCTGCGTCTGGACCTCTCCGTTCGAGCCTCTTGCATGCCCAAGAAAGGACACGTACTCACCTTTTGATGATTTGCCGTAACCCTCGGCTATGTTGCTCGCAATCGAGACGGACGCTCGTCGCAGTTGGCTGGTCAGGCCGAACCGCTCGTCGGGAGGAAAAGTCGAAGTAAGCTTGTAGATGGCCAGACCTAACTGAACAGCCCGCTGCCAGATCACAAGATCCTTGAAAGAATCGTTCATCCTCCGCCCGGTTCGCTTACACTCCGCGCCAACTATTCCCTATTCCCTGTCATACTGGCTGCGGATAGTATTCTTCTTCCTCTTCCAACCCATACCGCCGCAGCAAATTTGGCAAGCTCTGCGAGAAGGCAGACCGCGGCATCACCGTGTCGCACCCAGCCTCAATCGCCTTCATCTTCAGGTCGCCCTGCAAATGATTCAGGAACCCGATGATCGAGGTCGCCTTCTTGAACTTCGTTTTCAATTTGGGAATCAGCGTCATCGGCTTGGCATTCAGGTTGTTCAGGTCGAACACCAGCAGTGTCGGCCTGTCTGACTCGACCAAATCCGTCAGCCGTGTCACGGAATCCTTGTCGCCCTTCACAAACTCCACCTTGATGCCGAGCTTCTTTGCGGTCTCATTGATCTTGGCCTGGAAGAACAGGTCCTCAATGAAGCAGAAGATGCGGGTCACCGCGTCGGCACGGACCGCAATCGTCGGCTGCGATGAGAAGTTCTCCTGGTAGTGGTTGCTATTACTGTGGCCGTTGCTGAGTTGAATCGTGGAGGGGGGACCGTCAGACACGTTACCGTTTACTGCCCGGTAGCTGTGGTCCATGGGGCCCACAAACTCGCGCGGTCCCTTCTGCCTCATCTTGCGCTTGCCCATCCCGGAACCCTGTCCGTTGCCCGGGGAGAACCCGGCATTATTTCCCGGCTGTCCGGGTGGGGACGAGTTCTTCTGGAAAAACTTCTTCTTCTTCCGGGGTGGTCCCTGCTGCTGCACCGGAGCAGGTTTAGGCGGCGCCTGCTGCGCAGGTGCCTGTGCCTGGGGTTGGGCCTGCTGCGCCTGCGGTGCGCCTGCCTGGCTGCTCTTGTTCTTGCGGCGGCGCCTGCGGCGCCGATGCCCCTGCGACTGCCCGGGCCCTGCGGCCGGAGCGGGCCCCAGTTCAGACTGAGGCTGTGTCGATTCTGTCGTCATGCTTGTACTTCCTGGCACGTTGCAATTGGTTGCATTGCGCTCTCTATTTCAGCTATTCATTACCCAGTGCTGACCTGGCGCCGAACTTCCGCTTCGCCTGCCGCCTGTCCAGCTTTGGACCGGGGATACAGCGGCCGAAGATCCCATCGTTCAAGAACTTCAAGCAAACTGCTGCGGAGTAATCCCGCGTAACTTATCACAATTCCCATTAGGCCTGGCGCTTTGCTGCCTCGATATCTGAAGGGAGCCTCGTCAGTATTCCATCCGGCTGCCACTCCCATCGCTCGGCCCAGACTCAGGCTCTACATAGGATGCAGTCTGCGCTTTCCTCGGGTAATGCTTTTCCTACGGGAGCTTTCGCCGCCTGCGCCTTGGTAAGGTTTGAAGCTGTCGGCAAAGTTTCCTTGCTCGCGGCGAGCTTGCTCTTCCCCTCTCGGGTGGCCCGCGTCAGCCGCTTGATAGGCAAATCTGATACTACAGCCATCCACCCCGGCTTGCAAGTGCGCGGGACGCCACATTTTCAACAGAATCGCTTTTCGCTGTCCCAAATTGCCGCCAAACGCCAAAACGCCACTCCAAAATGGAGTGGCGTTTTGCTGTCCTGCGCCGGTCACTGGCCTCCCAAATCGACTGTGGACGGTGGTTGTCTCCACCGTGCCTACTGCAGACTGTCCCGGCCGGTTTCCCGCTTCATTGGCGGTTGCTCTTGCCGGGCGTCTGCTGTTCTTTGGGCTGTCAGGACTTTTATCCGGCAGCCGGTACATCACTGGCACCCTCTATTTAGCAATTGACGTGCCGTTTGAGTTAGTTAATCGTTTCAGTCACTTAACGGATTCCGGTCTGATGATTTTCTCGATTCCGGGATGGGAAGACCTACTAATCTACTGAAAAACATAGAATCCCCTGCTACCGCTGGCACTTCGGGCAGTAGTGCGTCCCCCGGCCAGCAACAAGAATCCGCTGGATTGCTGTTCCGCACCGGCGGCAGGGCTGCCCGGTCCGCAGATACACGCAGTGTGCGAGTTGAAAAAAACCGCGCACCCCATCGGCGTTCACATAGTCCGATACCGATGAACCACCTAACTGAATCGCGTGCTCCAGAACCTCTTTGATCGCCACCCTCAGCCGCTCCAGTTTTGGTCTGGTCAACCGGCCCGCCATCCTGCGCGGCCGAATGCCGGCCCGATACAGGCTCTCATCGGCATAAATGTTCCCCACCCCCGCCAGCAGCGACTGATTCAGCAGCGCCGCCTTGATGGCCAGCCGCCGGCCGCGAAACAGCTCCGCAAACTCGTCGGCGTTAATTGTCAGTGGTTCCTTCCCCGGCCCGGCGAATCCTGCCGTTTTCTCCAGATCGCGAAACTCCAGCCGTCCAAACCGGCGCGGGTCCACAAATCGGATTTCGCGTCCGCTTGCAAGAGTCAGCCGTGCATGCGTGTGCGGCGCCACAGGGCCCTCCGGGGTGGTCACCAGCAGCCGTCCCGTCATCCCCAGGTGCACAATCCACTGGGCGTCGGAATGCCGCGCCCCCGCCGGTCCCAGGTCGCAAACAATGTGTTTTCCAACTCGGAGAACGCCTCGGATCAGGCGGCCTTCAAGACCTTTGGCCTGCTGTGCGGGCGGCGTTTTAAAGGGTTCCCGATGCGATCCAAACCAGGCCTCCACAATGCAGTCACCGCGCACGCGCTCGTTAACGCCGCGGGCAATGGTCTCCACTTCGGGCAGTTCAGGCATTCTTAAATTGTAGTGGACTACTTGTGATCGCCAGGTTCCCGAATCCTGCTCGCCTCAAAGGCCACAACTTTCCACGCGCCCTGGGCATTGCGCACGTAGACGCGGGTATAGCGATAGTTGCCGGAAATCGCGCCGTCCGGCGTCGTGCCCGCGATGCTTGCCACCGAGGTCACCAACGCTGTGGTTCCGTAGAACCGCACTTTTCGGTCCGATATGTCCAGGGTCGTGAAATGCACTCGTCCGCTGCGCAGGTTTTCCAGGGTCTGTTCCTTGCTCTGCAGCGTGCCGGAAGCCGAAATTGCCATGTAGTCGTCCGCCAGCAGGGAATCCATCGCCGTTGTGTTGCCCTTCAAAACGGCGTCGCGCCATGCGTCTTCGAGCTGATCGATTTCGTGCCGGACCTCGTGCTTCTGCGTCCTCGGCATCCCGGCCCGCGCAGATTGCGCGCATGCAAGCGCAATCGGGACCAGCATTAGCCCAAGCGCAATCCAGCGGCTCACACGCATCGCAGAGTTTTTCATCTCAACAGGCATCGGCGTAACGGATGGTAGCCCGTGCAGCGCGTATTGGTCAAGGAATGCACGCACACCCAACCATTTTGATTAGACGGCGACCGGCTGTCATCCACCCTGCTTCAATTCAGCCGCACTATCTCTGCACCATTTGATGCTTTCGCAGCTCAAACGACAGCAACCAGGTCTTCCCGTACCCGTTCCCGCATCTTCTGGTAGAGTCCCCCGACGGCATGCTTCTTGAAGTGCGCCGACTGCCCGTGCGCCTCCAGCGCTGCCGCATCCCGCCACTGCTCATAAATCAACACGGTATCCGGATCCCCCTCTACCGTGTGGGCAATGTAGCTCACGCAACCAGGCTCCTCCCGCGAAGCCTTTGCCAGCAGGCGCAGCGTTTCCGCCACGTCGGCACGATCATCCGGGGAAAACTTCATTCGTACAATAAAGCTGACCATAGTCTCGGTTTCTCTCTTGCCCCGGCGAGTTCCCTCATCCAGGGCATTTCACCTTTTTTCCAAGTCTACGCGTGAATCTCGTTAAGCGCCGCTGCAAAATCCGGCAGAATAATCGTTTGATCCCTATCGGGGCCGGTTGATACCATCCCGATCTTCGCGCCGCTCTCCCGCTCCTGGAACCGCAGATACTCCCGCGCAGCCACCGGCAGCTTCCCGAAGTCCGTAATCCCCTCGGTCGACTCCTGCCATCCCTTTAGCGTCGTATACATCGGCTTGATCCGTTCAAGGCCATCCACGTCCGCCGGAATCTCATCCGTCACTTTCTCGTCAATCTCGTAGCCCACGCACACCGGAATCTCCGCTAGCGTATCCAGCACGTCCAGCTTCGTTACCACCAGCCATTCCGCGCCGTTCACATGGTTTGAATAGCGCAGCAGCGGAATATCAAGCCACCCGCATCGCCGCGGCCGTCCCGTCACCGCCCCGTATTCGTTCCCTCGCGCGCGCAGTTCTTCGCCCGCCGCATCGTGAATCTCCGTAGGAAACGGGCCGCCGCCCACGCGCGTCACATACGCCTTGGTTACTGAAATCACGGTGCCGATCGCCGTCGGTCCCACACCCGTTCCCGTAGCCGCCCCGCCCGCCGTTGCCGACGAAGACGTGACAAAGGGATAGGTTCCGTGGTCGATGTCCAGCATGGTCCCCTGCGCGCCCTCAAACATCACGCTGCCGCCCTCAGCCAGAATCCCATTCAGCAGTCGTCCTGTGTCCTTCACAAACGGCCTAACCAGTTCCGCCGCCGCCGCATATTCCTCAAACATTTTGGCCGGGTCCAGCGGCGCCGTCCCGCTGCCGAACAGAGCCTTCACAATCGCGTTCTTCTCTGCGCAAGCTGCCTCAATGTGCGTCTTCAGCAGCTCCGGCCGCAGCAAATCCACCACCCTCAACCCGCTCCGCGCCATCTTGTCCTCGTATGCCGGACCAATCCCGCGGCTCGTCGTCCCAATCTTCTGCCGTCCTGGCGCGCTCTCCGCAGCCAGCTCAATCATCCGGTGATAAGGCAAAATCACCTGCGCCCGGTTCGATACAAATAGCTGCTCATCCACGCCCACGCCCAGGTCCCGCAGCTTGGCCACTTCCTTCAGAAACGCAATCGGGTCCAGCACCACGCCGTTTCCAATAATGCCTTTGCAATTCGGCCGCAGCACGCCGCACGGAATCAGCTGCAGCACAAACTTCTGTCCCTTGATAATCACCGTGTGTCCGGCGTTATGCCCGCCCGCATAGCGAGCCACAGCGCTGAACCGCTCGCTCAGCACGTCCACAATCTTGCCTTTGCCTTCGTCGCCCCACTGGGCGCCAAGCACTACCGCCGTCTTAGCTCGCATCTCGTCCCACTTCTCGCACAAAAATCCCCGCACAGGCAGCCTGAAAGACCCCTGCACAAGGGCAAATATATGGTTGCAGCCGGTCCACACCGCACCATCTTCGATGATAAACCCTGGGTCGTTTCCTTGTTTGGGTCCGCTCCGGCTCCAGACCTCGCCGTCAAGCCTCCCAGTGCCCTCCGCCAACCAATTCCCGCGACATCGAGAAATAAATCAAAAAATCGGCGTTAACCAATCCGCCTCCCAATTCGTTATACCGGCAGAATAGCCTTCAACCCTTTTTCGCTGAGAGGAATTTCGCAATGCACCCCCTTCAATTCATGCCCCGGCTTCTTCGCTCCGCCGTCATCTCGCTTATCCTGCCTGCAACGCTCGCCGGCGCGCAAATCCAGCCCATTCGTCCGGCCATCCCTACCGCCCCCATCAGCGATAAAGACTTCCGTGCCACCCAGGACGAGCTCCTCAAGATGCTCCGTCTCAGTCCCACGCTCACCACCGTCGTCTCCCACGATCCCTCCCTGCTCTCCGATCAGGAATATGTAAGCCGCAACAATCCCCAACTAGCGGCGTTTCTGGCCGCCCACCCTGAGGTCACCCGCAATCCCGATTTCTACCTCTTTACCCGCGTGAAGCATGACGACGGCAGCCCCAATGAAGAGCTTGAGCGTGCTGTCTGGCCCGAACTCATCCGGCCTCCGCAAAACCACAATGCCCAGGAAATCGTCGAGCCCCTTGCATTTGTCCTCGGCTTCGGCTTGTTCCTCGGAACCATCATCTGGCTTCTCCGCCAGTTCCTTGAGAACCGCCGCTGGAGCCGCATTTTCAAGCTCCAGAGCGAAGTCCACGGCCGCCTCATCGACAAGTTCAGCTCCACCCAGGAACTCGCCCAGTACATGGCAACGGAGGCCGGCAAGCGCTTCCTTGAAGCCGCGCCCATCTCCGCCGGCATTGAGCCTGAGCAGCCAGTCCCCAACGCAGTCGCTCGCGTCCTTACCCCGCTGCAAATCGGCATCGTGCTTGTTCTGCTCGGCATCGGCTTGCTCCTCCTCCGTCACGTCAGCACAGACACCCAAATCCCCATGCTCATCTTCGGAACCATCGCCCTGATGCCAGGTCTTGGATTTATCATCTCTGCGGGAGTCACGTGGGTTCTCGCGGAGCGTCTCGGCCTCATGCCCGAAAGCCCCGCATCCGCAAGCAACAGCAAGTCTCCCTTCGGGTCTCGTGAAAACCAGTGACCCGCAAGGCCCGCAGCCGAGATAAGAGCCTTTATG
>Ga0187847_10000582_pt1 | contig 38965 bp, 23 predicted proteins | sample June2016WEW_4_10_FD_132458 | JGI IMG/M metagenome (GOLD analysis project Ga0187847, IMG submission 132458) | Peatland microbial communities from SPRUCE experiment site at the Marcell Experimental Forest, Minnesota, USA - June2016WEW_4_10 | ecosystem: Environmental > Terrestrial > Soil >...
AGGGAGAGGTCTGCAAAACCTTTATGCGCCGGTTCGATCCCGGCCCGCGCCTCCAATTCTCCCAAATCAAATTAACATCGGCCCGATTGGGTTGGGGTCGGATCGAAACCGGACCGTAGTCGCCCCGCAATTGATGCATTTCCCAGGGTGCCGACTTGGATACGAACGATTAGAAAAGCATGGGAGCAGTCTAGCGGGCGCCTCAACAGGATTGGCGTGCAAGCCAATGAACTACGTTGCCTCATCTGAATGCGTAAGTATTGAAATTGAGAATGTTCTTGTATCTTGAGCCGCGACGTAGTTCTCGTGAGTCGCTAATGATATTGGCGGAGCGAGTGGGATTCAAACGATAATCAGCCTTTTGGGACCGCAACTTACCGAGAACATAATGCTCCGTTCCCGTATTTCCCACGGCTACCGTGGCTCATGACCCCAATATTGTTCCACCCCGAAATCGAACCCGCCTGGAAGGGTTCCTATGGCGGGAAGAGCGACTTGAACACGAATAAGACTTCGAGCCCCATCAGAAAGTGAACCGGGAACCGAACTGGAACTGACGCGGGGAATTTACGGTGGAAGTGATGAGTCCGAAGACCGCCGCGACGGATGGATTGGCTTGGACGGCGGTGATGCTGGGGATGCCGGGCATTCCTAGCTGGGCGCGGTTGCCAATGTTGTACGCGGCCACATCGAAGCGAAGGTCCCTTTCCCCACCAAGAGAAAAGTGCTTGTATGCCGATAGATCAAAGTCCTGGGCTCCCATTGTGCGGACGTGGTCGAGGTACGCAGGCGCGTTACCGGCAACGAAAGAACTGGCGGGGATGGAGAAACACGAGTAGTTAAACCAGGTGGCGACTGTATGTGGCGCTCCTTTGGAGGGGTCGCAGGTGAGGTCGGGGCGCTGATTGAAATAGGCGGTGGCTGCGCCGACTGTAGGCGAAGCGACTGGGACGCCGGTGCTGAGATAGGCGATGGCGTTGGCGGTCCAGCCACCAAGAAATGCATTGCCCAGCCCATTGAGGTTCACGGCGCGGCCGTGACCGATGGGCAGATCGTAGGAAACATCACCAGTGAACTGGTATTTGACGTCCTGCGGGCTGACGGAGTGTTCGAGGTTGAGGTTCTTCTGATCCTGGGGTGCGCCGAGATGAGCGCCGACAAAGCCTAGCGGAGGGTTGCCGTCGTCGGTGATGAGCTTGGCCCACGTGAAGCTGGCCAGCGCGGTGAAGTGCTTTGAGAGCCTTTTCAGCAACTTGGTCTGAAGCGAACTGTAATCGGAGTCACCACCAGGAAAACCGTGAACGTTGATGCCATTGCCCGCGCCGTAGCTGCCGTTTCCGAATTGTGGATACTGCTGCACCGAGACCCAGAGTGGAACGGTGGAAGAACCGTAATTGGCGTTGGTGGCAGGCTGGATACTGGCCCACTGATTAGGCACGGTAGAGTTGAGCAGAGCCGACTGATACTTCCCGATCGTGCCCAGGTCGAGCTGGTTAATGTCCACGTTGCTCAGAGGCAGAAAGAGGCCGCGGCTACCGACGTAGCCGGCGCTCAGTACCACCTGGTGAGGCAACTCATATTCCAGCCCGAAGTTGAAGTTGTAAATGGTGGGCGTCCGCTGGTACTGGAACATGGTGTTGAGGGAGGTGCCCAGGTTGTTAGCCAGCCCCGTGGGACTCTTGAGCAAGGGAACCAGGCCGCTGGGAAATGGGTTATTGAGTGGGGTCAGCAGGACAGTGTTACCCGAGTCGCCACATACCTGAAAGTTGGTGCAGTCATAAGCGATGGTATTGAGGTCCTGATTGTAGGCTGTGGCATTCCAACTGTTGCTGGTGGAATACCCATCGCTGTCAAGGCTCGCGCTACCGACCGTATGCGGGCTGGGACCAAAGTAGAAGCCGGCTCCGCCGCGAACTACGAAGTGGGATATAGGTTGCCAGGAGAACCCTAGACGAGGACCGAAGTTGGTGAGGTTGGCGTTGAACGGCGAGCGATGCGAACCATCCGTGTATATCTCGGCACCTCTGTAAGGAACGCCTTGGTCAGTGTTGGTTACGTTTGGATCGAAGTACTCCAGTCGATTGTGACGCTCGGTCTTGCCACCAAAGATATCCCAGCGAAGGCCGGCAGTAATGGTGAGAGAAGTGCTTGGCCGGAAGGTATCTTCAACGAAGGCCGCGTTGTAAGGATTGGATTCGGCCGCGAACAGATCCTGTGTGAAGCTGGGATAACCATTTGATTCGGTTCCCGGTGCGGTGCCCATGCCAAAGAGGGCGGAAGCAAAGTCGCTGCCGCCGATCGCCGAGCCGACGGTCTGGTCGGATGCTGAAATGTCGAAGGCATAAGCGCCGGAGGGCGCGGGAGGCTGGCCAACATTCAGGAAGCGCTTCATGTATTCGTAACCAAATGAAATCTCGTGTTTGCCAACGAGCTTGGTCATGCTGATGTCGACGTCGCTGTTTTCGCTGGCGTACTGAAAAGTGTTGTAGTCCGCAGTGCCGCCCACGCCGCTGCCGGAGTCATTGAACAGCATGAAGGGCAGCAGCTTGAAGATTTCCTGCGATGCAAGAGAGGCGGGGAAGCCAAGAGAGGTGATATCAAATCCGACCTGCGATGGATCACCACCCTGGTTCTCATAGTGCCGGGTGAAGGAGTAGCGCAGTTGTAACACAGTGTCGGCATTCAGTGTCAGGTCGTCGGCCAGCAGAATGTTGCGGCCGTTGGTTACGTTTTGCGCGTAGTTCAGATCCCACATATTCCCGAAGGCGTTGAAGGTGGAGTTGAAGAGCCGGTCAAAGGAGAAGCGGCCGAAGATACGCTGCTTCTCGCTTTTGGTCCAGTCCATGCGGATGTCGAATCGCTGCGCAGTGGTGGGATCGAGGCCCGGCTTAAAGTAGTTGTAAGTGACATCATCGGATTGCTGATCGCAGGGAACGCCGGGCACATTGCTGACGTTGCAGGAGGGCATCTCGGAAAGAAACTTGAGCGCAATCGGATTAGGGTTGGCGATCTTGTTGTTCGCGACGGGCTGACGTGTGCCGGCAAGGGGGCCCGTAGCGATATCGGGTTGCGTGGGGTCGTAGATGGTGAAGCTGTCTGCTGAAAAGTCGCCTGTTCGCTCTGCGCTGGTTGGAACGGCGAAGTAGTTGGATCCGTCGAACTGCTCCTGTTGCGTGGCTTCGTAATCCGCGAAGAAGAAGAGCTTGTTATGCAGAATGGGTCCGCCGAATGCTCCGCCTTCCTGGTAGCGATGGAAAGAGGGCGGCGTATTGGGCGTGCCTGCGCCGATCTGGCTCCGCTTGTTGAAGTATTCGTTCGCTGCAAGAGTATCAGGGCGGAAGACACCGAATGCGTCGCCGTGAAACCTGTTGGTACCAGATTTCGTGACTAGGCTGATGACGCCTGCCCCGCCGCTTTGGTAGGAAGCGGGCGTGTTCTGGGTCTCTACACGGGTCTCTTCCACGCCATCTTCGGGGATGTCCAGCGCCGGAATGATGGCCGCGACATTGTTCTCGGCGATGCCGATTGGGCTTCCATCCACCATGTAATAAACCGACCCGACAATCGCTCCGTTGATGGTGTAGGAAGAGACATCGACACCGGGCCGGCCGCTGGAGATGTTTTCGATGGCGAATGAACTTGAAGAGTTAGGTGCGCCATTTGCGGGCGTCACCCCGGGGCTCAACTGCACCAGGTCAAACACATTGCGTGTGAGCAGCGGGACGCGGTCAATGGTTTCGGCAGTGATGAGTTGGCCGACGGTGGAGTTGCTGGGCTCTACCAGGTCAACAGCCGCGTTGACATTGACGACCTCAGAAGCTGCGCCGATGCTCAATGAAATGTTGACTACAGTCATTTGGTCGACGCTGACTGTGACGTTGTTCTGGGCGGTCGTCTCAAACCCCTGGTGACTGGCAATGACCTGATACTGGCCGGGATTAAGGGAGACAAAAGTGTAGAGCCCGGCCGCTGTGGCCACAGCGTGTTCGGTCAATCCGGTGGCGTGATTGGTGAGCATCAGGCTGGCGCCGGGGATAATCGCGCCACTGGGATCGGTGACCGTTCCATTAATGCTGCCGCGTCCAGCCTGGGCTCGTGCGGTGGTAGCCGCAGTGAGCAAAACCAAGGAACAGCGCAGGGAGAGACGCAGGAGAGCGGAAAGTGAATCCTTCGTCATTTTGGCCACCTCTCATGAATTTATTGACATTCAAACGTTTGAATAGTAGAAAGCCAATGTAGGATCAATCGTGTCGGCTGTCAAGGGAAAAATCGGAGGGCTTGGTTTTGGTCGGCCATTGCATGCAACGGGTTGCGAAGGCGTAGATGCGGAATCGATGTGAATCCAGATGACGAAGGCAGGCAGGTAACAAGTTGGCGCAGCGCAAATCAGGACACGTGACATTGATGGACGTTGCCCGCGCCTGCGGCTTCTCGGTTTCCACAGTCTCAATTGTTCTGAGTGAAGCGCCGCTTTCTCAAAATGTTGCGGAAAAGACGCGGCAGGATATCCGCGCCATGGCGCAGAAGCTCGGATATCATCCGGACGCATTCGCGCGTTCGCTGCGCCGGCGGCGCAGCCAGACCATCGGCGTATTAGCATACGATCTTTCCGATCCGTATTGCATTCCCATCGTTCGGGGAATTCAGGAGGGGCTGCGTCCGGCCAGCCATCTTCCCCTGTTGATGGACGCGCAGGCGCAGCGCGCACTATTTGACAGCTACCTGGAGATGACCCTGGAGCGACGCGCGGAAGGAGTGATCGTGATTGCAAGCTGGGTGTTTGATGAGGCCAACCTGCTGAGCGACATTCAGAAAAACAACGTGCCGATCGTGATTGTGAGCCGCGATTTGACGGAGCGAAAGGTGAGCTCGATTCTTGTGGACAATGAGACGGGCGGAGCGCTGGCGATGCGCCACTTGTACGAACTGGGCCACAGGAAAGTTGCGGTGATCCGCGGACCTGATGAAATGTTTGATAGTGATCCACGCTGGGCGGGCGTGCAAAGCGAGGCGGCCGCAAGGGGCTTGAAGATCGATCCGCGGCTGGTCTTCCAACTGCCGAATCTCGTGGATCCCACGTCTGGGTTTGAAGGAGGGCTGTACTGCGCGCGACGTCTGCTTGCAAATGGACGGCCGTTTACGGCAGTGCTGGCGTTCGACGATTTGACCGCTCTGGGAGTGGTGCGCGGATTGTTAGGCGCCGGTGTGCGCGTGCCGGAGGATTGTTCAGTGCTGGGGTTCGACGATGTGTTGCCGGCAGAAGTCGCAACACCGGCGATTACGACGATCGGCCAACCACTCAGGGAGATGGGATTGCTATCTGCGCAGTGGGTGGTGGATGCCATCGAAGCACGCGAACAGCGGCGGGAACAGACTGTGCGGCTGCATCGAGCACAACCGGAGCTGGTTGTGCGCATGTCATCGGCTGCGCCGGCGAAGAAAAGCAAGCCGGGCCAGAGCAGGGCGTGAAGTCGCGATTTGAGGAGAGCCTCGCAAGCAGATAGGTTTTGTAGTTGCCAGATGCTTCACCACGGAAAGAGGGATCGCAGATGCTGATGCGGAAACGAGTCTTGCTTTGTTGTTTGACGATGGCCGCGATACCGAGCGTGCATTATGCCGGAACTGTGACGCCGTTGCGCGAAGGCTGGCAGTTGCAATCGGCGTGCAGGCTGCAGGCAGCAGGAGATGCGATTGGGACAGATGAATTCAAACCGGAAGGGTGGCTGAAGACGACGGTGCCAAGCACGGTGTTGGCGGCGCAAGCTGCGGATGGTGTGGTTCCCGATCCGTATTTCGGCATGAACCTGCGGAAGACTCCGGGAACGACATACGCGATTGGCGAAATATTTTCGAAGCAGCCGATGGACCCGAACAGTCCTTATCACTGCGGCTGGTGGTATCGCACAGAGTTCACGGCACCGGTTGCTGTTCACGCGGGAGAACGACAGTGGCTGCACTTCGGTGGGATTAACTACCGAGGGGAAGTCTGGTTGAACGGGCAAAAGATTGCGGACTCAACCAAAGTTGCGGGCGCTTACCGCACCTACGACTTCGATGTGACTGGAGTCCTAAAGCCGGGAAAGAAAAATGTGCTCGCGGTGGAGATCTTTGCGCCGACAGAAAAAGACCTTGGCATCAACTGGGTAGATTGGAATCCGTGCCCGCCGGACAAGGATATGGGCCTGTGGGGTGCAGTGGATCTGGTAAGTACGGGCGCGGTGACGCTGCGTTCGCCGATGGTCGTGACGCATTTTACTGACTCGTCGCTGACGACCGCGGAATTGACCGTTTACGCGGAACTGCACAACGCGAGCGATGGCGCAGTGAAGGGTGTGGTTGAGGGTTCGGCTGCTGGCTTGAAGTTTGAACAGCCAGTGGAACTGTCTGCGCACGAAGACCGAACAGTGGTATTTGCTCCAGAGCAATTTGCCCAACTGAAGCTCCGCAACCCGAAACCGTGGTGGCCGCGGCAAATGGGCGAACCGCATCTGGAACGGCTGGCAATGAGTTTCCGCGAGCAAGGTGAAGTGACAGACGAGCAAAGCGTGGAGTTCGGGATTCGCGAGATTACTTCTGAACTCACGCCGACAGGAGCGCGGCTGTTCAGGGTCAACGGCAAGCCAATTCTGATCCGCGGGGCGGGATGGTCACAAGACATGTTGCTGCGCACCGATGTGCATCGGCTGCGAGACCAGTTCCGGTTGGTGGAAGACATGAATCTCAACACCATTCGTCTGGAAGGCAAGCTGGAGACAGAAGACTTCTTTCACCTGGCCGATGAGGACGGAGTATTGGTGATGTTGGGGTGGTGCTGCTGTGACCACTGGGAGCAATGGAAAGATTGGAATGCGGAAGACCTGACGATTGCCACTGCATCGCTGCGCTCGCAAATGCTGCGCTTGCGTCATCACGCGAGCCTGCTGGTGTGGCTGAACGGCAGCGACAACGCACCTCCTAGGAATGTGGAGCGCGCCTACCTGGATGTCGAAGCAGAGACGCACTGGCCGAATCCGATTCTTTCGGCCGCGTCATCGCAGGTTACTGCGGGTGGCGGCTTGAACGGCGTAAAGATGACCGGTCCCTACGATTACGTGGCACCCAGCTACTGGTACATCGACAAGCAGAACGGCGGGGCATACGGGTTTAACACAGAGACGAGTCCAGGTCCCGCGATTCCATCGCTGGCGAGCCGGCAGAAGTTTTTGCCCGATCCGCAAGCATGGCCGCCTTCTCCGATGTGGAGCTACCACTTCGGTAGCGGAGAGTTCGCGAGTCTGAAGGTGATGGATGCAGCCATGGAAGCAGTGTATTCCAAGCCGCAATCCGCGGCGGACTACGAGCGTATTTCGTCCGCCATGGAGTACGACTCCGAGCGTGCAATGTACGAGGCATACAGCAGGAACAAATACGTATCGACGGGCGTGATCCAGTGGATGCTGAACAATGCCTGGCCTTCAATGATCTGGCACCTCTATGACTACTATCTCGAAGCAGGTGCAGGGTACTTCGGGACAAAGAAGGCGTGCGAGCCGGTGCATATCCAGTACTCTTATGACGACCGTTCGATCGTAGTAGTGAACAGCACCTACGAGCGGGTTGCCGGGCTGCATGCGAGTGCACATGTGCACAATATGGCTTGGAAGGAGTTATACGCGGAAGAAGCGGCGGTGGATGCGGGAGTGGACAGTTCGCAGATCGTGTTTTCGCTTCCTGAGAGCTTGTACACCAATGCGGAACGAACCTTCTTCATTGACCTGACTTTGACTGACCGAGCAGGCACGGTAGTCAGCCGGAATTTCTACTGGGTGCCCGGTACGCTGACCACATTTGACTGGCCTAAGACCGACTACACGCATACGCCTGCGTCGCGGCACGAAGACTTGACTGCGCTTGCGAATCTGCCGCCGGCGAAGCTGCTCGCCCATGTGGAGATGACAAGGACTGCGCGCGGCAGGGAAGTGCGCGTGGCACTTGAGAACCCCAGCGCGTCGCTGGCGTTCCAGGTTAGTGCTGCGATTCGCAGCAAAGCCGGCGGCCTGATCGCGCCCGTAATCTGGTCCGACAACTGGATTGAGCTTGTGCCAGGCGAGAAGCGTGAACTAATGGCGCTGTTGCCGGAGGATGCAGCCGATGCACCAGTGGTGGAGATTCGTAGTTGGAACGCCGGTTCGCAGACGATTGCGCTTGCGATGCAATGAAGATCTGGAGTCATAAAGACACGCATGGCAGACGCACCGGCAAACTCGCAACCGAAGATGCCCAGCTTGAATCGGACGCTGGGGCTTTGGAACCTGATCATCATCGGGATGGTGATAATCCAGCCGACGGCGCCAATGGGAATCTATGGCGTGATCAGCAACAAGGCGCATGGGCATGTAGTGACTGCGATCCTGATTGCGATGGTAGCCATGCTATTCACGGCCATCAGCTATGGACGCATGGCGAGAATCTATCCCAGCGCAGGGTCGGCTTATACGTACGTAGGCCAGGAGATGCATTCTGCGCTCGGCTATGTAGTGGGATGGGGCATGGTGATGGACTACCTGATCAACCCGCTCATCTGCACGGCCTTCTGCGCGCAGGCGGCGATGAATATTCTGCCGGGGTTCTCGTTTTATGTGTGGATCGTGTTCTTCGCAGCATTTTTTACATGGACCAACCTGCGCGGCATCAAGACATCGGCGCGCATGAATGAAGCGTTGTGTGCGGGGATGGTTGTGGTGGTGGCGCTGTTCCTTGCCGCGGTCGTGCGTGCAGTGTGGGGCATTCGCCACGATCCCGGATTTTTCACACATCCGTTCTACGAGGCAGGGGGCTTTTACCCATCGAGCATCTTTGCAGGCACCTCCGTTGCGGTGCTCACCTACATAGGCTTCGACGCAGTCTCTACGTTCTCAGAAGAAGTGGAGAACCCGAGGCGCAACATCATGCTGGCTACGGTGCTTGTATGCCTGATTACGGGAGTATTGTCGGGCGTGGAAGTGTATGCGGCGCAACTGATCTGGGGCTCGAAGGAATTCGTTGGCGACGACGTGGTTTCGGCGTTTGCGATTATTTCGCGCCAAGCCGGCGGAGTAATACTATTTCAGATTGTTAACTTCACACTTCTCATTGCGAACATGGGTTCGGGCATGGGTTCGCAGCTTGCCGCTGGGCGACTGCTTTACGGAATGGGCCGCGGGAATGCACTGCCCAAGTCGTTCTTTGGCGCGATCGAACCGAAACGGAGAATTCCACGTAACAACATCATTGCAGTCGGCGGATTCGCGCTGGTGGGCGCGGCATTACTCCAGTTCTTCAGTGACAAACTGGGCGGCGGCGCGTACGAGATCGGCGCGGAATGTTTAAACTTTGGCGCCTTTGTTGCGTTCATGGGTGTGAATGCGGCAGCGTTTGTACACCAACTGCGGGGGGCGAAGCGAGGCGATCTCGGTGCTTACGTCGTTCCGGCTCTGGGCTTCCTGATCTGTGGATTCATATGGGTCCACCTCAGCCATCCTGCGCTGGTGCTGGGCGCGGCTTGGATGGTGGCGGGCGTTGTTTACGGGGCAGTGCGCACTCGCGGATTTAGGTCGGAATTGGTGACCTTCGAGGTACCTTCGGACATGGCGTAAGAACAGGTCTATCAAGAAACGGAGTGAACCTAAGCGTGCTCGAAATTCCGTCAACAGACGCAGGAGACTTTCGAGGTTCATTCGGACCAAATCGAGTTTTTCGCCTGGCATTTGGTCGAGTGTGGGTCTTCGGTTCGTCACGAGGCGTCATGGCGAATGGACTATCTACAAATTATTCTCCATCAGATCCTTTGTCTGCAAAGAGAGCCGGACGAGAGCCGACCGTATCGAGCGCAAGACGGAGGGCTCCCATCAACTGTGCATCTGGTCCCAGTGTGCTGCGGGTCAGGCGCGGGCGTCCTCGCATGCTCCAATTTTCCAGGATATTCTGCGTCGCGCCACAAAGCGCCGGGTGCTTGCCTACGCCGCCGCCCAGGACAAAAAGGGGGCAGTTCAATACCAAGTTTATGTTGTGGATGGTATGCGACAGCATCCGGGCGGATTGCTGCAGGATGGTCTGCGCCAGAGTATCTCCGGCAAGTGCATGGTCGAATATTTCAGTTGCGGTTAGATTCTTGGGCAGAGTGGTGCCATCTTCGCGCCACAAACTCTGCCACTGTGATTTAATCCCTTCGCCTCCGATGATGTTTTCAAGGGCCCCCGGCTCGCCAGGATTCCGAAGCTTGTCGGACGTGCCTGGCACAAGCATGTAGCCGATTTCTCCGGCAGCCCACTTCGTTCCACGAAATGGTCTGCCACCCAACACTATGCCTGCGCCGACGCCGGTTCCAATTGCCAGGAACACGAAATCGCTCGTTCCCCTTGCTGCGCCCGCCCAGCTTTCGCCGACCGCAGCAAGATTTACATCGTTGTCCACCGCGGCTGGTGCATTGAGCGTTTCTTCGAGCATCGCCCGCAGAGGGACATCGCGCCACCCCATGAGATAAGACGTTGCGATGACAACGCCCGCGTCGACGTCAGTGATTCCAGGGGCGCCGGCCGCAACAGCCTTTAGCGCGCCTCGCGGCGCGGAAACCTGACGCAGAAGGCGTTCCACGCCCTCACCGATGAGAGCCATCACTTCGGCCGCGCCACGGACGCCCGCAGTGGAAGCAGTCTCCCTCGCCAATATGGCACCGGCCCGGTCAGAGAGCGCTATGCGCAGGTTAGTTGCTCCAATATCAATACCGGCGACATAGCCGGCATCTTCGATTGCCAAGGCACCATGTTGGCCATCGTTGTTGCTGCGGGTCTGCGGTATCGTCATTCCTGCGGTTGCCTCATGCAAGTGGCCTTGCGGGGTTTCGAATGTCCTTGCCATATTCACTGCGAATCAGGTCCTTTCCCTGACAGATTTGCTTTCAGCCACGCTCGTTTATTGCGCGGCTGCATTCGTCGGGGAACTGATGCTCTCCAACTCGCGCCCTTTTGTTTCGGGGACGATGAAGCGTACAAAAAGCAGCGTCACGATGCAGAAGGCTGCGTAGATGAGGAAGGTAATTGAATTGCCCGCGACTTTGATGAGCGACAGAAAAGTGAGAGAGACGACAAAGTTAGATGCTCCCGAGCCCAGTGATGCGGCGGCAACGCCGCGACCGCGGACCGGCAGTGGGAAGACTTCGGCTACCAGAATCCACGCAATGGGGCCCATACTAAATGCGAAGCAAGTGATATAGACCATAAGGCAGATGGTGGCAACGACGCCGGGCGAGGCTCCGAAAGCGGCTTGGTTGTGGAAGGAATAGGAGAGCACGATGAGCGAGGCCGTCATACCGCCAATGCCGGCGTAGAGCAGCGGTTTACGCCCCACCCTATCTACCATTACCAATGCGATGGTCGTGGCCAGCACATTGGTAATGGCGACCAGAAGAGTGGCGAAGATCGCAGATTCGTTGGACGTGATGCCGGCGAGAGTGAATATTCGCGGCCCATAATAGATGATCGTGTTGATGCCTGTGACCTGCTGCAGAACGGTGAATCCCACTGCAATAAGGAGGGAGTTGCGGACGGTTGGACTCCAGAGCGCACTCCAACGCCTCGCCATTTTTGTCTCGAGAGCCGAACGGATGTCCTCAAGCAGCAGGTTGGCGCCGATTTCATCGGTATAAGTGCTTAGGACAGACTTGGCCTTGGCGATCTGGTTCTGTGCAAACAGCCAGCGGGGGCTCTCGGGAAGGGTGAGGATGAGGAGCACGAATAGTGCCGCCGGGATTGCGCCGATACCAAACATGAGTCTCCACGCGTGTTTTCCCGCGAGCCAGTAACCCACCAGATCGGAAAGCGCGATGCCCAGCGTGAGGGCAAACTGATAGAGGCCGATGAGCGTCCCCCGCGACCGTGGCGGTGCGAGTTCAGAGACATATACAGGCGCAGTGACAGAGGTAAAACCGATGGCGACTCCGAGCAGTGCGCGGGCCACGACGAGGGTAGCCACGTTGGGTGAGGCGGGAGCGAGGATTGAGCCCAGGAGGAAGATGGCGCCACCCCCAAGCAAGGTGGCGCGCCGACCGATGATATCCGCAATAGCGCCGCCCACAAACGCGCCCGACATGGCACCTACCAGCACCACACTTACGACGAACTCCTCCATCCGCGTGGTAAGCGAGAAAGTTTCGCGCACAAAAATCAGCGCAGCCGCAATCACCCCCATGTCGAAACCGTAGAGAATACCGCCCAGTCCAGCGATTAAAGATACTTTCCAGATAAAGCCACGGCGGACGTGGGTTCGTGGGTCAGCTTCTGATTCGGACAAGCTTGCCTCCCGTTTGCGAGCAATTCATACTACTGTTCCATGTGGCCGTATTGAAAGCGGGGAGGCAATCGACAACCTGTTCTCTCTACCATTCCAAGGGTGAGCGCCTGCGGAACCAGCAGCGAGGTGATGCCCTCCCAAGGCTCCGGAACCGCGTCGACTCGCACGGGAAAGAGCGCGCCGGTCGCTTCGCGGTCTTCGGCAGAGACCAGCACGACTTTTCCGCCGCGCCGGTTGCATTCCTCGGCAAGTTTGAAGCCGAGTGAGGCGGTGCGGCCGAGCGCGAAGATGATGGACACATGCGAAGAGTCCACATCAAGATTAGGACCGTGCTTGAATCCTGCTCCGGTGTGCGACGCAGCTCGGAAACCGGTCATTTCGCGGATGCAGAGCGCGCTCATGATGGCACCGCCGAAAGCCGCGCCGCGCCCGATGGTCTCGATATTCGCCGCGCCTCGGCAGAATGCCTCGAGTTCGCCGCGCAGTGCAAAGATGGGATCAAGATTTGCGGCAAAAATGTCTGCTGCGCGCTGTGCGCCCTCTACCCAGGGACGGTCGAGAATCTCGGAAGCAAGGATAATCGAAGCGGCCGTTGCGTTGGTATACGTCTTGGTCGCATTTCCGTACTCCGGCCCTGCCAGAACGGGGAGCCTTTTTTCGGCCAGGCTCCAGCACGTGCTTGCTGGATTGTTGCAGATGAGACCTTTGTCGCCGCTGCCATTGGCCTTGAAGAGTTCCACTAGTTCGGCGCTTTCTCCCGATGTGGTGAGAAGTACAGACAGAGCGGCGTCGTTCCATACCGGACGGGCATAGTGCAGCCATTCCCCGGCGTCTACAGTAAATGAGGGCTTGGCGTGCGTCGAAAGGAACACTGATCCGCTGATCGCGGAACAATAGGACGCTCCCATGCCAATAAAGAGAACAGGCCCCTGCCTCATCGCAGCATCACGGAATTTCATTAACTCTGTCCTGAGCACGGGATCGCTGCGATATGCCTGAATCAGATCGCGAAGACGGTCAGGTTGTTCGCGGCACTCGATCTCGAAAATCTGAGTTCCGCTCGCGGCGAGCATCTCTTTCGAGGGTTCGATACCGGCGATCCAACGTGGCGCTGCTTGATTCATTTCTTCCATTCCGTTCTCGACAGAGGACAAACGACCACTGCGGGTATACTTCCTCCGTCTGTTAACAGTTCAGACAGTCCATTGGTGCCTCGGCTGGTGCTGCCCTGTTTACCTGCCGACACTCCCTAAGGCTCAAGGCACACGCCAAGCGAGACGGATGAACTAATACTTGCAGCAGTTGTTAATCCGCGACTCTGAAGCCGTATACTTCCTAATGATTATTTAGTATGCTTCCTGTACAGGTTAAATGCAAGACTTCTTTACCTTGGCGAGCCTCCTGAAAGGAAACATACTGAAACGAATCTGGGATGACTGCGCGGCGCCACCGGCCCTATAGTTATCCTCAAGTAAATGTCAACAAGAGGTTCAGTGAGCAGGAAATCGATTCCAATTGGCAGACCTTCTGTTTTGCGCCACACGAATGCGCATAGCATTCTCAAACTTCTGCGCGAATGCGGTTCGTGTTCCAGAGCCGATCTTGTCCGCGCTTCCGGGCTCAGCGCGCCGACTGTCACCAATGTTGTAAAAGACCTGTTGTCGGAGAGCCTGGTGGAGCCGTTGGGCGAGGGGGAATCCAGCGGAGGACGGCCTCCGGATATGATTCGTTTCAAGGCCGAACGGGGCTGCCTGCTGGCCGTAGAAGTCTCGGCGGAGAGCCTGTCGTTTTTGCTCACCGATCTGAATGGAAACGAACTCGATTTACAGAAGGTCTCGCTGGTAAAGCGCAAGACCACGCCCGAGGCAATCTGCGGTTATATCGGAGATGAGCTGAAGGCTCTGTTGCGCAAGCAGAAAAAGACGCGGGAACAACTCCTGGCCCTGGTCGTTGGTGTCCCCGCGATTACCGATGTGCGCGAGGGCAGTGTGCTGTCGATAAGCACCCTGGAGGGCTGGCGGTCGGTTCCCTTACGCGCCATGCTCACCAAGATCGCCAAGTGCCTGGTTATTGTGGAAAACGATACAAACCTGGCAGCCCAGGGGGAGCAGCAATGCGGTGCTGCGCAAACTGAGAAAGACTTCGTCTTCATCAATATCGGGACGAATGTCGGCGCCGGCATCTTCCTGGGCGGCAAAATTCATCATGGATCGCAGTGGTCCGCAGGAGAGATTGCCTATCTTCGCCTGCCTTCCATTTCGCGCAGGCCGCCGACTATCCATCAGTTCGGCGAGCTCGAATCGATTCTTACTACTTCAGGAATTATGAAGAGGTGGCAAGAGGTGGCAGGAAATGCGGCTCGGGATCGGAAGCGGGCCGAAGGTGAAATGGATGGATTGGGAGTTCTGAAGCTGGCGCAGGAGGGAGACGCTCGCGCACAAGAGATCGTTCGCCAACTGGCTGAGATCGTGACGGACGTTGTTGTGAATCTGTCGTTGATTCTCAATCCCGGTCTGATTCTACTTGGCGGAGAAGTCGGCAGCCATCCGGTGTTAATCGACTTCGTCCGGAATCAATTGAAGGGCGGCGAATTTGCCGTGACGAAGGTCGCTTGTAGCGCGCTTGGGGATCGCGCAGTGCTGTGGGGAGCAATCTCTCTGGCTTTGGACGCGATTCCTTCCGTTCTACTGCCGCAGCCCGATCTGTGAATTCGCCCAGGAAATCGCCAGTTTGCTCGGACTTAAGTAGGTCTGGACGGTTCTGGCAATCACCGACAGCCAACTTTTGAGGGCGTCGGTTGCGGATTCTGCGGACTTTGTTATAAAACATTATAAACTTGATGATTCTTCAGCCTGATCGGCGCTTTTCAGCGAGACCGGTACCCGATCGGCCGCAATTCAGCTCTTAACCTCGGCTCTTGGAGAGCCGCTGCAGGGAGAAACATAATGCGGAAGCTGTTTACTCTTGCTCCGATACTCCTGGCCTGTGTGACCGTCTATGGACAGACGCAGCATCCCATTCTTGCTCTGGGTTCGGCCGCGCCCGATTTTGCGCTGCCAGGGGTGGATGGGAAGACGCACAAATTAAGCGACTACGCAAGCAGTCGCGTACTCGTCGTGGTCTTCACGTGCGACCATTGCCCGATTGCGCAGATGTACGAACAACGGATCGAGCAAATCTATGAGGACTATGGGAAGCGCGGCGTGGCCATTGTCGCAATCCAGGGTAATGATCCGAAGGCGATCACTATCGATGAGCTCGATTCCTCGGATATCAGCGACACTCTGGATGAGATGAAGATCCGGGTGAAGTACAAGCATCTACATTACCCCTACTTGTACGACGGCGCGACCCAGGCAGTGACGCGCAAATACGGGCCACAAGCCACTCCGCATGTCTTCATCTTCGACAAGGATCGCCGTCTTCGGTATGAGGGTCGCATGGACGATAGCTACCGGATTGAGAAGGTCAAGATCCAGGATGCACGCAACGCAATTGACGCGTTGTTGGCCAACAAGGAGATCCCGGTGACGCATACGGCCGTTTTTGGTTGCTCGACGAAGTGGCAGGAGAAGGAAGCGCTGCGCGAAGCCTCAGAACGTAAGCTGGAGGCTCAGCCAGTCAACGTCGAACTCGTAGATGTGGACGGTTTGAAGAAGCTGCGCGCCAATCCCAGCGGCCATCTTACGCTAGTCAGCTTCTGGGCTACATGGTGCGGTTCCTGCGTGGCGGAGTTCTCAGATCTGCAGGATACATTTCGAATGTACGGAGCGCGTGATTTCGACCTTGTGACAGTTTCGGCCAACATGCCAGATGAAAGAACAAGCGTTCTGCGCTTCCTCACCAAGAAACATGCCACCAGCAGGAACCTGCTGTTTGCTTCCGATGACACTGCCGCCTTGCAAGCGGCATTCAATCCCAAGTGGCAGTCGGCCGTACCTTATACGGTGCTGCTAGGGCCGGATGGCAAAGTGCTTTATAGCTCGCTCGGCTCCGTCGACATTCTGGAGCTGCGCCGGACAATCCTTGCAGCCATGCCTTCCGACTATATCGGTTTCAATAAGTACTGGAGGACGAACTGAACCGCTATCGAGCGTTCGCGTGGCACAAACGACGAGCAAATTGCGGGCCGTCTCTATCAGTGAGCCGACCCATCATTGATGGCGGCTGCTTTCTTATCGAAGGAAAATGCGTTGACCTTTTACCTTGCAAAACAATTCAGGACAACCGCGCTTTTCCTTTGTGCCGTGCTTCCTTGCGGCGCCGCGGAACTGAATCTTATGCCGTGGCCTTCGCAGGTAACGCAGCAAGAGGGCTCGTTGGCTCTGGACTATCTTCCACGCATCGAACTCGAAGGTGGCGATGAGCGTGTTCACCATGCGCTCGACCGGTTTGTGCGTGAGCTTTCCGTGCGCACGGGAGTTCCCTTCGATCGTCATTTTTCTGAACCCAAGGACGGGCTTCTGTTCGTCATCCGTTGTGCCGATCCGGGCCTTCGCGTTCAGGCGTTGGAGGAAGATGAAAGCTATCGACTGGCTGTCGACGGCAAAGGTATCGAGCTCATTGCCGCAAACCCGTTGGGGGTCATGCATGGCCTCGAGACCCTGTTGCAACTTGTGGAGTCCGGTTCTCAGGGATGGGACCTCCCTTATGTTCGTATGGAGGATCATCCACGCTTTCGATGGCGCGGATTGATGATCGATGTTTCGCGGCACTTTATGCCACTCGATGTCATCGAGCGCAATGTGGACGGAATGGCTGCGGTCAAGCTCAACGTGCTCCACCTGCATCTTTCGGATGACGAAGGGTTTCGCGTGGAGAGCAAGCGTTGCCCAAGGCTGACCGGCGTTGCATCTGATGGTCTTTTCTATACGCAGAACCAAGTACGCGAATTGATCAGCTATGCTCGCGACCGGGGAGTGCGCGTGATCCCTGAGTTCGATGTGCCCGGTCATGCAGTGAGTTGGCTGGTTGCATATCCTCGCCTGGCTTCTGGTCGCGCGCCGCAAGGACTTGTCCGGTCGCAGCATGACGACTTCCGTCCTCCTCTCGATCCCACACAGGAAGCAACTTACAAATTGCTGGACTCTGTGTTTGGCGAGATGGAAAAGCTCTTTCCTGACAAGGATTTTCATATCGGCGGCGATGAGGTTGCCGACAAGTACTGGCAAGGAGACGAACATATACAGGCGTGGATGCTCTCGCACAGCATCAAAGATAATCGTGCCTTGCAGGCATATTTCACCAAGCGCGTGCAGCAGATCGTCCGCAAACACGGCAAGGACATGGAGGGCTGGGATGAAATCCTTGACGAAGATTTGCCCAAGGGTTCTCTCATTCAATCCTGGCGAGGTGCAGAGTCGTTAGCAAACGCTGCGCGGATGGGTTATAAGACGGTGCTGTCGGCGGGCTACTATCTTGACCTGATGTATCCGGCTTCAATGCACTACAGCGTCGATCCCATGATGGGTGAAGGCGCGTCTTTGACGACCGAAGAACGCGCGCGCATCCTCGGTGGAGAAGCGGCGCAGTGGACAGAGTATGTTACGCCGGAGATCCTAGACAATCGGCTCTGGCCGCGGCTCGGAGCGATTGCAGAGCGCTTGTGGTCTCCGCAGTCGGTGACCGATGTCGATTCCATGTACCGCCGTTTGGCGATCCTCAGTCGCAACCTGGAATGGCGTGGTTTGGAACATTGCGCCAGCAGTCGCAGAATGCTGGCGCGCATTGAGGGCGACGACATGCCACCGGAGTTGCTCGACACGCTGGCAGTGACTGTTGAGCCGGTCAAGGAATACGACCGCGAAAAAACGCAGAAATACAATGTGGAGGAGCCGTTGAACTATCTGGTGGACGCCATTCCGCCGGAGAGTGATCTGGCGCGGCAGATCAACGCTCTCGCGCTGCGCGCGGTTCACGACCCGTCGGCTCGTCCTGAGTTACGCGAATGGTTTATCCGCTGGCGAGACAATGACGCGCAGCTGGAACCCTATTTGGCATTTTCAGAGTTGCGAAAGCCGCTGGCTCCCTTGTCGCAGGAGCTGTCGAACCTGGGCGTGGTCGGATTGTCCGCGCTCGATGCCATCGATTCGCCCTTTCCTGTCTCTGAGGACCTGCGCAAACAGTGGCTTGATCAAGTGGAACAAAGCTCTGCTTCTCACGCGGAGATGTTTTTGGTGGTGACTCCCGCCGTTCGTGTTCTTATTCAGGCTGAGCCAGCCGCGCGATAAAGGGCGGTGAAGTAACAGTGTGGCTTCACCGCTGCGCCGCCCAGAATATTGAGTTCTTGAAAATGGTCGTAAACGCCGGATTTTCGAAAAGATCCGGATGGTGGCCCATGAAAATGTAGATATTCCTTGCCTTGACTTTTTCGTTGGTCCAGATCACGGGATGATCGCCCATCTTAATCTTGGTATCCGGCGTATACGTGTTTTCATTCACGCTGGCCAACACATGAACATTGGAGCGGGGAGATTTGTCCCATGTATACCACTCTTCTTGCCGGATGACGAAAGGCGTCGCGACTCCTTGCATGGCTGGGTGAGAAGTGTCCTCCACGGTGACCGTTCCATCTGCGAAGGTTGGAATATAGCTGGTGAAGCGGATCCCGCCCATGAAGTCGGAGAACCATGGCCACATCTTGAAGCCGTCGAACTCGCCGAGAAGCGTTGCATGGTGGAAGCCGATCCAGCCGCCTTTGCCTTCGTCGATGTATTTTTCAAAGGCGGCGGCAGCCTTGGGCGTCCAGTTATAGGGTGGATAGTTAAGTTGGATGAACAGCTGATAGTGCGCCAGAAAGGCATCGTCGATCTTATCGGTGTTTTGAATGTAGTCCACGGTGAAGTTATCCTGGGCTGCCAGCTTATCGAGCCAGATCTTTGCGGCGTCCACAAATGGTGCGTGAATCCCGCCCCGTTCAGCGATTGCGACAACACGAAACCTTGGCTGCTGCTGCTCCGGAGTGGCGGCGTGGAGTGCTGCCGAACTTATGAGCAACAGATTCAACATCAAGACCGCTATGGTTGGCAGCGAAAAGAAGCGCGACCTGCATCGCATAACTTGGCTTTATCCTTTCATTCCGCTAACAGCAGCCGAAGCCCTTACCTCGCTCGCTTCGGTGTCATTTCGAGAGCCCAGATGGCCGTGGGTCGCATGTACATCCCCGCGCGGAAATTTCCGGTGACATCCCATGCCTCCGGTGTTCGAAACCAGTAGCCTTTGCTCTCATAGATCACGTGATAGAGTCCCTGGGTGGCCTTATAGGCCTCATCCTTCATGCCCTCGCTCATCAGGAGTCCAGCGTAGCCGAGCGTCGTTCCTACCCACACTTCCTTGGCTTCCGCGTTGGTTAGAATCGAGCCATCGGCCGCCATGCCGTTGGCTGCACCCATCTCGCCGTGACCGAACTTCATCACGTTGTAATTGAATATCTTCTTCATCGCTGACACCTGCATCGCGTGGGGTACGATATCGCCGAGTCCGGTGAGGTTGGCGTACCACTGCCCGGCAAGCTGGTCAGTCTGAATGTCGTCCTTGGAATCACTCTGAGTGTCGTAGCGAAAGTATTCGCCGTTCCAGAGCTTCGAGACATAGGTCTTCTGACCTTTCAGAAAGAGAGCGTGATAATCCGCCTCAGTCTTAGCGTCGCCCAGAGCACGAGCTGTTTCTTCGCCAGCGCGCAAAGCGGCCAGCCAAAGGCCGCCGGAGTAGGCGCTTACGCCGCTCGTCACCCAGTCGTCGTAGGTCTGGTCTGGATAGCCGCTATTTTCTGGAACGCCGCCGCCATGATCGAACTGGCGTAGATATTCGATCGCATCCTTAATGGCGGGCCAGGTGTCGCGAAGGAATATGGTATCCGTTCGGCCGGTCAGGACGTAGTCGCGATAGACCATGAGAACGAACTTGGAGTTGAGGTCTTTCCAGTCATTGGTGTCTTGCCAGCCGGGTTCGTTGACGGCGATGAAAGGATCACCCTCCGGAACGCCCAGATCATGGGGAACAGCGCCGATTTTTTTGCGCTTGTGGGTCACGGGCTCACCCGTTTGCTCACTCTTCCAGACCCAAAGCCCCTGTTCCGGCCACTCCTTCGGCACGGTATCGGCAAACTGGCGTAGCACCTGTTTGTCGAGGTCCGGCCAGAATTTCAACAATGGAAGTGAAGCGTAAAAACGGACGTCTAGGGTACCGTAGTATGCGTAGTCAAAGCATTCAAGCAGAGCAAACGATGGTGTAGTCTTGAGATCCAAACCTGCTTGGCGCCCCCAGAAAGTTCCGCCGTCAGTGAGCGCGTAGAGCTCGTTGAAGAGCATGCCGCGATACCACAGCGGTTTGCTATCGTCGTTGATATACGGCGCCTGCCACTTGTCTACTTCCGCGCTCCACTCGGCTGCGTGAAGCAACCCATCGCGGGCGATGTTCCAGGCGTTCTGGCCGGAGGTCCCGTAGAAATCCGTATACCTCCGATACCAATTTCGTCCTTCGCCAAACTGGATTGTCGGGAAGTCCCATGCAACCACCATGGGGATCACTCTTTTCTCTCCCGGCTTCAGCGTAAAGCGTACGGCAATCGCGCCGGCCAGCTTCTCTTTATCGCTGACCCACGATTTTCCATCGTTGGCCAGCCTGCCGTCTTTTGAGAACGGAGTCCAGACGGTTTTGCCGTCTCCTGTAGCCTGAAATGTAGTCTGATAGCTGACTTCCACGCCCTCCGATTCGAGCGCCGCAACGGCGAACTGACCGTCCCATTCGTTAGGCACATTGCCGGCCCGGTTTCTGTCGAAGACGATACCCTTCATCACCCCCACGTCCCCAACTGTCTCGCTCCTGTAGTCATTATGGTTGCCCTGATTCGGCGCTCCGGCGAAATCGCGCGTGAAGGTGCGAAACCAGCCCGACATGTTTGTCCAGGAGAGCAGCACCGAAACAGTCACGGTCTTGTTGGTAGGGTTATCCGCGTGAATGCGATAGACGGCCACCGGATAGCTGGATTCACGGTAGTTGTTGGGAATTAAAGGCGAAAACTGCTCCAGCACCACATGCGCCGGGAACTTGTCCCACTTGTAGTCGAACCAGGACTTTGGAAAGAGGGCATAGTAGTCGCCGGCTCCTACCGGATAATCCCATTGCCAGCTTGAGAGTTCGCTACCCTTGGGATGTCCATTCATCAGCACCTGGGCGGTGCCGTGGGCATCTCCCTCCGACTGCTGAAACATTGCAAACTGGTTGGCATAAACCGGCTCGTACTTATGGACCGCGGCTTTGATATGCCAGCGCGCGAAGTCCCCGCGATAGCTGCGAGAAAACGTCCCCGCTCCAAAGCCCCCAACCGGGACGCCTTGCCAATAGCCGTCGTCGATGTCGCCGGGCGTGCGCGTCACGCCGGGGTTTTGGAGGGGCAGTCCAAGCGGCCGCTTCCAGGCGGCTTTCGGAATACCTTCCTGGCCCAATGCAGTGATTGCTATGGAACCAAGCGCGAATGCGATGAGATGAACTGCATAAATAGATGAACGCCTCAAAATGCCCCCAGTTGGTTCTCGGGATTCGTTCAAGCCCGGGCCTGCACAGAGTATCAGGAATCGAGAAATGGACCACGCGCTGAGCCCAACCATGTGCCGCGGTGGGCGTCGGAGAGGTAGTTTGCCTTTCACCGGATGCGGTAATTTTTGACATCCGGCAAAAAGCACTTGCCAATCTTCGCGTTTTGTGAATACATACTAACTAATCATTACGAAGGATGTCACGTCTTTCCTTATTCAAAGCGAACTGCTGAAGTTCCGGGACATCGCCAGGGCGGACGGTGACTACATCACTGGATACCACCGGGAAGAGGCGAGACATCGATTTAATTCAGGAGAGGCTACGAAACATGCAAAGCACAAAATATAGTAGGTTGATTGCTCTTTGTCTCTTACTTGGTGCAGGAGTCATGGCGCGGGCTCAGAGTTCGTCAACCGGCGAGATTCGCGGTACCGTTACCGATCCTACCGGCGCCATTGTACCCAACGCAGCGGTTTCAGTGTTGAATGTGAATACCGGTGTAACGAAGAACTTCACGACCAACAGAGACGGTATCTACGACACCGTGTCGACTCCAAACGGCGAATACACAGTCACTATCGCTGCTCCAGGATTTGAGCAGTTGGTACTGGGTCCCATCACACTGGATGTCGGCGTCATCACTTTGAACGGCTATCTAAAGATTGGCAGCAATAAGGAGCAAGTCGTAGTCACCGCCGATACTGCTGCGCTGCTCAATACCGAGAGCGGCGAGCAGTCCACCACTCTTGACCAGAAGACAATGCTGGAGCTGCCCCAGGTAGGCCAGGACTGGGCTAACTTCACGATTCTGCTCCCGGGTAGCGCCGGTGCATCTTCGGCCAACGGTGTCACAAATCCTGGACTTGGGGTGTCGCTGAACGGCGGTATGCCCTACAGCAGCAACTTCCTGTCAGATGGTGGGTCGGTCACAAACGCCCACAGTGCCGACGCGGATAGCGACGCCTTTGAAACCGTCGCCGAAGTGCAGATAGAGGACTCGAACTTCTCTGCGCAATACGGAATTGGCGGCGCGGTCTTCAACCAGATCACGAAAGGCGGCGAGAATAAGTTTCATGGCTCCGCGTATGAGCATTTTCAGAACGACGACCTGGAAGCCAGAAGCTATTTCGCCGCTCCAGGAGTACGCGTAGGCCCACTGAAATTCAATCAGTTTGGTGGCGCCATCGGCGGTCCAATCCGCCGCAATCGGATGTTCTTTTTTTTCAACTACGACAAGACCGACAATAACTCATCGTATACCGGATTCACGACGATGCCGACAGATCAGATGAAAGGCGTGAATACTCCCAACGGGGGGTTTGATGAAACCCAACTGGAGCCTCTGGATGCGAACGGCAACAAGATACCGATCACGGACGGCAACGGGAATCCCATCATCAATTCGTGCAACGGCGCAACTGTTTACACGGGCGAACTCTTCGATCCGGCGACCCAGACCACAGTGAACGGCCAGATGTGCCGCTTCCCTTACGCCACGGACAATGTGATCCCGGCTAGCGAGATTGATCCCGTCGCAAAGAATCTTCTCCAGTATTTCCAAGAACCGAACCAGAACGTGAGCCAGGGCATCAATGGTAACTACTACTACCTGGTTCCAACACCCTCTCCGGCCTCCCGCACCTTCGGTCGGATCGACTATGACTTCAACGCCAAGAACCGTTTGACCTCCGCGATTGCTCAAAGAGACTCCAACTCTCCCGTCTACTCGGAATGGAATTGCCCGGTCGCGTGTTATCACGATGACACCTCGGATTACTCAAGTCAGACTTCCGACGTGTGGTCGATCAGTTCGACGTTCGTGAATGAAGCCCGCTTCAGCTTCAATCGCCATGGCAGCTTTCTTGTGCCCGGCTCTCTGGGCCTGAACGTACCGAGTACGATTGGCCTGCAATACGCAAAAGCCAACCTATTCCCCAACATCAATATCACGGGGAATGTCTGCTGCGATTCTCCCTATGCCAGTACAAACACGATCTACGCGCAGAATACTTATCAGCCTTCGGATGTTGTCACGCTGATTCGCGGCAAGCATGTCCTTCACTTCGGCGGTGAACTTATCATGCTCGATTGCAATTGCTCACCATGGGGAAATGTGGATGCCGGCGACTTCGGCTTCTCCGGCCAATACACCCAGGCGAGTCTGGCAGCAACGGGGAGTGGCGCTGGCTGGGCCGATTTCCTGCTTGGCGATGTGGGAAGCTGGGGAGCAAACAATGCGCCTGTGCTCGGAAGCCGGCAGAAGAGCCCGCAGCTTTTCATTCAGGACGACTTCAAACTTCGTCCCAATCTCACGCTGAACCTCGGCATCCGCTATCAGATTCAGCGGGGCTGGAACGTGGTGAAGGGACGACTGGGTGACTTCGACCCAACCATCTTCAATACGGCTTCGAACAGCTTTGGCGCAATGTGGTTTGCTCCAGCGAATCACCGCACTCAGACGCAGGCCAATGTCTATAGCGGTGTGTTACCGCGTTTCGGTTTCGCCTACACGCCGAAGCCCAACACTGTGATCCGCGGCGGATTTGGAATCTACACCACTCCCTGGAGCATGGACCAGTATGGATATAATTCCGCAGGCACCGGGTATTCTTTCTCGGGCAATGCGGAGGACCAGACCAATGGCATCACTCCCATTACGACGCTCTCCGGTTCCGGAGTGATCTACGGCACGACCACCCCACTACCCTACCTGCAAGCCTCGACGTCGGCGACTGCATACAACGGCCAGGGCGTGAACTACGATCCGTATCACACGCCGATCACCAAGATGTATTCCTGGTCGCTCAGCGTCCAGCGGGAACTCGGCAAGAGTGTCACCGCAGAAGTTGCATACGTCGGCAAGCATGGAGCCAATATGCAGTTCAAGGGCGATATTAATCAGGTCACGGTAGCAAACCTATCACCGAACGATGACCCGAGTGGTCGGCCGTATCCTCAGTTCGAGGGGATCGGGGGCAGCACGTTCAACGGAGTCTCCAATTACAACGCACTTCAGGCGCAGGCGAAAAAGCGACTGACGAATGGAATTGCGTTTTCGGCGGCCTACACCTGGTCGAAATACCTGGATGATATGGATGTCTCGCCTTTCAATGGTGCTGGTGGCAATGTCAATTTTCAGAACTTCCACGACCCTGCTAGCAACTATGCCCCATCCAACTTTGATATTCGTGAGTCTCTGAAGACCAGCGTGGTATATCAGTTACCCCTCGGCAGGGGAAGAACCTTCCTGAACCATAATCGTCTGCTCGATACAGCTATCGGCGGCTGGCAAGTTTCTGTCATCTCGATCAACCAAAGCGGCAACCCGTTCACTGTCACGTATAACGGTCCAAACAATTCCTACTCGCTCGCGGGATCTTGGTATCCGAATGTGCTGGGCCCGGCGCAGAATATCAACAGAACACTACAAGAGTGGTATAACCCGGCGGCCTACGCGGTAGCAGCAAACGGAACGTTCGGCGACTCCGGAAGAAACTCCCTGCGCGCGCACGGAGTCGATACGCAGAATGCGGAACTGGGGAAGACTTTTCACATCGTCGAAGGAGTCAACCTTCAGTTCCGCGCGGATGCCACAAATGTATTCAATCATCCGAGCTTTGATGCACCCGACGGCAACTTCAACGATCCCGTGAATCTGTCGACTCCCGACAGACCGCAGGGCGCTGGAACCATCAGCAATACCACGGTCGGCGGTCGAAACATGCAGATCAGCGCACGCATTGAGTTTTAGGCTCCTTCAACTGTCTGGAGGATGGCGTTCTGTTGCCGTCCTTCAGACACCTTTGCAGATGGTGTGAACTCATTTAATCGCGGTACGATTTCGACATGGTCCGAAAATGTAAATGCGGTTTGCTCTGGCTCATGCTTCTTTGCGCTGGAGCTCAATGTCTTTCCCAGTCCCAATCCGATGTGCAGCAGCAGAGCGCCGCTCATTTGCGCGAAGCGCATCGTTTGTTAAGTGAAAATAAACCGGATGCGGCGATCCCGGAATTCCGTGCGGTCGTTGCGCTCGATCCATCCAACACGGATGCTCACGGCAATCTGGGCGTTCTCCTGTTCTTTCATCAGAACTATACCGAGGCGATTCCCGAGCTTCGCGAGGCGCTGCGCCAAAAGCCGGACTTGTGGAAGATTCAGGCGCTGCTGGGCATGGGGGAACGGCGCACAGGTGAGACTGTGGCAGGCCGCGCGGACCTCGAAACATCCTTTCCAGAGTTACAAGAAAAAAAGGTGCGCATCGAGGCCGGCCTTGAACTCGTCGAGATCTATTTCGTAACTGAGGATCTCGAGAAGGCGTCAGCGGTGGTCAGTGCGCTTCGTAGCCTTGACCCTGAAAATCAGGAAGCCCTCTATGCCGCTTACCGTATCCACTCCGATCTGGCCCGGGAAGCCATCCTCAGCTTATCCATCTTGGCGCCTAAGTCCGCGCTGATGTACCAGGTCATGGCCCATGAAGCCGCAAGGCGTGGGGATACCCCTGCTGCAATCAAGGAGTATCGCGAAGCTCTGAAGATGAACCCCAAGCTACCCGGGCTCCACTTTGAACTTGCAGAAATGCTGCACAGTCTGCCCGTAACGGCAGAAACTACAGCCGAGGCCAAATCTGAATACGAAACGGCACTCAAGCAGAATCCTTTCGATGAGAAAGCAGACCTCAGGCTGGCGGGGATGGCGGAGGACGCGAGCGCCCAGAAAAGAGCTTACGACCTCTATTCGCGAGCAGTCGAGCTGCAGCCAGACGATCCTGAAGCGAACTATGAACTCGGAAAAATGCTGGCCGCGATGGATCAGCCTGAAAAGGCCGAAAGGCTTTTGGAGCACGCTGTTCAAATGGATCCGACGAACGCTGTCATCCACTTTCGCTTAAGCACCGTGTACCGAAGATTGGGCCGAACCGCCGATGCGCAAAGCGAGGTTGAACAATATCGGAAGTACAAAGACCTGAAAGAGAAATTGCGCGACACGTATCGAGAGTTGCATCTTGATCCAGCCAAGTTGGATGCGGATGAGACGAGCTCACACCAGCAGTAGGGCAATTCAGGAGTCTCCATGTCAACGCGCCATCTGCTTCTTTGGCTGACGTTGTTTCCTTGCAGTCTTGCATTCGGCGCCTCCTATCACCCGCGGCGTATCGCGGATTCAAAGGCAACGTATCTCATTCCATCGGACCCTTCTGTCCGAGGTGACGGCAAGACCGATGACACACCGTCGTATCTCACCGATGAGTCGGAAGAAAAGACCTACTCTGTGACCTCGGGGAGGATGGATCGACCTCCAACCCAAAGCTCTTCGCCGAGCAGGGTGGGGCAGGAGTCGCGGTCGATGCAGAGGGTAATGTCTATCTCGCCGCCGGGCAAGTGTTCGTATACGGCCCTTCAGGCACCTTGATAGACACAATCCGGGCACCCCGAAAGGCCTTTGCAATTGCTGTTAGGCGAAAGTGCCCGGAAGACGCTCTATATCCTAATCCACACCACGCCATATTCTGTCCGGACCCGTTTCAGCGGGCGCTGAGCAAGTGACTCTCTTATGCCGAAGTAATGGCTACTCCTTGCGACCGCCGAGCCATAGCAGAGCATTTTCAAAGAAGAGATTCTGCTCTTGGCTGGTAAGAATCTTGTTGCCGTGGCCCATATTGGTGTAGATCATCTTGTACTTGAGGTTGGTCCACGTAACAGGGATATCGCCACCGACAAGGGTGTCCTTAAATCCAAGCGGATAGTTGGAAGCGGCCAGCGTCATCAGCACCTTGATATCAGGACTGTGGCGAGGATTTGGCGCCCAACTATACCACTCATTAGCAGGCGACTCAAAGCTCCCCGTGAGTCCCTTCATTGTCGGATGCGCCGGATCATCGATGGTCAACTCGGCCGGGAGTGGGGGCCAGCTGTTACCCTGGAAAACCGTTCCAAGAAAGTCGGCGAACCATGGCCAGGTTTTACGGTTGTCCATGTACCCTGCAATATGGAAGCCCATCCACGCTCCTCCATGTTCCATGTAAGCCTGAAAGGCCATGCGCTGCGCGGACGTGGAGGGGGCGTCGTCCAGCCATAGAACCACCTGAAATTGCTTCAGGATCGCGGGATTCAGATCGTCCCAATTCGTTGTAGCCTTGAAATCGAAATGATCCCGTCTTGCCATTTCTTCGAAAAAAGGCATGGCCTGCTTGGCGAAGTCCATGTGGTCCTGCTCGACATGCGTGGAGTGGAAGGCAAGAACACGAAAGTCCTGGTTCTGGCCAAAGGTCACGAGTGCGGTTAAGGCGAGAGCAGCCGTGAGGCCGAGAGAGCGCAATTGCCGAACCATCTGGGAACCTCATCTTCCGAAAAGAAAATCTTTGAAGTTCGAAAACAGGACTTTGTTATGTTTGATAATATAGTCCAACGATGAGGTCTTTTCATAGCGTGGGCCCTCTCTTTAACGTTTACCGCCTAATCTCACCCATCTGCCGGTTTCGGCCTGCTTTCCGCGCCTGCACCGCGCTGGTTGCGGCCATTCTTCCAGGTGTGGTAACCGTTGCGGCTGCACGGAGCGATACGCCGCAGGGCCGGATGATTACCAGTCTCGCTGTCGCGATCAACCCCGCAACGCACAAGGTCTATGCCGTAAATGAAGATGCAGGCACAGTGGTGGTCGTGGACGAAAGCACTGGATCGACGCGCACGGTGAAGGTAGAGAGGCAGCCCATTTCGGTCGCCATTAATCGGGTCACAGACCGAATCTATGTCGCCAACACCGGAAGCGGTTCAATCAGCGTGATCGACGGCAAAAAGGATGAAGTGATCTCGACTATCAAGGGCGAGTCCCATCCTTACGTGCTGGCGGTGAACGAAGTCAGCAACAAAGTCTATGTGACCAATACATACAGCAATGCGGTTACGGTCATCGACGGCGCGACGAACACGACTCAGGCGCTTAAGGTTGGCAGCGCCGATGGAATAGCCGTCGATCCCCGCAATAACACGATCTTTTTGATGGGTTACGAGGATCCAGACATTCGGATTATCGATGCCGCAACCGCAACTGTCCGCAAAGCTACCGTTGGACCGCATCTCTGGGGCATCACTCTAGACGAATCGTCCAGCACCCTCTATCTTGCTCATACCGGAACAGCCGACATCGTCGCGCTGAACGAAAACACGTACGACGTGAAAGTCATTCCGGTTGGCTCCATCCCCTGCGCCGTGGCGGTCAATCCAGTCACGCGGATGATCTACGCCGTTAACTATGGCGATGAGACGGTCAGCGCCGTCGACGCTACCAAGGGGAATGTCATCGCCACGCTACATGTGGGCAAACATCCACAGGCTGTCGCGGTCGATTCAGCGCACAACCGTGTCTATGTTGCGAACGTTCACAGTAACAGCGTTACGGTGATAGATGGCACTACGAATGCTGTGATTGGCACGTATGACGCGGGCAGGAATCCGTACGCTCTTGCCGTGGATCCAGATGGCGGGCATGTATATGCGGCGAATTACGGGGAGCCGTCAGTTACGGCCATCGATGTTTCGCGCATCCCAGTTCAGAAATGAAGACCACCGTCTCGCGTTCCATCGTTAGACTATGCACGATAATGCAAAAGTGAAAATGAGTGCGGTGACTGAAATGATTGTCTCGCAGACCGACCACGTCTTCATTGTGTCGGCAACGCTCATGTTGAAATACTCCTTCACCAGCCAAAACCCGCCGTCATTTACATGCGAGAAGATCAGCGACCCCGCGCCCGTGGCAATGGCCAGCAATTCGAGATGGACGCCAGTACCATGCAACGCGATCGGCGCGACGATGCCGGCCGCCGTCGTCATGGCGACCGTAGCCGACCCCGTCGCAAGCCTCATCGCCGCGGCTAGTAGCCACGCCAGCAACAGCAGCGGCACATGGCCATTCAGCGCGACGCCAATGATGGCCTGAGAGACCCCGCTATCCTGCAGAACCCTCCCGAACCCTCCGCCGGCTCCCACAAGCAGTGTGATGGTCGCGGTTGGCGCAAGGCACTCGTTGCTGAAGCGCAGAATCGTAGAGCGATTGAAGCCTCTCATGCGGCCCAGTGTGAAAAAGCTGAGCAGAACGCCGATCAGCAGTGCAATGTCGTCGTTGCCGATCAGATGCAGTCCCTCATTCACGGTGCTCTTCTGCGTCGAAATGCCGTCCGCCCAACTCCCCACTAACATCAAGACAACGGGAAAGAGAATCGTTAACAACGTGAGCCAGAAGCCGGGCAGGCTGCCCTCTTTGCCATGATCGACAAACTGCGCAGCCATCGGGTTCTCGAGTGGCAGCTTGATATGCGGTGCGATCAACTTCGCATACAGCGGCCCGGCAATGACTGCTGTGGGAATGCCGATGAGGAGCGCATAGAAGATCGTGCGACCCACATCGGCTTTGTAGATGGTCACCGCGAGCAGCGCCGCTGGATGAGGAGGCACCAACCCGTGCACCACCGAAAGTCCGGCCACCATCGGCAGTCCCACCAGGATGAGCGAAGTCTTCGTCCGCCGCGCTACGGTAAATGCAATAGGAATCAAAAGCACAAAGCCGACCTCAAAGAATGCAGGCAGGCCGATCACGAGCCCAATCGCCATCATGGCCCAATGAACTCGCTTCTCTCCAAAGAATCGAATGAGCGTATGAGCGATCTGTTCCGCGCCGCCCGACTCGGCCATCATTTTACCCAGCATCGTCCCCAGCGCTACGACAATCGCGATGTGTCCGAGGGTTGCGCCGACCCCGGATTCAAACGAATGCACCACCGTCGGGAGAGGCATTCCCGTGACCACAGCGAGAGCCAGCGAGGTGAGGAGTAGTGTGATGAACGGATTCAGCTTGAAGACAGCAATCAGAACGATCAGCCCAATGATTGCGACAATCGCTGCGGAGATGAGAAACAAACTGTGGGGATTAATCATAGGCACACAAAACGCGCGGCTCCGTTCAGTCGGCCAATCCGCTGATTTAGAAATGAACGGCAACTATTGCGTCGAAGTCCCCGGAGTTTTGTAGGCCACGCAGTCGATCTCAATTTTGCAATCGACAACCATGTTTGAAACGACGCAGGCCCGGGCGGGGGGATGTGTGCCGAAATATTCTTTGAAGACCGCGTTGAATGCGGAGAAATCACGCGAATCGTCGAGCCACACGCCGCAACGCACCACGTCTTCCGGCCCATAGCCTGCCTCATTCAGAATCGCCAGGATGTTACGAATTGCCTGGTGAGATTGCGCAACGATGTTTCCCGCAACGATCTCGCCATCAATCATTGGAACCTGACCCGAAACATAAAGCCAGCCATCGGCCTCTACCGCCCGCGCAAATGGAAGTTGCTGTTCACCCGCACCTTTGTTGCCCGCCGCGCCATACCGCTTGATGCTCATCTCGCACTCCTTGCTTGTGACTGTCACTGAATCCAGCTTGTCTTGCCGCGGGCAACATATTGTCCAGCGCGCTTTCCAGTGGCTCCCTGCGCAGTGTAAGAGAGTACACCATTGACCCATACGGCAGCGACGCCTTCCGCGGGACGCACTGGTTCACTGAAGGTGGCAGCGTCGATGATCTTTTCCGCATCGAAGAGAACCAGGTCTGCGCAATAGCCTTCGCGGATCAGCCCGCGGCACGGAAGCCCAAATCGTTGTGCTGGCATTCCGGTCATTTTATGCACAGCCTCGGGCAGCGACATCAATTGCTCCTCTCGGCTGTATCGCCCAAGCACGCGCGGAAAAGTTCCCCATAAACGTGGATGCGGGCGCGGATCGTTGGGCAGTCCATCGGAGCCGATCATCGTCGCGGGATGCGCCAGAATTCGGCGCATGTCGTCCTCAGAGATGCTGTGATAGATAGCACCAGCCGGCTGCAGCCGCCGTGCCGCTTCCTGTTGAGTTAGGCACCAGCTCGTCGCAATTCTCTCGAGCGTTTGGCCGGCAATCTCCGGATGCGGTGCGCTCCATGTAATTGTGATCTTGATCCGTTCGTCCACTTGCCGCAAATCGAGCGTACTGGAGCCGGCCGCGTAGGGATAACAATCGCAGCCGATCTGCTGCTCGCGCCGTGCCACATCTAGAGCGACCAACACTTCCCCGCTTCGTCCCCAGTTGGCGATGCCCGCACACTTCAGGTGCGAAACAATCACCGGCACTTTGCTAAGGCGTCCAATCTCGAACGCTTCATGCATCGCGTCGAGGATCGCTTCCGTCTCGCTGCGCATGTGCGTGGTGTAGACCGCACCGGCCAAAGCGAGTGGCTGCGCCAACGCCACCACCTCTTCCGTGGTAGCTGCGTTGGCCGAAAGATAAGCAAGGCCGGAGCTAAGGCCTAACGCCCCGTTCTGAAGAGCCTCGCACAATTGTGCCCGCATGCGCTTGATCTCACCGTCCGTCGCGGCTCGATCCAATCGATCCATGTGGTTGTTCCGCAAAGCGGTATGGCCCACCAGAGCCCCCACGTTTGTCGACGGCTGCGCATCGCGGATGGCTGCAACATACGACTCGAATGTCGGATAAGAAAAATCGCCTGCGGCGCCAAGAAGGTTCATCGGGTCCGGAAGATCGTCGCCTAACTTGACCGGCGCAGCACTGATACCACAGTTACCCACAATCACGGTCGTCACGCCCTGTGACAGTTTCGGCAGCATAGCAGGGTTACGAATCGCGGCGATATCGTCGTGGGTGTGAACATCAATGAAGCCAGGCGCAAGCACCAACCCCTCAGCATCCATGACCGTGGATGAACTGTGTTTAAGGTCAGGCCCGATTGCGCATATTCGGCCATTAAGAAGCGCGATATCAAGAATCTTTCCCGCAGTGCCGCTGCCGTCCAGAACGTTCGCTCCTCGTATCAAGGCGTCACATTGCAGCATATTCGCTTGTTCAGAATATAGACTATAACTATTGCAAGTTACAGACCTATCCCATGCCTACGGAAGTTTATGGAGAATCATTTGTTGAGCGATAAAAGATCCGCTCCGATCACTGTTTCTGCCGTTATTGCTCCCCTGAACAAGGGCCTCGGTCCTTTTGATCGCGCCCTGGATGCTGGCCGCGTCGCTCAACTCGACTGGAACCTTTTGCGTGAAGACCTAAGCCTGCCATCTGCAGTTCTCTATCAAGACAGGCTGTTGCACAACCTGAATTGGATGCGGCAATTCATTTCGGCATACGGAGCCAAGCTGGCGCCGCACGGCAAGACCACAATGGCGCCTCGGCTCTTTGATATGCAACTCCAGGCGGGCGCATGGGGGATTACGCTGGCAACCGTGCAGCAGGCTCAAGTTGCCTTTGCTCACGGCATGCGTCGCATCCTGATGGCAAACCAGTTGGTCGGCAAACAGAACATGGCAGCGATAGGGCAGCTGCTGTCTGACCCCGGATTCGAATTCTATTGTCTTGTTGATTCCCCAACGCAGATAGACCAGTTAGGCGCCTATTATTCGAGGTCAGGCCAGCGCCTGAATGTCCTGCTTGAGCTCGGTGTAAAAGGTGGCCGCACAGGCGTCCGCGACGACGAGCAGTTGGAGTCCGTACTGGCCGGGCTGGCTCGCTGTCAACATTCCATCTCACTCTGCGGAGTCGAGATCTACGAGGGCGTTCTCAATAGCGAGCCCGCTATTCGCGCCTTTCTGCAGCGTGCGGTTGAGGTCACGCGGCAGCTTGCAGAAGAACATCTATTCCAGCGTGCGCCCATTCTGCTCTCAGGTGCAGGGTCCGCGTGGTATGACGTTGTAGCAGAGGTCTTTTCTGCGGCTGAGTTCGGGGACGCAGTTGAAATCGTCCTGCGCCCCGGCTGCTATCTCACCCACGACGTTGGCGCCTATCGCGAAGCACAAGCAAGGATTGTCGAGCACAATCCAATTGCGCACAGAATGAATTCCGGGCTCGTGCCGGCCTTGCAGGTTTGGGCCTATGTGCAATCGGTACCAGAGGCAGAGAAGGCGATCATAGGCATGGGCAAGCGCGACGCCGCATTTGACTCCGGCTTCCCGGTACCGGCGCTGCACTTCAGGCCCGGAAGTAGAACTCCGCAAATGACGCCTGTGCATTGGGTAATTACAAAAATGATGGACCAGCACGCGTACTTGCAAATTCAGGGTGGAGACGATCTTCGTGTCGGAGATATGATCGGCTTCGACATCTGCCACCCTTGCCTGACCTTCGACAAATGGCGCACCTTGTCGGTTTTGAACGCCGACTATCAGGTCGTGGATATCATTCAGACCTTCTTTTGAACTGGCTTGACGGCTACATTTTGAGCACAGCTACGTAGACCCTATTGCGCCGATGTGGCTGCACTATGCATGCGGCGTCAAGTCTCTTGTCTCATGTAAGGCTTCGACCTCGCCAAGACTCGACCAGCTTCATCACAGTTCCGCAGCTGTGCGAGCATTTGAGCGGGGTGAACCCTTTCTGACAACTAACTGTCGCGATGACCTTACTGCGATTCATCCAGCACTTCGATTCCTGAAACCGTGGCATAGTTCACAATTGGCTCAAAAGTGAGATTCAGTTTTCCCTGCGCGGTGGGTTTCAAGTGATAGAAGGTCTTGGTGAGCGCGTGAAGGCTCCCCACTTCCTTGAAGATATCGAAGTCATCGAGAAGCGTCTCGCCATTGCACAAAACGCGGAATAAGCGGCTACCTGCTCCGCCGGCCCCGGGGGCCACGGGCCCAAAGTAGAACTCCGCAAAGTGCAGCACCAAGGTGTAGCGCCCGCGAGTATCAACAGGGATGGCGTAAGTAAAATGCCCGTACCGCTCAGCAGCATATAGACCCGGATCGGGCGATCCTTCGGCGAGACGCCGCTGCGCAGACATCTTGCCATTTACAAAGTAGGTGTCCGGGCGCCAAACGTTTCCATCGTGGTCAGTAAAGGGCGTTGGTTCAGTCACCAGGCGGGTGGGCAGTTGTTTGTGCGGAGTTCCCGGTAACACCTCCAATGCATTGAGTACAGGAACTCCACGTTCGCTGACAAAGCTGAGGTGAAGCATACCGTCCTCCGCGGGTTGCACATCCCGGAAGACACGTTCGTCGGCGACATTTTCCCCCAATGCATCCGTCACCACGTCGAAGTTTTGCAATACCCTGTTTCCGTTGATTGCGATCGAAAAGGTGGCAAGGTCATCTCCCTCGCGCTCCGATGCAACGAAATACAGGTGCAATTCGTACACCCCAGATGACAGAGGAATGTCGTAGGTAAAATCCCCCATCCGCCACTGTCTGAAGAGTAGTGGATCGCTTGTTCCTGTAAGGAAGGTAACGGGACGCAGCCAGGTTTTCCCGCCATGAAAGTATTGGTCCGCATTCCAGAAAGTTCCAGCGCTATCGATCTGCGGGTTTCCAGAGTATCCAGCAATCAATCGAATCGGTATGGACGCCGAGTTGAGGGAGACGGGCTGCTGCGCGAAAGACGGCCGCGTCGGTCTTGTGCTGGCGATAACCCCCCCGGGAGCCGATTCGGGATGAAAGAGTCGATAGGCGCCGAATGCAGCCAAAACCAACACAACTAATTCCAGCGCATAAAGCCAGCCCGACCTGATCAAGCGCGGCTGCAGTCTTCGGTTTCCGATGTGTCCCGGTTCTTGCGGTGGTCTATCTTCAGATTCCGATGGCGCAACGGCGGGCTCCGGGGTTGTGCCGTGCGCTCCGGTGGCAGCGGGGAGGTCTTCCGCTTTGTGAACAAAGACTGGAACGTAGGTCCCGACGGGAATCGACAGTTGCACCGGGTGGTCTTTACCGTCGGTTTCGTAGAACTCCTTCAGCCTCTTTCGCAGCCGGTGTACTTCGACGCGGGCGATTGCATCTTGACTGGCATCGAAGGCGGTTTTGGACCGTCCGATGACCTCGGTTGCGATGTTGTACTCGTTAATCTCACTGCTCTTGCCTGAAAAGTACATCTGTCCGAGGTAGAGCGCCAGATGAGAGAGTCGAGAGTATCGGGAAAGTGCCTTGGTTACCGCCGCCAGTTCAGCGTGTTCCGCGTCAAGGGAAGAAAGGGGGAGTGTCTCTGGCATATCCTCCTGCTCCTGAATGGTAACCATGAAGGCTGCCACGTTGGTAACTGCTTTATAGCAGTTCTAGATCATAGGTCACCATGTACGTATTTGCAACGCGGCTGTTCGGATCTCCGATATCTTTCTATATCTATTTTATAATCATATATATACATGATGTACAAGTGCCGTGAAACATAAAGGTACAAGATTAACCTTCCCCAATGCCTCTCAATGGCCTTACGTTTTCGTATACCCCGGAAGTGCGCCATAGCACAGGCGAAGACAGGTGGGCAGAACAGGTGGATGAATCTAGAGCGGATGGGGATGGAAAGTCGGATCCTACAGGAGCCCGCACCGTCCACATTCCGCAACCTAAGCTGTGCTCCACACGACAAGAGATGAAGTTGAAGACGCGAAATCTCCAAGCAAACCTGCTTCGCTAACTCCCCTCGGGCGCTTTGACCGCTGTGTTCGTCAATGCGTGCCAACCCATGTGAATGGATCCACAGAAACCCTCCAGGATGGTGTGACCCGCGCTTTGGACAGGGCCTTTCCTGGCAATGGAGAAGGAGTACACAATGAGGAGCAGATTCCTACAGGGTGCGATCATGCGATTCACCCTCTGCCTATTCGCGTTGCCGATGCCGCTCGCGTTGCTGCACGCACAAGATACCCTGGCTACAGGTGTCTTCTACAACCTCATCAATCAGAACAGCGGTTCTTGCATTGATGACACCAATTCGGGCACGGCCAACGGAACCAAAGTGCAGCAGTGGGCTTGCGGCGAAGGTACTTACAGCACTCAACTCAACCAGCAGTGGGAGTTTGAGAATGGGACCGCTAGCGGCTATTACTATGTCGCCAATGCGAATGCTCCGACTGAAACCTGGAATGTGACCGGCAACGGGACCACCAGTGGCAGCCTTATCCAGACTTGGACATATGCCGGAAACTCCAATGAGGAATGGCAGGCGGTGTCGCTGGGCAATGGATACTATAAGTTTGTCGGCCAGGGCAGCGGCCTTTGCCTGGATACTCCGGGCGCCTCGACTGCAAACGGAGTGCAACTGCAGATTTACACCTGCAATGGAACGGCAGCGCAAGCGTGGAAACTCGTCACACCTTCAGCCGGCAACAGCGAAGAGCCTTATAGCGGAACGCCTGCTCCGATCCCCGGCACCGTAATGGCTGAAAACTACGATACGGGCGGCCAAGGCGTTGGCTATAGCGTCGCTTCAGTCAATGGGACGGACAACGGCTATCGTTCCGATGGAGTCGATCTGGAAACAGCGTCGACCCCTGCAACCGGCAACGATCTCGGCTGGTCGGCTGCCGGACAGTGGTTCAAATATACGGTGAATATTTCCACGGCTGGGACCTACACGGTAAGCTTCCTGGTTGCCGCGGAAAGCGCTGTCGGCGATGCCTTCCATCTCTCCAACTCTTCGGGAACCAACCTGACCGGCTCGGTCGCCGTTCCCGATACCGGTGGCTGGCAAACGTGGACAACAGCGACGGCAACGGTCACACTGCCGGCAGGCGAGCAGACGCTGACTCTGAACCAGGACAACGCCGGCTGGAACATCGACTCGATGGCATTTGCGTCAGGCAGCGGTGGTGGTGCGCCGCCTGCCAGACTCTTTGCGCCGTTCGAATATGTGGGCGACTTGGGCGACGCCAATCAAATTCCAGGAATCGTATCGGCTTCTGGAGCAAAGGCTGTGATATTGGCCTTCCTGGATCCAGATAACAATGGCTGCAACTTGATCTGGCCTGGCGCGAACGGGCCGCTCCCCAGTGACACGGTCGGGAGCACCAGCATGGCCACTGCGATTGCGGATTTGCAGGCAGCGGGCGTAACCGTCGGCATTTCCCAAGGCGGCGCAGGCGGCCAAGAGGCTGCCGCATATTGCAGCACAGCGGCGGAAACACAGGCTGTCTATCAACAGTTAATCACCCAGTATCATGTCAAGTGGCTCGACTTTGATGTCGAATATCCCGAGACTTCTGGTCAGCCGACCCGGCGTGCTCAAGCGCTGGCTGCATTGCAGGCTGCCAATCCGGGGCTGATCATCTCCTATACGCTGCCGCTCGGTCCAGGTGGACTCGACTCCGGCACCGGCGGCGGCACCACTGACCTCACAGACGCCAAATCAGCCGGCCTTAATCTCACCATTGTCAATGGAATGGCCATGGATTTCGGCCAAACAAACGAGAATCAACCGGCTTTATCCGAAGAGGGTGCTGCCGCTCTGAAGTCCCAGATTCAATCCACTGGGTTAACTTCGACGGTTGGACTCACATTTTTACCCGGAACCAGCGACGATGACCCTCCTCAATATTTCACCCTCGCCAATGCCACCACGATGGTAGATTTCGCCGAAACCAATAGCTATATCACGTTGCTGTCCTTCTGGGAACTCAATCGCGACAACGGCGGTTGCCCAGGCTCTACGGTAGACGAGGACACGTGCAGCGGCGTTAGCCAATCCAACTACCAATTTTCCTCGATCTTCGAGCCGTTCTAAAACACGCACCGTTTGCTTGCAGGGTGCTCCAGACCATGATTCTGAGACCTGGGGCTCCTGCTCCCCTTTGGCCCGCTTTGACCGCTCGGTCGGTTAAAGCGGGCCAACTCACGCGAACAACTTACAGAAACCTTCCGGGATGGTGTGACGGGCGCTTTGGACAGCGCTATTCCTGGCAATGGAGAAGGAGGACAAAATGAAGATCAGATTTCTACAGGGTGCGATTCTGCGATTCACCCTCTGTCTAGTCATGTTGCTTGCGCCGCTGGCGTTGCTTTACGGACAAGCGACGTTGACCACCGGCACGCCATTCAACGTTGTCAACGAGAACAGCGGATTGTGCATTGGCGCTTCCGGCCAGGGAACGGCGAATGGAACCGTTCTGCAGATGTATACCTGCGCCAACGGCACCTACAGCACCCAACTCAGCCAGGAGTGGATATTCACGCCGGCGGCCAGTGGCTATTATGAAGTCGCAGACGCCAATGCCGCGACAGAGGCCTGGAATGTTGTCAACATAGGCACCACCAGTGGCAGCCTCATGCAGATTTGGAGCTATGCTGGGGCTTCCAACGAGGAATTTGAGGCAGTAT